>Ga0187893_10000471_pt1 | contig 105201 bp, 101 predicted proteins | sample MA1701074metaG_FD_139574 | JGI IMG/M metagenome (GOLD analysis project Ga0187893, IMG submission 139574) | White microbial mat communities from a basaltic lava cave in the Kipuka Kanohina Cave System on the Island of Hawaii, USA - MA170107-4 metaG ...
AACGCTTCGCGCTCGCCCTCGCGGTCGCCCGCGCATGACTCGGGGCCGGTGTGGGTCGCTACTCCTTCACCGTATGACTCTTTCATTCACTACACCTCGCCGGTTTAACCCGGCGCACGGAGGTAATGACCATGGCCAGGAAGAGTCCGCGGCGGAACGGACCGAAGAAGGCGCGGAAGATGGAGGACCTGCCGGCCGGGCACAAGGCCAGGGATGTCAAGGGTGGGAGCAGGGAGAACCCAACGGAGACCATCACGTTCGCGTTCCAAAAAGTGAAGACCAAGTGACGGCTGGCCGGCGACGGTCCGAGCGGACACAGCGTGTTCTAGCTCTATCCGTCCCGGCGGAGGAGGAACGACACCCTCGATGTTGGACGGATCATGAAGAATAGGCCGAAGGTCAAAGATAAGCCCGGTGCCGACGTGGTGCGGCTGGAGGATCTGGCTCCCCGCGAGGACGTCCACGGCGGCGCCGGTAAATTGAGGTTCGGTGAGCGGCGGAACGCCGTGCCCGTGCGAGAGCAGAGCGCAGCACGGCCGGGCCCTCCCGCAACGAGCCGTGAACACGGATCAGCCTGAGACTCTGGCGCCGGCGCTGTTGCGTGCTCTGAAGTGGCGGCCACCCCGCAGAATCATAGGAGGACGACATGGCTAAGAAACACCGGAAGCCATCGAAGAAGGCCGGGAGAAAGATCGAGGATCTGCCCGTTGATCCTAAGGGCAAGAAAGGCAGCGGCATATCGGGCGGCCTGGGGTTCGCTTTCGCGAAAATTCAGCACGAATACAAGGAATACTAACCAGGAGCGCATATAGGCGGGCGGGCTGCCCGCGTGCGCTTCCCCCAAGTGATCTCTGTCCTACGCGCTTGGCCCACGGCGCAGCAGGCCGGCCCGCAGAAGCCGACGAATGGGTGGCAACAGACTGCGCGTCAGCGCTCGCGGCGGGCGGCTGGTCGATCGTGCAAGCCCGGCGATGGCCGCGCCAAGAGGTTGCCGCCCGTCCAGTCGGCTGAGCAGATCGAGGACGACCGGCGATACGGCCATGCTGAAGGCAAGGGGTGCTTCGAGCCTGAGGACCGTGCGACGTCGCCCGCGGTTGCCAACGCTCTGCTCGAGCCGATGGCGAGGGACCAGCGAGAGCCGCTCGTTCAGGAGGTCGCGATTGCCCACCGATCCCGCCAAGAAGTCCTGCACCTGCGCGGTCCTGGCGAGCTGATCGCCGGCCGCCCCGGTGATCGGGCTCGGAAAGTCGTCGGCTCGCAACCAGTGACGCGGCGCTGATCTGCGCCGCAGAAGAATCGCACCAGTCCCGATCGCACGAATTCCCAGCCGGTGGTAGTACGCGCGCCATCGATCAATCGCCCGTCCGTATTGCGCCCCGCGGGCACGCCAGCCGCCGTTCCACACCGCCGCGTAATCGAGCGGATCCTCTGTCCGATAGCGCAGGAGCCAGGCGTCGAAGCCCTCGCCCTCGACCCAGCGGCGCAGCGGGACCCACCACGCCTCGTTCCTGGTGTGAATCCAATTCACGAGCACGATCGCCCAGCCCCCGTCGGCCAAGAAGGACGGAGCCGCCTCGATTAGCTCACGGCAGAGGCCGTCTCCAGCCTGCCCGCTGTCGCGCAGCCAGAGCGCCGCGTCGGGTGAGATGACGTAGGGCGGGTTCGCCACGATGAGGTCGAAGCGCTCACCGGTGACCGGTTCGAAGAGACTTCCTCGCCGGCACTCGATGTTCGGCGACCGGTTGAGACTTGCATTGAAGGCGGTATACCGAAGCGCGCGAGGATTCACGTCCACCGCGACCACGCGCCGACTGTGGCGCGCCGCCAGGAGGGCGTGCACGCCACAGCCCGTTCCGAGGTCCAGCGCGGCTTTGATAGGCCGGCGCACAGTCAGGGAGGCCAGGAATCGACTGGGCGGGGTAACCCCATCGACGTAGCCGGCCGGGATGGACGCAAAGTCTCGCGGCTCCACATCGCAAGCCAGAATGAGTCCGTCGTAGGGGATCAATCGCGTCCGCGCCCTGATGACGCCGCCACGGCGAGACAGGAGGAGGCGTGCATGGAGCAGTCGATCGAGGGGCAGGGGCGCGAGCGCCGATCTGGCCGCGTCCGCTCTCACCGGTTTGCTCAGCAAGAAGAGCCGGATCAGGGTGTCGCGGAGGCTACCTCCCAGCCGACGCACGCCCACCTCTGGATCGACCTGCCAGAGTGGACCCCGCAGGACTGTCTCCAGCGCTGGTTCCGTGTAGCCGGCCGCTGCGAGTACGGCACGGAGCCGCGGCCCGACACTGTCGAGATCGCCCGAGCCGATTTCACCCACGTGCGGGTACGGTCGCACTGCCTTCGACCTTAGGGAGACCGCCATCGCCCGCATCTCGCTCGATGGGGAGGCGTCGTCTCAGTCGCTCGCGCGGCGTCACCGCCCAGACATGATCGCAGTCGGCCAGGAAGGGGCCGCCGTAGAGGCGCACCGCCTGCCGCCTCGAGGCGGAAGATTGGACCGCTCAGGGCCGCACCCCAGGCGCGTCGATGGTCATACCCCGCGCGCGCCACATCAGGAAGAGCTCGAGATCAACGAGCTCCGGGGCCCCGTATTCGTACGGCTCCGCCCGCATGCCGACCAGGCAGTTACGGAGCCGCCGCTGGAGCGAGCCGAGGCCCTGCCACTCCAGCCGATAGAGTGGATAACCCGTCGGGTGTCCCTGCGGAATGACGTTCCCGGCCAGTCGGCGCCCCCAGTGGTCGTTGTGACACTGATAGCAGGCCAGATTGAGCTGGCCCTGGCGCCGCTGGAAAGCGGCGCCGCCGGCGTCGAGGAACGGCCGTGTGCGTGGGTCGGTGCCGACCTCGATGGGCAGCCCTCGCGACTGCCGCGTGACGTAAGCGGTCAGCGCCAGCAGCTCCCGGCTTTCGTAGGCCAGCGGGGCCGCCGCCTGCTGATCGGTGCGGCAGAGGTTGATGCGTTGCTCGAGATTGATTGGGCGGACCCGCGCCGGGTCGAAGGCGGGATAGCGTGCGGCCACCCCCTTCATGCGCTCCCGAGCCTCGCCGTGGCAGTCGGCGCACGCGCGGCCGGCCGACCCTACCTTCCGCTTCCACAGGGCTTCGCCCTCCAGAACCCAGAGCAGGCCGGGATTGGCAGTGTCGTCGTCCTGCATCGCCCGGGTCTCACGGCTCATGAAGTCGTACCCGGAGCGCCGCTCGGCTGGCGGGATCTCACCCACGAAAGCGAGCACCGGCAGCGCGGTCGCCCACGCTGCGGCGACCGATACGTGCACGACGAACCGGATCAGCTTATCGATGAGCGTGAGTTCCACGCGGCGAAAAACACCGGGGCGGTGTGAGTCCCGGACCCCTACTCCACGACAATCGCCGCGGACTCCTTGACAGAAAAGCCGGCATCGCCGGTCCAGTGGAACGCGAGGGTGCCGCTCTCGGTGGCCACCGTGGAGAACACGATGAACGGGTTGGCGGCGATGGCTGGGTGGAGCTCGGCGCGGAAGATCTCGGTGCCGTTGTAGGTGCACACAAACTGTTTGATGATGTCGCGCGGGATCAGCGCGCCGAGCTGGGTGCGGCGAAACCCAGTCTCCATCACGTGCGAGATCAGCGTCTTGATCTCGATGACCTCGCCGCGCTTGGCCCGGGCCGGCACGTTGATAAGGACGCTCGCCACGGCTAGATTCCGTCCTCCAGACACGCCGCGAGGGTGACCACGATTTCGGCGCTGTCGGACCAGAACGCGCCATCGCTGAGCTCGCAGATCGCGACCACGGTCTGCGAGTCGGCGAGCCGGACCCGGGTCGCCACCCTCGCCCGCCCGGCGCGCGGTCCGAGGTAGAAACTCACGACGTAGGGCTGCGGGTTCTTTTCCGTGAAGACATGAACGGCCCTCACGTGATCTGCCTCGGTCATGGGGCTGTCGACGGTGACCGTCAGCGGCACGGCGTTGCCGTTCTCGATGAGTGGCGGCAACTCGAGCTTTACCTTGCCAGGGGCGACCTGCGCGGAGCCCACCACCTTGGTGATGGCTTCTCGCATGGCGGCGGGGGTCGCCCGCGCGGGCTCGACGGCGACCACGGATCCCAGCCCCACGCCGGCCGCGACGCCTCCGGCGACCCGCAGAAACTCGCGGCGGGACGTGCGTTGTTGCATTCAGTCCTTCAACGTTATCAAGAAGGCCACCACGTCCTCGATCTGCTCCGCGCTCAGGATGGGCTTGCCACGATAGGCCGGCGCCACCCGGACTAGTCCCTCTATTCGATGATACCCCGGCATGATAGTAGCGGGGTTAATCCGAGCCGGATCGACGATCCGGAGCCGCAGCTGACCCTCAGACAGCCGGCTCCCGACTCCGGCGAGATTCGTCGCGAGATCGCCCTGGAATCGCTCCTCCGGAAACGGCCCGCTGTGACAGAGCAGGCAGAGACCAACGTGGCGGTTGGCGACGATGGCGCGGCCTCGCGCCGGATCACCCTTGGCGCCGGTGAGCGAATGCGGTATCCCATCCTCTCCGTGCGCGACACCCCCTACGCAGAAGACCGCGACCATCACCGCCGACCACCTGGCCATCCTGCCCGACGTAGTGGTGAACCTCAGCCGAACACCTCGGCCGCGATCGTGCGGAACCAGGCCTCGGCGAGGACAGCCTCCGCCGCGCGCGTGGCCCGCGGGGCTTCCGAGGGGCTGACGCCACCGGCGCCCGGCACGTCAGCCAGCTGTCCGCTCGAGGGCTGATAGACGCCGGCGATCGAGATACCGTAGTCAGGCGCGACGAGGCTGTAGCACGTGTTGATCAGCTTGGGGGTGGATGGCACGCTGCCTCTGAGGAGCCGGACGACCGCGGCCGCGCAGGTCTTGGCCTGAGAATTCGCGGCAAAGGCGGATTTCGGCATGGCGCCAGCGATAGCGGCGTCACCGACGACGTGAATGCTCGGCTGCAGCTTTGACTCGAAGGTCACCGGATCGATCGGGCACCAGCCGGTGCGGTCGGCAACCCCAGCCGCGTCCGCGATGCGCCCGGCCTTCTGGGGCGGGATGACGTTTGCCACCGCCGCCTGGTGCCGTCCGAAATCCGTGACTAGGGTGCGGGTGGCGACTTCCACCGCCGTAACGTTACCCCCCTTGGAGAGCGGCACCCACTCGAGCAGTCCCGGGTACAGTTCGGCCCAGGCCGCCTGAAATAGTTTCTGCTTCGAGAAGGCATCCTTGGCGTCGAGGATGAGCAGCTTGGCGCGGGGCTTCTTGGTCTTGAGATAGTGCGCGATGAGGCTGGCGCGCTCGTAAGGCCCGGGCGGGCAGCGGAACGGATTGGCCGGCGCCGTGATGACGACCAGCCCGCCGTCCGGCATGGCCTCGAGCTGACGGCGCAAGAGCAGCGTCTGTTCGCCGCCGCGCCAGGCATGGGGCACCTGCCCGGCCGCCGCCTCGTCGTAGCCCGGTAGGGCACCCCATCGGAGATCGATGCCGGGCGCCAGCACCAGCCGGTCGTACGGTAGCCGCGCACCGTCCGCCAGTGTGACCGAACGCGCGTGCGGGTCGACGGCGGTGGCGCTCGTGCGGGCAACGACGATGCCGTCGGCGGCGATGCGCTCGTACGTGAACTGCTGCGCGCTTAGCTCGCGCAAGCCGGCGATCACCGCGTTGCTGAATGGGCACGCCGTGAACGTCGTGTTCGGCTCGACCAAGGTCACGGTGATACCAGGGTCGAGCTGCCGGAGGGCTCGGGCGCAACTCGCGCCCGCGAAGCCCCCCCCGATCACCACGACGCGGGGGGCGGCGCCTTGCGCAAAGGCCGGACGGGGGAACAGCGCGGCCGCCGTGGCGACCGCCACCACGGAGCCCAGAAACTCGCGGCGGCCTACCCTCACCGTTGGGCCGCGTACCAGGCGGCGATGGCCTGGACCTCCTCGTCGGTGAACCCCTTGGCGATCCGGTCCATCACCGTGCCTGCCCGCTGCCCCGAGCGGAAGTCCTGCATGGCCCGCACGATGGCGATCCGATCGAGGCCGCCCAGCCTCGGCACCGGCGACGTCACACGGGCCAATGCCGGATGGCAGCCCGAGCAGGCTGCCGCGCCGGCCGGCGGCTCAGCCCACGCCACCATGGCCGCGGAGACCGACGCGAATCCGATCGCCGCGGCCAGGGTCCTGCGCATCCCTTACACCAGCGTGATGCCGTGGTTCTTCAGCGGGACCGTGCGGATCCGCTTGCCGGTGGCGGCGAAGAACGCGTTGAGGACCGCCGGCGCCGCCACGCAGATCGTCGGCTCGCCGACCCCACCCCAGAACCCGCCGGACGGCATAACGATCGACTCGACCTTCGGCATCTGGGCGATCCGCATCGAGTCATACGTATTGAAGTTCGTCTGCTCGATGTGGCCGTCCTTGACCGTGCACTCCTCCATGAACAGCGCGGACAAGCCGTAGACGAACGAGCCGGCGATCTGCCGCTCGATCTGCGCCGGGTTGACGGCGTACCCGCAATCGGTGGCGGCGACGATGCGATGGATCTTCACCTTGTTGCCGTCCTTGACAGAGATCTCCGCGCACCCCGCCACGTAGCTGGCGAACGAGTGCATCTGCGCCAGCCCGCGATATACACCCGGCGGTGCCGGCTTTCCCCAGCCCGCCCGATCGGCCACTGCATTCAACACCGCGAGGTGCTTCGGATGCTTGGCCATCAATTTGCGTCGGAATTCGAGCGGATCCTGGCCAGCGGCATGGGCCAGCTCGTCCATGAAGCATTCGAGGAAGATCGCGTTCTGGTTGATGTTCACGCCGCGCCAGAACCCGGGGGGGACATGCGTGTTGCGCATGGCATGGTCGATCAGCAAATTGGGCACGGTGTACCCGATGGCGAAGTCCCCACCCGGATTGAGCCCCTGGAACACCAGCGGGTCCCTGCCCTGCTGGAGAGCCTCCGGCCGCACGACGCTGAGGATCGACTGGCCCGACAGGCGCATGTGCAGGCCGGTGAGGTTGTTGCTGGCGTCCAACGCGCCGACCAGCTTGCACTGCATGACCGGGTGATATCGGCCGTGCAGCATGTCCTCCTCGCGAGTCCACAGGAGCTTCACCGGCGTGCCGGGTATCTGCTTGGCGATGAGGACGGCCTGCGTCACGTAGTCGTGAAACGCGCCGCGCCGGCCGAAACCGCCGCCGAGATTGATCTTGTAAACCTCGCACTTGTCGGCGGGCAGGCCCGAAGCCGCCAATGTCGCCGCGAACGCGGCCTCGCCGTTTTGCGTCGGCACCCAGACCTCGCAGCGGTCCGGGGTGTACTTCGCCGTGGCGTTCATCGGTTCCATCGGTGCGTGGTTCTGGAAGGGGTAGCCGTAGACCGCTTCGACCTTCTTCTGAGCACCGGCGATGGCCGCCTTCACGTCGCCATTCTGGTTAGCCACGAAGGCCTGGTCGGCGTCGAGGCCGGCCTTCAGCATGTCGGCGATGGCAGCGCTCGAGACCTTGGCGTTCGGGCCCTCGTCCCAGACGACGGGCAGCGCGTCGAGCGCGGTCTTTGCCTGCCACCACGTGTCGGCGACCACGGCCACCGCGGAATCGCCCACGCGCACCACGTGGCGGACCCCCGGCATGGCGGTGACCTTGGCGGCCTCGACGCTCTTCACCTTGCCGCCGAAGACCGGGCAGTCCTTGATGGCGGCGTTGAGCATCCCGGGCAGCTTCAGATCGAACCCGTAGACTTGCGCGCCGGTCACCTTCGGCAAGGTGTCGAGGCGCTTCACGGGCTTGCCAATGAGTTTCCATTCCTTCGGGTCCTTGAGCGGCACCTTCGCCGGCGGCGTGAGCTTCGCGGCCGCTTCCGCCACCTTGCCGTACGTCGTCGTCCGGCCGGAGGGCCGGTGCGTGATCACGCTGTTGGCGGCGCTGCACTCGGAGGCAGGCACTCCCCAGGCATTGGCCGCGGCCTGGACCAGCATCACGCGCGCCGTGGCGCCGCCCTCGCGCACGTATTGATGCGAGTCGCGGATGCCGCGGCTGCCTCCCGTGGAGAAATCACCCCACACGCGCTTGCGGGCGACGCTCTGACCGGGCGTGGGATATTCGGTGCTCACCTTCGACCAGTCGCACTCGAGCTCCTCGGCCACCATCTGGGCGAGACCGGTGATGGTCCCCTGCCCCATCTCCGAGCGCGCGACCCGAATGACGACCGTGTCGTCCGGGCGGATGACCACCCAGGCGGTGATCTCGGGAGAGCCGTCCTGGGCACGGACGACGCTGCCTCCGAGCGGAAGATTCAGGCCGAGCGCGAGCCCGCCGCCGACGGTAGCGGTGCCGATGATGAAGGAGCGGCGATCGATCCTTGCAGCCTTGGTGATCATGGCGGCTCCCCTTATGCCTTGGCGGCGGCGTGGATGGCCTCACGCACTTGCTGGAACGTGCCGCAGCGGCAGATATTGGTGATCGTCGCGTCGATATCGGCGTCGGTCGGCTTGGGCTTGTCCTTGAGGAGCGCCGCCACCGCCATGATCATGCCCGTCTGGCAGTAGCCGCACTGGGGCACCTCGTACTCGACCCAGGCCTTCTGCACCTTGTGCAGGACGCCCCCGCTGGCGAGGCCTTCGATGGTCGTGACCTGTTTGCCGACGGCGGCGCTGACCGGCATCACGCAGGAGCGGATGGCGGCGCCATCGATGTGCACCGTGCAAGAGCCGCACTGCGCGATACCACAGCCGTACTTGGTACCGGTAAGCCCGGCCTGTTCCCGGATCGCCCACAATAGAGGCATGCCGGGATCGACGTTCATCTCGATGGATCTACCGTTGATCGTCAAGCGTGCCATGTTGGTTCCTCCCCGGAACGACGATGCTCGAAATATCCGCCATTGAGCCCCGAAAGGCAAGCCAATCGCACTACAATGCGCCGCGTCAGCCAGAGGCCATGACGCGGCGCGGCGGGCAGGAAATTCAGGACCCGCTCCTCAGGAACGCGGACCGTTCGGACGGCTCGCCCGCTTCGGGATCGTCCACGCGTAGACGACGTGCTCGGTGCCGTCAACGGTGAGCTTCACGGTTTGCTCGGGCTTCCAGTCGCCCATGTCGTAGTTGTGGGAGACGATCCGCGTGCCCGGCTTGAGGTCGCTCAGCAGCTTGGGGCGCAGCTTGAGGTTGATCTCGGGCAGCAGGTAGAGCGTCACCACCGTCGCGTCCTCGATGCTGGCCTCGAACAGGTCACCCTGGATGAACTTCACCCGGTCGGCCACCCCTGCTTTGCGAGCATTCTCCTCGGCCTCGGCGATCCGTTGGGGGTCGATGTCGATGCCGACGCCGCGGATTCCGAAGCGCTTCGCCGCCGCAATCACGATGCGGCCATCACCACAGCCAAGATCGTAGAGCACGTCACCCGACTTCACCTTGGCCATCCGAAGCATCCGCTCGACGATTGGCTCCTTGGTCGGCACGTAGGGGACGTCAAGGGGCTTGGTCTCGACGGGGGCCTGGGCGCCGGCAGTGGCGCCGACGCTGATGAGGGCGAGGGTGAGCACGGCACCGACAGTTGTCAGGCGAAACATCTCAGGTTCCTCCTTCGGCCTCGCGGCCTTTTGACAGGATGAGCACGCCACCACCGACGGCCAGGACCCCCAGGCCAACCAGGACGCCGGATCCGGCGTAGGCCAGGCTGGCATAGAGCAGGTAGGCGGCGGTAGCGGAGAACAGCAACGGCGTCAGTGGATAGAACGGGACCCTGAACGGGCGAGCCACCATCGGCTCCTTACGACGCAGCACGACGAGCGACACGCCGGTGAGCATGAAGAACATCCAGAACACCGGCGCCGTGTACTCCACCATGGTCTCGAAGCCGTGGCGGGTCGACGCGCCGAAGAGCACGAGGGCCAACGCCACGGCCCCCTGGGCAAAGATCGCGTTACCGGGCGTGCGCGGCCCCGCATGCCAGCGGCCGAGAAAGGCGAATACGCGAAAATCGCGGCCGAGGGCATAGGCGGAACGCGCCCCCGTGAACACCGCGGCATTCGCCGAGGTCAAGGCACACATGGCGATCAGGGCCCCCACGAATCGGCCACCGCCGGGGCCGACCGCGCGCTCCAGCAGATCGGCGGCCACGGCGCGCGAGCCGGCGACGCCCGACAGGCCAAGGCCGCGAAGGTACGCCCAGTTGACGAGCACGTAGAGCACGGTGATCGCCACCAGGCTGCCGACGAGCGCGCGGACGATGTCCCGGCGGTGGTGTACCTCGGCCGACACGTAGGCGGCTTCGTTCCAGCCGCCATAGGTCAACAGCACGAACACCATCACGAGACCGAACGCGGTCGAGCCAGCGGCGGCCGGGGCCGTCGTCAAGCCGGCGGCCGGGGTCACGAGCAGCCCGGCGCCGACGACGAGCGCGAGGCCCACGACCTCCAGGGTGGTCAGGAGCTTCTGCACGCTCTTCCCCTGCCGCACCCCCGCCAGGTTCAGCGCCGTGAGCCCGACGACGCACAGGGCCGCATAGACTCCCGACGAGGCCGGCCCGAGTGGTGCGATCTCCGTGGCGTAGTCCGCGAAAATGAACGCCAGCAGAGCGATCGAACCCGTCTGGATCACGCTGATCCTCGCCCAGGCGAACAGGAAGGCGAACCGTCGGCCGAGCGCCCGCGTCAAGTAGTGGTAGTCGCCCCCGGGGTGCGGGTACGCGGTGGCCAGTTCCGCATAGCAGAGGGCTCCGACGAGTGACACCAGGCCGCCCACGACCCAGGCGAGGAGTACGGCCGTCTCGCTGCTCGAGTTGGCCGCAACCAGAGCCGGCGTCCGAAAAATGCCGGCGCCCACGACGGTACCCACGATCAAGGCCGCCACGTCCATGGTTCGGAGGGCGGGTTGGGTCATGGCCACCGAGTGCGTGCTCGGGCCGGAAGGGGTTCTCACGCCCTGGCTGTCTCCAACCTAGGCCCCCAGAAGCTCGCGGGCGATGATCACGCGCTGGATCTGGTTCGTACCCTCGTAGATCTGCATGATCTTGGCGTCGCGCATGAAGCGTTCCACGGGAAACTCGCGTGTGTAGCCGACCCCGCCAAAGATCTGCACCGCGTCGGTGGCCACCTTCATGGCGCTGTCGGCCGCGAAGCACTTGGCCATGGACGCCTCCAGCACGGCGGACGCGATTCCGCGGTCCACGAGCTGGGCGACGTGGTGCACCATCAAGCGGGAGGCGTGGACCTGAATGGCCATGTCCGCCAGCATGAACTGGAGCCCCTGAAAGGCGGCGATGGGCTGCCCGAACTGCTTGCGCTCCTGGGCGTAGCCGGTGGCGGCATCGAGGGCGGCCTGGGCCACACCCACCGCGGTGGCACCCGTCATCGGCCGGGTATAGTCGAGGGTACGCATGGCGATCTTGAACCCCTCGCCCTCGGCTCCCAGACGATTCTCGGCCGGCACCTCACAGTCCTCCAGATGGAAAGCCACGGTCGGCGACGCACGGATACCCATCTTCCTCTCTTTTTTGCCGATCGCAAACCCCTTGAAGCTCGGCTCGACGAGGAAGGCGGTGACCCCCCGGGGGCCCTTCGTCTTGTCGACGGTGGCGAAGAGCGTGATGATACCGGCGTTGGAGCCATTCGAGCACCAGAGCTTGCTCCCATTCAGGATGTAGCGGTCCGCCCGGCGGACAGCTGTGGTCTGCAGGCTGGCGGCGTCCGAGCCGGCGCCCGGCTCGGACAACGAATAGGCGGCGAGGATGTCACCCGTGGCCAGCCTGGGCAAGTAGCGCGCCTTCTGCTCGTCGCTGCCGGCCAGCAGGATCGGGTAGCCGCCGAGCGGAGTGGCCCCCCAGTTGGTAGCCGTGGCTGCGCACGCCCAGGCGATCTCCTCGGCGACGAGGGCCACCGCCAGCGCCCCCATATCAGTACCGCCGTAGGCTTCCGGGATCCAGATGCCGAATAGGCCCTGGTCGGCCAGGAGCCGCATGATCTCCGCCGGATAGCTCTCGGCCTCGTCGTACTGGCTTGCCACCGTCGCGATCTTCTCGCGCGCCACCTTCCGCGCAAGGTCCCGGATCATTCGCTGCTCGTCGGTGAGATAAAAGAGCTCCTTCAGCGCCATGGTCCCCTCCCTCCGGCCGCCTGCTGGCGACCTTACCCGCCCGGGGGTCCAGCGATCAAGAGCACGTCCACGGCTACTGCCTCGCGGCCGGCGGCGATCACGGGATTGAGATCGATCTCGAGGATCCGGGGCTCGGCCAGCATCAGATCCCCCACGCCCAGGAGAGCGTCGATGAGAGGGCCGTCGTCGCACGCGGGCAAGCCACGGGGGCCGGCCAGCAGACGTCCTTGCGCGCCCTCGTGCAACATGGCGCGGGCCTCGTCACGGCCAAGCGGCGCCAGCCGGAACGCGACCTCGCGCATCACCTCGGTGAAGATCCCACCAAGGCCGGCCGCCACCACAGCGCCAAACGTCTCGTCGCGCCGGGCGCCGAGCAGCAGCTCCACGCCGGGGCCCACACGAGCCTGGATGACGAAGTACTGCGCGCCCGCCCGGACCCGCAGCTCCGCGCAGGCTCGGCGCACGGCCGCGGCGTTCCTCACGTCCATGCGCACACCGCCCACCTCGGTCTTGTGAACGAGTCCGGCGAGTCCCGCCTTGACCACCACCGGGTAGCCGATCCGATCGGCCGCCCGCACCGCTTGCTCGGCCGTGCCCACCGTTTCCTCGCGGCAGAAGCGGACGCCGTAGGCTTCCAGTGCGCGCCGGGCAAGCGCACCGGGCAGTGCGCCGTCGGTCGTGACGAGCGCGGCTCTCACGTCGTCCGGCAGAGCACGCGGCGGCCGCAGCGTGATCGGCACGCGTGGCCGCGCCGCCCAGAGGGCCCGCCAGGCACGGACGGCACGCTCTGGACTCGGCAACGTCGGCACCCCCGCCACTTTGAAGCGGGCGCTGAGGCCCGGGGTGTCGGCGACGAAGGCGACCACGGGTTTGCCTGTCTCGCGCGTCGCGGCGACCACCCCCTCGGCAAACTCGGGGAAGTCGAGGCCCACGTTGATCGCGATCCCGCCGGCCACGTCCTCCTGCTGCATCACGAGCCTCAGGGCTGGCGCGATGTGTCGCGGGTCGACCTGGGGAGTGAGGTCGACCGGATTGCCGACCGCCGCGAACGGCGGGAGCAGTTCGCGGAGCGCGGCTCTGACATCGGTGGCGAGGGGGGGAACGCGCAGGCCAGCCCGCTCAGCCGCGTCGGCGGCCACCACTGATGGTCCGCCGGAGACGGTGACCACCGCCACGCTGGGGGCCACCGGTCGCACTTCGCCGACCGTCGCCAAGGTCTCGATGGCGTCGATGAATTCCTCGGTCTCCTCGGCCAGCACCACGCCCGCCCGGTCACAGGCGGCCCGGTAGAGCTCGTAGGTGCCCCCCAGGGATCCCGTGTGGGAGCTCGCTGCGCGGCGGCCAGCCTCCGATCGCCCGCCCTTGAGGACGATGATCGGCTTTACCCTGGCCGCCCAGGTCGCCACCTCGACGAAGCGCCGTCCGTCACGCAGCGCCTCGACAAAGCACGCGATGAGCGTGGTGGCTCGATCGCCAGCGAGGTAGGCGACCACCTCCGCGATGTCGATGTCGGCCTGGTTTCCGATCGAAAGGAAACGTGACACGCCGAGGCCCCGTTCGCCCAGACGACGGAAAACCAGGCCTCCGTAGGCCCCGCTCTGCGACACCACACCGATGCCGCCTGGCAGCTGGGGCAGGTCCCAGAAGTACGTCCCGTTGAGACGCGCGGGCGCCGAGTACACGCCCATGCAGTTCGGTCCCACCAGCCGTAGTCCCGCCCGCCGCACGTGCGCGAGGAGAGCCGCCTCTACTTCGCGTCCCTCCGCGTCGACCTCGCCGAACCCGGAGGAGAGAATGACGGCCGCCCGCACGGCGCGCTCCGCGAGCTCCGCGATGACAACGGGCACCGTCGCCGCGGGCACGCTGACGAGGGCGAGATCGATGCCCCTCGGCAGCATCTGGATCGTGTCGACGGTCGGGCAGTCGAGGATCGGCTGGCCCCCCCGGTGGACCACGTGGACTGGCCCGTCGAAGCCACCCGTCTTGACATTCTGAAGGAGCCTGGAACCAAGCTTGACAGGATCCCTGGAGACGCCGAGCACCACGAGCGAGCGAGGGGCGAACAGCGCGTCGAGGGCGGGCGGGCTCACCGGGTCAACCGGCGATCGATCACGCGCACGGCCTTCCCCTGAGGGCGCTCCAGCTCACCGGGTCGGCACAGGCGCACATCGGGGGTCAAAGCCAGCAGATCATGGACGGCGCGGCGGATGCGAGAGGCCAATCCGCTGTCGCTGCCGGGTTCCGTCTCGACGTGGATGGCCATGCGCTCGCCACCTCCGTCCGACTCCAGCACGATCTGATACTCATGGCTGACGCCGGGCTGGCCCAGAAGGACCGTCTCGATCTGATGCGGATAGAAGTTCACGCCCCGGCAGATGACCATGTCGTCAGTGCGCCCGCGCAGGCGGTCCAGGCGGAGCGCGGTCCGGCCGCAGGCGCACGGATCGCGGGAGATCACGCGGGTCAGATCGTGGGTGCGATAGCGGACGAGGGGCAGCCCTTCCCGGGTGAGGGTCGAGACGACGAGCTCGCCTTGGGTCCCGTCCGGGAGCGCGTGTCCGGTGGCGGGGTCCACGATCTCCACGAAGTAGTGATCCTCCCACACGTGAATCCCGGCCCGCGCCGCGCAGTCGATCCCGAGGCCAGGGCCACCCGTCTCCGTCATGCCGATGATGTCATAGGCCCGGATGGCCAGGGTTCGCTCGATTCGCGTACGCAGTTCGTCCGACCACATCTCCGATCCAAGGATGCCCACCCGGAGAGAGAGCCCTCCGAGGTCGAACCCTTCCTCCCGGGCCACCTCGATGAGGCGGAGCGGATAGGTCGCGATGGCGGCCACGACCGTGGCCTTCAGGTCGCGCAGCAGACGCAGCTGTAGGCTCGTCCGGCCGGCCCCGGCCGGAATGACCATGGCCCCGAGCTTCTCGGCGCCGTAGTGGAAGCCGAAACCGCCCGTGAAGAGTCCGAAGGAGGGGGTGATCTGGATGACGTCGCGAGGGGTCACCCCGGCCGCTACGTAGCAGCGCGCCATGACCTCGCCCCATTGCTCCACGTCGGCCACGGTGTAGGGAATGAGAATCGGTTGGCCGCTGGTCCCACTCGACATGTGAACGCGTCGATAGCCTGCCGGCCCCCCGCAGGCGAGATCGAACGGGTAGGCATCGCGCAGCTCTTCCTTGGTGAGGAACGGTAGACGAGACCATTGCGCAGGGCGGACAATGTCCGGGGGGCGGACATCACCGAAGCGTCGGGCGTAGACCGGATGGCTCAGCACGCGCGCCAACGTCGCGCGCATGCCCTCGAGCTGCAGGCGCTCGAGGGGCTCGCGCGGCAACCCTTCGCGGTCCGGCCGCCACATCACGTTCCTCCGCGTCAGATCCGCTCGGGGTGGGTCCGCAGGCAACGCGAGCAGGTCACCGAGATCCCCACACGCCGCCAGTGTAGATCAGTCGGCGCGCAGACGAACCCGCTCGATGGCCCGCCGCAGGGTGGCGACGTGGGCCACGTCCTCGGCCAGGATGTCCAGCACGCGATTGATGACCTCGGCCATACGCGGGTCACGCAGTGAGTAGCGCATGTGCGTCCCGTGGCGGCGCCCGGAGACGAGATGGTGGGAGCGCAGCAGGGCAAGATGCTGGGACACGTTGGCAGGCGACAAGCCGAGCTCGACCGTCAACTGCGAAACATCGCGCTCGCGCTCGTGCAGGAGGCCCAGGATACGGACGCGGCTCGGATGGGCCATCACCCGGAACAGCTCGGCCACGGTATCGATGACCTCCGCCCGTCGCGCCTGGCGTCCCTTCTCCATGGTTCCTAAGTATATTCTTATTTGCGAAATATGTTGAGAGCCGTGGAACCTGCGCTAAACTTCAAGTCAGGGAGCGAGCCTTTCGCAAAGGGTGGCGAAGGGGCTCTGATGGCGGGAGGACGACGATGAGCCGGATGAAGACGGCGATGTTGCTGGCGACCCTCACCGCGCTGTTGCTGTGGGCGGGCGGATCGCTCGGAGGCGAGACCGGCCTGATGACAGCCCTGCTCCTGGCCGGGCTGATGAACTTCGGGGCGTACTGGTGGTCGGACAAGATCGTGCTCCGCATGTACCGTGCCCAGGAGGTCACACCCGCCCAGGCGCCTGCCCTGCACGGCCTCGTGCGGGAGCTCGCAGAGCGCGGCCAGCTCCCGATGCCGCGCGTCTACATCATCCCGGAAGAGGCGCCCAACGCCTTCGCCACCGGGCGCAATCCGCAGCACGCGGCGGTCGCGGTGACCGAGGGCTTGCTCCGGCTCCTCGATCGCGAGGAGCTCGCCGGCGTCATCGGCCACGAGCTCGGCCACGTGAAGAACCGCGACACCTTGGTCATGACCGTGGCGGCGACCATCGCGGGGGCGGTCAGTATGCTCGCCAACATGGCCCATTGGGGCATGCTCTTCGGGGGGCACCGCTCATCAGACGACGGGGAGGAGGGAAGCCACCCCGCGGTCGGATTCCTGGGCGTCCTCCTCGCCCCCCTCGCCGCCATGCTGATCCAGATGGCGATCTCGCGCTCGCGCGAGTTCGTGGCCGACGAGACAGGGGCGCGCTTGTGCGGCAACCCGCTCGCCCTCGCAAACTCCCTGCTCAAGCTCGACGCCTGGAGCCATCAGGTGCCGCTGACCGCGGGAACACCGGCCACCGCCCACCTCTTCATCATCAATCCCCTCACGGGCGGCGGCTTTCTCAGGATGTTCAGCACGCATCCCTCCACGGAGGCGCGCGTGGAGCGTCTGCGGGCCATGGCCCGTACCAGCCTCGGCGCCCGGTCCTAGCCCGTGCGCCAGGGGCTGGGCCAGGCGCTGCGATCACCCCGGCTGAAACCAGGGGTGAGGGAATGACTGGCGGCGTGACGCTCTTCCGGGTCTGGGGAATCCCCATCCGCGCCCATCCGAGCTGGCTGCTCATCCTCGCCCTTCTCACCTGGAACCTCGCCGTCGGCTATTTCCCCCAGGTGCTTCCCGATCTGCCGGTTGGGGCGCTGTGGCTCAAGGGTCTGGTGGCGGCCCTTCTGTTGTTCGCGTCGGTCCTCTTGCATGAGCTCGCTCACTCGATCGCCGCTCGGCACTACGGCATTCCGGTTTCGAGCATCACGCTGCACATCTTCGGCGGCGTGTCCCAGCTCGAGCGCGAGCCGAACCGGCCGGGAGCGGAGTTCGTCATCGCCGTCGTCGGCCCCCTGACGAGTTTCGCCATCGCGCTGGCCCTCGCCCTGGTCAGTGCGGTCCTGGCGGTCGGGCCCGGCGCCCGCGCCACCATGCAATACCTGATATTCGTGAACGTCCTGCTCGGCCTGTTCAATCTCATTCCGGGCTTTCCGCTGGATGGCGGCCGCGTGCTCCGGGCCCTTCTGTGGCGGCTCAAGGGGAACCTGGCGTGGGCGACCCGGGTGGCCGCCCGCACGGGTTCCGTCTTCGCGATCATCCTCATCGGGCTCGGCATCCTGCGCGCCTTTTCTGGCGAGCTGATCGGCGGGCTCTGGTTCGTGCTGATCGGTCTGTTCCTTCGTCAGTCCGCGGAGATCAGCTACCAGCAGCTGGTCTTGCGGGGCGGGCTGAGCCCGTACTCCGTGCGCGACGTCATGGCGCGCAGCGTGATGTCGGTTCCCGCGGAGGCGACGGTGGCGGAGGTCGTGGACGATTTCTTCTGGAAACACCACGTCTCGAGCTTTCCGGTGGTCGACAATGACCGAGTGGTCGGCATCATCGGGCTCGACCAGGTCAAGCCGTTGTCGGCCGAGGAGCGCGCCCGCACGCGTGTCCGCCAGCTCATGTTGCCCATCTCCGAGACGCTGGCGGTGGCGCCCGGCGATTCGCTCTGGCACGCGCTGGAGAAGCTGACCCAGAACGGGCTCGGACGGGTCGCCGTGATCGAGCGCGGCGCTCTGGTGGGCTACCTCAGTATCAAGGACGTCATGCACATCATCGCCGTGAGGTCCAAGACCTCCTAGCGAACTCTGCGCCACATGGGCGAGAACCATCCCTCGTGGAGCAGCGAGCGGATTTCCCGCAGCGTGAGCTCACCGAGGCCCAGACGATCGAGCCCACGGCCGTGGCGCCGCAGGTCGCGCCCGAGCAGCGCCCCGAACACCGAGAGAAGCCCGCTCATGGCCGACGTCTCCACGTTGGCCAGGCGGCCGGCCGATTCGAACAGCGGGAGGCCCAGGGCTACGTCCTCGCTGATATAGCGGTGCTCGAAGGTGAGCCTCTCGCTCCAGAGGCCGCTGGCCACGAGCCTGGCCTGGGCCCCCACCCCGTACAGCCCCTCCGCCGCGCGCGCCGCATCGTAGTAGGTCGCCTGCTCATAGTGTGGCGCCGGGTAGCCGAGGCGCTGCCGGATTTCCAACCGTTCTCGGTCAGCCACGTCGATGAGGCGTCGCGCGCTCGGCGTCGTCCCCGAGGCGTGGATGTCGAAGCGTCCACCGTCGATGGCGCCCGTGTTGAGGAGCACGAGCGGCGGATGAAGGATGATGCCCGCGTTGGTAAGGGCGGCATCGAGGGTATCCCGACACGGGCGCACCGACGGGAACAGCTCGCCCAGCCGAGCCAGGACTGCCGCCGAGCGCGCGGCCGGAAAGACTCCGGTGGGAAGATTCGCCGCGCGCACCGGAGCCGTCACCTCAGCCGGCCCCGTCTTGCGCGTGAGGTACGGCAAGGTTCCGGTCTCGGCGAAGGCAAAGGGCTGGCGACCGCCGGCGAGCTCGATCTCGCGCGCCAGCACATAGGATCCGAAGGTGCCGGGGGTGAGCAGGACGATCTGCTGCGGGCCCAGCTCCTTGGCGAGCCGCCCCGCGACGTCTCGGTGTGCGGTCGCGGGAAGTGGCACGATCACGACCTCGGCCTCGTCGAGTGCCTCCGCCAGATCGGCTGTCAGTCGATCGGGTCGGCCCAGCCCCGTTCGTCCCTCGGCCACCAGTGCGATGCCCCCCGCGGCGCGAACGGGGGCGAGATCCGCGTCATGCCGGCGCCACAGGCGAACCTGGTGGCCAGCAAGACTGAGATCCGCCGCCGTCGCATACGCTCCGTGACTTCCGCCGAGCACCGCCACTCTCACGCCACGACTCCCGCCGATGCGCTCAGCGCGGCCGCTGACCGAGCGCCGCCTGGATGCGCTCCGGCGTGACGGGCAGCTCGGTGAATCGAATTCCGGTGGCATCGTGGATGGCATTGACGACCGCGGCCGCGACGGGAATGGCCCCCGACTCACCGACACCCTTGGCCCCGTAGGGCCCCTCGGCATCAATGGTCTCGATCAGCCGCACCACGATCTCTGGCATGTCGGCGGCCTTCAGCAGCGCGTAGTCCATGAACGTCGCGCTCAGCACGCGCCCGCCCTCCACCACCAGCCGCTCCGAGAGGGCATAGCCCAGGCCCATGTGGATACCGCCGTGAATCTGACCTTCGGCGGCTATCGGGTTCAGGGCGCGGCCGACATCGTGGGCGGAGGCGATGCGCCGCACCTCGACCCGGCCCGTTGCCTCCTGCACGTCGACGAGGACAGCCTGGGCGGCAAAGCCGTAGGCCGCCGAGACGTTACCGCGCAGATCCTTGTCGAGCATGGTGGAGGGCGGATCGTAGAAGGCCTCCGCCACCAGCACGCGTCCCCTCCCTCGATAGTGGCCCGCCCGGGCCACGCGCTCGTACGGCTGGCGGCGCTGCGGATCGCTGGTGACGAAGATCCAGCCATCCTGCACGTCGAGCCCCACCGCCGGCTCGTCGAAGGCGACGGCAGCCATCTCGAGGAGCTGACGCCGGAGGTCCTCGGCGGCCAGGCGCGCCGCGTTGCCGGCGATGAACGTCGTGCGACTCGCGTGGGTGCCCACATCCCACGGCTTGAGGGCGGTGTCGGAGTTGACGACGTGCACGCGTGTGAGGGGAATCCCCAGCGTCTCGGCCACGATCATGGCGAGCACCGTCTCCGACCCCTGGCCGACCTCGGTGGCGCCCGTAATCAGGGTCACCGTCCCGAAGTCGTCGAGCTTGACGATGGCGCCGCAGCCATCGGAACGATAGATCCGCGCCCCGCCCCCCACGTGGAACATCCCGGCAAACCCCACTCCTCGGCACCAGCCCTCGTGGAGGGGCGGAGGGTCCCTGGCGATGTCCTCGGCGGCAGCCTCCAGACATTCGCTGAACCCGCAGGAGGTGACGACGAATCCCTGGGGATGGACGTCGCCGGGGCGCGACGCGTTGCGGCGGCGGATCTCCAGGCGGTCGAGGCCGAGACGGTCGGCCAGCTCGTCCATCTGGGACTCCACGGCAAAGGTGGATTCGAGATTGCCGTACCCTCGCATGGACCCCGAGGAGGGATTGTTCGTGTACACGATGGTCGTGTCGAAGCGCACGTTCGGACACCGGTAGAGACCGGCCACGGTGGATAGCATGACGTAGGGGGTGGTGGACCCCCAGGAAACGTAGGCGCCGCTGTCGATCATCACGTGAGCGTCGCGGGCCAGCAACCGTCCGTCGGCGGCGGCCGCCGTGCGCAGCCGAATGAGGCAGGGCTCACGGCCGGGGGCCGCCACGAATTCCTCGAGGCGGGAGAACTCGATCTTCACGGGGCGCCGCACCCGGCGGGCGCAGAGGGCGGCGATGACGTCGATGGGATAGAGATCAAGACCGCGGCCGAAGTTACCCCCCACCGGGGGCTGCACCACACGGACGCGGTCCCCGCCCACACCGAGGGCGGCCGCCAGATCGCGCTGGTAGAGAAAGGGGACCTGGGTCGTGCTGTACATGGTGAGCCGCTCATGCGCGTCCCAGTCGGCGATGCTCACCATGGTGCCGAGACAGGCGGTCGCCACGAAATGCAGCGTGTACTCGTCCTCGACCAGGGCCGCCGCCGCCGCCACGGCTCCTTCCACGTCGCCGTGGGCGAACTGGTAGCGCAGATGCGTCTGGTTAGTCCCGAGCGCGCTGTGCACGAGCGGGGTGTCGGGATCGAGGGCACGTCTGGGATCGAAGTTGGCGGGCAGCTCCTCGTACTCCACGTCGATGAGGGCGAGGGCCTCCTCCGCCTGCTCCGGGCGCTCCGCCACCACCGCCGCCACCTCGTCCCGGATGCAGAGGGTCTTGTCGCGCTTCAGGGCCACCTGGTCGCCCGCGAAGCCGAAGGGGTGCTGCTCGACGTCGGAGCCGGTCAGCACGGCCAGGACGCCCTCGGCTTGGCGGGCGCGGCCGGTGTCGACGCGAACGATGCGCGCATGGGGATGACGCGCCCTCAAAATCTTGGCGTGAGCCAGGCGCGGCAGCTCGAGATCGTGCAGGTACCGTGTCCGTCCCGTGACCTTCTCGGGGCCGTCGCGCTTCGCCGTCGACTTTCCGATGACGGCGAAGCCCTCACGCGGGCGGGCGTCAGACACCCCCGCCCCCACCCGCGCGAGTCTCACAGGACGCGGCCCTGCCCGACGCGCGGGCGCGGCCGACCGGCGTCTGCAACAGCCATGACGACCACGATCTCGTCGGCCCGCGGGGCGTCCGGGACACACACGCTCATGGTGTCGAAGTGGTCGAACGACCACACGTTGTCCTTGTGCCCGAGCGGGACGTCGACGAGAGAGCCTGGCGCCGCCACCTTGGCGTTCGACGGAATGATGGCCTGGCCCCCACCCATCGCCTCGCGCATGGACTTGCCCAGCTTGGGATGGATCAGGGCGGCGCCATGCTCCACCTCTCCGAGCGTTCCCACCACGGCCGCCTTGCCATAGCTCACCGGCTCGGCCCCCAACAGGTCGACCACGCGCTTCATGAGCAAGGTGCCGAGCTCGAAGCCGACCTCGAACAGGGGCGAGAGATCCTCCACGAGCTGCCCCGCATAGGGATTCTTGATCACGGCGAGCCCCGCCGCGCGCCGCACGGGACGAGCCAGCCGGCCGCCGGCGTCGGCCATCAGCTCTTCACACGAGAACCCGATCCTTCGAAGCTCCATGCCCGACCTCCCTCATGACAGCCGCCGCTCCGAGCGCGAGAGGATGATGCGGTACGGGTAGCGTCGTCCCAGCTGGTAGGTGATGGCGTGCTCCACGGGCTCCCCGCCCGCGGAGAAGTACGTGCGAGAAAAGTGGAGCAGCGGCGTGCGCGCCCGCACCTGCAAGAGCTCTGCGACCTGGCGGGGGGCCAGCACCGCGTCGGCGACCTGCTCGAGAAACTTGATCGGCCGGCCCAGCTGGCGCTCGATGGTGGCGAGCACCGAGGATTTCGAGAAGTCTTCCTCCGAGAGGGCGGCCCCGAGCTCTCCCGGTACCCACGCCGTCAAGTGCTGGAACGGCCCGTCATCCCCGTGACGCACACCGACCACGCGGTAGGCGACCGAGCCGGGCGCCAGCCGCAGGGCGTGGGCGATATCGGGCGACACGCGCACGATCTCGCGGCGCACCGCCTTGAACCAGGTCTCCTCGCCCTGAGCAATCATGTCGGCGACCGACCCGATGACGCGCAGCTTGCGGTCATTGCCCGTGGTAGGGGTCGCGAAGGTCCCGCGCCCCGCGTGCCGATAGAGTCGGCCCTCCTGCACCAGAACGTCGAGGGCCTGGCGAATGGTGGGCCGGCTCACGTTGAAGCGCGTGCACAGTGCGTGTTCCGATGCGATCCGCTCGCCCTCGCCGCGTAGGTCGCGACGCAGGACGTCGGCGATTTGAAGGTATCGGGGCATGCCCGAACGGTAGTTCACCTGCAGTGCCTCCCACAGTCATGATTGTCTAGACAACTACCACTCCCGGGGAAGCGAGTCAATTGTAGGTGTAGAAGCCCCGGCCGCTCTTCCGCCCGAGCTGGCCGGCTAACACCATGCGCTTGAGGAGCGGGGGCGGCGCGTAGCGCGGTTCTCTGAACTCCTCGAACATGACCTCCGCCACGTACATCGTCGTATCCAACCCGACGAGATCGAGCAGCGTGAACGGGCCCATGGGATAGCCGCATCCGAGCTTCATCGCTTGGTCGATGTCTTCCAGGGAGGACAAGCCGCCCTCGTACACGCGGATGGCGTCGAGCAGGTACGGCACGAGCAGCCGATTCACGATGAAGGCCGTGGCGTCCTTGGTTTGCACCGCCGTCTTGCCGAGGGCCCGCACCCAGTCGGTGGCCGCCTGCACCGCGGCCTCGTCGGTCAGGATCGTGCGGACGACCTCCACCAGCTTCATGAGAGGAACTGGATTGAAAAAATGTAACCCCAGCACCTGACCGGGGCGCCCGGTGGCGGCGGCCATGGCGGTGACGTTGCACGACGAGGTGTTGGAGGCAAGCAGCGTGTGGGCCGGGCAGATCCGATCGAGCTTGCCGAAGGTATCGTTCTTCAGCGCTTGATTCTCGGTCATGGCCTCCACCACGAGATCACATGACCTCAGATCCTCCAGACGCGTCGTTCCGCTGATCCGGGCCAACGTCGCGTCTTTTCTCCCGGCGTCGATCTTTCCCCGCTCGACCAGCCCCGCGAGCGTTTGCCGCAGGCGGCCGAGCCCCCGCTGGAGCAGCTCGTCGCTGGCCTCGACCACCGTCACCGCGAAGCCTTCCTGGGCGGAGACCTGAACAATGCCCGAGCCCATGAGTCCGCAGCCGATTACCCCGACGGTCCGGATGGCCACGTGCGTTCTCCTAAAACAACGAAGCCGGTCGCCCCGAGGCGACCGGCTTGATAGGAGGTTTCTGCGTTTACCGGCTGGCGCGCCGGACAGGAAGAGGCGGCGGCGTCAGCTCCACGTGCTCGCCGGGCGGACACGGATTCTTGATCTGGCTCACCACGACGTCACCGTAGCGGACGCTGCCGTCCGGTTGAACCTCACCGACGAACGGCGAACGCCGGGGAGGCGGCCCCTCGCGGCGGAGTGACTCGTCGAAGGCAAGCTGCCGCTCCTGGTGATCGATGGGTTGTTTGAGCACGTTGTTGATCAGCATCGACGCGCTGATCGGCGCTTTCTCTTCCTGCGCCTCGCCAAGAGTCGTCAGGCCCCCGAGGGCGGCGATCCCAATGAGCGTGCTGACTGTTCGCTTCATGGGCCTAGTATTGCACTTTTTCCACCACCATGGCAATACCCTGTCCACCCCCGATACAGAGGGCAGCCAGGCCCTAGCGGGCCCCCCCGCCGGCCAAGCTCGTGGAGCAGGGTGATGGCCAGGCGCGCACCGGACGCCCCCACGGGATGCGGTCCCTCAGTCGTAGACGATCAACGAATGCAAGGGATACTTCTTGAGCTTCTCTCGGCCGTGCAGGAAGGCGAGCTCGATCAGAAAGGCCACACCGACGACCACCCCGCCCAGAGGCTCGACGAGGCGCAGGGTGGCGGCCATGGTGCCGCCGGTAGCCAGGAGGTCGTCAACGGCGAGGACCCGCTGTCCAGCCGCGATGGCATCCTCGTGGATGGCGAGGGCGTCGCGCCCGTATTCGAGCTCATACTCCACCTCGACGGTCTTCCCGGGAAGCTTCCCGAGCTTGCGCACGGGCACGAAGCCGCAGTTGAGCTGGTGCGCCAGCGCCCCCCCGAAGATGAAGCCGCGGGACTCGATTCCCACCACCACGTCCACCCGCTGGTCCACGTACGTGCCGGCCAGATGATCGACCACGAAACGGAAGGCCGGCCCATCCTTCAGGAGAGTGGTGATGTCCTTGAAGAGGATGCCTTCGGTAGGGAAGTCCTTGATGTCCCGGATCTTTGCCCGGAGCTCCGCGATCTCCATGACCGGCCCCACGTTACGGCATCGAGGTCGGGCTTGGCAATACCGAGCGCGACTCGTTCAGCCCAACCTCGTACCCCGAGTCCAATCGGGAGGCCGTTTCTCGAGAAATGCCTGCGCCCCCTCCTGGGGCTCGCCGGTCGCGTAGGCCGTGGCAAAGGCGTTGATGCCAAAGCGCACGGCGCTGGCCAGGTCTGTCTGGCGCCACCGGATCATCAGCTCCTTCTGCAGCCGAATGGCGCCGGGGGCACAGGTCATCATCTGCCCCACCAGGTCATCCACGCTCTGCCGCAGGTGGGGGGCCGGTACGACGCGATTGACGAGACCGCAGCCGAGAGCCTGGACGGCCGTCATGGAGGTCCCACAGAACAGCATCTCCGCCGCGCGGCCCGGTCCCACCAGGGCTGGCAACAGAGCCGCCTCGATCACGGAGGGCACCCCGACCCGCACTTCGGGCAAGCCGAAGGTGGCCGTGTCGACGGCGACGCGCAGGTCACAGGCCATGGCCAGCTCGAAGCCTGCTCCCAGGCACGGCCCGTTCACCTCCCCCACCACCGGGAATGGGGCCTGATGCACGGCGGCGATCGCCTCGTGCAGGTCGCTGATCAGACGCTTGGCGCGCTTCACGTCGAGGTCGCGGAGCACATTCACGTTCATGCCGGCCGTGAAGGCACGCCCACCGCCGGTCAGGACCACGACGCGTACCGATTCGTCGTCGGCCAGTTCCCGGAAGCCACGCCGGAGGGCCTGAATGATGCCCGGATCGAAGAGGTTCAAGGGCGGACGATTGATTGTGCAGCGCACCACGCCTTGGGCCCGCTCGATCAGCAGCGGAGGGCCGGGTCCCCCCATCAATACCGCCGCATCGTGGGTTCCACGGTGCGCGCCCAGAGATCGAGCCCACCCGCCAGATTGAGGGCCTTCGCAAAGCCGCGTTCGCGCAAATAGGCCGCCACCGCGGCGCTCCGCACGCCCTGATGGCAGTAGACGACGATCTCATCGTCCGGGTTCAGCTCCTCCGTCCGAAATTCGATCTCCTCGATAGGGATGTGCACGGCGTTGGCGAGGCGACAGAGCTTGGTCTCCCAGTCCTGGCGGACGTCGAGCAGGACAGGGCGCTGCCCACGATCGAGACGCGACTTCAGATCCTGGGGGCTGATCTCATCCATGTCACCGCTCCTGTACCGTCAGAGAGCGGCCGGGCGGCCGCTCAGGAAGGCCGCCATCCACGTGTTGACCACGGCCGCCCGTTCGATCTGAGGAAAATGCCCACACGCCTCTATCCAGCGGGTGGTCGCCCGCGGGAGGGTTTCGGCCGCCGAGGCCGCGTGGGCCGCCGGCACGATACGGTCCTCGTGACCGTGGATCAGCAGCACGGGAGCGTCCAAGGAAAGAAGAGCCCGGCGGTAGGCCGAGGCCCGGTCCGCGAAGTCACGGAGCACATGGCGTACGGTGGCCAGGTAGGCGGCGCGCGATTCCGGGCTCGTCCGGGCCGCGTAGGCGAACTCCACCAGAAAGTCGATCTCGTTGGGTTGGGGCTTGTGGAAGCAACGGGCGAGCGCCGCCTTGTACACGCGGGCACTACCGAACAGGGCGAGCGTCTCGCCAAGGCCCGGCACGGCGAGGGTCCGGTAGATCCAGGACGGCTGATAGAAGAGACCGGGCACCAGGGCACCCAGCAGGCACAGGCGCTCGACGCGCGAGGGGTGTGTGAGCGCGCAGGTGACCGCCACGGCGCCGCCCAGAGAGTGCCCGACCAGCGAGACCTGCCCGAGCCCCACCGTCTCGATGAAGCCAAGCACAGCACGCGCGAAAAAACCCAGATCGTAAGACCCGCGCGGCTTGGCCGATCGTCCGTAGCCAGGAAGGTCGAGGGCGAACACCTGGGCGCGGCGGGCCAGCGCGGGGATATTGTGACGCCACGATTCTCCGAAACCGCCGAGTCCGTGGAGGAGGACAACCGGTGGTCCCTCCCCCTCCACCACGTAATGCAACCCGAGCCCGTCGACCTCCCCGCCCCGCAGCCGAACCTCAGGCATGAGGCCTACGAGTCTACCAGACTCCCCCCTCGAGGACGGGGGGCCCCTCGGGAAGCAAGAGATCTCGCTGTCCAGACCCAGGAGAGGACACCGGCTGCCCGAGCAGCCGCTTCATCATGAGGGCATTCTGCACGGGGTAGGCGCGGTTGTTGTTGTTGAAGGAGATGAAGACATGCTCGGCGTTCTCCGCGAGGGCGGCCACCTCTGGCACGAGCCCCTGCAGTTCGCGCTCGGCATACAGGTAGTCATACTTCTCGCGCACGGAGGGTCCCTCGCCCCGCAGCTGCGCGAGCCACCCTTCCCCGTGGCGGCCGTGAAGGCGGACGATGGCCGTTGGCGCGGTGGCCGCCACCACCCGTGGGACCGCGTTGGGGACGGCGGGCGCGTCGACGATCACGTGGGCCAGACGGGCCTCGCGCAGCACGGCAAGCGTCTGTTCGGTGTGCTCCCCGTACCACGATCGATGGCGAAACTCCACGGCGACGGTCGAGCCAGGCAATCGCCCGGGCAGAGAGGCCAGGTAGTCGAGCTGGGCTGGTCCATAGTGGACCCAGGGCGCGAGCTGGAAGAGGATATAGCCGAGCTTGCCGGCCTGGGCGATCGGCTCCACGGCCGCCCGGAACACCGAAAAGGCCGCGTCGAGGGCTTCCGGAGGCAAGGTGGAGGCCTCCAGCTCACCACGCCCGGTGAGGCGGAGAGCCCCCGGCAGGAGCGCCCGCATCACCGCCGGCAATGCCTCGGGCCGGGCCCGATGCCCCGTCATGGGGGCAAAGGCCTTGAGGTGGAAGATGAAGCCGGGCGGCGTTCGCGCCACCCACTGGACCGTGGTCCGCACGTCGGGAATGGCGTAAAAGGACGCATTGACCTCGACCACGTCGAACACGCCGGCGTAGTGCCGCAGGCGCGCCTCCGCCGTCATCGACTTCCGGGGATAGAAGGATCCGTCCTCGATGAGTGCCGGATCGGCCCACGAGCAGATCCCCACCCGGACGCGCCCGCGCAGGCGCTCGGGGGGTGCCCTCACACGATCTTCTCGTAGACTCCCGGCGGGATCACGCGACAGACGGCGATCGGCTGCGAGACGTTCTTGAACGTGCGCTCGCCGAGCGCCTCCAGAACGAAGTGCTGCTTGATCCGCTCGGCGGTGAGAGGCCCCACCACGATTTCATCGGCCCCCGCGAAGGCCGCGATACGGGCGGCCACGTTCGTGGTCGATCCCGTGGCCGTGAACGTCCAGCGCTGGCTGCCGCCGCCCCCCATCTTGGTGGCCCCCACCAGGGCCTCGCCGGTATTGAGGCCCATATGCAGTGAGACGGGCGGAAAGACGCCGCCATACTCCTCGTTGAGGGCGGTCGTGCGCTGGCGGATGGCAAAGGCGGCCCGGGTGGCGTTGAGGGCGTGATCCCCGGCGGTGCTCCGCTCTGATTGAAAGATCACCATGAGCCCATCACCGGCGGTGGCGCTCACATCGCCGTGGTGATCGTGAATGATGGTGAGGAAGCTCGAGAAATACGTCTGCACGAGCTGATTCAGCCGCCTCGGTTCCAGCTCCTCCGAAAGCTTGGTGTATCCGGTGATGTCGAGGAAGAGGACCGACACCTCGACGTTGCGCTGCTCGAGTTCGGTGGCGTTGGGATTGGCCTCGAGGAGCTTCGTGACTGCTTCCGGGACAAATTTCGCCAGCTCCCCCTTGAGCTGCTCGAGCAACTCGAGACGCTCGCGGGACTCCTGAAGATTCTTGAGGGCGGTCCCGAGCTCGCTGTTCTTGCCCTCCAGCTCGGTGTGAGCCTGCGCGAGGCGGCCGGTCATCTCGTTGAAGGCGACGCCGAGCTGTCCGATTTCGTCGCGCGACCGCACGGGTGCCTGCGCCCCGAAATCGCCGCCGCCCACGCGGCGGGTGGCGTTGGCCAGGGCCCTGATCGGCCGCACCACCACGTGCCCCATGGCGAGGGCGAGCAGGGCCCCCGCCGACACAATGGTGAGGCCCGCGATGAGGATCTGTTGGTTGCGCTGGCGCCTGACCTCGGCGAAGACCGGATCCATCGACGTCGCCACCCGCACCACGGCGCGCACCATGTGATCGGCGCCGTGGCAGCCCTGGCATCGCTCCTGGTTCGGGACCGGGTAGAGGAGGGTGAAGAGCGAGACCCCGTTCTGCGTGACCAGGGCTTCCTGGACCTTCTGGGTCTCTACCGCCCGCGTGAAGAGGGGCCCCGCCGCCGTCGAGGCCGGCGCCCGCTGCATTTTCTGGATGTTGGCCAGAACCTCGGGTGACAGGTCGGCGTTCTTCCTGACTTCATTGACGGTGGCGAGATCGGTGAACGCCTCCACCCCGTTGCGCCGGTAGACGTCGAGACCCTCCACGGGTGTCGTGCTCTTCAACTCCTGGAGCACTGCGCGCGTGACGTCCGGCCGTTCCTGGAGCATGGCGGCCTCGATGCTGGCCACCAGGGTGGAGGTGAGGCGTCGGGCGGCCATCTTGTTTTGCTCGATGAGGAGCCCCTCCTCCCGACGGAGCGACCACACGGTCGAGGCCCCGAACCCGACGATCAGCACGGCCACGATGAGCAGGGTGATCTTGGCCGCCAGCCGCGACCGCAACATCTGGGCCTAGCGCCTGATCGTGGCCGAAGAAATCGCTTGAGCGAGGGTCTCAGCTTCCTTGGGATCGAGCGGGCGCAGGCGGTCCAGCACGGCCCGGGCCTCGTCGAGCTTGCCCATCTGGACGTAGGCTTCCCCGAGGTACTCCAGCGCTTCGGCGTAGTTGGGGCGCTGGCGGAGGGCTTCCTCGTACGCGCGCACCGACTCCTCGTATTTCTTCTGGTTCCGGAGGGCGTAGCCTAGACCGTTCCACGCTTCGGGAAAACCGGCGCGCAGCTTGACGGCCTCGCGGTAGGAGTCCTCGGCCGGCCCCCACTGCTTGTTGTGGGCAAACGCACGGCCCTCGTTGTAGCGGTCTTCCGCAGTCCTGGCCACCGGGGTGGACCGTACCGGTGGAGGGGACCAGCGTGGTGGCGACCCACCCACCGGTCCACTGTCAGCCGCCTGGGCGGGGAGGGCGGGCAATGTGAGCAGCGCTCCGATCAACGCACCAGCGATAGCACGCCTCATGTCCCCGATGCTATCACGAAGCTTCTGCAGACAACGGCCGACCGCGCTAGAATTGGTCGATGGCACAGCGTGAGAGCTTCGAGGAGTTCGAGGCCACCAGCCTCTTCTGTCCACGGTGTCGCCGGGCTACCCGCACGCGCAAGCACCTGCTTCTCGTCCTGCCCACGGGGAACAAGTACGACTATCGCTGCGCCGAGTGCGGGACCGCGGTCGGGGGAAAAACGGATAACGACACCACTGATTTCCGGACCACTATCCCCCGCCGGCGCTTGCTGTAGCCCCCGACGGCGCTTGCTGTAGCCGCAACTTGCCTGGCGCCCGGCCCTGTGGGACACTAGAAGTCACTTCAGCCAAGTCCCCTCGGTCCCCGTTCGTCGCTGAAACGTCCGGTCGCTCACCGCCGCTGCGCTCGCACGCGACGACTCGAAAATAGGGAGGAAGCCATGATGCGTGTGCCCACGGCCGGGCGCCGACGCCGCCTCGCCCTGGTAGTCGGCGGAGTGGGGCTGGCCCTCTCGGTGGAATCCGTCCCCGGAAGCAGGGGTCCGGAGGTCCGCGTTGATGAGCAGCGCCGGGAGGCGATCCTCAGCTACATTCTTCTGAGCAATCCCCGCGCGCCCCTCCACACGCTGCAAGGCTATCCCCACACGCTCCTGACCATCTCGCGCGAGTTCGGCTTCGACCACTGCTTCGCGCTGGCCCAGGTCGAGGTCGAGTCCCAGTTCTCGCCCGACGCCGTCGGGATGGCCGGCGAGATCGGCCTGTTTCAGATCCTGCCGAGCACCGCCCGCGCCTTGGGCCACCGGCGTCAGGATCTCTTCGATCCCCACATCAACACGCGGGTAGCCTTGACGTACCTGAGCGACATCGTGTCGCGCCGCCCCGTCCTGCGCGAAGCCCTCGCCGAGTACAACGGTGGTCCCGCCAACCGCTCTCCGTACTATGCCCTCACCGTGCTCGAGAACTACGCGCGCGTCCTCCGGCACGCCAATCTGCGTTGTGAGCCGGAGCGCAACCCCGACTTCGCGTTGCGGGCGCCCCGTCGCGCGCCACGGGTGGCCACCTCGGCGTCCTGAGGGGGCACGACCGCGCCGGCCGCTCAGGGCACCTGCGTGAATTTCTGCAGAGAGCGTATCTCACGCGGCGGGGTCTCTTGGCTGCCCTTGGCCGTCCAGGCCACCTCGGCCACGTACAAGTCGCCCCGGGAGTCCACGGTGCAGCCATGAGGAGCGATGAACTCACCCGGCTGTTCCCCGGCGAAGCGGCCGCCCACGCGCGCCACCACGTCGCCCTTCAGGCTCACGATACTCACGCGGGCGCCGAGATTCGGGACCTCGGCGTTCACGGCCAGGTGCGTGGGCAACTCCCCCACGTACAGGAGACCCCCGTGGCGGCGGTCCGCGAAGAGCCCGCACGGCCGGTGCAGATTGTTGAGCTGGGCCTGGTAGCGTCCCTTGTCGTCGAAGATCTGGACACGATGATTCTCCCGGTCGGCCACGTACACGAGCCCCTCGGCGTCGGTGGCGATGTTGTGCGGAAGATTGAAGTTGCCGGGATCCGTCCCCGGCTCGCCCCACGAGAAGAGGTGGCGGCCCCGGGGATCGTACTTGTGCACGCGCGAGTTGCCGTAGCCGTCCGACACATAGATGTCGCCCGTGCGCGGACAGAGGGCGACGTGGGTCGGCCGGTTGAAGGCCTTGCCGCCCTGCAAGGTGGCCGGCTGGTCGGGATCGCCGATGGTGAGGAGCAGCGTGCCTTCCGACGTGAATTGACGGATGGTGTGATGGAGGTCGTCGGTCAACCACAGAGTCCCGTCGGGACCGGCCGTGATGCCGTGCGCCCGACGAAAAACCCCTTCCCCCCACGCCCGCCGGAACACCCCCTCCCGATCGAACATGATCACGGGATGCGCGCCCCGGTTGAACACCCACACATTGTCGGCGCCATCCACGGCCACGCTGGTCGCTTCCACGAACGACCAGCCCTCGGGTAGCCGCCCCCAACCTTCGACGGGTCTGTAACGCATAGGCCGCGAGACTCCCCTCGTTGAGATGCTCCCTCTCTAGCAGGCTCCGGAGAGCGATGTCAACGAGAGGCTATACTGCGGAATCCGCATGACCACGCCATTCGGCCGCTCCATCCGGCGCAAGGAGGACCGACGCTTTCTCACGGGCCGCGGCCGCTACCTCGATGATCTGCGCCTGCCCGGCCTCTTGCACGCGGCCATCGTGCGCAGCTCCCATGCCCATGCGCACGTTCTCGGGATCGAGGCCGACGCGGCGCGCGCGATACCGGGGGTGGTGGCCGTGCTGACATCGGTCGAGCTGCCCGAGTGCGAGGGCGCCGTGCCACCGCTCCTGGTTTTTCCCAATCTCAGAGCATACCGGCACCCCGCCGTGGCCGGACGGGTCGTCCGCCACGTGGGCGAGCCGATCGCCGTGGTCGTCGCCGCGGATCGCTACCTGGCCGCGGACGCCGCGCTGGCCGTTCGCATCGACTATGCGCCTCTGCCCGCCGCCGCCAACGTCGAGGCCGCACTCGTCCCGGGAGCGCCGCGCGTTTTCGAGGAGTGGCCGGACAACGTGGCGGGACCCTCCACGGGCGGGATGGGCTCCATCGAGACCGGACTCGCCGAGGCTCACGTCGTGGTCGAGGCTCGGCTGACGTTTCCCCGTGTGGCACCGGTACCGCTGGAGCCGCGCGGCGTGCTGGCGTGGCCGGCGGCCCCAGACGGCCGCTTCACGGTGTGGAGCTCGACCCAGATGCCTTTCGCCGTCCGCAGCGCGGTGGCCGCCGCTCTCGGCCTACCCGAGGAGCGGGTGCGCGTGCTCGCCCCGGACGTGGGGGGCGGCTTCGGGGGCAAGGGTCATGTGTATCCCGAGGACGTGCTGATTCCGGCGGTGGCCCGCTACCTCGGCCAGCCCGTGAAGTGGGCGGAGACGCGGTCCGAGCACTTCCTCGCCTCCTCACCCGACCGCGACCAGCGACACGTCGCTCGACTCGGCGTACGGGCGAATGGAAGCATCACCGCGCTGGAGACGACCTTCACGCGCGATCACGGCGCCTACCCGATCCTCGGCGAGGTGATGCCGCAGAACACCATCAACCATCTGCCCGGCCCCTATCGAGTCCCCCACTACCGCGGCGTCGCAACCAGCGTGGTCACCCACCGGATGTTCGCGGGCGCCTACCGGGGGGCAGGGCGCCCCGAGGCCGCCTTCGTGCTCGACCGCCTCCTCGATCGCGCCGCCCGCCGGCTCGGCATGGATGCCGCGGAGCTGAGGCGTCGCAATCTCATTCGTCGCCACGAAATGCCCTACGCCACCGGGCTCCGCTACCGTGATGGGGCTGTCATCACCTACGACACGGCGGACTACGTGGCCGCCTTCGACCTCTTGCTCAGCCGTCTCGGTTACGACGACTGGCGTGTCGAGCAGCGGCGGCGCCGAGAGACGCCCCGCCCCATCGGCCTCGGGGTGTCGGCCTACGTCGAAGGAACCGGGATCGGCCCCTTCGAGGGCGCCGATGTGCGGGTGGACCCGAGCGGCACCGTGTATCTCTTCGTGGGCGTGTCCTCGCAAGGACAGGCCCATGAGACGACCTTGGCCCAGATCTGCGCGGCCGAGCTCGGCGTCAACGTTGACCAGGTCACCGTGGTCGGGGGCGATACCAGCGTGATCGGGCATGGTATGGGTACCATCGCCAGCCGGGTCGCCGCCGTGGCCGGGCCGGCCATTGCGCGGTCGGCGCGGGAGGTGGCACGCAAGGCGCGCGTGGTGGCCGCCGAACGACTGGAATGCTCACCCGACGATGTGGTGCTGGCCGACGGGGCCGCCCATGTGGCGGGCGTCCCCGCGCGCGCGGTGGCCCTCGGCGCTCTCGCCCAGGCCGCCGTGCGCAGCGCCGCCCTCGCGCGCGAAGGCCAGCCCGGGCTCCAGGCATGCGGTTTCTTCTACCCAGCCACCGTCACCTGGGCCTTCGGTGCCCAGGGTTGCGTGGTGGAGGTCGACGTCGAGACGGGCACCGTCGAGATCCTCCGCTACGTGGCTGTGCACGATAGCGGTCGAGCGATCAATCCCATGGTCGTGGAGGGCCAGCTCCACGGGGGCATCGCGCAGGGGATCGGTACCGCCTTCTGGGAGGAGATCGTTCACGACGAGCAGGGTCAGCTTCTCACGGGGACCCTCATGGACTATGGCCTCCCGCGCGCCGCCGGGCTTCCCGCCCTGGAGGTGGTGGCCCTCGATCACCCATCGATCGTGAACGGGCTCGGCATCAAGGGCGTCGGCGAGAGTGGTATCATCTCGCCCTCCGTGGCCATCGCCAACGCGGTGGAGGACGCGCTCCTCGCCAGCGGCGCTAGGCCCGACGAGATCCTGTTCGCGCGCCTGCCCCTGACCACCGCCCGCGTCTGGGAAGCCGCCCGCCGCCCCTGACCCCCAACGCCTTCTCAGAGTTGGCTGACCAGTCGCCGGTCCGAGTCGTAGCGCAGGCGGGCCGCCGCCTCTACGGGGAGAGCCCAGGCCACCTCGTCCACCTCGTGATCATGCTCGCCCACCTTGGCCAGGGGTCGCATCAGGTACCAGCGTACGGTCTTCTTGATTCGCTGTCCGTCCCGCTGGAACCAGTAGGTGACCGCCTCCAGCTCACGCATCACCACGCACTGGTAGCCGGTTTCCTCGCAGACCTCTCGCAGGGCGGCCTGCTCGCTCGTCTCGCCGGAGACCAGGGTCCCTTTGGGCAGGGTCCACACCGGCTGGTTGCGCAGGTCACGGGCACGGATGAGAAGCACGCGCCCGTGCTCGTCGACCACGAGCCCGCCCGCCGAGAACTCGAAGATGAGCTGTGAGCGTGGGGCCGCCATGGCGTCCATGATACGCGACCCGCCGTCACGCACCGAAGACGAGGGACTCTCGTACCTTGCCAGCGAGGAGACGGCTCGGTACCATCTCGCCTCAAAGGACTAGCCCGATCCAGCACGAGCTGCTCGCTCACTTCCCCGTCGGCTGCACGCCACGTGCCGAGCAGGCCCGCCTGCTCGCCCGGCTCGGCGACGCCATCGCCGAGGCCCTGGAGGACCCGGACCGGCCCCGGGTCTTTGTGGTGGAGGCCCCACCTGGCGTTGGCAAGAGTCACGTTGCCATGACGCTGGCCCGGTGGAGTGGCGACGCCTATCTCCTCACCTCACAGAAGCTCTTGCAAGACCAATACGAGCGGGACTTCGCTGGCCAGCTCCAGGTGGTCAAGGGCCGGGACAACTACCTCTGCGAACGCTACCCCGAGCGCCGGGTGCCAACCTCGCTCGGCATGTGCCGCCGCCCTCGTGGTCCCCAGTGCCAGTGCCCGTACGCCCGTGCGAAGGCCGCCGCCCGGGCGGGGCCGGTTTTCTGCACCAACACCGCGTACTTCGCCACGCTCCGCCACTGGCTCGGGGAGTCGTTGCCGCGCCGTCGCGTGCTCGTGATCGACGAGGCGCACAATCTGGAATCGCAGCTCGTGGGCGCACTGTCCGTGACATTCTCACCGGATCAGATGCAGGAGTGGTTCGGGGGCGCGCTCCCACGCCTTCCGTCCGCCCACGAGTACCGCCCGCTCCTTCGTGCGCATGTCGAGCGGCTGGGCGCCCGGCTCACCATGGTGGAACGCGGGCTTGACGCGCTACGCCCCCCGGGGTCGGACGCCGCATGGTTCGACCTTCCGCCATCACGGGAGGAATTACAGCTCGTCGCCGAGCGAGACCGTCTTACCACCGGTCTGGCCGGCCTCCGCTACTTCGTCGACGCCGCCGATCCCGAGTGGGCCATGCGCTACGGGCCTGCGACGGGCAGCAGTCTCGAGCTGCTGCCTCTCAGCGTGGCGGCCCTGGCCCCCGCGCTCCTGTGGGACGCGGCCGATATCATCGTCCTGTCCTCGGCGTATCTCGGTCCTGCGCAGGTGATGGCCGAACACCTGGGTCTCGACGCCGACCGGATCCGCGTCTTCGCCGTGGATTCGCCGTTCTCCCTCGAGCAGCGGCCCCTGATCTACCGCCCGGTGGGCCGGCTATCGAAAGCGACCTTAGGCAGTCTCGAACCTGCCGTATTCGCGGAAGTCGTGGCGATCCTCCGGGGTCATCCGAGCGACAAGGGGTTGATCCACACCCCGTCGTACGGGACCGCCCGCCGCCTCGCCGAGACCCTGGCCCGCACGGCGCCCGACCAGTTCGCCCGTCTTATCGTCGTCGAAAGCGGCGGGCGGGCCCAAGCGCTCGAGGTGCATCGGGCCCTCCGACGACCGACCGTTCTGGTGTCGCCATCCTTGCGCGAGGGGGTCGATCTGCCCGACGATTTCCTGCGCTTTCAAATCATCAGCAAGATGCCCTACCCGGATCTCGGTGATCCGTGGACGGCCGCCCGGCGCCAGCGTGATCCCCGCTGGTACATCCTGGAAACGGCCAAGGCCCTCGTGCAAACCTATGGGCGCTCGTGCCGGCACGCCGGCGACCACGGCATCACCTACATGCTCGACGCTCAGTTCGAGCGTTTCGTCGCCCTGGACCGCGTGCTCCTTCCCGACTGGTTTCTGGAGGCCGCCGACGCCGCCCTCCGCGACTCACGGGCCGAGAGCTGACGCGCGCGACCTTACGAGCGGCGCGCCGCGGAGCGTCCGGCCGTCCGCCCGAACACCGCGCCCGCCATGAGCCCGGCGCCACCCGGATAGTTGTGATAGAAGAGCCCGCCCACCAGCTCCCCCGCTGCGTAGAGTCCGGGGATGGGACGCTGCTCGCAGTCGATCACCTGCCCGTCCTCCGTGATCTTGAGGCCTCCGAAGGTGAAGGTGATGCCGGTGGTGACGGCAAAGCCCACGTAGGGTGGCGCGTCGAGGGGCAGAGCCCAGTTCGATTTGGGCGGAACGATGCCCCGTGTACTCTTGCCGTCCTTGATGGCGGGATTGAACTCTCCGGGCTGGACGGCGGCGTTGTACGCCGTCACCGTCTGCACGAAGCCCTCTTCGTCGATTTCGAGCTTACGGGCCAGCTCGGCAAAGGTCATGGCCTCCGCCTTGGTGATCTCCCGAATCCGGTATTCCTCGCGCAGCATCGCGAGCACTTTCTGATCGAAAATCTGGAAGGCGGCGCGCCGAGGTTGCTCGATGATGGCCCGTCCATACTTCACATAGGTGTAGTTGCGAAAGTCGGCGCCCTCGTCCACGAAGCGCTCGCCGCGGATGTTCACGATGAGCCCGAGCGGGTAGGAGTGCTTCTGGAAGTTGTCGCCCACCTTGCGGTCGCCGTGCCAGGGGGCGTTGTAGTCCCAGGCCACCGAATGGCACCCGCTCCAGTGCCCCCAGGGCAGGGCGCCGACGTCGAGGGCCATACGGATGGCATCGCCCGTGTTGTAGGGGGTGCCGCGCACGCGAGCCAGATCCCAGTTGCGGCCGAGGTAGCGTGTGCGCATCTCCGGATTCGCCTCGAATCCGCCAGCGGCCAGGACGACCGCCCGTGCCTCCAGCCGTTCCAGGCCCGTCGGGGTTCGGACCTCCACCCCGGTCACCCCGCCCTGGTCACTGGTGAGCAATCGCATCGCCTTCGTCTCGAAGCGCACCTCGATGCCCGTGCGGGCGGCCGCTGCGTAGTGCATGTCGATGAGTCCCGGGCCGCCGCCTACGGCTTCCAGCACGAGCCCGCCCCAGAAGCGAAACTTGCCGCCGACCTTGTATGCCTGGCGGCCGAACATGGGAATCCAGCGGATGCCTTGGTCGCGCATCCAGCGCACGGTGGCCTGTGACTCACGGACGAGGGCCAGCGCCATGTCGGGATCGGCAAGATCCTCCGTCACCCGCATGAGATCGTCATAGAAGGCGTCCTCCGTATACGGATCCACCTCCATCGAGGCCTTCTCCTCGTCGGAGAGATCGCCCACCAGCTCGCTGAGCTCCTCGAAGCTCTTGAAGGCGAAGCGAAAGCCGCCCGCCGTGAAGAAGGAGTTCCCGCCCCGCCAGGCTTCCGGCGCCTTCTCGACCACCAGCACGCGAGCCCCGTGCTCACGGGCGGACAGGGCGGCGCACAGGGCGGCGTTACCGCCGCCAACCACGATGACATCGTAGGGGGAAGAGCCGGCCATCAGTCGTCATTCTCCGAGAATCGAACGCACGCCATGGTGATCTCCCTCGCCGGCGATGGCGACCGCCGTCGGTCTCCACTCTGCCGCTCCCGTACGCTATGCGCCGAGGCCCGGCCTGTCAACCCACGCGGCCGCCGGTAGTGTCTCAGTTTGAATCCGGCTAGCCGGTCAGCCTGACCCGCCCACGTGGGATACTTGGCTCATGGCCAAGCGTCCGAAGCGACCGCGCGACCCGCCCAGCTCGCCAAGCTCATCGTGGAGATCGCCACGGGTGAGCGCCCGAACGACTCGCCGAAGGAACCCGAGAGCATGCGCGCTAAGGTCGGCCGGAAGGGCGGGTTGAAGGGCGGGAGGGCTCGCGCGCGGAAGCTATCAGGGAAGGAACGAACGCAGATTGCCGCCCGCGCGGCGAGGGCAAGATGGGGGCGTCCTACAAAGTAGGGGCGCTATTGCTGCTGGATCACGGCCATCTGTTGTCGCTTCACGATCGCGGCCCCCAGGTGGTTCTCGATGATCTTGAAAGCCGTCGTGTTCATGAGAGTATGCTCGGCCGAGGCTGTTCTGCGCCTGAATCCGCTCATTCTCTGCGGCCTCGACTAATCGCGCCGCTTACAGAATCACCTCCGAGCGGATGTCGCCCGAACTCAGGAATTTCTTGAAATAGCGCGTCGTCTTGTTTTGCCACGGGCTGCTGTAGTTCAGCGTGCTGTCGGATGCGCCCCATATTCCGGGGTAGGCGCGGCGGGCAAGATGGGCGAGGTCGTCAACGCCGGCCGGGAGCGGGGGGTCCAGCGCGGCCTGGTAGAGGTTGAGGTCGGCTAGGCCGTCGGGCGCATCGGCGATTCTCGACAGCGGGGTCACGATCAGCCTTTTTCCGAAAGCGGTGCCGCCCGGCAGCGGATCGGGACCAGGGCCGATCGAGACGCCATTGTCGGAGGTCTCGTCCTCCGAGTCGACGAAATGCTCGGCGAGGGCGAGGAGGAACAGCACGACAATAGCGATCTTGAGTTCCAGCACCATGAGAACCTGTGCCCAGGTCGGCGCCCGCCCCGGAAAGTCGGTCAGGATGTCTTCCCAGTCGAGCACGTCGTGGCTGCCCGCGGTTAGATACGTCGCATGGCTGCCGGGCGCGACATAGACCACCAGTTCGCTCTGGGCGCGCTCGCGCTCGACGGGGAGCCGTTTCAGCTCGTCATTGTCGTTGTATTCCTCGTGCACCGAGGTGATCACGCTGTGAGCGACGATGTCCTCGAACGCGCGCGGGTCGGCCGCGAACTCCTCCAGATGCCGGCGCTCGAAGACGACGCAGCATCCCTCGACATCGCCCTCGTGCACGTTGACGAACGGCCAGTCGCCATATTGGTCGTAGTCGTTGTAGGCGTAAACGAAATAATATTCGAGGAAGACATAGTTGGTCACCGCACTCCACGCGCGAGTGTTGAAGCTCGAAGTCGGCGGGATGGTCGCGATCAGATTCGCCTGCTCGGTCTCGTCACCCGCCTCGTGGGCCGTGATGAGCTTGGCGAGTAGGTCGCGCTTGAATCCAGCGCCAGGGTCGGGCCCCGTCAAAGTCTTGTTGAAGAACAGGTCGACCACGCCAAAACGTCCCCAAAGGGCATCATTGGGGATATCCTCCTGCAGCTCGTGCTTCAGCGTTTCGAGTAGGAAGCGCATCTCGGCGCGCACTTCGATCGGGACATGGCGGGGAACGCGCGGATCGCCCGACTGCGGCTCGGGCACGCCGCTGACGGTGTCCGATGCCCCAAAGAACTGCGTCGACCGGGTCACGCTGTTGCCGTGCGTGTAGACGGTTTCATCGTCGACGCCGTCCTCCAGGACCTCGGTCCCGTCCCGGAGGGTGTCGGGATCGGTGACGATGTCCCCGCCGTGGAGGAGGACGTCAGATCCGTTGCGCACGACGGGCGGGACGAACCGCCTCTCGCCGAGTGGGCCGTTGATAGCGATGAGAAACGCTTCCCTAGCCGGCTCCGGCATCGCGGCGAGCACCGCGGGAGGCACCTTGAACAGCCGCTCGACGTCGATCGGATGGAACCGCTCCTTCTCGTGGAAGCGGACCTGGGGGAACCAGTCCTCGGCAATCTGCTCGACCTGGCTGTGAGCGAGCGGGCCGGTCAGGTTGAGGCCGCGCTGCAGCGCCTTGTCGGCGCTCTCCCGGAGCGTGCTCATAGCGTTCCACCGGGCGAGCGGATCACCTCCAGCAGCGCCTCCAGCAAGGTTTTAACGGGTTGAAGCGCGGCACCATTCTGCTGCGCCAACGGCCGGAGCCGGGCGAGGCAGGAGGGATCGTACTGGGCGGTCATCGCCTCGAGCCGAGCCACGAGCTCGGCGTAGCCCGCAGGATCGGTTGCCTTGATCAGGGTCAGGAACTCGTCGACCTTTTGCTTGACCTGCTCGGCATCCTCGTCGCGGCGGTGGACCACGAACGCCATGAAGGCGAGCCCGGCAGCGACCGCGGCCTCGTGAGCCGCGACTGCCTCTCGCGAGAAGGGGCCGCCGGGCATGCCCTCCTGCCAGCGCGAAGTGAGCCGGGTGATAGCCCGCCGCATGAAGGCCCGGATCTCCTCCATGATGGCATTGTCGACCGCCGTCATCTTCCGGAGGCATGCCTCGTCGAGCGGCGAGGGTAGCGGGAAGAGGCTGTCGAAGACGCGGCCGGCATCCTCGCGGCGCAGCAGCTTCACGCAGATCCCGCGGATGAGGAACGCCGGGGCGTTGGCCACAGGCTGGTCCAAGTGGTGGCCGAAGCGAAGGTGAGCCACCGTGAACGAGGCGCCGGCAGCAAGGCTCGGCGCATAGCCTCGCAGCGTGCCATTGACCCAAATCTGGCCTTGGCCGTGGGTGTGCCAGCGCGCATGGACACGAAGCGGCTCGCCGTCGAACGGTACGCTAATACCGATGACGTTATTGCTGACGAAGAGCTGCAGGCGCGCGCTGCCGCTGACGAACCCGAGCAGGAGGCGAATGGCGCCGTTGGCGAGGGCCACCTGCCCGAGCAGCTGGCCAGCGGTGGCGAGCGCCGGGAAGGCAGTATCGAGCTTGATGTCGGCGCCGATGACGCTGTCGACGGCGGGTTCGAAAGTATAGTCAAAGCGATGTCCAGGCCGGACGGCAAAACCGAGCTGATCGCGCGGCGGCGTGGGCGGGACTACGAGGACATGCGGCTGAACACTGTGCGTGCCGGGGAAAGCATTGAAATTTCGTGGATTGCCGTCGAGAAACTGATGCTGGAAGGCTGGACTCCAGACAATCCCCATCTACTTCTCCTGTGCGACGAAGCGGCTGTGCGAACAGCGATAGTAGGCCTGAGTCGAATTGACTGCAAGTGCTACTTGATGTAGAAAAGTCGGCTCATACTGGCGAACTATGGATTGCCAGATCGGGATGCTTTCATGGACGTCGACCTTAGGGCGAGAAATCGGCTCGATTTGAATTAGGGTCAAACTGAGACACTACCGGCCGCCCCTACCCTCGCGTGCGGTTCACGCTTCCCCGCTGCTGAGCCGTGTGCGTGCCGTCATCAGGTCGTAGAGGCGATCTTGGGCCCGGAGGATGGGTCGGCCCTCGGGGTCGACCCGCTCCGTCGTGCCGTCGGGGCGGAACCGTCGCGCCTTCACGGTATCGGTCAGCTGGATGTCCAGGACCTCCCGCACGGAGGCCTGCAGCACGGGATCGAGCACGGGGAAGGACACTTCGACGCGATGGTCGAGATTGCGGGGCATCCAGTCACCGGAGGACAGCCAGTACTCCGGCTGCCCGTCGTTCGCGAAGTAGAAGATCCGTGCGTGCTCCAGGTAACGATCGACGATGGACATGGCCTGGATGCGCTCGGAGAGCCCCTCCACGCCGGGGCGCAAGCAGCAGATGCCGCGCACGATCAGGTCGATGTCCACCCCCGCCTGGCTGGCCGCATAGAGCTCCTCGATCAGGGCCGGATCGACCAGGCTGTTCATCTTGGCGATCAGCCGCGCGGGCTGCCCGGCCCGAGCCAGATCGGCCTCCCGTCGGATGCGGGTGACCAGCCCATCGCGCAGATCGGTGGGCGCCACCAGGAGGTGGTTGAACGCGCGCGGCTGGGTATAGCCAGTCAGCATGTTGAAGAGCTCGGTGAGGTCCTCGCCCAGCGACTCGCGGCTGGTGAACAGCCCGAGATCGGCGTAGAGGTTGGCCGTGCGGGTGTTGTAGTTGCCCGTCGAGAGGTGGCAGTAGCGGCGGATCCCGTCGGCCTCCTGCCGCACCACCAGACACGCCTTGCAGTGTGTCTTGTACCCGACCAACCCGTACACCACGTGAGCGCCCACCTCTTCGAGCGCGCGCGCCCATCGGATGTTGGCCTCCTCGTCGAAGCGGGCGCGCAGCTCGACCAGCACCGCCACCTCCTTGCCGTTCTGGGCGGCCGAGGTGAGAGCCAGCGCGATGGGGGAGGTCGGGCTGACCCGATAGAGCGTCATCTTGATGGCCAGCACCTTGGGATCAGCGGCGGCGTCGCGCACGAACTTTGTCACCGCGTCGAACGACTGATAGGGATGGTGAACAAGGACGTCGTTCTTGCGAATGACGCTCCAGATGTCCGGCCCCGCCTCGAAGGCGCGCACGGGCAGCGGCGGCTGCGGACGCTCCTTGAGCCGGGGGATGTCGAGCACGGCGTAGAGTTGGCTGAGGTCGGAGAACGTCGTGAAGCCTTGGCCCTCGTACAGATCCTCCGGCTGCAGCTCGAGCTCCTCCAGCAGGGTCGACAGGACAGGCGCCGGCAGGTCCATGTCGTACTGCAGCCGCACGGCGGAGCCCATGAGGCGGTCTTGCAGACTCTCCTCGATGCTGGTGAGGAGGTCCTCGGCGCGCCCACGCGGAAGCTGCAACTCGGCGTCCCGCGTCACGCGGATGGCGTGGGAGGAAAGGATCTCGTAGCCATGGTAGAGACGGGGCAGATGCAGGCGAATGACGTCCTCCAGGAGCATGAAGGAGTGACGGCTCGGCAAGTCGGGGAGCGCCACGAAGCGCGGGACTACCTGGCTCGGGATGTGGACCACGGCGAGAGAGGTGGTCGGCAGCGGGGAGGAGGCCAGGCGCCGGATAGAGGCCAGCACGCACAGCGAGCGATTGCCGAGGTACGGAAAGGGATGCCCCGGATCGATGGCCAGGGGCGTGAGCACGGGCAGCAGGGTACGGCGAAAATACTCCTCCAGGAACTGATGCTGCGCCTCGGTGATCTCCTTGGGCCGGAGGATGTGCACACCCTCGGCGGCCAGCAACGGCTGGACCTCCTCCAGAAAGACCCGATGCTGGAGGGCCGCCAGCTCGTGGACCTTGGACGACACGGCGGCGATCGTCTCGGCGGCGTTCATACCTTCGGGACCCACCATCGAATCGCCGGCAAAGAGCTGCCGCTTGAGGCCCGCCATCCGCACCATGAAGAATTCGTCGAGGTTCGAGCTGAAGATGGCCAGGAACTTCACGCGCTCCAGAAGAGGCACCGTGGGGTCCTGCGCCTCCTCGAGCACGCGGCGGTTGAATTCGAGCCAGGACAGTTCGCGATTGATGAATCGATCGTTCGTCATGACTCACACGTCCCCGTTGAAGGATTCGCGGATGAGGAGCCCATCGCCAACCCCGCGCGTGCACACCACCAGCGATCCGTAGCCTCCTAGCGTCATCACCTCTTCGATGACGATCACGCCGCCCAGGATGATGTCCACCCGGTCGGGCTTCAGGCCCCGGATCTTGCGTCGCTTCCGGGCGGATTTGGACTGCAACTGCTCGCGCACGGCCGTCACGTCGGAGGGGAGCAGGCGCAGCCCGTGACGGTGCTTGCGCCGGCTCCGGAGGGCGGCCAGATGCATGCTGGCGATGGTACGGACGGTGCCCCCCATGCCGATCAGCGGCTCCTCCCGTCCCCGCACGGGGAGCGCGTTGTGCAAGTGCTCGCGGATGGCCCGCCGCAGCTTGCGCAGCTCCTTCGACGTCGGCGGATCGTGCTTGAAGAATTGTCGCGTCACCCGCACGGCCCCCAGCGGCACTCCCATGGTCGACACGATCTCGCCCCGGCGCACGCGGGTGAGCTGCAGGCTCCCCCCGCCCAGATCCAGGACGGCGCCGTCGGTGATGGGCAGACTGCGCAAGGCCGCGATGACGCCCAGTCGCGCCTCCTGGCGCGCACTCAGAATCTCCACTTCCACGCGCTCGTTGCGCTGGAGCGGGCCGAGCAGGCGTCGGCTGTTCTTGGCATCCCGGACCGCCGCCGTGGCGACCGCCACCACCCGCGGCTCTCCCCCATTGCGGACATCCTGCAGGAAGCGGTGAACGCCGCGCAGCACGGCCTTCACTCCCTTGCGGGGTAAGGTACCCGGGGGACCTCCTGCCAAGCGCGTCACGACTCGCTCCTTGTGGAGCACGCGATAGCCTGTGCCGGGGATGACTCGAGCCAAGACGAATCGGGCGGCGTTGGACCCTATGTCAACAAGAGCCACCAGATCCGACACGGGCTAGCGCCTAGCTGTCGCGCCAGACGGCCAACCCACCCATGATGCCCGCCTCGTTCGAGACGAGGCTGACGTCGGGCTCGAGCTCGAGGGCGACCTTTTTCGAGTTCCCGCCACCGATGTAGAGGTGGTCGAAGTTGGTCAGGATGCGCACGGTCTTGATGGCCTTCTTCACCCGCTTATTCCACTTCTTGGTCCCGACGTGCTTGCGGGCGGCATTGCCGAGATGCTCGTCGTAGGTGTCGCCCTTGCGGAACGGATGGTGAGCCAGCTCGAGATGAGCCCCCCGCCGGCCGTCGACAAATAGGGCTGACCCGAACCCTGTGCCGAGGGTGATGACCATCTCCACACCCTGCCCCTTGATGACCGCGAGCCCCTGCATCTCCGCGTCGTTGATGACCTTCACCGGCTTGCCCAGCTTGTCAGCCAAGGCTGCCGCCAGCTTGAAACCCGCCCATTCCGCGTTGTCGAGGTTCGGTGGCGCGATGAGGACCGTGCCGTGGCGGACCACTCCTGGGAAACCCACGGAAATCCGATCATACGGGGGAAGCTGTTCCACCAGTGCTGCGACGGCGTCCACGAAGTTATCGGGTGGCGTGCCAACCGGGGTGGCCACCCGGACCCGGTCCGCCATCGGTGTGCCATCTTCGTTGAGAACCGATGCCTTGAGGTTCGTACCACCGATGTCGATCGCCAAGGTCTTCATTCCGTCCCCTCGCCTCCCGGGATGTCAGCCAAGTGCGCGGAGGAGTTTCGGCCGCATGAACCACTCCAGGCGACCGCCCTCCGCAGGTACGCCAGGCAGGTCGACCTGGGCCGCCCCGCCCTTCCGAAATGTGAATCGCTCCGGAGCCGAGCTGCCCAGCAGGCGGGCCAGGAGGGTCGACACGGCCGGCTCGTGACCCACCATGACGACCTGCTGGTCGCCGGCATACCGCGCGAGCATCGCGATGATGTCATCGACACTCCCGTGGGCGAGGACAGGCTCGGAAATGGGCGCCGGACCGCCCCAGACCTCGGCCGCGATGTCCGCCGTCTCGCTGGCCCGCGGCAGCGGGCTGGTCAGGAGGACGTCAGGACGCCGGCAGATCTCCGCCAGACCGCGCGCCGTTTTGGCGAAGCGCCGACGGCCCTTCTTGGTCAACGGACGCTCGTCGTCGCTGATGCCCTCCGTGCCGCTGGGGACGGCAATGGCGTGGCGAATGATGGTCAGCGTCATGGGGCGTCTCCTTCGACCGACCTCGGCACGCCCTACTATAGCCGAAGCACCTACCCGCGAGCCTCCCGGAGCATCTCGATCAGAACCACCCGTGCCTCGCCGGCCGTGCGAACCTCGCGAGGGAAGGCGACGCGCACCCCGTGCAAGCGCTCGCCGGTACGCAGGCGCAGGGTGAAACCCAGACGATCGACACTCGTCATGGTGGCCTCATCGGCGGCTTGCTCCCCGGCAAAGGCGCGCGCATACAGCGGCAGCGTGTCGGCATGATCCTGATTCATGTGGTCGATGATGCTCGGCGCCACCTCGGCCAGCGGATCGGGGGCGGCCGCCCCGTAGGCCTCGGCGCTCACCCAGTCCATGGCGGCGAACCCTCCGACGAAGTACACGTCGGTCAGATCCAGGCGCCAGAAGGCAAAGTCCTCGAAGTCGACCCAAAACCGCGCCTTGTCGTGACGGGCCAGGTAGATCGCCCGCGCCGCGGTCAGCTCCGCCTCTGGAAGCCGCCGCGTCTGGCCCAGCAGGGTAACCCGGCCCGCCGCCAGCGGATCTTCGTTCCGGGTGCGCTGGGTCACGAGCAGGCTGGCCCGCGAGTCGGCCTCCAGGTTCTGCGTATGCATCGCCATCGAGCTGATGAGGAAGAGGGGTCGGCCCGCGGCATCCTGGGCGTACGGCATCACCGAGGCGAAGGGATGGCCGGGGTGACGCCGAGACACGGTAGCCAACGCCCCCGTCTGCCCGAGATGGACGAGCGTTCGCGCGCGCTCGGCGTACGAGGGTTCGGGGACAGGCGCCGAGGTCCCCGACGATGGCGGCCCCGCGTGACGGTTCGTCATTGCTCAGAACAATGTATAGATGAAGGGCGCGATGGCCGAGGACTGCGCGAAGATGATGAGAATGCCCAGCACGAGCAGCACGCCCACCATGGGCATCAGCCACCAGAGCTTGCGCTCCCACAGAAACTGCATCAGCTCCCCCATGATGCCGACGCGTCGCACCGCCCCCCGCACCGCCTTCGACATCTATCCCTCCTTGCGCACGAAACAGTTGCCCAGAACCAGGGCGTCCAGTCCGCTCCGCACGAACGTCGAGTAGGCCTCTTCGGGTGTGTTCACGATCGGCTCGCCGCGGAGATTGAACGACGTGTTCAATACGACTGGCACCCCCGTGGCCTGCCCGAAGCGCTCGATCAGATCGTAGTACCGCTCGTTCCCGGCCCGTACCACCACCTGCAATCGGCCCGTCCCGTCCACGTGGGTCACCGCCGGAATGACCTCGCGCTTGTCCTCTCGCACCGGGGTCACCAGCAGCATGAATCGCGCCGGATACTGCCGCTCCACGCCCGGCGCCGCGAAGTACTCTCCCGTCCGCGCCGCCAGGACGGAGGGGGCGAACGGCCGGTACGGTTCCCGGAACTTGATCTTCGTGTTGACGATGTCCTTCATGTCCGCGCGCCGGGGATCGGCCAGTATTGACCGGTGCCCGAGTGCCCGCGGACCCCATTCGAACCGTCCCTGATGCCAGCCGACGACCTGCCCTGCCGCGAGGGCGTCCACCGTGCGATCCAGAAGGGCATCCTCGTCCAGGCGCTGGTAGGGGATGTTCTCACCGTCCAGAAACGCTCGCACCTTCGCCTCCGGGTGCTCTTGTCCCCAGAAGGCATGTTCCATCACGAATCCCCGCGGCTTGCCGAGCAGCGCGTGATACGCGTAGAGGGCCGCCCCCACCGCTCCCCCGGAGTCCCCCGCCGCCGGGTGCACGTAGAGTTCCTCGAACCCCGCCTCCCGGAGGATCTTCCAGTTCGCCACGCTGTTCAGACCCACCCCCCCGGCGAGGCAGAGGCGCGGCAGCCCGGTCGTGCGGCGGGCGGCCCGCGCCATGTTCACCACGAGTTCCTCGGTCACCGCCTGGATGCTGGCGGCCAGGTCCGCGTAGTGCTGGTTGCGCCGGACGCGCCCCGCGAAGTCCGGAGGGCGGGGCCCGAAATACGAGGGATAGCCCGAGCGGTCGGTGAAGAAGTTCTCGTCCACCCCCCGGGGCTCGCCGAAGAGATCGAGGAATCGTCGCGCGTACGGTCGGTCCGTCGACCGGTGGAAGGCGAAGTACTCCATGTTGAGCCGAAAGCTGCCGTCGGGGGCCATGCGCACCAGCTTCCAGACCTCATCCACGTAGCGCGGCACCCCGTAGGGGGCCATGCCCATCACCTTGTATTCGCCTTCGTTCACCTCGAACCCGAGAAAGGCTGTGAACACGGAGTAGAGGAGCCCGATCGAGTGCGGAAATCGGATCTCCCGGTCCAGCCGGATCTCCGTGCCCCGCCCCCAACCCGTGGTCGCCGTCGCCCACTCCCCCACCCCGTCTATGGTGAGGAGGGCGGCTTCGTCGAACGGCGAGCAGAAGAACGCACTCGCCGCGTGGGACAGGTGGTGCTCCGAGAAGAGGAGCTTCGCGCGCGGCACCCCCAGTTCCTCCTCGATCAGCGCGCTCACCCAGAGCTTGTCCAGCAGCCACGTCACCATGGCCTCACGGAACAGCCGGGTCGCCTGCGGAAACATCTGCAGCGAGGTCATGAGGATCCGCTCGAACTTCACAAAGGGCTTCTCGAAGAACGCCACGTGGTCGAGCTCGGCGCTCGTGATGCCTTCCGCGGCCAGCACGGCCTGGATGGCGTGCCGGGGAAACTCGTAGTCGTGCTTCTTGCGCGTGAAGCGTTCCTCCTCGGCCGCCCCCACCACCACACCGTCCTTGACCAGCGCCGCCGCCGCGTCGTGGAAGAAGCAGGAGATCCCCAGCACGTACACGGCTAGAACTGCCGCGGCCCTGACCGCGAAGCGGGGTCGGACTCCGGGCGCGTCACCCAGTAGCTGGGATCCGCGGGCACCCGCAGGCTCAGCGGGTCCCGCACCAGCTTTACGATGAGCGCGAAGGGAGGAACAATCACGAAATAGAAGACGGTCAGCAGCACCCGCGCCTGAAAATTGCCGATGATATGGGCGATGACTTTCCAGCGTTCCCACAGGCGGTGGAGGGTCGGACGGAGCGCAGAGGACCAGCTCACGACGTTACCTATGGTAGCAGATCGCGCTCACTCTCTCGTCGCTGTGAACGGACAGATCTGGGCGTAGGCGCAGTACTGGCAGGCCCGGGTGGAGGGCGTGGCCTCGAACCGTCGGGCACGAATACCCTGCGCCACCCGCGCCACCTTGTCGATCGCTTCGTCGACGTCGGCCGCGGTCGGCACGTGGCGTCCAATCACCCGCGACTCGATGAAGCGGAGCTCGACGCGCTGAGGGAGCGTTCCCGTCATGTCCCGCCAGGCGAGGGCATACATCTTGAGCTGGACGCTCTGGGCCACGCGGCGGTCGGCGTCCTTCTGCTGGGTGACCTCGCTCGTCTTGTAGTCGATGATGGTCGCGCCCAGGAGGTCTTCGTCCACCCGGTCGAAGCGACCGCGGACGCGGTTAACCCCGAGGGTGAAGGCGAAGTCCTTCTCGACGTGAGTCGGACGGGTTCCCTCGGTCTCTTCGTCGTGCCAGAACCGCGTGAGCGCCGCGTGCCCCGCCGCTTTGCGCGCCTCTTCGTGCTCCCAGGTGAGGAACCCCTGGTTCTCCCACTCGCGCTCGTACACGGCGAGCAAGTCGGCGAGCGGCGTAAAGTTGCCGGCGGCCCGCCGGAGCAGGTAGTACTCGACCACCTTGTGGATGGTGTTGCCATACACCACCGTGTGGTGGCGCAGGATGGGAACCCGCAACACGTGGATGTAACGGTACTTGAGCGGGCAGGTCTCGTAGTCGTCGACCTGTCGGTGGCTGAGGAGGAGCTCCTGGTCCGGAGCCAGGGCCGAGGCGGCGTCTGAGGCGCTCTCCGCGGGCGGCGCGCACCGTTGGATCTCTTCGAGAGCTTTCGCCATGAAGGGACGGGTGCTCCCCTTGGGCAGATCGAGCGCCTCCAGGACGAACTGGCTGACCTTGCGGTCCCGCGCGCCCCCGTAGTCTCTGGCACTGGTGAGCAACAGCTCATTCCGCGCCCGAGTCATGCCCACGTAGAAGAGGCGGCGCTCTTCGCGCAGGTGGACATCCCCGAGAGGCAGCGGATACTTGATGAGCGCGGTGGGCGGCTCCAGCGCTTCTCCCCGGCGCTGCACCGGGAACTTACCCTGGACGAGGTTGACCAGGAACACCACCGGAAATTCCAGGCCCTTGGCCTTGTGGACGGTGAGGACGCGCACGGCCGGCGTCTCGGTGTCGGCCTCCACCACGGCCGGATCCTCGCCGGCCTCGATGAGGGCATCCAGGTGGTTGACGAACTCCCGGACGTTGTCGTAACGCAGGGCCTTGGCGGCGTCCTGAATGCGGCGAAAGAAGCGCGAGACGTTCTGCACCTCAGCTTCGTCGCGGGCGGTGGCCGCCTTGGACATCCGGGCCAGCCAGCCGGAATCGACGAGAAACTGGTAGAGCAACTCCCCCGTGGGCAGCTCCCGGGCGAGTTCCATGTAGCGCTCGAGGTCGGCCACCAGACGGCGGATGGCCAGCAGCCCCTCCCCGCCCATCTCCTCGCGGAGTTCCGCAATCTCGCCCACCCTGCGCAGCACGTCGAACAGCCAGCGGTGGCGACGATCCGCGTAGGTCGCCGCCCGCGTGAGGTCGACGATCGGGACCTGATAGAGGTCCGACGACGCCACGTAGTGCACGCTCACCGAGTCGTCCGGGTGCGCCACCGCCCGCAGAAAGGCGATGAGGAGTCGGATCTCCGGGCGTCCGTACAGCCCCTGGTTGCCCGAGAACGTCCACGGCAGTCCGTGCAGGTTGAGGGAGCGCAGGAACTGATCGGCGTCCCCGTTGGAGCGGACAAGAATGGCCACCTCGTCGAAGCGCCAGCGGCCCTCGTCGACCCGTTCGCGGATCAGACGGGCGACCTCGTCAGCCTCCTGGGTCGCCGTCTCGTAGTGCCGGTGCTGGGGGGCAGGCCCGGGTGTCTGCCGCACCGCGCTGAGGTGCTTCTCGATCCCGTACTCGACCTCCAAGCGGTCGGGGTTGTTGTGGACAATGAGGCGATAGGCCCCGTCGAGGATGCTCTGGTGCGAGCGATAGTTGGCGACGAGCACGATCCGACGAGCCTCCGGATGGCACTCCAGGAATCCGCGGACGTTCGAGATGGCGGCGCCCCGCCAGCGATAGATGGCCTGGTCGTCGTCGGCGACGACCGCGATATTGTGGTGTCGCGCCGCCAGCAGTTTCACCAGCTCGAACTGCGCGTGATTGGTGTCCTGGAACTCGTCGACCAGGATGTACTTGAAGCGGCGCTGGCAGGCCGCCCGCACATAAGGCCGGGCCCGGAGGAGCTGAAGGGCATGGGCGATCTGATCGCCGAAGTCGACCACCCCCTGCGTGGCCATCAGCTCCTGGTACCGTGTGTAGGCATTCCCCAGCTCGTGCTGCTGGGCGAGGCGCTCCCGGTGCTCCTCGTCCAGGGATTCCGGGTTGGCGGTCGCCAGCGCGGACACATGCGCCACGTACTCGGCGGGCGAGATGTCCTCGTCCTTGCAGCGGCTGAAGAGGGAAATCATGGCCTGCAAGTGCCGGGTGGGATCCCCGAGGGGGCGATAGCGCTCGAGGGCGAACTGAAAGAGGCGGTCGCGGAAGAAGATGACTTGCTCGGCACGGCTGAGCACCCGAAAGTCCGGCGGCAGTCCCAGCTCCAGCGCGTGCTCCCGCACCAGGCGATCGCCGAAGGCGTGAAAGGTGGAGATCTCGACGTCGGCGTACCCGTACGGCACCAGGGTGTCGACGCGCTCTTCCATCTCGGCGGCCGCCTTCTCCGTGAAGGTGAGGGCGAGGATCTCCTCTGGCCGGGCCTTGCCCTGGGCAATGAGATACGCGATGCGGCGGGTGATGACGGTGGTCTTGCCGGTGCCGGCACCGGCCACGATGAGGAGGGGCCCGCCCTCGTGGGTGACGGCGGCGCGTTGATCGTCGTTCAGGCCCTCGAGGATCCGCTCACCTGCCATCGCTCTCGACTATACCGAATGCCCCCGCTCGGAGGCTCACGTTGCGTGACTAGCGGCGGACGTCGGGACCGCCGCCGAGAAGCTCCTCCACATCGGCCGCCGCGATGAGCGCGATGTCCCCCCACAGCGAGCACTTGAGGGCAGCCACCGCCGTGCCGGCATCGACGGCGGTCTGGAGGGAGCCGCCCGTGATGGTCGCCCAGAGAAATCCCGCCACATACGCGTCCCCGGCCCCGATGGGATCCACCATGGTGACCGCCCGGCGCCCGCGGGGCTCGTAGAACCGGCCCTCGGCGAGCGTCAGCGAACCCTCTTCCCCCCGGAGCAAGGTGATGCTCGCTCCCGGCGCCAGGCGGGCCAGCGCCTCGACGGTGTGCGTGGCGGTGCCGGTCAAGTCGAAGATCGACCGCGCCTCGGTCTGGCCGAGGAACAGGTACCGCACGGCCGGGAGCACGTCCATGATGCAGGCCCGGGCTTCGGCTGGGGACCACAGGGTGGCCCGGTAGTTGACGTCGAACGACACCGTCCGCGCCTCGCGCAGGGCGCGCTCGAAGACGGCGCGAGCCGACGGACCGAGGGCCGGGGTGATCCCGGTGAGGTGCACCAACCGCGCCTCCCGGACCGGCTGCCAGTCGACCTCCTCAGGCGCAAGGCGCGCAAACGCCGAATCGCGGCGGTCGTAGAGCACGCGGACGGGGCGGGGCGCGGCGCCGTACTCGACGAAGTAGAGGCCCATGCGCGCGTCGGGCTTGGTCACGACGTAGCGACAGTCCACGCCGTGCCCGCCGAGCTCGCGCCGCACCCGCATGCCCCACGCGTTGTCGGGCAGCGCCGAGACCCAGGCCGTCCGCAGCCCCAGGCGGGCGGCCGCCGCCGCCACATTTGCCTCCGCCCCTCCGAACTGGACGTCGAGCTCGCGGACGGTCTCGTAGCGGGCCGGGGACGGAATGGCCAGCCGCAATAGCACCTCACCGACGCCGACGAGGTCGTGCATCTGGCCGACTAGCTGGCGGCGAAGCGGATGGTGAAGCTGGTGCCGTACATCAGGCGGCCCGTGACGACCGCGGGCCGGCCGTCGGGCTCGAGCACGATCCGGGCTGGCCGATCCGGGAGGGCCCAGGTGGAGAATCCCGTCAGATCGACGAGTGCCGTGCGCCGGCCATCCACCAGGTCCGGCAGCAGCGTGAGGACAAGCGGGACGATTTCGGCGCGATACTCCCCGGAGGTCTCCTCGCGTCCTTCCCTCGGCGCGCGCCGGCGCCGGACCATGCGCGTCTCGAGCACACCGCCGGGCGCCGGACGCCAATAGCCGTCCGCGTGGTTGAGGATCGCGCTCACCGTGTCGTCGACGTGAGCCCCGGGGGGAAACGCCACCACATCGTCCACCACGCGCAGCCGCCCGAGAAAGAAGGTCTCACTTCGCGAGTGGTAGTGGGCGACTCGGCGCTGGTGATCGTAGCGGATCTCCGCCCGGCCCTCCCGTCCGGCGATCTTCGCCCACGACTTGCCGAGCAGGGGAAGCCAGCGCCCGTCGCGGAGCATGCCGCGGGCCTCGGCGTGATTCGCGACGCCCGAGCCCTGGCCCTCGATCCTGACCTGGTACCGCCCTTCCACCTGGTCGATGCGCTCCTCGATGGTGCCCGTCATCCGATAGCGCAGCGCGTTATGGAAGACCCCCACCTCGCATTCGTACCCGAGGCGTCCGGACTCGACCTTGGCCAGGGCCGCCGCCACCGGCTGGAGGGCCACCATCAGGGGCAGTGTCAGGAATCGTCGACGGCTGAGCTGAAGGCTAGACATCACTTCCCACGTCACCTATCCTACCAGGCCCATTCGCCAGGCCGACTCGGGGGGTTCCCCATGAAGCCGCTCCAGCTCTTTCTGTACGGATTGGCCATCGCCGTGGGTGCGCTGGGGCTGTCGGTGCTGGCCGCCAATGCGCGAAGCTCGGCCCATCGCTACTTCGCGCTGACCGCCCTGATCATCGCGGGCTGGACCTTGGGTGTCGGTGGCCGCTTGGGCGGTTCTGCCATCGAGGCCTGGCTTCGTCTCTCCTTCGCCTGCGCCAGCCTCATTCCCCCCGCTGTTCTCGCCTTCGTCAACGTGTATCCGCTTGACGGTCGGCGACCAGCCAGGCTCGTCTTGCGCCTGTCCGTCCTGCTGGGCTGCCTCTTCGCCCTCCTGTCTCTTACCACGCGCCTGATCTTCTTCGATCCGGTGATGACGCCGACCGGACTCTCGCGAAGGGCGGGCCCACTCTACCCTCTCTTCGCTGCGTACTTTCTCGTCACCTGGGCTCTCTTCTTGGGGGTCCTCCTCGGCAACACCGTGAGCGCGCGCGGGCGGGCGCGCGCGCCGTTGCAGTACGTCAGCGCAGCGGCCATCATCACCAGCGCCGGCGGGATATCCACGAATCTCCTCCTTCCCTTGCTGACCGGACGCTCGTCGTATACGTGGCTCGGGCCATGCTTCGGCGTGGTCTTCCTCCTGCTGATCGGCCATGCCATCGTGCGCCATCGGCTGCTCGACGTGAAGTTCTTCGTCCATCGCGGACTTACCCTGATCCTCGCCAGCGCCGTCTCGCTCCTTCCCCTCGCGCTGCCTCTGGTCTGGTTCGGGCCCCAACTCTCATTGAGCCTCCCCTCATCCGGGTGGCCGGTCCTCGTGGTAGCGCTTTTGGGCGGCGGTCTCCTGGTGCCCTTGACGCGCCGGGGGGCGCTCAAGATACTGGACCGCTACCTCTATCGCGCCAAGCCCGACTACCAGCCGACGGTGCAGGAGATCAGCAAGGCGCTCACGCAGGTCCTCGATCGGACGGCGCTCCTGAACCTCCTGGTGACGCGGCTCACCAGGATCGTGCAGCCAGAAGGCCTGGCCATTTATGTGGTCGACGACACGGTGGGCGCCCTGGCCATCCGACACGTCGCGCCCGGCGAGTCGTTCCCCGTGCCCGGCCTGATGCCTCGGTCCGTCCTGGAGACTCTGGAGGCCGACCGCGATGTGATCGAGGTCGGCGAACACCACCGGCTCCTCGCCGAGCTCGGGTGGGCCCTCGTCCTTCCCCTGATCGCCGACGATGTCGTCATCGGCGCCATCGCGATCGGGGCCAAGCTCTCCGGGGATCCGTACTACCCCCAAGATTTGGCCCTCCTGCGCACCTTGGCCAACCAGGCAGCGGTGGCCGTGAAGAACGCCCAGCTCTACGCGGAGGTCGTTCTCGCCAACGAATCCATCGAGAACATTGTGGCGACCATGAACAGCGGAGTCATCGCCATCAGCGCCGAGGGTCGCATCACCCTTTTCAACCGGGCCGCCGAGCTGCTCACGGGTCTGCGCGCCGAGGCGGTTCGCCTGCAGCCGGTGAACGTGCTCCCACCCTGTCTGGGAGAGCCGTTGACTCGCGCCGTCGCCGACGGGAAGGTCATCACCTGTCCGGAGATCACCCTGGCCGACGGCGGCGGCACGCGTTCGATCATCTCCACCGTGTCGCCTCTGCGTGACAAGACGGGTGCCGTGCTCGGGGGCGTCAGCGTCTTCAGCGACCTCACCCCGCTTCAGGAACTGGAGCACGAGCGGCGTCGGGCCGAGAAGCTGAATTACTTCGAGTCCCTGGCCTCCGGGCTCGCGCACGAGATCAAGAACCCGCTGGTGTCCATCAAGACGTTTGTGCAGCTCATTCCCTTCCGCCTCAGCGACACCAGGTGGCTCGGGGACTTCGGCCGGCTCGTCGAACGGGAGATCGACCGTATCGAACGGCTCCTCAACCGCCTGGCCACCCTGGGACGAGCCAGCACACGGCCGCATCGCCGCCTCGATCTGCGCGTCCCGATCCAGGACGCCCTCGAGCTGGTGCAGCCCGCCCTCGCCACCAAGCGCGTCGCGGTCACCACCCGGCTCGGCGAGCGGGCGAAGCCCGTATTCGGAGATGGGGACGAGCTCACCCAGCTCGTGCACAATCTCCTGCTCAACGCCCTCGAGCACACGCCGGTGGGGGGCGCGGTAACCCTAGAACTCGGCGCCAGCGACCGGCAGGTGACCCTGACCGTGGCCGATAGCGGACCCGGCATCCGCTCCGAGCACCTCGAACGTGTGTTCGACCCCTTCTTCACCACTCGCCGGGATGGCACCGGCCTCGGTTTGGCCATCTGCATGGGCATCGCCACCGCGCACCGCGCGCGGATCCGGGTCGCCAACAACCCCACGCACGGCGCAACCTTCACGGTCGAACTGCCCCTAGCAGGCGCCGCGCCTTCCGCCGAGGTCTCTGCCTGACGACACCTCTATCCGGTATCGCCTACAAGCCCGACGGCCGCGATCCCGGCCAGGGCACAGGCTTCGTCCTTGTCGGAGACGTCCCCCGAGATACCGACGGCGCCCACGATCGATCCTGACCCATCGCGGATCAGAACCCCACCCGGCGCCGGGACTACCCTCCCTTCGGACATGGCGTTGAGAGCGGCGAAGAACGACTGCTGCTGGGGCTGCTCAGCCACGCGGCGGGCCAGCGCGCGGGAGCCAATGCCCATGCCGAGCGCACCCCATGCCTTGCCGGTGGCGATCTGAGGACGGATGATGCCCGCCCCGTCCTCCCGCGCGAAGGCTTTCAAGTGCCCGCCCGCATCGAGCACGGCCACCGCCAAGGGAGCGCATCCCATCTCCCGCGCCTTGCTGAGGGCGGCTTCCACGAGGGTGCTCGCTTGCCGAAGGGTGATGTCACCCACGATCGTCCTCCTCGATCTTCAGAGTAGCGAGTAACCGCTGCCGGGAGTGTCGACTCCGCGGCCGCGAGCTTCGCTGATCCAGCCGAATTCTTTGAGAATCTGCTGGCTGTAGGTCACGCGGCCGGTGACGCGGCCGAGTGGCTCGGTCGCGAGGAGAAGCGCCGCCTGCGCCATCAGGGTGGCCGGCTCGCCCCGGGGGTCGTCCATGCTCTTCACCAGGCGGTGATAGACCGTTCCCGGAGTGGGCACGACCTGCGATGGTGAGACGCACGTGACCGAAATGCCGTACTGGTAAACCTCGGCTGCCATACCCTGGGTGAATCGTTCCAGGGCGGCCTTCTCGGCGCCGTAGCACGTCCCGCCGCGGCTGGCGAGAGCCGGATCCGGGTACGGACCGCGGCCGGGCCCGATGGCGGCCCCCGAGGAGATGTTGACGATCGCCCCGCGCTGGCGGGGAATCATCTCTGCGAGCGCGAGCTGGCTCAGAACGAACGGTGCATGGAAATTCACGGCCCACGAGCGCAGCCACTTGTTCAGGGGAAAGTCCTTGATGGGCAGGTAGTAGGTCAGCGCGGCGTTGTTCACCAGCACGTCGACGGGACCATAGAGATCGCACGCCGCGCGGATCAGCGTCTGGCACTCGCCCGGTTCGGCGATATTCGCGGTGACCGCCTTTGCCTCCCCGCCGGCGGCCTGGATGGCCGCCACCGTCGTCTCCAGAGAGCCGGCCAGAGAATGCTCCCCCTCGCGCAACGTCCGCGCCGCACAGATCACCCGCCCTCCCTCGGCGGCGAAGAGTTGAGCGATGGCCGCCCCGATCCCCCGGCTCGCGCCCGTCACTACGACAACCCGCCCCTCGAGCCGCCGACCCGGAATCATGAGCCCACTCGCATCACGGTCGCCTCCTGGGTGTGGTCGCGGTGGCGGCCAGCACCGTGTCGGCAAAGTCCTCGATGACGCGGTACTGCCGATTCAGCGGAGGGTAGAGCATGATCTGCCGCAGGCCCTGCTGCTCGAGTGCTCTGACCTGGTCGATGATCTCCTCCGGCGTTCCCGTCAGACAGGTCGCTCTGATGAGATCGGGGGTGACGAAGCGAGCCTCCTCGGGGTCGATGAAACTGTAGTGGCTCGCGTGCAGGCGCTGGTGGCGAATCGCCGCCGGGGTCTCCGCCAGCCAGTCCAGGTAGGCTTTCCAGACGCCTCGCGCGTACTCGGGCGGGTCCTCGCCTGTTTCCAGGTGCCGGGCGACGAGGTAGTGCAGACCGGCGATGACGGCAGCCCCGCACTCGGCGACGATACGCTCCGAATCCGCCGCCTCCCCGGGGTGGTGCATGGCCAGGGTCATCATAGCCGCCATGTAGAAGTCGTCCGGCAAGGTCCGGCCGGCCCGAGCCGCGCCCTGGCGGGCATTGGAAAGCATGGTGGGCACCGAGCCTCCGCGCGGGAGACCCGAGATGAGCCCGTCCCCGATCTCCCCCGCCAGGGCCTGGGCCTTCGGGCCGAACCCGGCCAGGTAAATGGGGATGGGGTTCTCGAGATCGATGAAGCGATGCTCGCGCATCTGGAAGCGGATGCGATGAGTCTCGTGCTCGACCTCGTCGCCGCGGAGCAAGCCTCTGATCTGCCGCACGTACTCCCGGAACATCGCCAGCCGCATCGGTTTCTGGCCGAGCAGGCGAATGCCGGTGTGGCCGGTCCCGAGACCCATGATGCACCGGCCAGGGGCAAGACGGTTGATGGTGGCGATGCCGTTGGCGGCCACCGGGGCGAGGCGCAAGCCCGGAACGTTCACTGCTGTCCCGAGCCGGATGGCCCGGGTGTGTTGGGCGGCCAGGGCGAGGACCGCCCAGCAGTTGGAGCGAATCATGGGGCTATCGGTGACCCAGGCATGGCTGTAGCCCAGGTTCTCCGCATGCGTGATGAACCCAATCTCATCGATCTTGGCGGTCACGATCCCGAAATCCATGGGTGGACAGTAGCCTCCCGAAGCGAGACGTGCGATCGGGCCGAGTCTACACGCTTGGGGTCAACCGCTCCCGGCCGCCCGGGGAAGGGCCGGGGCCCGGCGCCGGCCCAGGTCGAGCAGGCTGCCCAGGATGCCCTGAGGCAGGAAGATGATGAACAGCACGAGCAGGATGCCGTAGACGAGGTTGTCCCAGCCCACGGCGCGGGTGCCGAAGGAGATGCGCAGCACCTCGGCCAGCAGGATGGTGATCACCGCCCCCACCGTCGGGCCGAGCGACACGTAGACGCCGCCGACGACCACCGCGAACACCATCTGCAGGGAGATCGAGATGCCGCTCACCGTGTCGGGTGAGATGAACATCTGGTATTGACCGTAGAGGGCGCCCGCCAGCGCCGTCATCATCGCGCTCACCACGGTGATCTTGAGCTTCTCCGCCGTCACGTGGACGCCGGCCGCGGCCGCCGCATCTTCGTCCTCGGAGATGGCCTCCAGCGCGTAGCGCATCATGCTGCGATCGACGAGGTGCCACACGTAGAGACCACCGGCCCACACGGCGAGGGCGATCAGATACCAGGTCGTCTTGTCGCTGAACTGCAGCGCAAAGAGCGAGCTGCCGCCCTGATACCGCTCGGGCGTGTATCCGAGCGAGCCCCCCGTGAAGTCGCGAGTGGCCGTGATGACTTGCAAGACGATGCCACTCAGAGCCAGGGTCACCAGCGCGAAGTAGTGACCGGTGATCCGGAAGCGAAAGCAGGGATAGGCTACCAGCACAGCCAGGAGTCCACTGGCGAGCAGCGCGAGCGGAATACCCAGCCAGGGGCTGACACCGCCGTGGTTCCATAAGAGCGCCGTCACGTAGGCGCCGACCCCCATGAACCCGCCGTGGCCCAGCGACACCAGACCAAACCGGCCCATGACCGACCAGGAGGTGTAGGCGAACGACCAGATCAGGATGATGACCATGATGTGCAGGGGATAGGGCGAGCGGTAGACGAAGGGGAGCACCACCAGGGCCGCCCCGATGAGCCAGGGCCAGGCGCGCGTCATGATCGCTTGGCCATCAGCCCCTGCGGCCGTATGAACATCATCACGATGAAGAAGGCGAAGGCGAACACGTAGCCCCACTCGAGGTCGAGGTACAGTCCCCCGAGGGCGATGATCTCGGCGAAGACGAAGGCGGCCACGAACCCGCCCACGAAGTTGCCGAGGCCCCCCAGCACGCAGATCAGGAAGATGATCGGCCCGAACGACAGCCCGACGAAGGGATGAACGTCGTACTGGAGCACGAGCAGACAGGCCGCCAGGCCGGCCAGCGCGCCCCCCAGGGCCGAGGTGATCACGTAGATGCGGCGGCTGTCCACGCCCATCAGCACCATGATCTGGCGGTCCTGGGCGATGGCCCGGATGGCCGCGCCCGTATAGGTGCGGGTCAGGAAGAGATACACCAGGACCATGCCGACGAGGGCGGTGGCGAAGGCCAGCAGGCGCGAGTAGCTGATGAACATCCCCGAGAGTTTCAAGATGGGCAGGCGCAGGCCCAGGTTGCGGAACTCGATGCCGAACATGATCGTGGCCGCCGATTGCAGAAAGAACAGCACGCCGCCCGTCGCCAGGAGTTGGTTGATGGGGGCCGCCCCCAAGAGGGGCGCGATGACCAAAAGGTGCAGGATGACCCCCAGGATCCCCACCCCGACCAGGCACACGAGGCCGGCCAGGACGATGGGCGCTCCGTAGACGGTGTACAGGAAGTACATCCCGTACATACCGAGCATGATCAGCTCGGCGTAGCAGATCCAGACCACGTCGATGACGCCGAAGATCAGGTTGAGTCCGAGCGAGAGGAGCGCGAGGACCCCACCCAGCAAGATGCCGTTGAGGAGCGCTTCGAGCAGGAAAATATCGAGGATACCCATCGGTGATGCTTCCCCCAGTCCTCAGACGCCGAGATAGGCTTCCCGGATGGTGTCACTGCCCAGCAGCTCGCGCGCGCTGCCCGACGCCCGGAGGCTGCCCGCCTTGAGGACGTAGGCCCGGTCGACGACCCGCAGCACCTGCTGCACGTTCTGTTCGACGATGAGCACGGTGAGGCCGCCGGCGCGAATCTGCTTCACCAGCTCGAACAGGTGCTGCACGATGACGGGCGCCAGGCCGGCCGAGGGTTCGTCCAGCAGGAGCAGCTCGGGATCGGACATCAAGGCGCGGCCGATCGCGCACATCTGCTGCTCGCCACCCGACATGGTTCCCGCCAGCTGATGACGACGTTCGCGCAGCCTCGGGAACAGCTCGTAGACGACCCGGAGCCGCTCGGGGAACTTGCTGCGCGCGGCCGGCACGAAGCCGCCCATCTTGAGGTTGTCCTCCACGCTCATGCGCGGGAACAGGCGGCGGTTCTCGGGAACGTGGGCGATCCCCCGCTCGACGATCCGGTGGGCGGGGGTGGCCACCAGGTCGATGCCTTCCAGCATGATCGAGCCGGCGCTGGGTCGGATCAACCCCGAGATGACCCGCATGAGGGTGGTCTTCCCGGCTCCGTTTGGGCCAATCACGCCCACCGCCTCTCCGCGCCGCACCTCGAGCGAGACGTCAAAGAGGGCCTGGAACCCGCCGTAGCCGGCGCGGACCGACTTCAGCTCGAGCATGGACACACCGCTGGCCTCGGACCGGGGCCCAGCGAACGCATGCGGCCCTCCCGGCTCACACGCGGGCAGCCGCCGCCACCTGATGGACGGCTGCTGCGTCGGTGCCGAGGTAGACCTCGATCACGCGGGGATCGGCGGCGACCTGCGCGGGAAGCCCCTCGGCGATCTTTTCGCCGTGATCGAGCACCATCACCCGGTCCACCACTCGCATCAGGACTCCCATGATGTGCTCGACCCAGATGATGGTGATGCCGAGCTCCTTGCAGATCCGGCGCAACATGTCGGCGGCCTGGTCCATTTCGTGCTCGTCGAGGCCGCTCAGACTTTCGTCGGCCAGCAGGAGCTTCGGTCCCGTGGCGAGCGCCTTGGCCAGTTCCAGCTTTTTGAGGGCAGCCGCCCCCAGCCCGTCCACGGTGGCGGCCGGGTCAAGCGGCAGGCCCACCAGGCCCAGGGCTCGCTCCGCCGTCGCCAAGGCTTGGGTTCGCGACGCCCGGCCCTGGCCGAAGAAGCCCGCCAGCACCACGTTCTCTAGAATCGACAGTCGCCGGAAGGGCCGGGGAATCTGAAAGGTCCGACCAATGCCGAGATTGATGATGCGATAGGGTGCCTGTCCGGCGATCTCCCGGCCTTCAAACCGAATGGACCCTCCATTGGGGACGAGAGCCCCGGAGAGCAGATTGAAAATGGTGCTCTTGCCCGACCCGTTGGGCCCGATGAGACCAAGAATCTCGCCCGGCGTCACCTCGAACGACACCTGGTTGACGGCGGTGAAGCCGCCGAACCGTTTGGTGAGCCTCTCGACGACGAGCATTGGTGTCATTCGACGGGCGGACGCGGGGACGCCGGCCGCGCCGGCGTGAACGCGCCCGCGGTCGCGGGCGCGTTCACCGCCGATTCCTCAATTGGCCGCGTACGGCGACGAGGATGGCAGGGGCAGGACCGGGTCCCGGCGCTGCAGGCTCTTCGGCCACACGATGTTGGCCTGGTCGTCGATGTACTGCACGATGACCGGGAAGGCGCGCTCGTTCTGGCCGGCCATGGGCGAACCTTCCCCGGCAAACTTCACCCCGAAACCAAGCATGGTGGCGCCCTCTGGCAGATTGACCTCGAGGGCCGCCTTGCGCAGCGCCTCGGCGTCGATACCACCGTGCTTCTTGATCGCGCGCGGCAACACCTCCGTCATGAACACGTAGGTGTTGCTGGCCGACATCCCGACGTGGGCGGACTTGACCACGGTCCCCGGCCGCGCTTTCTCGTACTCGTCGCCGACCATCTTGATCATGGGCGGGAGGTCGGGCTTGAGGGCCTTCTCGTTGGTCTGCCAGATCGAGATGGGATCGACGTTGAAGATGTAGTGCACGTCCTTGCCCAGCGACTCCTTCAACTTGTCGTACACCCCGTAGCCCGCCCCGTGCCCGATGAGCGCGCTGAAGCGCAGGCCCTGCTCGCGGGCCTGCCGCAGGAACAGGCTGATGTCGGGGTTGTAGCCCGTGTGGAAGATCACGTCGGGTCGTCCGCGCTTGAGCTTGGTGACCAGAGGGGACAGATCGGGCGCGGTGGCCGCGTAGCCCTCCTTCAGCACGATGTTGAAGCCCGCCTTCTTGGCGCCCTCCTCGTTGCCCTTGGAGACGTCCACCCCGTAGGCGCCGTCCTCGTGAATGATGGCCACCCGCAGATCTTTGGCGTCCTTGCCCAGCTTGGCCTTGGCGTTCTGGGCGATGAAATCGGCCGACATCAGCCCGAACTGGCGGCCGCTCGGCTGCGATCGGAACACGTATTTCAGGTTGCGGTTCTCGAGCACGGCCGAGGAGATGCAGGTGGTGATCCACATGAACTTCTTGAGCTGCTCGACCCGGGCCGCGGCCGGCACGCACTGGGCCGAGGAGTAGAACCCGAGGAGCATGTCGACCTTCTCCTGCTCGATCAGCCGCACCGCCTCGTTGATGGCGACCTCGGGCTTGCTCTGGGCATCGGCGTAGAGGGCCTCGATCTGGTAGCCTTCCACCCCGCCCTTCTTGATGAAATGATCGATCATGATCTTGGCGCCGAGCGCGTGCAGATCGGAGCCGCCCCCGGCCAGCGGTCCCGTGTAGTCGTAGATCACGCCAATCTTGAGCTTCTTGCCCTGGGCAAGCGACTCCGGGGGTGGCCCCGCGCCCATCACCACCATCACCGGTACGATCAGTGCGCACGCGAGGCGATTCACTATCTGCCGAAACATAGTGTCCTCCCGGGACAGCCTGGGTCGGGATCGTGCAGCGCGGGCTCATTACAAATGGGGCGTTCGACGTTGTCAAGGGGCCTCCGGGGTGGAGGACTCAAACAGGCGCGCCGTGTGGACGCGGTGTCGTCTGACGCTCTATCATCGGGCCTCATTCGCTCCACAGGAGGGCAGTATGTCGCCGACCCGCCGTCTACGGGCCCAACCTGAGCTACGACTACGGCGGGCGGCTGATGGCGGCGTGGCTCGATCGGTAGTGTCCGGCACGCTCATGGGTGGAGGTCTCCCGGCGACACGCCCCAACGTCGTGGTCATTCTCATCGACGACCTTCGCTTCGACGAGTTCGGGGCGGGCGGCCACCCGTACATGGCCACCCCCCACGTCGACCGCATGGCCGCCGAGGGTGCGCGCTTCCTGAACGCCTTCCACACCACCCCCCTCTGCTCGCCGAACCGCGCCTCGATCCTCACCGGTCAGTATGCCAGTCGTCACGGCATCATCGACAACGTGGCCCGCGATGCGCTCAGCCATCACCTGCCGAACTACCACCGCGAGCTCCAGGCCCTCGGCTACGAGACCGCCCACATCGGCAAGTGGCACATGGGTAATGACGCCAACCCCCGACCCGGCTACGACCTGTGGGTGAGCTTCAAGGGCCACGGCAGCCTGTTCGATCCCGAACTGAACGAGAACGGCCAGGACAGGCAGGCGGCGGGCTACATCACGGATCTGCTGAACGAGCGTGCCGTCGCCTTCATCGAAGCCCCTCATCGGGGCCCCTGGGCACTATTCCTGGCTCACAAGGCGGTGCATCCCGACGCGTACCAGGCGGCGGATGGCACGCTCGATCTCACCCGTAAGGACTACGGGTACAAGCCCGCTCCGCGCCACACCGATCTCTATCGAGGCTGCGAGTTTCCGCGTCGGCCCAACATGCTGACGGCCGACGAGGTGGTCAAGAGCAAGCCGGCCTGGGCGGAGGCCTTTCGCCTGCGGGCCGGTGAGCGAGCGCAGGCCGTCTTACGCGCCATTCACGCCGGGACGCAAGAGGAAATCCGCCTGCGCGCGGCCATGATGGCTTCGGTCGACGAAGGCGTTGGGATGATCCTGGACTCCCTCGCGCGTACCGGCCAGCTCGACCGGACGTTCATCCTCTTCCTGGGCGATAACGGCTACTTCTTCGGCGAGCATGCCCTCGGCCCCGAGCGCCGCTTCGCCTACGAGGAAGGCATCCGCTCGCCGTTCGTCTTGCGCTATCCGCCTCTGGCGAAGGCGGGGGCCACCGTGAGCGAGCTGGTGCTCGCCCTCGACATCGCCCCCACCATCGTGGAGCTGGCGGGGGGAACGCCGGGGGCTCAGGTCCAGGGCCGCTCGCTCCTGCCCCTGCTCAGCGGCCGGCCCCCGGGCTGGCGGCGCTCGTTCCTGATCGAGTACTTCACCGAGAACGCGATGTCCTGGCTGGTCGGCATGAGCTACAAGGCCGTGCGCACCGAGCGGCACAAGCTCATCCACTGGGTGAACCGGGACGGGGTCGACGAGCTATACGATCTCGAGCAGGATCCCTACGAGCTCGCCAACGTGATCGGTGACGCGCGCTACGCGGGTGTCGCCCAGGAGCTGCGCGCCGAGCTGGCGCGGCTCGTCGCCGAGGCCGTCGGATTGTGAGACTTGGGGGGCCCTCCGAGGCCCCCCAACATGGTCAGTCGAGAGTGAGGACGGCCTTGCCCGGGAAGCGCCGGGCCATCAGGTCCTTGGCAACCTCGCTGATGTCTTTCCAGGGGCGCTCCACGCTGACATGCGGTGTCAGCTTCCCCGCCGCCACCAGCTCGGCAAGCCGCCGGAGGCCGACGGCCGCCGGCTCACTGCCGAGCTCTGTGAAGAGATAGAGGCCATACAGCGTGGTACGCCCGGCGACGAAGAACTGCCGCGCATCGAAGGTGACCTCGGCGGCGGCGGAGACACCCAGCGTGACGCAGACCCCGGCGCGCTGGAGCGCGGCGAGGGCGGTACCGAGCGTTCGGCCACCGACCGACTCGACGATGAGATCGTATTTGGGCGAAGGGGGGATCTCGTCGCCCACGATGACCTGGTGCGCCCCGAGCCGGCGCAGAGTCCCGTCCTGATCCGCCCGCCGCGCGCTGGCTGTCACCTCGGCGCCCGCCAGCCGTGCCAGCTGAACGGCGAAATCGCCGACACCGCCCGTGGCGCCGGTTACCAGGACGCGGCGGCCGAGGAGCGGGCCGCCCTTGGCGAGGGCATGCAGTGCCGTCAGTCCCGCCACCGGAAAGGTGGCGGCCTGGGCGAAGGTCACCGAATCGGGCAGCTCTGCGAGGGCGTGGGTGGGCACCGCCACCCGGCCCGCCCACGCTCCCTCCGGCAGGAGCCCGACCACACGCACCCCAGCCGGTGGACCGGAGCCGTCGGCCGCGGGACGCTCGACCACCCCGGCCAAGTCCCAACCGGGACGCCAACCGGTAGGGGCCATACCCGAGCGCCGCACCTCGCCTCGGTTGAGCGAGATCGCACGCACGTGCACCACCGCCTCCCCGCGGTCGGGGGTAGGTTCCGCCACGGGACGTATGACCAGCCGACCCGCCACATCAGGATCGACGACAACAGCGCGGTTCGTGCTCATCACTCAGTCTCCATTCATGATTGTTCGGGACGGCTGTCCCGCTCGAGAAAGTAGTTGATCCAGGAACTCGTGCCGGCCAAGGCCCGGTCAGGCGGCGGCACATACACGCGGAGCGTTTCCAAGCGGTTGTTCGCCTGGGCACGCTCATACACCGACACCCAGATGCACGGCCGATCCACGACCTCGCAGCGGCCGAGATGAGTACCCCCGCAGGGCCCGTTCCGCATCTGCTTGGGACACGTCTGCGGACACACGTATTCCATGACGCCAAGAACGCAATTGCCGCATCCCTGGCAACCGAAGGCGGGACGCTTGACGGCCAGCTCCAGGCGCTCCAGGGCCTGGGCCAAGCGGGGCCGGCGATCGACCCAGGCGAACAGACGCGTGAGACCACGCCGGAGCCACGTGTCGCCCGTCACAGGAAAGAGCTTGCCAAGCGTGTCGAGGGCCCACGGCCCCCATGCACGCCGGGCCGGGCCAGGCCGAGCACCCCGGCGCCCCCCACGATAAAGATAGAAGCCGTCAGATTCGCCAAAGCGAAGCTCGTCGACGAATCGCTCCCACTCGGGGGCCAGCTCGGCCGCGCGCCGGATGATCCACGCCACCTGGGTGGCGTCGTGAGTCCCCCCGATGTACGCCCCCGCGTACCCGAGTCCGCGTAGCACGGCGGCCGTGCGGGCCGCGCGCTCGAGCCGCGCGCGACGGCCTCGGTCCGGCAAGGCCTGCTCGGAGCGCACGACATCGAGGAGCGCCGGAGGCACCCAGCACCCGGGCGGCTGTCCGGTGGCCATGCGCTCGGCTGCGCGCGGAGTGAGAACGTACACGTTGCCCAGGACGGGCATGCGCAGACCACGCTCGTCGAGGTAGCGTCGCAGCTCCCGGAACTTCTCGACATCCCAGCCGACCTGGGTGATGGCCAGGTCGGCGCCGGCGGCGATCTTCTTCTCGAGCTTGACGTACTGATAGACGCAATCCGCCTCCCGATACTTGAAGGGCGAGACGGCCACCGAGATATGGAAGGGCATCCCTGCCTGCCGCAGCTCGTCGATGAGCCGCACGAGCTGAACGGAGTCCAGATCGAAGATCGGCGCGGGCTGGCTCGGGTCCGCCGAGGCCGGGTAGTCGCCGGTGAGGGCGAAGACATTCTCGATACCAAGCGCGTGGAGATCCTCGAGGGTCTTGCGCAGCTCTCGCCGGTCTTGACTCACACAGGTGAGGTGCACGTTGGGCGCCAGACCGCGCGCCCGCGCCGCCGTCCCCACCCGGATCGGATCGTGGCCGATGGAGCCTCCGGCGTAGCTGGTGATGCTGCCGGCCACCACGTCGGAAAGGCCAGCGAGCTCGGAGGCGACCTCGAGGACCTGCGCTTCCCGCTTGAGGGCCGAGGCCACCAGCTCGACCACATAGCAGAAGCGGCCCGCCGCCAGGGCCTCGCGGAGACCCGTGCTCACCCGCCTACCTCCAGACGCACCAGCCGGGTGCCGTCCACCATCGCGCAGAGCTTGGCAAAGGCCACCTCGCGCGGCAGGTGGAGAAGCCCACAGTCCGGATTGATGACCAGGCGCTGGGCGGGAACGATCTCCAGGGCCTTGCGGATGCGCTCGGCCACGACGGCCGGTGTCTCCACGTCGTGCGTCTTCACGTCGATGACGCCGAGACCCAGGGTGAACGGGGGGTCAAACTCCCGGAACAGCTGGACGTCGTCTTCTCCCCGCCGCCCGAACTCCAGGGTGAGTTGCTGCACCTCGGCCCCCAGGACGGTCGGAAACAAGTAGCGGTAACTTCCCTCCCAGGCGGGCTTCCCGTAACGATTGCCGTAGCAGATGTGCAGCCCCACCCAGGCGTCGACCCCGGTCACCAGGGTGTTGATGGCCTTGATGCCCCAGGGAAGATCTTCGGGGAAGCCCGAGTAGTAAGGCTCGTCGATCTGGATGTCGGTGGCCCCCGCCTTCACCAGCTCCCGCAGCTCGAGGTTCATGATGCGGGCGATGTCCAGCGCGAAGGCCTCCTCCGAGGGGTAGTGCTCGTTACGGATGCGTTTCACCAGCGAGTGGGGTCCCGTCACCGAGAACTTGGCCCGGCGCGCGGTGAAGCGCCGTAGGAATCGGAACTCGTCGACGATCCCGAGGGCGGCGGTGGGCATCCGGGCCCGCACCACGCTGTCGTAGAAGTCGTAGTAGAACTTCTTGGAAGTGTGGTCGATCTGCACGCCCGGCAGCCGCATGGCGAAGTGGTCGATCATGTTGTCGCGACGGAGCTCGCCGTCGGAGACGACGTCGACTCCCGCCACCTCCTGGTCCTTGATGGCCGCCTTGACCGCCATGTCGTGAATCTCGTCCAGGTCGTGCCGGCTGATCCGGCGCAGGAGATAGTCGTTCTTCACGCGCTCGAGCCAGGCCGGCATCGCGTAGCTGCCGACCACCGCCGTGGGGAGGAGAGGCTCTGGCATGGGACCGTCCTATTCGCGCTGAGTGGTGTAGAGGATGGAGGTGCGCGAGCCGGGTCGATAGTGAAAGGGCGCGAAGTGCACATCGTAGCCGGCCCGGGCCCCGACCGCGCGAAGCAGGGCGCCGTTGACCCAGGTCACCACCGAGCCGTCGAGCTTGCCGGGTCCTCGGAAACCGCGCCGATATTCGCGCATGGTGGTCACGAAGATATCCTGAACTTGCAAGTAGCCGCGCGGATGCAGAAGGGGCAGCGTGTTGACGAAGCTCTCGGCCGCGCCCCGCGACAGCTGAAAGCGCACATCGTCGGGGGCCGCCTGCAGAAGCTCTTCGAGGTGGTGGAGATCGAGCCCGGGCGGCAGCGGCGCCTGCGCGAGGTCGGCCAGCTCTACCAGCCGCTCCTCCAGACGGACACCTTCCCACAGCGCGCGCCAGAAGGCGACGCCGCGGGTCCGCTCGCCGAAGCTGGCGGGTCCGAGCTCGAGCAGACGCTCGGTGTTGTCCGCGAGCGTTTCCGACCCCAGGCCGAAGGCCCCGCACAGGTGATGGACGGCCGTGGGTGGCAGCCACGCTCGCGCCTCCACCAGATACAGACGCCCGTCGCGGCGTACCAGCTCGTCGTAGGGGAGGTTGTCGTACACGTTGGTGAGATGGATATAGAGCACCTTGTAGCGCAGGAAGGAGAGTGTCTTGAGCGGATTCAGGGCGTCCATGGGCACCACGCTGACGGTGTCACGATGGGCCGCCACCGCGGCCAGGGCGCGATCCAGGGTCGGCATCGAGTAATCACCCAGCAGAAAGCGCACGCGCGGGTAGTACCCGGTGGCGCGCTCCTCGTCCAATGCCCGAAAGCGATCGAGCCAGAGACCGGCACGCGCCCCGGAGCCGACGCCCAGCTCGAGCGCAAAGATCTCGGCGGGCAGGCTGCCTCGCTTGTCCAGCTCGCGTAGAAGCGTCCAGAACTCCGCCACCGAATCGGCCACCGCCTGGGGGTGGTTCGCGTCTGATTGGCCGCTGGGCAGGGCCGCCTCGAAGCCGCGGCCGGCGGCTGCCTCCCAGTCGGATACCCGCTGCCAGAAGAGATCGTTGAACCGCCAGATGATGCTCTCCCGCACGGGCCGCCAGTCGTCGAGCCACACGCCTCCCCGCTCGACACCCGCCTCGGGATCCATGACGTGCAGCGCGCGATCCAGCTCGGCGGCCAGCTCCGGCGGCTCGATTCGGCGCAGATCCACGGCCACCTCGGCCAGGGCCAGCGCCTCTCCGGCGCGGTCGGCGGCACGGCGGACCGTCACCGCCTCGCGGAAGTTGGAGCGGTACTGGATCCAGTCCAGGTGGATGCGCAGGTCGGACAGGAGGCGAAGGTCGACGCGGCCCTGCTCCACGAGGCTGAGCAGCGCCGTCACGACCTCGCCCGCCTTGGCGGCCTGTCCCGATTGCAGGTGGTTGATATGGACGATCACCGAGGCATCACCCGCGGGGCGATGATCTCACACATAGCCGCATCCCCGGTGAAGCTGATAGGCTGTCGGCCCACAGGCCACATGTCAGGGATCGTGTACGCGCTGGCGTTGGCGGGGGCCCTGTGCGCGGCCGGCGCCACCATCTTCATCAGACACGGATTGCGCGGCAGCCACGTCTACACCGGGGTGTGGATCAACCTGGTGGTGGGGACGGTGGGTCTCTGGGCCGCGGTCATCATCATGGGTTCCCTGGAAGCCGTGCATGCGACGGGTATCGCCTTCTTCGTCGCCGCAGGGCTGATCGGGACGGTCGCGGGCCGTCTTCTGCGGTTCATCAGCATAGAGCAGGTCGGTGCCTCGGTCGCTTCTGCCGTGATCAATCTGAGCCCCTTCATCTCCACCGGCTTGGCCATCCTGGTTCTGGGCGAGCAGGTCACGGTCCCCATTCTGGCCGGCACCGTGGTCATCGTACTCGGGACCATCCTCCTGTCCGCGAGCGGGCGGCATCTCGGTTTTCGGCCGCGGCAGCTCACCATCCCGTTTCTCTCGGCCGCCTGCTTCGGCGTCGTCGCCATCCTGAGAAAGCTCGGCCTGAGTCAGACCGGGCCCGTTCTCGGTTTCGCCGTCAACGTCACCACCGCCCTGGTCGCCTTCACCGTCTTCCTCGTGCTTTCCGGCAACCGCCGCGCCATGCTCTGCCAGCGGCGCAACCTGGGCTACTTCGTCGCGGCCGGAGTGGCCGAAAACGCCGGAGTGTTTCTGGGGTTGATGGCTCTGAACCTGGGGTCGGTGAGTGTGGTCGTTCCTTTGTCCGGGGTGGGGCCGCTCTTCGTGCTGCCCCTATCCTTCTTTTTCCTCAAGGGCGTCGAACGCCTCAGCCTTCGCGTGGTCCTGGGGACTGTCCTCGTCGTCTTGGGAGTCTATCTGGTGACGAGCTAAAGATCGGCGCGACGTGTGACCGAGGGGCGGCCCGGGTTCCCCGGGCCGCCCCGAGCGCTGGGGGGCATGGGGGGTCCGTTCGAGGCCCCCCATCTTCAATGATCCAATCCGTGCTCCTCGATCTTGCGCAGCAGCGTGCGGTAGCTGATCTTGAGACGCCGGGCGGCCTCCACGCGCCGCCAGCGAGCTCGACCGAGCGCGCGGTTCAGCTCGGCACGCTCGGCCTCCTTGGCGGCCCGTGCCACGACGTTCTTCAAGCCAAGGTCTTCATCCTCTTCCGTGCGCACCCGAGCCGCCGCTCGCGCCGGCTCGTCATCGGCGATCGTCTCCCCTGCTGCCGACGGCGTCACCAAGCCCTGCCCGCGCACCCTCAGCTCACCGGCGACCCACTCCTCGGTGCCCAGCACCACGATGCGCGTCAGGAGGTTTTCCAACTCGCGCACGTTCCCGGGCCACGAATACGTGCGAAACAGATCGTGCGTCGCGGAGGACAGCTTGGGTTTTGCCCGCCGGTACTCGCGCGCGTGGTGCTCGAGCAGCAGCTCGGTGAGAATGGGGATCTCTTCCGGGCGCTCCCGCAGAGCCGGGATGTGCAGGTTGATGACGTTGAGCCGATAGTACAGATCTTCGCGGAACTCCATGCGGGCGGCCAGCTGACCGAGGTTCTTGTTGGTGGCGGCGACCACGCGGACGTCAACCCTGAGGTCCGCGCGGCTCCCCAAGCGCGAGAACTGGCGGTCCTGGAGAACTTGCAAGAGCTTTGCCTGAATGGGGAGTGGCATCTCGCCGACCTCATCCAGGAAGATCGTGCCCGTGTCGGCCTGCTCGAACTTTCCGGGTTTTGACTTGTGAGCACCGGTGAAGGCCCCGCGCTCGTAACCGAACAGCTCGCTCTCGAGAAGTTCAAGGGGTAAGGCCGCGCAGTTCACCTTCACGTAGGGGCGTTCGCGGCGCGGCGACCCCTCGTGGAGAGCCCAGGCCACCATCTCCTTGCCGACTCCGGTCTCGCCCCACACGAGAACGGTCATGTCGGTGGGGGCCACACTATCGATGATCCGCTTGACCGCTCGCATGCGCTCGCTGCGGTCGAAGGCTGACCGGAGAAGCGGCTTCTTGAGGTTTGTCGGCATGCGGCGGTTGTCCTCGTGCGGCGTCGTGGGCCAACGACCCCGGGATTGTCGCCCGGATCGATCACGGGATCAAGCACCGATGCCCGCTGGCGCTGCTGGGTTTCGAACGCGCCACGCGAAGAGAGCCGTCCCGAGCAGCGCTCCCACGAGCGCGAGCGCAAAGACCGAGGGCAAGCCAAGCGTGTCGGCCATCATCCCGGCCAGCAAGGGAGCGCCGAAGAGCATCGGCGCCAGCGCCGTGTTGCCGAGGCCGACGTAGGTCGGGCGCTCCTCGGCCGTCTTCGCGAACTCGAGCAGGATGGTCTGAGCCGACACGCTGATCGCCGCTTGGTTGATGCCGCTCAGCGCGAAGGTCAGGCTGTAAATCTCGAGCGAATCCGCGCCGAGGGCAACCACGTTGGCGCCCAAGGTCGCCAGCAACCCGCTCATGAGGACCGCGCGATGTCCGACTCGATCGGCCAGCCAACCGAGAGCAAGGTTGCCCACCACCTGTCCGGCCAGAAAGGCGCTGGTGAAGAAGCCCACCTGCCAATCCTGAGCAGCGAGGCTGCGAAGGGCGTGCACCGTGAAGAACCCCGAAGACATGCCCGCCAGGCCCATGCACGCGCGGGCCACGAGAAACCACGCCAGATTGCCATCGGATTTCAGAATGCCCAGCACCAAGCGGAGAAAGCCCCGCAGCGGCAAGGCTTCAGGCACCGAGGGACTCTCCCCTTCGCGGACCAGGACCAGCGCCACCCACGAGAGCCCCATGAAGACCGCGGCCACCAGAAAGCACCAGCCGTAGCCGGCGGGCGGGGCGACCCGGGCGAGAATCCACGCGGTACCGAAGCTCCCCAGCAGCCCGCCCACGCCCGCCAGGCTGCTCCACAGACCGAAGAAGCGTCCGCGCAGGGCGGGGGGAATGGCCTGCGCCACGACGTCGAGCCAGGCCGGCATCAACGCGCCTCCTGTGCTCGTGATCACCAGGAGCATGACAAGGGTCATGGCCAGGGTGAAGGCGGGGGCGCGCTCGGCCGTCGTGAAGGCCAGGATGGCGAGGACCAGAAAGGGGAGCCGCTCGGCCGCAGTGTAGCGGAGCACGAGCGGAAGCTTTCGGGCCAGCCGGCGGGTGTGGTGCGCGGCGGGCAACGAGGGGAGAAACCAGCCGAGGGTCATGAGGGCGGGAATGGCCCCGATGATCACGTTGGACGCCCCCAGATGGGCGGCGAAGGCCGGCAGGATGGTCGACTGCGACGCGAAGGACAGGCCGACCAAGAAGAGGGCATAGTCGGCGCCCAACGCCGTGATGTTGCGCCGTAGGGCGGGATCGGTCTTCAGAGCCGTCCGCGGCTTGGGGGTCAGCTACGCGCGAGGGTCAAGGGTCTTCGCCGACCGCTTCACCTGGTCGGCCAGCCTGCAGAATGCGCACAGAGTACCGGTGGTTACCTGACCACAGCGGGCGCACTCGTTCAGGGTGATGTCCTCCGTACGGGCGAAGGCCCCACGTGCTCGGTCGAGGAAGCCGAAGAGGAAACTGTGCTTCGCCCCCGGCGAGGCCGCCTCCATGCGGTTCAGGATCTCCTTGTGGGCGATGGAGGTGGCCCCCTTGGCGAAGGGGCACTCGTCGACGATGTAGTCGATCTTCCTCAGGAACGCATAGGCCGCCGTCTCCTGCTCGCTCAACCGATAGAGCGGCTTCACTCGCCGCACCAGCTTGGGATGCGACGCCGGCAGAGCAGGCGACTGGCGCGGAAGCGACTCCATCTGCCAGTGCATGACCGAGCCGAAGAGCGTGGCCGCCTCGTCGTCGAGGTTGTGCCCGGTGGCCACCACGGGAAATCCGCCTTCGAGCGCAACACGGTTCAGCAGATATCGCTTGGACAGTCCGCACCCCGAGCACGGCGGCCGCCGCGTCACCTCCTTGATCACGGGCACCGGTGCTCCTACCTCATCGGCCACCGCGCTCACGAGGAGAGGAACGCCGCGGCCGTCCGCGAAGGCTCGGCACTTCGCCTTCGATTCCTCGGAGTACTCGAAAATGCCGAGGTCGAGATAGAGGCCAGTCGTCGCGTACCCCTCCCCGATGAGAACGTCCCACAGGGCGAGCGAGTCCTTCCCGCCCGAGACGGCCACCAACACCTGCTCCTCGCGCGCGAGCATCCGGTAGTGGCGGACGGCTTCCCGGACCTGGTTGCGGAAGAAGGCCAGGAAGTCGAGCGCACAGAAGGCGGTGTTGTGGCGCCTGAGCTCGATGACGGCGCCCGCTCCGCACTTCTTACACTTCACGGCCCGCGCCGCCCGACATCACCGGTCTGAGCTCGATCGTCTCGTCCTCACGCACCACGTGGTCGAGCGTGATCAGGGCATCGCCGGCAATCACGAGAACCGTTTCGGGGATGATGCCGAGCTCATGCAGGATGTCCTTGACCCGGCGGTTGCTTCGCACCTGGACTTCTCGCCGCGGATTACGCAGGATGACCGTGGTCGCCACTTAGGTCTTTGGAAAGCCCGGCGCCGCCTTGACGTCGCGGATCTGGGCGAGGTGAATCCCGTCGTGATCGGCCTGGAGCATCCACCACTGTGCCAGATCCAGGTCGCCCAGGCGGAAGTGCTTGAACCTGAGGGGGCGCGGATCAATGGCTCCCAGCCGCTCGATGGACTGTCGACTCCGCTCGCGCGTGGCCTTCATGGCGGTGATCAGGTCGCCGATGGGCTTGCCGTAGCTCGGCCACACCACAGGCGGAGCCTCGGCAGGACCAGGTGGGGCCGGAGGCAGCGGAGCGAAGCCGGCCACCTCATCGGGAAATGGCGCGAGCGCGCCGGAGGCTTCGGCCTCCCGGGTGAGCTTGGTGGTCAGCTTGCCGGTGGCGACTTCGGCGATCGTCAGGTGATCGACGATCTCGCCGATCGACCAATCCTTCTCGCCGGGCTTCCAATCGGCCTGGGGCTGCGACAAGCCCTCGGCTTCTCGGAGAACCCTGGCCCGGACGGCCTGAAGCTCAGCCCACAGCTGTTCGACCGGTTTGGGAAGTGCCATACCGAAACTCCTTGGGCGCACGAGGTGAACCGCACCGGCAGTATACCTGACCTTTGGCCGCGGTCGGGATTCGTGGGATGCTCTCCGAGCATGGAACCCGGACATCGCCGGGCCCTGGCCCGAACCCCCTGGACAACGCACACCAGCCGCATGGTGTACGAGAATCCCTGGATGCGCTTGCGCGAGGACATTGCCGAACTGCCCGACGGGCGAACCACGATCTACGGGGTGGTCCAGTGCAAGCCCGCCGTGGGCGTCTTGCCCTTCCTCGATGAGGACACGATCGTGCTGGTCGGTCAGTACCGATACGTCTTCCAGGAGTTCTCCTGGGAGATGCCGACGGGTGGCGTGCACCCGGGAGAGAGTGTCGAGGCGGCGGGGCGGCGAGAGCTGGCCGAGGAAGCGGGTTACGAGGCGGAACGGCTGGTGAAGGTCTGCGAGTTTCACACCTCGAAGAGCATCATGGAGGAAGTGGCGCACATCTACCTGGCCGAGCGGCTCCGCCCGGCCCCCCGCGAGGCGGATCCCACGGAATTCCTGGAGGTCCGGCCATTCTCCTTCGCGGAGGCTCTCGGCATGGTGGAGCGCAGCGAGATCAAGGATTCCATGACGGTGGTGGCCATCCTGCACGCGGCCCGCCGGCGGTAGGCGAGGAAGGAAGCGACTCATGTACGTTCCGGCGCAGTTCAGGGAAGACGACGTCCCCACCCTTCATACCCTCATTCGGGAGCACAGCCTGGCCACCTTGGTGACGTTGGGAGCGGGCGGCCTCGTGGCCAACCACATCCCCATGGAGATCGATGCCGCTCCCCTGCCGTATGGAACGCTGCGGGGGCATGTGGCACGCGCCAACCCCGTGTGGCACAGCTTCACGAGCGACGTCCACGCGTTGGCCATCTTTGTCGGTCCAGAGACGTACATCACACCGTCCTGGTACCAGACGAAACGCGAGACGGGCAAGGTGGTGCCGACCTGGAACTATGCCGTCGTCCATGCGTATGGCCCGCTGGGCATCGTGGAAGACCGGACCTGGTTGCGCGACCTCGTCGAGCGGCTCACGCGCACCCACGAAGCAGGTCGGGAGCCGATGTGGGCGGTCACCGACGCGCCCGCCGATTTTATCGAGAAACAGCTCGGCGGCATCGTGGGCATCGAGATCCCCGTCGCGCGGCTGGAGGGCAAATGGAAGGTGAGCCAGAATCGCGAGCCCGCCGATCGAGTCGGCGTGGTCTCCGGCCTGCGCGCCACCGCGGACGAAGCCAGCCACGGCATGGCCAATCTCGTGGAGAACACCCTGGATCCGTAGCGGCCATGAACCGCTCGGCGAACGATTGGATCACGCGCCTCGGACTCGTGCCCCACCCCGAGGGCGGCCATTTCCGCGAGACGTATCGAGCGGCCGAACGCATAGCCGGCACCGGTCTGCCGTCTCGGTACGGTGGCGCCCGCGCGTTCAGCACGGCGATCTACTTTCTCCTGCGTTCGGACGAGGTCTCGCGGCTGCACCGCATCAAGTCGGACGAGATCTGGCACTTCTACGCGGGCGGCCCCTTGACCATGTTCCTGATCCACCCGGGTGGGCTCGGGGAGATCATTCTGGGGTCGGATCCCGACCAGGGGCAAGCGTTACAGGCCGTGGTGCCGGCCGGAACCTGGTTCGGCGCCGCGCCACGCCCGAGCGTGCCCTACGCGCTGGTCGGCTGCACGGTTGCCCCGGGCTTCGAGTTCGCCGACTTCGAGCTGGGCGATCGTCATCGGCTGATCGGGTCCTACCCTCAGCACGCCGCTCTCATCGAGCGGTTAACGCAATGAAGAATCGATCGAGCGGCTAGTGCCATGAGGAATCTCTGGGAAGGCTTATCCGCTGACGGTTCGCGAGAAACGGTCGATGTTCTCGCTGCGGGAGTGGGTGTCCGCATCGAGCGGATTGTCTCCACCGGCCAGGCCACACCGCCCGGGCAGTGGTACGACCAGGACCTTCACGAGTGGGTCGTGCTCCTCAGCGGCCGGGCCGCCCTCTCCTTCGAGGGCACCACGGACCTTCTCGCCCTGGAGCCAGGGGATCACGTCACGATTCCTGCGCATTGCCGGCACCGGGTGGAATGGACCGATCCCATCCAGCCCACGGTTTGGCTGGCCGTGCACTATCGGCACGACCCAGGCCGCCTGCCCTAACCCTGCCTGACCACTCGGCGAGCCTTCAGTTCGTAGCGGGGGAGGCTCCGGGGGGGAACGGCGACCACCTCGACGCGGATGCCGAGACCGCGCCGAAAGGCCTCCTGCACGGTGGATACGTCGATCCCGTCGGGAGCGTCGAGACACACGCGTAGCTCGTCCTGTTCCTTTCGGCGGGACACTTCGATCTGAAACTCGTCAACGGCGGGAAACCGTCGCACGATATCCTCGATAGCAGACGGGAAAACGTTGACGCCGCGGACGATCAGCATGTCATCGAGGCGACCCAGGATGCCCCCCACGAGCTTCATGAACGTACGGCCGCACGGACAGACACGGTCGTCGCGACGCACCCGATCTCCAGTGCGATAACGAACGGCCGGCGAGCCTGTCCGACCGAGATTGGTGAGCACCAGCTCGCCTTCCACGGCCGGAGCGCCGGTGCTCGGATCGATCACCTCGGCGACGAACTCCGCCTCGTTGATGTGAAGCCCGGTCTGCGCCTGGCACTCGTACCCGTAGGCGCCGACCTCGGTCATCCCAGCGTGATCGAAGGCCCGCGCCCCCCAGGCTTCCTCGATTCTCGCCCGCACGGCCGGGATCCCCGCCCCCGGCTCTCCGGCGTGAATGGTCAGGCGGACGGGCAGCTTGTGCAGCGCGAGGCCGCGTCCGCGAGCGACCTCGACCAGGTGTAGGGCATACGACGGGGTACAGATCAGCACCGTGACGCCCAGGGCGGCCAGCGAGGCCAGCCGCGTCACCGAATCCTGGCCACCGCCCGGGATGGCGAGGGCCCCCAGGGCGCGGGCACCCTCGAAACCCGCCCAGAATCCGATGAACAGACCGAACGAGAAGGGAACGAAGACGCGGTCGGCCGCCGTCACCCCGGCCCCGGCCAGGACAAAGCCCCAGCAGCGCGCCCACCAGTCCCAGGACTCCTGCGTCTCCAACCACCGAAGGGGAGTGCCGGTGGTCCCCGAGGTCTGGTGCACACGCACGTAGCGTTCGAGCGGGTACGTGAGGTTGGTCCCGAAGAGAGGGGAGCCGGCTTGGTCCGCGGCGAGCTCCGCCTTGGTGGTGAACGGTAGCCGCGCGAAGTCCTCCCACGTGTCGAGGTCGGTGGCCGCGCCAACGCCGACCGCATTCCACTTCCGGCGGAGGAAGGCGTTGCTGGCCAGCGCAGCGGCGCCGAGCGCGCGCACGCGCTCCCACTGGTAAGCACGGAGAGTCTCCCGCGGCAACGTTTCCACGCGCCGGTCGTACACGCTTCAGGTCCGGAGCTTGAATCGCTGGATCTTGCCCGTGGCCGTCTTGGGGAGCTCGCCGACGAACTCGATCCAGCGTGGGTACTTGTAGGGTGCGATCTTGTCCTTCACGAAGGCCTTGAGCTCGTCGGCGAGGGCCGCCGGATCGCGCGCCGACTCTTTGAGCACGACGAAGGCCTGCGGCTTCACCAGCCGATCGCTGTCCTCCTTGCCGACGACGGCCGCCTCGAGCACGTTCGGATGACGCACCAGGGTCGCCTCCACCTCGATCGGGGAGACCCAGATGCCGCCCACTTTCAGCATGTCGTCGGCGCGACCGCAGTACCAGAAGTAGCCGTCGGCGTCCTGGTAGTACTGATCGCCCGTCTGGATCCACGAGCCGAAGAGCGCCTCCTTCGTCTTCTCGTGCTTGTTCCAGTAGTAGGCCATGGTGGAATCACCCTTGACCCGGAGGTTGCCGATCTCCCCTGGCGGCACGGGCCGGCCCTCGTCATCGACGATGGCGGCCTGATAGCCCGGCACCGGAAGGCCTGACGAGCCGGGCCGGACAGCCCCCGGCCGGTTCGACAGGAAGATGTGCAGGATCTCGGTGGTCCCGATTCCGTCGATGATCTCCACACCGAAGCGGTCGAGCCAGCGCCGGTAGAGTTCCTCGGGCAGCGCCTCTCCCGCCGAGACGCAGAGGCGCAGCGACGAGAGATCGAAGCGCGTGTCCGCGTCCTTGACGGCCAGCATGCCGGCGTAGAGCGTGGGCACGCCAAAGAAGAGGGTCGGCCGATAGCGCGTCAGGACCTCGAAGACGCCATCGGGGGTCGGTCGGTGCGGATAGAGCACGCTCTGGGCGCCCACCCCCATGGGGAAGTAGCCGGCATTGCCGAGGCCGTAGGCGAAGAAGAGCTTGGCCGCCGAGAAGACGCGGTCGGTGGGACGGATCCCCAGCACCTGCTTGGCGTAGGTCTCCTGGCAGACCACCATGTCGTGGTGCAGGTGCACCGCCCCTTTGGGAAACCCCGTGGAGCCCGACGAGTAGAGCCAGAAGGCGGGGTCGTCGCGGGAGGTGGGCGCCGCGTCCACACTCGGCGAGGCCTTGGCGAGACGTTGCTCCCAGGACAGATGACCGTGACCGCTGCCGCCCGCCACCAACACGTGCGCCAGGAACCTCGCCTGGCCGAGGACCGGACCCGCCTCAGCCAGAAGAGGTGCCGAGACCACGGCCACGCGCGCGCGGCTGTCGTTGAGGACGTACAGATAGTCCGCTCCTCGCAAGAGGGTGTTCACGGGCACGGGAACAGCGCCGATCTTGATCGCCCCCCAGAAGGCGCCCAGGAATTCGGGACCGTCGAGGCAGATCAGGAGGACGCGATCCTCCATCTCCACGCCCAGCTCCAGGAGAGCGTTGCCGGCGCGGTTGGTGAGGTCGGCCACGTCCGCATAGGTGAGGGTGCGCTCCTCACAGTAGAAGGCGGGGGCCTGGTCGCGGCCCTCTCCAAGGTTGCGGTCGATGAAGTACGTGGCGACGTTGAACTGCGCGGGTAAGGACTCCGCGGCATTCATGGGCGCCAGTGTCCTAGCGACGACGGGCGGGTCGTCGCGGGGCTGCCCGTCTCTTGGTCCCCCCGCGGCGCGCCCCCGCCCCTGACCCCAGCCGCCCGCCTTTCACGGCCATCGCCTCGATCTCCACGCACAGCTCGGGCCGCACCAGGCGACTCACGACGAGGAGCGTGTTGGGAGGATAGACGGCATCCGGGAAGTAGCGAGGAAAGACCTCCTGGCGCGCTCTCATGAACCCTGGAATGTCGTCAGCGTTGGTCAAGAACGTCTGGAGACGGATAACGTCGCGCATCGAGCACCCCCCGGCCGCCAGCACCGTACGGATGTTCTCGAGGGCAGCCTTCGTCTGCGACGCGACGTCGGGCCCCACCACCCGGCCCGCCGTCATGCCGACCTGGCCCGCGACCACGACGATCTGACCAGCGGACCCCCGCATGCCGTGGGAGTACATTCCGAGCGGGGCCCCGAACTCCTTCGGAGTAATGGCCTTTGGCATGGACAGTCTCCTCCTCTCAGGCCAGGCGGACGTACTCGAAGTTCATGGGCTGGCCGTTGATGCCGCGCCGGGGCGGGGCGATCCAGTTGGCGAACATCCCGGGTTCCACCGAGGGCCGCATGAGGCTCTCCAGATACGTCGCGTCAGCCTCCGAGGGCAGCCACTGCTCCCGCTGCGCCTCCCACTCGGCCGGGCTGAGCATCCGCCCGTCGGGAGACATCTTCGCCTGGGCAAACGTCCCGATGGCGCGGTGGAATCCACGATGGGGAAGCGTGAGCTCGAACGGCATGCCGTAGTTCTGGATGATTTTGTTCCAACGATCGACGCCCCGCTGACAGTCGGCGATGTAGTCGTCCCGCAGGCGCTCGTTAAGGCTGGTCAAGGCCGGCTCGTCGCGCGCCACGACCGCATCTCCCCGCACGCCGGCCACCTGGTAGGTGGCCTCCCGCAGCTGGTGGTCGTCGGCGTAGCGGGACTCCTCGAACCGTCCCTTGAGTCCCGCGGTGTAGAAATTCGCGGCGTTGGTGGAGATTTCCGAGCCAAAGAGGTCGAGCGACACCGAGAAGTGGAAGTTCAGGTAGCGCTGGATGGTCGGCAAGTCGATGCCGCCCCAGGGGCGCGGATCGTCGGCACGATGCTCTTGCATCAGTTCGCAGCTCCGCTGCACCACCCGTCCTATCCCCGTCTCGCCCACGAACATGTGGTGGGCCTCCTCGGTGAGCATGAAACGGCACGTCCGCGACAGGGGATCGAAACCGCTCTCGGCCAAGCTGGCCAGCTGGTACTTCCCGTCGCGGTCGGTGAAATAGGTGAACATGAAGTAGCTGAGCCAGTCCGGTGTCTTCTCGTTGAAGGCACCCAGGATGCGCGGGCGGTCGCGGTCCCCCGAGCGTCGCTGCAGCATGGCCTCCGATTCCTCGCGACCGTCGCGACCGAAGTACGCGTCAAGCAGGTACACCATCGCCCACAGGTGGCGCCCTTCCTCCACGTTGATCTGGAAGAGATTGCGCAGATCGTAGAGCGAGGGCGCGGTTCGTCCGAGGTGCCGCTGCTGTTCCACGGAGGCGGGCTCGGTATCCCCCTGGGTGACGATGAGCCGGCGAAGGGTCCCGCGATGCTCGCCCGGCACCTCCTGCCACGCCGCCCGACCCTTGTTCTCGCCAAAGGCGATGACGCGATCCGGCTCCGGTTCGGCCAGGAAGATCCCCCAGCGATACTCGGGCATGCGCTCGTACCCGAAGTGCGCCCAGCCGTCCCGGTCCACGCTGATGGCGGTGCGGAGGTACACCTCCTTGGCCTGGTAGCCGACGGGTCCCATCTCCATCCACCAGTCCAGGAATTTGGGCTGCCACTCCTCCAGCGCCCTCAGAAGTCGACGATTGTCCTTGAGGTTGACATTGTTGGGAATCCGCTCCAGGTAATCCACGGCCGCCATCACACTCTCCTTCGATCGAACTCCGCGCGCTGGCCCGTGCCGTAGAGTTGCAGGGCTCCCCGCCCGCCCACGGCATTGGGGCGCTGGAAGATCCAGTTCTGCCACGCGGTGAGACGTCCGAATATCTTGGTCTCGAGGGTCTCGGGGCCCGCAAACCTGAGGGACGCCTCCATACCGGTGAGGGCATCGGGCGAGAACGCCACCCGCTCCTCGATGGCCAGGCGCACCTCGTCCTCCCAGTCGATGTCGTCCGGCGTGAAGGTGACGAGTCCCGCGGCGCTGGCCTCTTTCGCCGTCAAGTCTTGCCCGACCATGCCGCGCAGCGTGTCCACCCGTTCCCCTTCGGCAAGGAACCGGCTGGCCAAGCGCGTGAGACCATTGATCATCGGGTACGGCCCCATGTTCATCGCGGTCAAGCGCACGGTGGCCGGGGGCCGGCCGTCGCCGGGGCGGACGCCCTCCAGCATGTAGGAGCGGTCGGCGGCCAAGGCCAGCTCGAGCAACGTCCCTGTAAAGCATGAACCCGGCTCGATCAGGGCGAAGATCGAACGCGAGGAGATGTCGATCCGCTTGAAGACCCGTCGCAGGAAAAGGCGGATCTCGCGCACCAGCCAATGCGCGTGGTAGTCGGCCAGCAGCCGATCGTAGGCCTCCACGCGACCGGCCGTCCCCCCCGTTCGGATGACCCAGAGCCCGATCTCGTCCTCGTTGGCGCGCAGGTGAAGGATGAGGTCGTCCAGTTCGCGGGCGAGGGCCAGCGGCCAGAACGCACACCCCAGCTCTGCCACCTCCTCAGGCCCGGCGGGGACGGGCGCGGGTGGACCGCCCACGGTGATATCGACCAGGCCGCGCCCACGGTCGACCTCCGCCGTGACATGGGTGTACATGATGCGGTCACCGTCGATCGTGCGCATCAACGGCTCGAGAACGATACCGCGCGCGTCCGGCGGACGGTCGGTCCGGGCCGCGTATTGCCGTGCGCGCTGCCTCACCGTCTCCTCCAGCTTCGAGCGGGGGACGACCTCGTCGACGAGACCCCACTCCACCGCCCGCCGGCCCTTGATGCCCTCTTCGACTGTGCAGAAGAAGTCCGCGCGATCCCGTCGGACGCGGCGCTTGTCGACCAGGCGCGTGAGCCCGCCGGTGCCGGGGAGGACGGCCAGCAGGGGCACTTCGGGCAGCGACACCGACGTGTTGGCGTCGTCGGCCATGATGATGCGGTCGGTGGCCAGGGCCAGCTCGTAGCCACCCCCGGCGCAGGGGCCGTTGACCAGGCAGAGGTAGGGCTGCCTTGACTCGGCCGTGGCTTCCTCGATGGCGTTGCGCGTCTCGTTGGTGAACTTGCAAAAGTTGACCTTGAACCCGTGGGACGACTGACCGAGCATCCGGATGTTGGCCCCCGCGCAGAAGATGCGCTCCTTGCCCGAGGTCACCACCACCGCCCCCACCTCCGGGTGCTCGAAACGCAGCCGCTGGATGGCGTCGGCCAGCTCGATGTCAACGCCGAGATCGTAGGAGTTCAGCTTCAGCTCGTAGCCTGGGCGAAGCCCGCCGTCCTCCTGCACATCCATGGCCAGGGTGGCCACCGGCCCGTCGAAGCTCAGCTTCCAGTGCCGATAGCGCGACGGCTCGGTACGAAAGTCGATGAGGTCCCGTCTGGTGTCAGCCATGCCGTCGTCCTCAAGCGGATTGTCAGCCCAGGATCACCCATAGCGCCCGGGCCGGCTTTTCCCCGCGATTTTCCCAGCCGTGGGCGGTGCCGCCGTCGAGCAGGGCGCTGTCACCCGTCTCCAGCAGATGGCGGTCACCGTTGTAGTGGAGGGTCACCCGACCGTCGATCACGTAGAAGAGCTTCATCTGGCCGGGCTTGATGATCACCTTGTCGGTCGTGACCCCACGTGAGCGCGCTCCCAGGGTGGAGACCACCGCCCGCACCTTGCCGTCGAAGAGTCCGGCCCCCAGCACTGCCCATCGCTCAGCAGAGCCGTCGAACGAGACCTTGGGGTAGTCCCGCTGGCGTGTCACCGCGATCTTCCCCGACGTCACGCTGTCGAAGAGCGAGGCGATCGGAACCGCGAGGGCAGCCGCGATCTTGCCGAGGGTGTGCAGAGAGGGCGTGAGCCGGCCGGACTCGATCTGCGACACCAGGCTCGGGGTCAGTTCCGCCTTCTCGGCAAGCTGGCGCTGTTGGAGCTGACGCTCGAGCCGAAGCGCTTTGATGCGTGCGCCGAGTGAGGTCACGCCGGCACCTCGATGGCCTCGTCCCCTGGCTCGGGCAAGCCCGCCAGCCGCCGCAACGCGCGCGCAACAAACACCCGCGTGACCTTCTTGCGATAGGGGTGTGTGAAGTCCGTATTGTCCAGGGGCTTGGCGGGGCTGGCGGCCAGCCCCGCCACCCGCTCGATCACCTCGGGCGTGAGCCGCTCACCGCGCACGGCCGCGGTGGCTGCGGTGGCTTCCCGTGGCAGGGAAGCCACCGCGCCGAGAACGATGCGGGCGTCACGAATCACCTCACCCTCCAGCCTCGCCGCCACCGCCACCCCCAGCACGGGAAAGTCGAAGGAGCCGCGTCGACGCAGCTTCAGATAGACGGAGCGCCAGCCATCGGCAGGCGGAAGGACGATGTCCGTCACGATCTCGTCAGGACGTTTGGCGAGATAGTCGATGCCGTCGTCTCGGTAGAGGGCCGGTACCGGTACCGTTCGCTCGCCGCGCGATCCCACCAGACGTACCTGGGCGCCCAGGCTCCAGAAGACGGGCGCGGTATCCGACGAGGACACCGCCCAGCAGCGTGGGCTGCCGGGTGCCACCAGACAAATGTCACCGTCCTTCTTCATGCAGAAGCCCACGGCCTTCCGCCACTGATGAGTCTGGTTGTAGTAGTTGCACCGCGTATCCACGCAGAGATTCCCGCCGATGGTTCCCATATTCCTGAGTTGCGGCGACGAGACCAGGCCGGCGGCGGTGGCGAGGGCGCCATAGTGCCGCACGACCTCCGGGTGGCTGGCCACGGCCGTCAGGGTGGTGACCGCGCCGATGCTGAGCCCGTCGCCCCCATTTCCCCGGACGCCACGCAGTTCCGGGATGGCGCGCAAACCGACCACGGTACGAGGCTCGAACTGACGTCGTTTCATGTTGGGGTAGAGGTCGGTGCCCCCCGCCACCAGCATGGTCTCGGGCCCCGCCTCCGCGAACAGGCTCACGGCCTCTGCGACCGTGCGCGGCGCCAGATACTCGAAGGACGGCAGCCGCAGCATTAGTGGAACGGCCTCTCCGCGATCGCCTCGGCCGGCTGACCGAAGGCCGATTCGACCACGAGCGGCTCCTTGAACGTGAAGAGGGGAATCCGCTCGGGCCCGATGCGGGCGGTCTTGCCCTGGCGCTTCAGCTCGAGCCCCTTGAGGATCAGGTCGGGGCTGATGGGAACCTCGTCGAAGCGGACGCCGATGGCGTGGTAGATGGCGTTGGCAATGGCGGGAATGACGGGCAGCAACGGCCCCTGGCCGGCCTCCTTGGCGCCGAACGGGCCCTCGGGATCGTCGGTCTCTACGAGGATTGTGTGGATGTTCGGGGTGTCCAGGGTGGTGGGGCTCTTGTAGTCAAGCATCGAAGGCTGCTTGTGAAGGCCCTTGCGGAACACCTGCCCTTCCATCAGGGCTTCGCCGATGCCCATGTAGATCGATCCCTCGACCTGACCCTCGACGAGCAAGGGATTGAGGGCTCGTCCGATGTCGTGGGCCACCCACACGTCGTGCAGGATGATCTCGCCCGTCTCCTCATCGACGGACAGATCGACCACGCAGGCGGAGTAGGAATAACACGGCGACGGTCCCACACCGCCTCCCTTGTACTTCCCCGCGCGCTTGGGGGGTGCGTAGGAGCCCGGGAAGGCGAGCACCCCGTGCATCGACTCGGCGAGGGCAACCGCTTCGGCGAAGGGCAGGGCCTTGTCCCAATCGTCGGCCACGCCGACCTTGCGGTCGCGGGCCACCAGCATCTCCTCATGCACGGCAAGCTTCTTGGCCACGGCCTTGAAAATGGCCGCGCGCAGGCGGGTGGACGCCTGGATGGCCGCCATCCCGCACATCAGCGTCACCCGCGAGGAGTACGAGCCGAGATCGACCGGCGTGAGATCGGTGTCCGCCGGATGCACCCGGATGTCGGCGGGAGCGAGACCGAGGATCTCGGCGGGCAGATAGGCGAGGATCGAGTCCGAGCCTTGACCGATATCGGTGGCCCCGCACAGCACCGCCACCCCGCCACTACGATCGGCGCGGATGATGACGCCGGAATGGGGCATGCTGTTCCAGTAGATGGCCGTCCCCGCCCCCGTCATGTAGGCCGAGCACCCGATCCCGACTCCGCGCCGCCGACTCCCACGCCCGGGCCGGGTGTGGCCAAAGCGCCGCCGCTTCTCGCGCCATCCCGATGCCTCGACCACCTTGTCAATGCACTCGCCGAGTCCAATCGTGGTCACCGTGAGATGGTTGGCCGTCTTGGTGAAGGGCTCGTGCAGGATGCGCCGCCGCATCTCGGCCGGATCGAGACCGAGCTGCTCGGCTGCCTTGTCGAGCTGGCATTCGAGGGCGAACCGCGGCTGGGGCGTGCCGTGGCCGCGCTTGGGGCCGCAGGGTGGCTTGTTGGTGAACACCCGTGCCCCCTCGAACTTGTAGACGGGCATCTTGTAGGTGACGGGGTTGATGACCCCCGTGTAGAAGGTCGAGGCGACGCCGTACGAGCCGTAGGCGCCGCCGTCAAGCCACGTCTTGATGTGACTCCCCGTGATGTCGCCGTCGCGGGTGAACCCGGTCTTCAGCCACATCAGCACGGGGTGGCGGCCCCGATGGACGTAGAAGACTTCCTCCCGCGTGAGGGTGATCTTGACCGGGCGGCCCGTGACCTGGGAGAGCTTGCAGGCGGCGATCTCGTGGGCGAAGGGATCGAGCTTGCCCCCGAAGCCGCCGCCGACCGCGGCGGCGATCACCCGGATGTGAGCGGCGGGCATATCGAGGATCTTCGCGAGCAGTCGATGGACGTAGTGGGGCGTCTGCGTCGACGACCAGAGAGTGAGCTTCTCGTCGGGTCCGAAGTGGGCCACCGCCGCGTGCTGCTCCATGGGCGAGTGCGTGTTGCCCTCGAAGAAGAAGACGTCCTCGCGCACGAGCGCGGACGTCGCGAAGGCGGCCTCCACGTCGCCGAACTGAAGTGCGACGTTCTTGTGGACGTTGGGCCCGTCCCCGTACTCGTGGATGCGCACCTCGGGATGGGCGAGGGACTCCTCGATGGACATCAGGGCGCGCAACGGCTGGTACTCGATCTCGATCAGCTCCGTGGCGCGGTCGGCCGTCTCCTCGTCCACCGCCGCCACCGCGGCCACCGCGTCGCCCACCATGCGAACCTTGGTACGGCAGAGGGCCTCCTCGTCCTGCGACACGGGAAGGATGCCGAACTTCACAGGGGGAAGGTCCGCCCCCGTGATGACCGCGTACACGCCGGGGAGCTGGCGCGCGCAGGTGGTATCGATGCGCGTGATGAGAGCGTGTGGGGCGGAGCTGCGCAGGAGCTTGGCGAACGCCATGCGGGGCAGCACGAGATCGTCGGCGTACTTCGTGTCGCCAGTGACCTTGGCCCAGGCATCGATCTTGGGCAAGGGCTGTCCGATGATGGAGAACTTGGCGGAGCTCACCGCGACCTCTCCCCGGCCAGGCGCGCCGGAGGGGCAGACATACGGAGGGCCGCTAACTCCACTGATTCCAAGATTTTCGTATAGCCCGTGCAGCGACAGAGGTTACCGGCTAGCGCTTCGCGTATCTCGTCCCGGCTGGGGGCCGGAATCTCGGCGAGGAGCGCCTCGGCCGTGAGCAGGATCCCGGGTGTGCAGTATCCGCATTGGGCGGCCCCGAGCTCCGCGAACGCCTGCTGCAGGGGGTGTAACCGTGATCCGTCCGCCATGCCCTCCACCGTCTTGATGGCGCGTCCTTCGAGATCGACGGTCAGGGCTAGACACGAGAGAACCGGCACGCCGTCGAGCAGCACGGTACACGTTCCGCACTCGCCCAGCTCGCAACCGTGCTTGGTGCCGGTGAGACGCAGGTCCTCCCGCAGAACCTCGAGGAGGGTCTTGTGCACGGGGACGAGCAGGTCGTGGGGCTCGCCGTTGACCCTGAGGGTGACGCGCCGCTTCATGTGGCCCCGCTCCTCCGGATTCAGTGGAGCTTAATGCATCTTCGAAAATACTTAATCCGACGAGGGGTGTCAAGCAGGAGACGCCCCGGGGCGCGGGCGGGGGTCGAGAAGGTCCAGGAGGGCATGCGTCAGCAGGGCGCCCACGATCAGGGTGCCTCCCACGAGGGAGGCGAGCCCCGGATTCTCGCCGAGAGCGAGCCACACCCAGAGCGGTCCGAGGACCGTCTCGATCATGCCGATCAGTGAGGTCTCCGCCGCCGGAATCAGTCGCGCACCGGCGGTGAAGAGCAAGAAGCCGACGGCGAACTGTCCGATGCCGAAGAGGGCGAGGAGCGCGATATCCCGAGTCGATGCCTGCAGCGGAGCCGCCATGGGCAGCGCCAGAAGGCACGTGAGACCCGCCCCCAGGGCGGCGGCGGGCGTCATCAGAATCGCCGGATGCCGCCGCACCAGTACCGTCGCCGTCGCGAAGGCTCCCGCCATAAGGAGGGCGAGGACGTCCCCGCCCACGCCCCCGCGAGCGTACGAGCTCGAGACCATGACGACCGCGCCCCCCAGGGCCACCGCCATGGTCACCCACGTCCGGAAACGGACGCGCTCGTCGAGCAGCAACCACCCGAGAAGCCCCGTCACGTAGGGACCGATGCTCATGAGGATCAGGGTGTTGGCGACCGAGGTCCGCGCCAGGGCTAAGATGAAGGACGTGGAGGCGACGGCCAGGCACACCGCGACCCCGACTCCCGCCCATCCGATCCGTCGCCACTGTTTCGCCGTACGGCGTCCGTGGGCGACCCAAATGACCACGGCGAGGGCAAGGGCGCAGGATCCGCCGCGCCACACGTTGGTCGTCCAGGGATCGGTTGTCACCAGGCGCGCGATGAGCCCGCCACTGCTCCAGGAAACGGCCGCGGCGGCTACCAAGAGCGCCCCTCGGCTCACGCGGCGCGCGACCGATCGGCGTCGGAAGCGCTGAATGCCGTAGCTTGAACGGGCCGCCGGCCTGGGCCAAACTCTGCCGCGAGACCATGATCATCGACTCGCTCAAGGCCGGACACTATCGGATCCCGCTTCCCACCGCGCTCTCCGACAGTACCCACGTCCGGGTGAGCTGAACGGGCCCATCGCGCGGTGCGCCAGGTCGCCCTCACCGCCTTTGCCACGTTCTTCGTGACGGTCATGCCCGTCAAGGCCGCACCGTTCTTTGCCGCGCTGACCGATGGCTGGCCGACCGCCGACCGGCGCCGGGCAGCGCTGAGGAGCGTCATCGTCGCCACCGTCGTCCTCATGATCTTCGGTATTTGGGGAGACAACGTCCTCAGGCTGTTCGGGATCAGCTTGCCCGCGCTGCGCGTGGGCGGGGGCATTCTGCTCTTGCTGGTGTCAATCGGCATCGTCTCGGGCCCCGTCGGACCCGGACCGGTGGCTGCCCCCTCGAGCGATGCGCTGGCCCGGGCGGCCGACATCGCGGTCTTCCCGATGGCCATGCCGGTCATCGCGGGCCCGGCCACCATCACCGCCGTGCTCGTGTTGATCAGCGAGCACCAAGACATGACGCTGGCCCAATGGGTGGTCCTCGCCATGCTCCTCAGCGTGCTGGCCCTCACCTTGGGATTACTACTGCTCGCCGACTGGCTCGAGCGGGTCATCGGCACCACCGCGCTCGGCGTCACCACCCGCATCTTCGGGATCCTGCTGGCGGCGCTCGCCGCCGAGATGATCCTGCAGGGCATTGGCCAGAGCGGGGCGTTTCGCTAGGTGAGGAGCGTGGCACCCTCCCTCCCACGCTTGCGTGAGACGGCCTGGATAGCCCGCTAGCGTTTCTTGCGCTTGGAGGTGCTCGCCGGCCACGCGGCCCGCGGTCCGTGGTCCGTCTCGAACAGGGTGGTCCCTTTGGACAGACTGGAATGGGCGCTCTTCTGGCGGCGGCGTGCCTGCGGAGAGCGGGCGCTCGTGCGCGGCGGGGAGCCCGCCTTGGGTGACCGGGGAGCTTCGAACGGCTGCCGGCGCGCGCGCTTCACGGGGCGCTTCGCCACGGGGGACCTCCTGCCTCCTCGCTGACCTGACACGGCACACAGAAGCGCGCGGTCGGCTTCGCACGCAGGCGGGCGAGCGGGATTGCACACGCGCACTTCTCGCAGACGCCGAACGTTCCCACTTCGAGGCGCCCGAGCGCCGCGTCGACTTCGTCGAGTTGGTGGCGCTCGCGTCCCTCGAGGCGGGACAGGGTGTTGGCGACGTCCTGCACCGGCACGCCCCCCAGCGGATCCCCGGGCTCGTCTTCCAGCGAGGCCAGCTCCTCGCCGGTCACGGCAACGGTCCGAGTCAGCTGTGCCCGCGCGTCGTGCAGCCGGCGACGAAATTCCTCGCCGAGCGTCGAACCCGTGTCGCTCATCCTCAGGGCTTCGCGCGCAGCTGGTCCACCCTCATCGACACTCAGCGCCGCCGGCTCGGGAGCCCGACGAAGACGGTGCCCTCTTGAGGCGCCGGCAGTAGATTGGCGGAGGTGGGGAACTCCTTCAGTTCGCGGATGAGTGCCTCCAGCTGGACCGAGGTGTCGCGCATGTACTCGTAGAGATGCTTGTGCATGAGCGCAAAGGTCACGGCATCGCGCAGGGCGCGTGGCCGCCGCAACGCCGTCTCGACGATGAGCGACAGGGTGAGCCAGGCACGCTGGGGGGAAGCCCGGAGCATGCAGGTCCACAGGATGCGCAGAAAGATCGTGAACTCCTCGCGCCCGGCCAGCACCCTTGACCGGAGGAGGCCCCCTTTGTTCAAGAGGAGCCCCATGACCCGCTTTCGGTAGTTGGAGTAGCTGTACAGGCGGTTGAGCAGCGTCCGGTAGCCCTCGTACAGTTCCAGACGCGACATGCTCTTGGGGACGATGTTGGTGAAGATGAACTGGTCCCCCACCGACTCCGCGATGAGCCGGCCCGCCGCCTGCAGACGCGTGTAGAGAGGGGTCTTGGGCATCGCGTTGAGCATGCCCGTCATGGAAATGGGAATCCTCGCAGCCTGGATGAATTGGAACTGCTCCTCGAAGATCGAGGGATCGTCGTTGTCGAAGCCCACGATCATCCCGGCCATCACTTGGATGCCGGCCTTCTGGATGCGATGCACGGAGGTCAGAATGTCCTCCCGCACGTTCTGGTGCTTCTTCGTTTCCTCCAGGCTGGCCACGCGGGGAGACTCGATACCGACGAAGATCGTGGTGAAGTGCGCCTGCTTCATGAGCTGGAGCAGCTCGTCATCCTGGGCGACGTTCAGACTGACCTCGGTCATGAACTCGACCGGATACCCCCTGGCCCGCTGCCACTCGGTGATGGCCTTCAGAAGCTCCTTGGCCTCGCGCTTGTTCCCGATGAAGTTGTCGTCGACCACGAAGATCTGCTTGAGACCGAGGCGGTAGATCTCATCGACCTCGGCCATGACCTGGGGTACTGACTTGGTGCGCGGGCGCCGACCGTACATCACGATGATGTCGCAGAATTCGCAGTTGAAGGGGCAGCCCCGCGCGAACTGGATGGTCATGGTGCGGTAGCGGTCGATTTTCAGCAGGTCGAAGCGGGGCAGGGGCGAGTCGAGCATGCTCGGCTTTTCATCCTGACGGTACTCCGCCTGCCAGGTGCCGGCCCCGTAGTCGCGCAGGAACTGAGGCCACGTGTACTCGGCCTCGTCGATGAAGAGGACGTCGACCTTGCCCCGCAGCTCTTCCGGGCACAGGGAGGCAAAGGGACCGCCCACCACCACGAACTTGCCCCGACGCCGGAACTCGTCGATGATCTCGAACATTCGCTTCTTGTGGATCACGTATCCGGTCACGCCGACGATGTCGGCGTCGGTGTCGAAGTCGACCGCCTCGACGTTCTCGTCGCAGAGCACCATCTCGTGCTCGCGCGGCGTGAGCCCCGCCACCGTCGGCAGCGACAGGTTCGGATAGATGCACCGCTTGTTGAGACTCGGCAGCACGCGATCGAACGTCCAGAACGATTCCGGGTTCCGAGGCGCAATCAGGTAGATCTTCAGGGTCCCCTCCGCGCGGCTGGCGCCGGTTCGAGCCTGGCGACGTTAAGATTGACGGGGGCGATCATAGCGCATCGTGCGGTCGTGGGCGAGCGTGATTCTGCGCCCCGGATTGAAGCCAGTCGGCAACCCGGGTACTCTCGTACGACATGGCCAAGCCCCCGCCGAGTAAGGCACCGGCGTCACGAGGCGCCGTCCTCCCTGACGCCGGGACGAGGGTCGAATGGATCACCGTCCTGATGGCCGCCATCGGAGTCGCGGTCAGCGCCTACCTCGGCCTCATCAAGCTCGCCGGGGGCTCCGCCCTGCTGTGCCAGGCCGGCGGGGGCTGCGACATCGTGCAGGCGAGCCGGTACGCCAGCATCCTCGGCATTCCCACCGCACTGTGGGGAACGGCCTTCTACGTGGCCGTCGGGGGGCTCGGCGCGCTCGGGTTCTCACCCCCCCGCTGGCGATGGGCCTTCGTGCTCGCGGTGGCCGGGGCAACCTTCTCTCTGTACTTGACCATCGTCTCACTCGTCGTCATCCAAGCCGCCTGCGTCTACTGCCTTGCCTCGACCTTGGTCGCCCTGCTGCTCCTCGGTGTGATTCTCTGGCGCCGTCCGCCCAGCACGGGGCGGCGAGCGTCGCTTCGCTGGTCGCGCGTGGCGATCCTGGGTGGGGCCGCTGCCGTCGGGACACTCGCCGTGGCGGCGGGGATCTTTGCCTCCTATCCGGGCGGAATGACGGGCTATCAGTCGGCCCTGGCCCGGCATCTGGCGCGATCCAACGCTGTCATGTACGGAGTGTACTGGTGACCGGCCTGCAAGGAACAAAAGGCCCGGTTCGGGTCTGCCGCCGACGAGATACCGTATGTTGAGTGTGACCCCAAGGGAATCGGGGCCCGCCCGGCCCTCTGTGCCAGCCTGTCTGTTCGCTCCTACCCCACCTGGGTCATCGGGACCCAGCGTCGCGAAGGGGTGCTGACGCTCGAGGAACTGGCGCGTCTGTCGGGCTTTACCGGCGCCGAGGCCGCGCAGTCTCAGCGCTGAAGGCGCTCCCGCGCTGAGCCTGCCTGCGGGTCAGCGCGTGGCGTACACCGTGGTGCGTCCAGACCTGTCGAAGGTCCGGATCTGGTAGCGCTCCCCCGCGCGCCCGGGCGCCTCCATCCCAGGCGAGCCCACCGGCATGCCGGGCACGGCGAGACCGGCTACGGCCGGGCGCTCGCGCAGCAGGCGGTCGATGAGGTCCGCCGGGACGTGCCCCTCAATCACATAGCCGTCGACCTCGGCGGTATGGCAGGCCTGGAGCGCCGCCGGCACGCCGAGCTTCTGCTTGACGAGGGTGAGATCCGTCGCGTCTTCGGCCTTCACGGGGTAGCCGTGTTTGCGCAGGTGCCCGACCCACGCGGCGCAACAGTCTCAGGTCGGGGATTTGTGGACCGTGATGGTGGGCTTCGCGGCGGCGGCCTGACGCCCGCCGACCGTGCTCGTGGCCAAGAACAGCCCCCCTATCAGGACCTGGCGCCTCGTTGGTCTCATCACCTCACCTCCCGCATCGACAGGCGGGCCGTGTCCTCTCTCACCGCATAGTATCAGGGGCCCGTCGGATCTCATCCCTCAGAGCGGCATGCGGCGCAGCCGGAGGGCGTTGGCGATGACCGAAACGGAGCTGAGACTCATGGCCGCGCTGGCAATCATGGGGTTCAGCAGAAGGCCGGTGAGGGGATAGAGGACGCCCGCCGCGACGGGCACGCCGAGGGCGTTATAGATGAAGGCAAAAAAGAGGTTCTCGCGGATGTTCCGCATCGTCGCCTGACTGAGCCGCCGTGCGCGCACAATGCCTCGCAAGTCGCCCTTGACGAGGGTGATGCCCGCGCTCTGGATGGCCACGTCCGTTCCCGTCCCCATGGCGATCCCGACGTCCGCTTGGGCGAGCGCGGGAGCGTCGTTGACCCCGTCTCCCGCCATGGCCACGATGCGCCCCTCGGCCTGCAGGCGCTTGATCACCGCGATCTTCTGGTCGGGGAGCACCTCCGCCTCGACGTCGGTGATACCGAGCCTCCGCGCGATGACGGTGGCCGTGGCGCGACTGTCACCGGTCAGCATCACGATGCCAACACCGGCGGCGCGCAGCATCTGAAGGGCCTCCGGTGTGGAGGTCTTGATCGGATCGGCCACGCTCACCAACCCCGCCGCGTGGCCGTCGACGGCGACGAACATCACCGTCTGCCCCTGGGCCCGCAACGCTTCGGCTTGCGCGGCCAGCCCGTCGAGGGCGATCCCGAGATCATCCATGAACCGCCGGTTGCCGAGGGCAACTCGACGCCCCTCCACCCGCCCCATCACGCCCTTGCCGGTGACCGACTGGAATTCCTCCACCGTCGAGAGTAGAAAACCCCGCTGCTGCGCGCCGGCCACTATCGCGGACGCCAGGGGATGCTCACTTCCTCGTTCGAGGCTCGCCGCGAGCCGTAGCAGGTCGCTCTCGGACCGTTCCCCCAGGGTCACCTCCGAGGTCAACTGTGGCTTGCCTTCCGTCAGGGTGCCCGTCTTGTCGACGACGAGCGTGTCGACCTTCTCGAGAATTTCGAGCGCCTCCGCATTCTTGATGAGCACTCCCGCCATCGCGCCCCGACCGGTGGCCACCATGATGGACATCGGGGTGGCCAGGCCGAGCGCGCAGGGGCAGGCGATGATCAGGACCGCCACCGCATTGACGAGGGCGTAAGCCATGCGCGGTTCGGGCCCGGCGACGCCCCAGACCACGGCCGTGATCACCGCAACCCCGATGACAGCGGGGACGAAGTACGCCGACACGCGATCGGCCAGCCGTTGGATGGGGGCCCGGCTCCTCTGCGCCTCGCTCACCATCTGCACGATGTGGGCGAGCAAGGTGTCGCGCCCCACGCGCTCGGCCTGCATGAGCAAGGCTCCGGTGCCATTCACCGTGCCCGCCGTCACCCGACTCCCGGGCCCCTTCTCGACGGGAATCGGCTCTCCGGTGACCATCGACTCGTCCACCGCGCTGGTCCCCTCGAGAACACGACCGTCCACCGGGACGCGTTCCCCGGGGCGAACGCGGAGTCGGTCGCCGGCCTGGATGTGCTCCAGCGGTACATCCTCCTCGGAACCGTCCTCGCGCACGCGACGGGCGGTCTTGGGGGCAAGCTCGAGGAGAGCCCTGATGGCGCCGCTCGTCTGACTCCGCGCGCGCAGCTCCAGCACCTGTCCCAGCAGCACGAGCACCGTGATGACGGCCGCCGCCTCGAAGTAGAGGCCAACCTCGCCCCCGTGCGTCCGGAACGAGGCCGGGAATATGCCGGGTATCAGGACCGCGACCACGCTATACGTGTAGGCGAGCCCGGTACCGAGCGCGATCAGCGTGAACATGTTGAGGCTCTTGTTGACGACCGAGATCCAGGCACGCTGGAAGAACGGCCAGCCGGCCCAGAGGACCACGGGGGTGGCAAGCACCAGCTGCACCCACCCGAGCGTGCGGCCGGACGCCAGGTGCCGGAGCGGCGTGCCCGGGACCATGTCGCCCATGGCGAGGGCCAGCAGCGGCGCCGACAGCACCAGGCCGATCCAGAACCTCCGTGTCATGTTCGTCAGCTCCGGATCCGGGCCCTCCTCGAGCGCGGCCGCGCGCGGCTCGAGGGCCATGCCACAGATCGGGCAGCTGCCGGGCCCGTTGCGGACGATCTCCGGATGCATCGGGCACGTCCACTCCTGGCGGGTCTGGGTGGGTGGGGGCCCTGCCGGCTCGAGGGCCATCCCGCACTTCGGGCACGCCCCGGGAGCGTGCTCTCGAATCTCCGGATGCATCGGGCACGTATAGGTCATCAACGGATGCTCAATACCCGGGCGGCCACCGACACCAGCGAGCCGAGGCCCCCTTGAAGTCGACCAGAACGTACTGATCGCCGGAGACGCTTTCCTCGCGTAGCGGCCGCGTCGGCAGACACACCCCACTGTTGATGAAGAGCATCTCCGAACGAGGAAGCAGAGCGAGGAGTTGCGGCTGGTCCACCATGCCACGCAGCGAGCCCACCCCGGCGACCTCGACCGGGCGCTGCGGGAGATAGAACATCAAGCCCGTCGTGAACTTGCGGTCGAGGTAGGCGACGGGGAGGCTGGGCGGCAACGCCATCGCGAGGCGTTGCGCCGCCTCTCGCGTGGGATAGGCGCGGTTGACCAATGGCGTGAACACGCGGACGTGCAAGACCAGCATGACGGTGAGGACCGCCAACCCCATGACGACGAGCGCCTCCGTTGGCTTCCGCCGCCGCATCAGAAGCAGACCTCCCAGCGCGGCGACGGCACCGATCCCCGCCAGGGTCAGACCGAGGCCTCGACCGATCTCGGTGGCTCCGCGGTGGGCGGCCACGCTCACCGGGTGGACGATGGTGCCGAGGCCGAACACCAGGAGAGCGATGACGGCTCCCGCGAGAGGCACGCCCATCCAGCGGCGTTCGCCTGCCGAGCACGTCGACCACGCCCACGCCACGACCAGGGCCAGGGCCGGGTATAGGGGCAGGAAGTGGACGGCGCGTGGCGAGATGAACACCGTGAAGGCGACCAGCACGAGCCCGGCCCACAGCAGGGGAAACAGCAACAACCGCCACGACCCCCGCCCGGCGCGGAAGAGGACAATGCTGGCCCCAGGCACGAGAAGCGTCCAGGGAAGGAAGCCGACCCCGATGGCCTCGGCGGCATAGAGCGCATGCCGGGCCCGGCTCACTCGGGTCTCATCGGCGAAGACGTCGATGGCCGCCCCCACATACGATCCGATCTGGGGCAATGCGCTCGCCGCCAGCCCCAGCCAGGCCAGTGGGAGCGCCACCGCCACGGCAAGCGCGATCCCCAGATCGGCGACCACGCGCCTCGACCAGCGCGGTGGCAAGAAACGCGCGAGCAGCAGGGCGCCGAACGGGAGGAGGCCGACGGGGCCCTTGGTGAGGCACCCGAAACCGAGGGCGAGACCGAGCACGAAAACGTGGCGCCGCCTTTCATCCTCGAGCCAGCGCATCGCGCTCCAGGCCCCCAAGGTGATCCAGAACACGAGCAGCATTTCCAGGCGGCCCATGCGAGCCCACTCCACGAAGGCGGGACTCGACACGAGGATCGCGGCCGCCACCAGCCCTGTTCCCGGTGTGGCCAATCGCGATCCGATGGCGAACGTCACGGCGGCGGTGCCGCCGGCGGCCAGGACCGAGGGCAGACGCAGCGACCACTCGGTCACCCCGCGTGGCGAAACGAGGGCGACCAGCCAGTGGAAGAGGGGTGGTTTGTACGGGTACACGCGGCCACCGATATGCGGGATCAGCCAGCTTCCCTGCTCCACCATGTCACGGGCGACGAGTCCATCGCGTGCCTCGTCCTTCGACCACACGTTCTGGCCGCCGAGGTCGGGCAGGAGCAAGAGCACGACAACCGCGAACACGGCGATGGTGGTCAGGCCCTCGATCCTCCGGATCAGGGTCGGGGCCCGCTCGTGGGGTGTGCCGCGCGGATCTGTGCCCACAGGCGAGCGGGCGTCATGGGAAGCTCGGTAATGCTGACCCCGAGCGGCTTCAGCGCGTCACTCACGGCGTTGGCGATGACGGCGGGCACGGTCATGGAGCTCGATTCCCCGAGTCCCTTCGACCCGAGCGGGGTGAGCGGCGAGGGCGAAACGACGTGGGCGATATCGATCTTCGGCGCCTCCCCCGCAGAGGGAACCACGTAGTCCATGAAGCTGGCGGTCAGACACTGACCGTCCTCGTCGTAAGCCAGCTCCTCGTAGAGGGCCCCGCCCAGACCGTGGAGCGCACCTCCGTAGATCTGTCCCTCGGCGATCATCGGATTGATGATCGTTCCCGCATCGTGCACGGTCACATACCGGAGGATCGTGACCTCAGCTGTCTCCGGATCCACTTCCACCGCCATGACCTCGGCGATGAAGCCGTAGGTGTTGGACGAGTTCACGCGATCAGCCCCGTCGACGGCTCGGGCTTCCGTGAAGTCAAAGAGGGCGGTGGCCGCCAGGCCGGGCTCCATGCCATCGGGAAGCGACTCGGTGTTCCAGTGGGCACGACCGGCCAGATCCTTGATGGTGTAGAAAGGTCCCTTGCCCGTCTTGAGACGGACGGCCCCGTCCCGCAGCTCCAGCTGATCGGCGGGAAGATCCATGAGGTGGGCGGCGTAGGCGACCAGCTTGGCCTTGAGCTTTCGCGCGGCCAGCGCCACCGCGCTGGTGCCGACCGAGCCAAAGCGGCTGGAATAGGTTCCCGAGGAGATGCTCCACACTCGCGTGAACGTGTCCATCTCGTCGACCACCGTGATGTCCGCAGGCTCGATCCCCAGCTCGTCAGCCAAGATCTGGGCCACGACCGTCTGGTGTCCCTGGCCCTGGGGAGTCGTGCCCATCACCGCGATGAGCCGCCCCAACGGGTCGATCTTGACGGCACAGGCCTCGACGGCTCCCGACTTCGGCAGGTATTCCGGCTTGGCTCGGAATTGGGGGTCCAGGGCCGCGGCCACGTACCCCATGTTGGAGACGGAAGGATCCACGGCCAAGGCAATGCCGATCCCCACGTAGCGCCCGGCGGCCCGCGCCCGCGTCCGCATGGCCTTCAACTCGTCATACTGGGCCACCTCGAGCGCGCGGTCCAGGGCCGCCTCGAAATCGCCACTGTCGTAGAGCCCGCCCGTCGGGGTGCGGTAAGGAAACCACGCGGCGGGGATGAGATTCCTTCGCCGAACTTCCACCGGGTCGAGGCCGAGCCGCTCGGCCAGCAGATCCATCATCCGCTCGGTCTCGAAGTAGAGGTGGCCGCAGGCGTAACCTCGGTTCGGCCCCGTGAGGCTCTTGTTGGTCATCACCACCGAGGCATCGACCTCGAGATGCTGGAACCGATACGCTCCCACGTAGTTGCCCAGGGGCCTGAACGAACACCCGGGCTCCGGGCTGCGCACGTAGCCCCCGACGTTGTCATACCAGCGGTAGCGCATGGCCAGCACGGTTCCGTCCCGTTGGGCGGCCACCTCCCGGTAGGCCACACGGTCGGTCCCGCTGGAGGACGCCAGCAGATGCTCACGCCGATCCTCGATCCACTTCACAGTAGCCCCGGTCTTCATGGCCGTGAGACCGATGAGCGCGAGGTAGGGGTAGATGCTGGTCTTGATCCCATAACTGCCGCCGATGTCGGGGGGCACAATGAAGCGCAGCCGATTCTCGGGAAGCTGCAGCACCCGAGCCACCAATGGGTGCATGATGAACGGCCCCATGAAGTTCGACCAGATGGTGAGGACTCGCTCGAAGGGGTTCCAGCGCGCCACGATCGCGTAGGTTTCGATGGGGGTAGAGCTGTATTTGGGAAACCGGAAGCGCTCGCGGATGACGACGTCCGCGTCACGGAAAGCCTGGTCGGGATCACCATAGACGAGTCGGCGGTGCGCCGCCAGGTTGTTGCCCACCGCCTCGTGAAGCACCGGGGCCTGCGGGTCGAGCGCCCGCTCGGGATCGACGACGGCGGGGAGCACCTCGTAGCGGACCGTCATCCGTTCGGCGGCATCCTCGGCGGTATAGCGATCGCGCGCGACGACCACCGCCACCGGCTCGCCCACGAAGCGCACCTTGTCGGTGGCCGCGCAGAAGTAGCGGACGGGTGTGGTCACCCCCACCCCGAAGGGCTTCGTGCGCTCCGCCACGTCCTGCCCCGTCACGACTCCCACCACGCCTGGCATGGCCAGGGCCGCCGCCGCGTCGTAACCGAGGATCCGGGCGTGGGCGTGGGGGGAGCGCACGATGGCGGCGTGATGGGTGCCGGGGAAGACGTGGTCATCGAGATAGTTTCCGCGGCCCGTCAGCAGGTGCGGATCCTCCACCCGCTTCATCGGCTGTCCGATCCAGGCTTGACGGGTCACGTCGCCCACCCTACGGAGGTCCGAGGGGAGCTGTCAACCGATGGCACAATGGCGCCACCCCTGAGGGGAGGATCGCGCATGGCCTTTCTCAAGACGGAAGACCGGGTAAGGATCTACTACGAGGAGCATGGCGAGGGCTCCCCGCTTGTGCTCGCCTACGGTATCGGCGGCAACGCCGACCTATGGGACGTGAACATTCCTGCGCTGGCGGCGCACCACCGGCTGATCCTCTGGGAGCCGCGCGGCCACGCCCGTTCCGACAGCCCGAAGGATCCGGCCAAGTACTCCTTCGCACGCTGGGTCCTCGATCTGAAGGCGCTCCTGGATCACCTGGCCCTGCGCAAGGCACACGTGGGCGGCCTTTCCCTGGGCGGTGGGATCGCGACCCGCTTCGCCCTGCGCTTCCCCGGCCGCGTGCGCTCGCTGATCGTCACCAACTCCTCCTCGGCCGCGGGGCTGCCCCTGCCCGTGGACGCGTTGCTCATGCGAGCGCGAAGCATCGAGGTCACGCTCACCAAGGGCATGGATGCCATGGCTGAGTTCGCCATGGCGGCCAATCCCAACGTAGCCGCCCGGCTGGAGCTGGATCCCGGGAGCCGCGAGGAGTTCTACGCATACTACCGGAGGCTGACCCCCATCGGCTACGCCAACGCGCTGCGGGCGCTGCTCGCCATGGACCACATCACCCACGAGTTGCCGAAGATCGGCGTCCCCGTTCTCCTTGTGGGCGGCGACCGCGACCCCGCGCTCGGCCCCATGAAGGTGATGCACCGGAAGATCAAGGGCTCGCGGCTGATCGTGCTGTCGCCCGCCAGTCACTTCGCCAACCGAGACCAGCCGGAGACGTGGAATCGCGCGGTGCTCGATTTCCTGCGGCGCGTGGAGGCTCGTCCCCGCTAAGGCAAAAGCGAATACGTCAGAGAGCCAGGGACCGGCGGAGCTCACAATCAATGGCGGCCATGTCCGCCTCTCCCAGCGCGCCGAGCCGCCGATCGATGATCCCGCGAGCTACCGTTCGGATGATCCCAGTCGCCGCCGACGGAAACAGCAGGCCGGCCCCCCTCCAGTCCACGATCTGGTGATCTCCGACGAGGCGCCGCCTCATGTTGCTCGTGATGGCCGCCACGACAACGTCTTTCCTCCCCCGGTTGTACGCTGACGAGCTGATCACCAGGGCCGGGCGCAGCGTTCTGCTCGAGTCATCGGAGAATACAAACCCAACGAGGACGACGTCCCCCCGCTTACAGACGGTCATACTCCGCGTCGTTGCGGTTGTCCCACAGTTCCGCCAAGCTCGGATCGGTGCGCGAGTTCAGGCCACCGATCCGCTCGTCATCATCTCCGAGATCCTCCCGGAGACGCTCCTCGATGGCCTGGAGCACGTACCGTCTGATCGTCAGATCGTGCTTGGCGGCGGCGAGCCGCAGCCGCCGGCGGATCGCCGGCTCCACATCAATGCTGATCCGAGACTCCGAAAACCTTGTAAAATCAGGCAACGCCTTGTAAGGGGGAGGGCAGGCATGCGATCTACGGTGTCTTCACGGGGGCAGACGGCGGTCCCTGCCGAAGTTCGTCGCCGGTTTAACCTGAAGGACCGCGCGCGGCTGGAGTGGCTCATCGACGGAGACGCGATCACGGTCCTGCCGCTTCCAGCCGATCCCGAGCGCTCGCTCCGCGGCTCGCTTCGTGGTAAGTACTCGGGCCGCGATCTTCTTCGCGCGCGCGCCCGAGAGCGGGCTCGTGAGAAACATGGTGGCCGCTAACCAGGACCGATACACGCTGGATACCTCGGCTGTCATCGCCTATTTCGCAGACGAGCCTGGCGGCACGGAGGTAGAACGATTGCTGATCCTGGCCAGGGCCTGTCAGGCTACTCGGAACACCTTCATCACTTCGTCGCCAAGGTGATTGATCACCTTCACGGCGATGCGGCCCGACTTCGGCTTGCCGAAGGCGCGCGAGGTATCACTGTGGAGGGTTGACCACGCCTCCTCGTCGATCTCGGCCTTGAGCGTGGTCTTGAGCGCTCCATAGGGATCGTTGGCACCGAGGAAGTAGGCGTGGCGCACGAAGAAGCTCTCCTCGTTGTAGTCGGTGTCGATGAACCAGCAGGCGATGCCGTCGGGGCCGTCGCTGCGTACCTCGCCGGTGGCGGGGTGGAAGACGTCCACGCCATTCACCTTCACCCGCACGCGACCGTTCTCGGCAGACAGGAGGGTAATGTCCGGCTCGCCGAAGATGACGAACAGGTTACCTTTGCCGGTGTTCTTGAGGTCCTCTGCCATATGCAGATCGGCGTTCATGCGCGCCTTGAGTACGGGGATGCGGCCGAGCTTGCTGAACTCCGTGGCATGCGCCTCGTAGTTGAAGGCACAGGCAATGAGCACGTCGAACCCCGCGTCGCCCGCCTCCCGGGCGGCCGCCACCAAATCGGGACGCGTGACGGTGCCGAACTCCGGCCCGATGAAAATCGCGGCGCGTCGCTCGACCGCCGCCGCCCCCTCCCCTTCCATATAGCGACCCTCAGCCGTCACGAGGTCACCGGGCCAGGGCGTGAGCGCCGTGAAGGTGATGCGCGCGTCCTTGTGCGCCTGTTGCACGCCGGCCGTGCGCAGGTTCTCCAGGATCATCTCGGGGAATGTCTGCCTCGCCCTGTACTCCGCGCCGGCCTCGGCGAACTGATCGATCAGCTCGTCATTCTCGTCCACGCCAAGCACCCGGTGCGGTGAGAGACTCTCGACCGTGAACGGTCCGGCCACGCGGACCTTCCGGTTGTCCGGGTAGGGTTTGTCGTAGAGGTACTCGTACTCGGCCTTGGCGGCGATGGAGGCGTCGATCTCCTTTGTCACGGCCGGTGGGGGCATGGATGATCTACTTCAGGGAAATGGACCGCCGCGGAAGTAGTGCAGGTACAGGGCGAAGTGGATCTACTTCCTCGCGCGGAGGTGGGGAGATTTTTGGCCGGAGCGAGGGCGCCGCGCGGATGGACCGCCGGCCGGTGATCGCTTCCAGGGCCGGCCGGCGGAGGGCGGACGCTACTCGTTGTCGAGCGGCGCGCCGTACACGTCGCGGGGCTGACGATACGGCTTCCCGGTGAAGCGCAGGATGGTCGCATCGTCGACGAGGCGGTCGGCGATGGCCACGGCCTGAGCAGGCGAGGGCAGGAATTCCCCCCAGTGTTTGAACGGGAGATTCGAAACCACAATCGTCGCGCGCTCCCTATACCTGGCACAGACCACCCGAAAGAGCTCGTTGGCGGCGTCGCGGCCGAGGTCGGCGAAGCCCGCGTCGTCGAGGATCAGGAGGTCCGCCGTGCTGACGCGGCGAAAGACTTTGCGGTAGGTGCCATCGGCGCGGGCGGCGTGCAGGGTCCCGAGCACCTCGGCGGTGGCGGCGTAGTAGACACTCAAGGCGTGGCTACACGCGGCGTGCCCGAGGGCCTTGGCGACGGTGGTCTTGCCGGTGGACGGGCGGCCGACGAGGATGACGTTGCGGTGCTCGTCGATGAAGCGGCACGTGAGCAGTTCCTTGACGACCTGCGGCGAGAGCTGAGGGCGCGCGGCCCAGTCGAAGCCCTCGAGGGACAGGGGCGGGCCGAGCTTGCTCCAGCGGCGCCGGCGCTGGAGCTTGCGCTCCCAGCGGGTGCTCGCTTCGGTGTCGAGGAGCTGGGAGAGGAATTCCGAGTAGGCCGGATGCTGAGCCTCGGCCTGAGCGAGCAATGCCGGGAGGCAGCGGGCAGCGGTGGTGAGGGTGAGCCGCTCCAGGAGAGTGCGCACCTGGGCGAGGGGGTCCTGCGGCTCGGCTTTACGCGCCATGATCATCTCCGGCGGTGGGGGGCATGGAGTCCAGGGTGTAGTCGTGCGGGGATCCGGGGTCGGTGTCGTCGAGCGCGCCGAGGGCCTCGGGCCGCGGCGACAGCCCGCCCAGGGCGGGTTCGGGGACGACGGTGGGGTGCGCGCGCTGGAGGATGCGCTCGACGGCGTGGGCGTTGAAGTTTCGGTAGGCCGCGGCGCGGTCCAGCGCCGCGTGCACGGCCCGTTCTCCGTAGAGGTCCACGAGCGTGGCGAGGGCGCGCAAGTGAATGGGGGTGAGGGTCGTCATGCGGTGCGTGAGCCCGTCGAGAAACGCGCGGGCGTGAGGGAAGCGGGCGAGGAACGCGGCTTCCTGAACAGAGCGCGAGAGGGCCGCGCGGCGCTGGCCGGGCGGCGGCGCCGGCGCGGGGATCCGCGTGGGCGCCTCGGGCACGGGGTGCGAGGCCGCGACCTCCCCGGCGGCGTCGAGGATGTCCACGTGCCGGGGATCAATGCGGACGCGCACCGGGCCCTGATCCACGAGGGGCGCGGGCACGGGGTAGTAGGAGCCGTCGATGGGGATGTAGCCGTCCTTCTGGACGGTGCGGGTTTCCTGACGGGCGGCGGGATAGCGGACCGCGGGCAGCGTGATCAGACAAGGCTGCTCCTCGGCGAAGGCCTCGTCGATGCGGCGCCGGGTGGTACCGTGCATCCGGATGTTGGCGACGGTGTCGAGCCACTGCCGGCACTGCGCGTGGAGATCGTCCCAGGAGGCGAAGGCACGGCCGGCGAGGAAGTCGTGCTCGAGGTAGTGGAAGGGGCGCTCGACTTTGCCCCGCCGTTCCTTGTGGCCGGGACGACCGACCGAGGGCTCGAAGCCATAGTGCTGGGCGAAGGCGAGGAAGGTGGGATGCCACCGCGGCTTGCCCCCGACCCGGCCCAGCGTGATGGCGGTCTGGTTGTCATAGGCGATGCGGCGGCAGAGGCCCTGGTGGTAGCGGAAGGCTTCCTGGTGAGCCCAGAGGAGGGTCGGGAGGCGTTCGTCGCGGAAGAAGGCCACGAACAGGCGGCGGGAGAAACCCCGGATCAGGCTGAAGGCGTGCACGATCGTTTCCCGGTGGGCGAGCGTCACCCGGTAGGGGCTCCAATCCGACTGCGCTTCCTCCCCGGGTCGGGTCTCGAAGCGCTGAAAAACGCGGGGCGGAGGAGGCTGGTGCGGGCCGAGGGTCTGCAGGAAGGCTTTGAGGATCGTCGCGCCGCCGGGGTACCCGCGCTCCCGGATCTCGCGCAAGATCCGCGGGGAGCGCAGGCCCTGCTGCCAGCGCTCCGTGATCAGGGCGTGGTGCGGGGCGAGCTTCGAGGGCGCCGGCGGGTGTTATCTCCCGCGCTCTTTCGCGACCGAAATGTCAGGGTTGAGCGCGAAGGTGTGATGGCCGGATCCCGCAGTGCGGGGTCCGGCCAAGAGGGGCAGGAGGTGGCGGAGAGTGGGAAG
>Ga0187893_10000472_pt1 | contig 105155 bp, 102 predicted proteins | sample MA1701074metaG_FD_139574 | JGI IMG/M metagenome (GOLD analysis project Ga0187893, IMG submission 139574) | White microbial mat communities from a basaltic lava cave in the Kipuka Kanohina Cave System on the Island of Hawaii, USA - MA170107-4 metaG ...
GGCGCCGACGACAGACGCCGGGTCTTGGACCTGCCTCTGCAGGGGGCGGCCTAAGAAACCGCTTACCTTGGGAAGACGCCCGGCGAAGTCGACCGAAACGCCATAGCGCTCGAGGCGAGAGCTAAGGGCGCGGCACGCGCGGGACGCGGGGCGTCCCAAAGGAGGCGGCGCTATCCGCCTCCATAAATGGATGCCGCGCGTCCCGCGCGACCTCTCCACTCTATCCTCTCGCGTTCGGAAAAATCCCGGACGGCGGAACCGGCGGAGTATGGGCGAAAGGAGAACCGTTACGCAGATGGAACAAGTGGTTGCCATAGAACCGAGGGAGCGCGGGGCTGAGCATCCCGGGCGTCGCAGGCAGATTATTTCGCCCGAGGGAGCCGCGCGGAACGCACGGTTGCAGCGCCAACACAAGGCGCCCGTATTCCTGCCGTCTCCGATAGACGCACAATGATTTCCCATTAAGTTGAGTCCTTATGAAACAGCGACCCCTCATCGATGCGCCGGCCGACGATCTCGTCCAGTGCGAGACGCCTGAGGCGGCCATTGCGCGGCTGAAAGAGCTTTACGACGACGCCATCACGACGGTCGAGCGGCGCTTTGCGGATTACGGGGCGAAGCGGCTGAAGGCGGGCGCGCCCGGCGCGCCGACCTACCCTTATCTCTGCGCCGAGGTGCCCGCCGAACAGGCGAGCCTCGTCTCGAGCCTTGCGCTTGGCCGCGTCGCGTCGTCGAGCCTTCATGGATCGTCGATGACGGCGCCCGCGCTCTTCGAGGCCTATCTCGAAGAGCAGCTCGGACGGATCCTCAAGCGTTATTCCGCGCGGCTCTATGTCGGCCGATCGAAGACGCCGATCCCCGTCGCCTTCGCGCTCGAAGCGGCAACGGGCGCGCTCTCACCCGAACAGCGGTCAGGCCTTCACCAGCATTTCCATACCCCCAATCTCGTCGCCACCAATGACCGCATCGTCGACGGCAAGATCATCCTCGAACGGAGCGGCCCGCTGCCGCTCTCGCTCTTCACCGCCGAGCGGGTCGATTTCTCGCTCCACCGCATCCAGCACTACACCGCGACGAAGCCTGAGCATTTCCAGCAATTCATTCTGTTCACGAACTATCAGCGCTATGTCGATGAATTCGTTGCGCTGGCGAAGACCGAGGTCGGCGAAGGCCGTGCCGAGGCGCTGGTTGAGCCCGGAGACCGCACCTGGAAAAAGGGGAACCCGCCGGACCGGCCGGCGCTCGTGAAACTGCCGCAAATGCCCGCCTATCACTTGGTCCAGCTCGGCCGGCAGGGGGTGACTTTGGTCAATATCGGCGTCGGGCCGTCTAACGCCAAGACCATCACCGACCACATCGCGGTCTTACGCCCGCATGTCTGGCTGATGATTGGCCATTGCGGCGGGCTTCGCCGGTCGCAGCGATTGGGCGACTACGTTCTCGCCCACGCTTACCTCCGCGACGACGAAATCCTTGACGACGTGCTTCCGCCCTCGGTGCCGCTGCCGACCATCGCCGAGGTCCAGCTCGCGCTCACGAGCGCGGTCGAGCAGGTCTCGGGAATTCCGGCCGAGAAGTTCAAGGAGCATTTGCGGACCGGCACAGTCGTCACCACCAGCGACCGCAACTGGGAGCTCCGCTTTTTCGAGAACGCGGTGCGCTTGAACCAGGCGCGCGCCATCGCGATCGACATGGAATCGGCGACGATCGCGGCCAACGGCTATCGCTTCCGCGTGCCCTACGGGACCCTCTTATGCGTCTCCGATCGGCCGCTCCACGGCGAATTGAAACTCCCCGGCATGGCCGACCAGTTCTACCAGGACCGCGTTTCGCAGCACCTCGCCATCGGCATGCGCGCCATCGAACTTTTGCGCGAGGAGGCCAAGCAGGGGACGCTCCACTCGCGCAAGCTCCGAAGCTTCGACGAGCCGCTGTTGCGGTGATCATTGAGGCGTCAGCGCCGCTCCCTGAGCCGTACCTCGAATAGTTTCGGCCAATGCTTTCCGGTGACGAAAAGGCGGTTCGATTTGGCGTCCCAGGCGATGCCGTTGAGAACGTCGTCGATGCCCATGGCGGCGCCGAGCCGCGCGCGCAGAAGCCTTGCGTCGATGACGCCGATGACGGCGCCGGATTTTTCATCGATACGGACGATCATGTCGGTCAGCCATACATTGGCGAAGATCTCTCCGGTCCCGTCCGTTCCTTCGATCCACTCAAGTTCGTTCAGATTCGTAAGCGGCCTCCCCTTGTGCGTCACCTGAAGCCTGCCGATTTCCCGCAAGGTCTCCGGGTCGAGGAAGCGGAGCTCGGCTGTGCCGTCGCTCATGATGAGGCGGCTGCCATCGGAGGTCAGCCCCCAGCCTTCGCCGCGATAGGCGAAGCTCCGTTTTTGGGCGAAAGTCTTGAGATCGAAGACGAAGCCGGTCTCAGCGATCCAGGTGAGGCCTATGATCGTATCCTTCCAGGGCGCGATTCCTTCGCCGAAGACGTCGACCGGAAACTCCGTTCGCTGAACGACTTCGCCGGTTTCGAGCTTCACTTTCCGCAGCGAGGACCGGCCGTTTATCCCCGTGCTCTCGTAGAGAAATCCGTCGGCGAAGAAGAGCCCTTGCGTGTAGGCCCCCGGATCGTGCGGGTATTCGGCGACGACCTCGACATCGTAAACCGGTTGAGCGGAGGCCGTGGCGGCGAGCGTTGAGAGAAAGGCTGTTGCGAACAAGGCGGCGAATAATGATCGACCTCGCCTGCGGCGGATCCTCCCCTGCCCCCCCCATGCGTTCCCCAGGTCCCTCACAACGCCTTCTCGTAAATGCGGTAGGTTTTGTAGACCTTCGCGCCCATGTCGGCGAGCATCGCAAGAAGCGGCGTGTTGGTGTCGAGTATCCAAGAGAGCTCAGATCCCGTCACTCCGCGGTCGATATTGGCGGAATTGATGAGGTCGATCATCTTGTAGGCGAAAGCGACGCCGACCGGCTTTCCCTGCAGTTTCTTCCGTACCCCCATCAGCGGCATGCGCGCAGTCGAGATTCGCTTCACCTTCAGGCGCCACAAGAGCTTCGCCCAGTTCAGCGGCAGAAGCTTGCCGTCGAATTCGCTGATCGCCTCGTTGATATTGGGCAGCGCCAGCGCAAATGCGCCAGGTTCGCCGTCATAGGAGCAGATGACGATGTTATGGCGTTCGATGATCGGGCGCAGCTCGCCGGCCATGTGCTTCGCCTGTCCGTCAGTAAAAGGTATGAAACCCCAGTTGTCGGCCCAGGCGTCGTTGTAAATGCCGACGATGGTTTTGATGTCGGCCTCGAAATTCCGCATGTCGATGTTGCGGATCGCAACGCGCGGGCTCGCCAAAGTCTTTTCGATGAAGCGCGCGCGCTTCTCCGGCATGATGCGCTTTTCGGGGAGCCAGGAGAGCGCGTGCGTGTCGACCGCCTTCGCATAGCCGAGCGATTCGACATGACGGCGGTACCAGGGCCGGCCGTGCGGCATCATGACATAAGGCGGAGAGTCGAAGCCGTCGATAAGAAGCCCGCATTCCTCGTTGACCGAGAAGCTGAACGGGCCGGCGATTTTTCTCATCCGCCGTTCGCGCGCCCAACCTTCCGCGGCGCCGAACAGCGCCGCGAAAACGTCTCGGTCGTCAATCGCCTCAAGAAACCCGAAATGTCCGCAGTCGTCATGATAGCGCGCAAGATGCAGCGGATTGACGATCGCCGAAATTCTGCCGGCGGGCCGCCCCTCCCGGAACGCGACCCAAAGCCGGTGCGGAGCGTCCTTCAGGGCCGGATTGGATTTCGGGCTCAGGCGCGCGCCGATCTCGAAATCAAGCGGGCGGATATAGGTCCGGTCGCCTGAATAAGGAATTGCGCCGGCGTCGAGGAAGAGCCGCCGGTCGGCGTCGGTCTCGACTGCGCGGATCTCGACGGCGGGCGTCAGCGATCGTTGAAGGGCGGTCACGCCGACCTCAAGCGCGTCAGTTGTTCAGCATGATTTCGACGGTCGTTCCTTCGGCCGCGATGTCGAACAAAGCCTCCTCCACGTGAGGCGGGCCGAAGCGCATTCTCGGATTGTTGGAAACGCCGTAGGGCTCGACGGGAAGTCCGAATGCGCCCTTGTCGAATTTCTTGTTGGCGTTCTTGTCCTGATAAACGGCGACCGCATGAGCTTCGTCGGACGGCGCGGTGAGGCAGAACATGGTGACCGGAGACTTGGCTGCGAATCGGACCTGTTGGAGCCGCCCTGGGCCCCGCAGGAACGTCGTCTGCTCATTGCGGTAGAGGTCTGCGGTGATGAGCCCTTCGCTCTTCTTCACATTGCGCACGATGATCTTGATCTCGCGCGGACCGCCCGTGCAGCTTACATGCGTGGTCGGAGCCTCGGTGGGCGCGCGAGGCTTCGCCGCCGATGCGGCTCCGGCGAGCGTCATGGAACAGAGCATTAACGCGACCAAACGAGACATGATGAACAACCTCTCCGAATTCGGATCATCGGCGACTTGGGAGGGAAACGCGGCGAATTCTTGATAGGCCGCCACGGACACGGAATTGTGACACGATAAACTCCTGTCATTCCGCCTGCGCGGCGACTCGCGCCCCGGCGAAGGCGTCGGCGAGAGCCGTATAAGCCGCCACAATGTCGTCTATGTCTTCATTTGTGTGCGCTGCGGAGACCGACAGCCGCAGGAGTGAGGCGGCGTTCGGCGTCGCCGGCGGGACGGCCATGTTGACGTAGACGCCGTTGTCGAGCAGATGCCCCCACGCCATGAAGGCCGTTTCGCGATCTGGAAGCAGGACTGAAATCACCGGCCCTGGCCCTGACGCGAGTTTCAGCCCAAGCTGCGTGAACGCGGCATGCAGACGGCCGGCGTTCGCCCACAATTTCGCGCGCAACTGAGGGGAAGCCGCGATATTGGCGAGCGCCGCCCGCGCGGAAGCGATGGTCGCCGGCGACGGAGACGCGGTGAACATATAGGGCCTCGCCGCAAGCCGCAGGTATTCGAGCTGGTCATGATTCGAGGCGACGAATCCGCCAATGGTGGCGAGGCTCTTTGAAAATGTTCCCGAATAGAAGTCGACCTCATCAAGCGCGCCCTGCGCCTCCGCGACGCCGCGTCCCTTCGGTCCGTAAACGCCGAATGAATGGGCTTCATCGACGAACAGGTGGGCGCCGTGGCGATGCGTCACTTCGGCGAATTCCTTGATCGGCGCGACATCGCCGAACATCGAATACATGCCTTCGATGCAGACGAGCTTGCCCTTGATCGTGGGATCAAGGCGGCCAAGCCGCTTGTCGAGACTGTGAGGATCGTTATGGCGAAAACGCACGGTTTCGACCCCGGACAGCTGGCAGCCGTCATAGATGCAGGCGTGGCAGTCGGCGTCGATCAAGACGACGTCCTCGCCCGGAGCGACGAGTCCGGCGATGCCGCCGAGATTGGCCATATATCCGGTCGAAAAGACGATGCAGCGTTTCATGCCGAGGAATTCGGCGATCTCGGCTTCGAGGAGGCGGTGTGGGGCGAACGTGCCGTTGGCGACGCGCGAACCGGTCGTACCCGTACCTTCCTCGTCGAGAGCTTTTTTCGCGGCCTCGATGGCCTTCCGCTCAAACGTTTGCCCGAGATAATTGTGGGTCCCGGCGAGTACGGTTTCGCGGCCCTTGATGACGGCGCGGGTCGGCGATTTGATCCGCTCCATGACGACAGAGAACGGATTGCGGCCGGTTTCCGACAGCAGCTCAAGCTGGGCGGCCGTCTTCTCGAATTTGTCGAATAGACTCATGCGTCAGCCCTGCTGTTTCTTGATCGCATGAATGGCGTCGACCAGTTCGCCGATGGTCCGCGTTTCAGAAATCGTGTTCACAGGTATTGAGATGTCGTAGTGATCCTCGATGTCCATGACGATGTCGAGGACCGAAACCGAATCCACTTCGAGATCGGCGATCAGATCGGTGTCGCGCGTCAGCTTCGTCCCATTCTCATTGAGCGGCTCGAGCAGCGCGCAGATCCTGCGGAAAACCAGGTCGTCATCTTCCTGAATCGCGGCCATATCCGACGCCCTTCGCTTCGCCTCAAAGCCAGCCGTGTTCTTGATACCAGCGGACGGTTTTTGCAAATCCTTCATTGAGCGGCGTCCTCGGCCTCCATCCTGTCGCCGCAGACAGCAGATTCTCGCGGGCGACCCAGTCGGAGTGGAAAAACTCCCGGATCTTGCCCGGCGTGATCATCGGCGCGCGGCCCGTCGCGCGCGCAATTGCGGACGAAAGGCCCGCATATCCGGCAAGAACCGGCTGCGGCGCGCGAATGCGCCGAGCCGTCACATTTAGTGTCGCCGCAAGCGTCGCGCCGATTTCACGCCAGCTGCGCCCGTCGCACTGCTCATCGCCGATGTCGTAAATGCCCGCGGGAGGCGGGTCATCGAGAACGGACGCGACGGCGACAGCGACATCCTCGACATAGAGGATCGACGCGCGCGGCTCGGGATGCTGCGCCGGCTCGGGAGCCAGGCCCGACCGCACCAGCTTGAAATAAGGCAGAGTCGCACGATCGCCGGGACCGTAGATCGCCGGAGCGCGCAAAGCGACCCAACGCTGGCCTGAGGCGGATTGGACCGCGGTCTCCCCGTCGCGTTTGCTTTGAGCGTAGGCGGACAATTCCGGCCGGCGGGCGGCGATGGACGATACGTGCAGGAAATACGCGCCGGCGTTGAGCGCCGCCGTGGCGGCGTTTCCGGCCCCGCGAGCGTTGACCTCGCGGAACTCTTCGTCAGATCGCGCATGGGTCAGGCCCGCGGAATTGACGAGGGCGTCGGCGCCTTCGGCCAGACGCGCAAGGGAATCCGCCTCTTCCAAAGACCCTTCGACGACCTCAAGATTGTCAGCCTCCGGAAGCCTGAGACTTCCGGGCCTGCGCGCCAGCGCTTTCACTTTGTCGCCATTCTCAAGCAGGAGGCGAATTATAGCGGCGCCGAGAAAACCCGAGCCGCCGGTTACGGCGATGGTTCGCGTCACACCCGGGCTTCAGCAAGCGCTCGCGGCGCAGCCTCGACTGCGCTCGCATCGTCGAACGCCCCTTCGAGATATTTCTCTTTCACCTTCGCGCGCGAGAGCTTGCCGGACGATGTCATCACCATGGAGTGGGGCTTCACAAGTACGACTTCCGCCGGAGCCCCCGCCGCTGACTGGATTACGCGCGAAAGGTCACGGCGGAGATCGCCCAGCGCCTCGACGCTCAAGCCGCGACGCTCCGCAACCACGACGATGCGCTCGCCATATCCGTCGTCGACCGAGAAGGCCGCGACGCCGCCCTGGCGCACGCCTTCGACTTTCTCGGCGGCCCATTCGATGTCCTGCGGCCAGATGTTTCGGCCGTTGATGATGATGAGGTCTTTCGCCCGGCCCGTGATGATGATGCCACCGTTTAGGAAATAGCCCATGTCGCCGGTGTCGAGCCAGTCCTTGGAGAACAGCGCGCGCGATGCTTCGGGGTCGCTGAAATAGCCGGGCGTTACGCTCGGTCCCTTGACGAAGATGCAGCCCACGGCGCGCTCGCCAAGCGGCGTACCGTCCTCGCTGCGGACTTCGATTTCATGGCCGGGAAGCGCTCGTCCGCAGACGACGAAGCCCCTGCGGTGTTCGGGCGAAGTGACCGCCGACGCCGGCTGCGCCATCCCAGAACGCGTATAGTGCCGCATGTCGACGTAATCGACGGTGTACGATTGACCGAGATCGGCGAATGAGATTGCAAGCGTCGTTTCGGCCATTCCGTAACTCGGCAGAAAGGCCTGGGGATTGAATCCCATCGGGCCGAACGCTTCGGCGAACAGTTCGAGCGCTTCGGGGCGCACCATGTCTCCGCCGATTCCGGCGACACGGATGCCGGAAAGATCAATGGCGCCGTCTTCGGCGCGTCCGGCGCGGCGCGCGCTGAGTTCGTATCCAAAGGACGGGCTGTAGGTGATGGTGGTGCGGTTCTCGGTCATCACGCGCAGCCAGAGCAAGGGCCGCCGCACGAAGTCGGACGTCGCGATGAAATCCACCGATCGCTGCGCTGCCAGCGGCGCCAGCAGGAAGCCGATCAGTCCCATGTCGTGATAAAGCGGCAGCCAGCAGGCTGCACGATCGCGTTCCGACAATCTCAGTCCATGCTCGGTGATGCCGCGCAAATTGGCGGTGACCGAGGCCTGCGTGCCGATGACGCCTTTCGGCGCACTCGTGGAGCCGGATGAGTACTGAATGTAGCACCGTTCGTCCGGACCAAAGCTCGTCGACGGCAGCGGCGACGGAACGAGATTCTCAAGACCGGCGAAGTCGAGCACCTCGACAGACAGCAGACCTTCGCTCGCCTCTCTCAAGAAGCCGATAAGCTCGCTCGGACCGATCGCCGCACAGGCCTTGGCGCCCGCGATCATGCGGCGGATCTGGAGGAGATATCCGTCCTTGCCGCCAAGATTGACTGGCATCGGCATGGGCGCAGGCAGGAGCCCGGCGTACTGGCAGGCGAAAAACGTGCGGATGAAATCCGGGCTGGTTTCGGCGACAATGGCGAGGCGCTCGCCGCGCTCAAAGCGGCCGGCGAGCTTTTGCGCCAGCTCCAGGGCTTCCGTCCGCAATCGCGCATAAGACAGGATCGCAACCGCTTCGCCGCGAAGGTTGTAGAAATTGAAGCCGGTCTCGCCTTGCGCGGCGTAGTCCAGCGCATCGCTCACAGTCGCAAAGTCGCAGACCCTTAACCGCAAACGTGAATTGACGGTGGGTGTCGGACTAGCGGCCATCAGCGCCTCCGGACCGCATCGTCGCCCCACGGACGCTCGGGCTTTCGCAAGCGCAGCACCAGTGCTTCGAAGTCATTGCGCCCGCCTCGCCTCTCGCGCTCCAAGCACCCGCAGCCACTCCGGGGACTCGCTCTTTCGCCGCAGTCGGCCGCATGGCTAGCGTTTCGAACCGTACGGCGCTCAACCCCAACCGAAGCGGTAATTCTGGGCGGATACAATCCCTTAGGTCAATCGACAAGTGAATCAGCGGTTTCAAGAATTGCACCCTTATGTTTCATCCGGGCGCAATCCTCGGAACTCAATGGGTTAGCTTTCATTTCGGTCGCGCAACATCGCGCCGGGCGCTTGTCTTTGCAGGATGCCGATCCTAGGTTCCGTCTTATGTCCGCAGCCGGCGAAAGCGGCCCACGTCGGGCGCCTGGCGAGGCGAAAATGAAGCTTTTCATCGGCTACCGGGCATGGAAGGCTGAGGAGTATCTCCTCAACCGCATGAACGTTCGCGACCTCATTCGCGCCTATGTCACCTATCCCGCCATTCAGGTCTATGCCGGTCTGATCGTCATTTGTCTGGTTGCGGGAGGGTGGCTGACCACGTCACCCTTGCTTTTCGCAGCGGCGATCGCCGCGGGCGCGCTGCTTTTTCCAATCGCCTGGTACGTGATCCACCGTTTCGTTCTGCACGGAGCCTGGATGTACCGCTCGCGATATCTCGCGACGCTGTGGAAGCGTGTACATTACGACCATCACCGCTTTCCCAACGACCTTTCGGTCTTGTTCGGAGGCCTCCATACGACCTTGCCGACGATCCTGATTGCGGCGGGCCCGCTTGGCTATGCGATCGACGGTCCGGCCGGAGGACTTGCTGCGGTCGCCGGGACCCTGCTCATGACCTGTTATACGGAGTTCCTGCACAGCGGGCAGCATCTCGCCTTCGAGCCCAAATCGAAGTTTTGGCAAGTCATCAAGAAACGGCATCTCGCTCATCACTTTCACAATGAGCGCGGAAATTTCGGCATCGCTGAATTTTTCTGGGACCAGGCCTTTGGGACATTCTACGCCGACCAGGCTGATCGGCCGCGCAGCGCCACCGCGCGGAATCTTGGTTACACGACCGAAATGGCTGAGAAATATCCTTGGGTGAAGACGCTGAGCGACGCCGAATCCGACGCTCTCCGGGCGATGCGCTCGCGTGCGGCCTGACGCCGCCCCTCCAGCGGGGCCGGTTGCGTTCGTCTGCCGACTTTGCCAGTTTCCGCGGCGACAGTAAGGGGCCCGGTTGAAGCGCAGGCGCGTTCGCGCCGCGGCCATATCGGCGTTTCCAGCCCCGCAATCATGACATCGAAGGCTTTGGGAGCCAGGAAGGTACGACATGGACATGCTGTGGCTTGTCATCGGCGCGGGCGTCTTCGCGCTCCTCTATGGCGCCGTGACGATTCAGCAGGTGATGGCCCTGCCGACCGGCACCGACCGGATGCGCCAGATCGCTGGCGCGATCCAGGAAGGCGCGCAGGCTTACCTCAATCGGCAGTACACGACCATTCTCATCGCCGGCGTCGTCGTCTTCCTCGTCCTGCTCTGGTTCTTGGGGCTTATCCCCGCGATCGCTTTCGCGCTCGGCGCGACGCTCTCCGGTTCGGCCGGATTCATCGGCATGCTGGTTTCAGTGCGCGCCAATGTGCGGACGGCGCAGGCGGCGAGCGAAAGCCTCGGCAAGGGGCTGTCGGTCGCTTTCCGATCGGGCGCGGTGACCGGAATGCTGGTCGCCGGTTTGGCGCTCCTGGGACTCTCGATCTACTACTGGATTCTGACCGGGCCGCTCGGCAACGCGCCCGAAAGCCGAGTTGTCGTGAACGCGCTTATCGCGCTTTCGCTCGGCGCATCGCTCATTTCGGTCTTCGCCCGTCTCGGCGGCGGCATTTTCACCAAGGGCGCCGATGTCGGCGGCGATCTCGTTGGGAAGGTCGAAGCCGGCATTCCCGAGGATGATCCGAGAAATCCGGCGACCATCGCCGATAATGTCGGCGACAACGTCGGCGACTGCGCCGGGATGGCGGCCGATCTCTTCGAGACATACGTTGTGACCGTCGCCGCGACGATGGTGCTCGGCTCAATTCTGTTCGCCGCCGAGGCGAGCAAGTTCATGCTCTATCCTTTGGCGATCGGCGGCGCCTGCATCGTCACCTCGATCATCGGCTCCTTCTTCGTCCGCCTCGGCAAGACGTCGAAGAACATTATGGGCGCCCTCTATCAGGGCCTGATAGCGACCGGCGCGCTCTCACTGCTCGCGGTCGCCGCAGTCACTTACGCCGTATTCGGAGGATTCACGGAGACGCTCGGAACGACTCCGTCCGGGGCCCCGTTCACCGGGCTTGGCCTTTATATCTGCGGCGTCGTTGGGCTCGCCGTCACGGGCCTCATCGTGTGGATCACCGAATACTACACAGGAACCGCGTTCCGGCCGGTGAAGACCGTCGCGCAGGCGTCGGTTACCGGGCACGGAACGAACGTCATTCAGGGCCTCGCCGTATCGATGGAGGCGACCGCGCTGCCGGTCATCGTCATCGTCATCGCCATCGTGATCACACACAGCCTCGCCGGCCTCTATGGCATCGCGACGGCGGTCACCACCATGCTGTCGCTCGCCGGCATGATCGTAGCGCTCGATGCCTTTGGCCCGGTGACCGACAACGCAGGCGGCATCGCGCAGATGGCGGGCCTCGAAGGCGCGGTGCGCGAAACGACGGACGCGCTTGATGCAGTCGGCAACACGACGAAGGCCGTCACCAAGGGCTATGCGATCGGCTCAGCGGGCCTCGGCGCCCTCGTTCTCTTCGCGGCGTATACCGAGGACATCCGGCATTTCAGCGCGCGCCCGGCGGAGTTCCCGTTTTTCGACGGCGTCGCGGTCGACTTTTCGCTGTCCAATCCCTATGTGGTCGTCGGCCTCTTCGTCGGCGGCCTCCTGCCCTATCTGTTCGCGTCCCTGGCCATGCAGTCGGTCGGCCGCGCCGCCGGCGCGATTGTCGAGGAAGTGCGCCGGCAATTTCGCGAAAAACCCGGAATCATGGCGGGTACGGAGCGTCCGGATTACGGCCGCGCCGTGAAGATGCTCACCACCGCTGCGATCAAGGAGATGGTGGTTCCCTCGCTTCTCCCGATCCTTTCGCCAATCGTTCTTTATTTCATCGTCGGCATGATCGCCGATTCTTCGCAGGCGCTCTCCGCCGTCGGCGCGATGCTGATGGGCGTCATCGTGACGGGATTATTCGTCGCGATCTCGATGACGGCCGGGGGCGGGGCGTGGGATAACGCCAAGAAGCTGATCGAAGAAGGCTACACCGATCTTTCCGGCAAGGTTCACAGGAAGGGTTCCGACGCCCACAAGGCGGCGGTGACAGGCGACACCGTCGGCGACCCCTACAAGGACACTGCAGGACCGGCGGTCAACCCGATGATCAAGATCACCAACATTGTGGCGCTTCTCCTCCTCGCGGTGCTGGCGCGGTAGATCCGCCAAGCATCGGCGACACCTTGGAGGATCGATCGCAGCTGTCGGCCGCGATCAGGTGACGGCGTCTTGAATTGCGGCGCGACGACTCGCCCGTTCGCCGCGCTCGACGCGACTCTCGAGGAGATCGAGCGCGCGGTTGAGATCGTCGACCGCAATTCGGTACCGGCTTCCGAGATCCTCGCCGACCACGATCGCGCACGGAATTCCCAGAGCATCATAGCGGTCTTTGGCCTGAATCGTCGGCCGCATGGGCGGCATCATGATCAGGACCCCCCCGTCGTCAGCGATCGTGTAAACGCCGTGCATCAAATGGCTTCCTTCAACGCCAACGATGATCTCGGCGTCGATCAGGCCTTCGACCAGCGCGCGCGGCGAGGACGATGCGGTGTCAAGGATCTGGTAACCCCGTCGCTCGAGGGCAGCCGCAACCTCGGCTTCGTTGAGCGGTGTTCGCTCGATCAACGCCGGCAGGGGCGCGTCGCCGGCCTCGTCGACGTCGACGCGAAAGGGCGGGGACATCGCCGCGGGCCGACGGAGATAGACCCGTCGTCCGGGGGGGCGTGCGCTCATGGTCCGGCGCAGCCGCGCGCGCAGATCACGGTAACGACGCCGCCGCAGCCCATTCTGCGCGTAGTCGGAAAAGAACGTGAGCGTTTCGAAAGCGCCGGCTGCGAGATCGCGCCAGGCGAGTTCGAACGCCTCGCGGTAGACCGGTGCATGCGGCCAGTCGCGCACAGGCTCCAGCCGAATAGGCTCGCCGAAGTCCGCGGCGATCATGACGTGTAGGAGATCCTCGGTCAGAAAGTGCCCGAAATAACGGTCGCCGGCCGGAGAGGTGCACAGCGTCGCCTGTGGAATATCGACGGGCGCAACTCCTGGATAGCCCGTGCGAAGCCTGCGGATCGGATAACGGGCTCCCGATGCATAGACGGAGCCGGCGGCGAGCCGCGCCGATTTGAGCGTGTACGCGATCGTCGCAGCATGGCGCATGACGCCGCCTGCGACGCTCCGCATGAAGCGCTCCTTCTCCTGTCGGTTCGGAAAATTTCGCAGCCGCTCCATATGGCCGGGGAGAACGATCGACTTGAGGGCCCGCGACTCCTCGGCAGGGCACAGAACGCTGCTCGAGGCGACGTCTTGCGGGCGCGGAGATTTGGCGAACGCGCTTTTCGCCTTGTGAAGGAGCGGGCGGAGCGGCGGCACTCTAAGCGACATGAACGAACTTTGCTCGCCGACTGGAATTGAGCTTGGATTCAGATTTCGCCGCGATAAGGTTAAGGCATCGAGAAGAATAGTTTTGCGGAAATCTTCGAGCTCATGCGCTTCGGTTCCGATAATTGGGCGGGGGCCGCGCCCGAAATCATAGCTGCGGTCGCGCGCGCCAATGTCGGCGCAGCCCCTGCCTACGGCCTCGACAACTTGAGCGAGCGGGCGCGGCGACGCTTCGCCGAAGTCTTTGAGCGCGAAGTCGCAGTCTATTTCGTCGCCACCGGCGGGTCCGCGAACGGCCTTGCTCTTGCGGCGATTTCGCCCGGCTACGGAATGATTCTCTGCCATGAGGAAAGCCACATCCAGATGGATGAGTGCGGCGGACCTGAATTCTACACGCAAGGAGCCAAATTGTTGCCGCTGAAGGGCGATGCGGGGAAGCTCGCCGCCGAAACTGTCGTCGCGGGTCTTGTCGGATTTCCCGAGCGGCCGCCGCATGGCGCGCCCGCGCGCGCGCTTTCGCTCACCCAAGCGACGGAGTGCGGAACTGTCTACGGATTGGAGGAACTGCGGTCGCTATGCTCGCTTGCACGGAAGCGCGGGCTGCGCGTTCACCTGGACGGCGCAAGGTTCACGAACGCTCTCGTTGCGCTTGGATGCTCGCCTGCCGAAGCGAGCTGGAAGGCCGGCGTTGATGTTCTGTCGTTCGGCGGAACCAAAAACGGGTGCCTTGCGGCGGAAGCGGTGGTTTTCTTCGACCCTGACCTCGCCGGAGATGTGGAGTTCCGGCGCAAACGCGCCGGGCATCTCCTGTCCAAGATGCGGTTTGTCGCGGCGCAGTTCGAGGCCTATTTCGAGCATGGCCTGTGGTTGAAGCTCGCGGCGCACGCCAATGCGATGGCGCGACGCTTGAGCGAGGGGCTCGCGTCGATTTCCGGCGTGCGCGTGTGGTATCCGACTGAGGCGAATGCCGTGTTCGCATCTTTTCCAGACGGCCTTGCCGAGCGCCTGCGCTCCGGGGGCGCGCACTTCTTTCCGTGGGTGACGCCCGGCGACCCCGCGTCCGGGCGCATGCAGCGCCTTATCTGCTCCTTTGCGACGACAGAGGAGGAGGTCGATCATTTCCTCGACCTCGTACGAACCGGATAGCGCAGCTTCTTAAGCGGCCTCCGCTTCCTCGCGGTCCGTAGCGAGCGCCTCTTTCACTTTTGCCGCGAGCCCCTTCAAGGTGAACGGCTTCTGGATGTAGGCGACGTCGCTCAGCGAATCGATCTGTTCACGGATGGTTGATTCGGCGTAGGCCGACATGAAAATGACCTTAGCCGCGAGATTGTGCTTTTCCCTCGCGCGCGCGACCATCGTCGGACCGTCGATGTCAGGCATCATGACGTCGGAAAGGATGAGGTCGAAACCGGTCGGCGCCTCCGCGATGCGCTCAAGAGCCTCCTCGGCGTCGGCGGCGGTCGTCACTTCGTAGCCGCAATCTTCAAGCGCCGTGACGACGAAATTACGCACCGCGTCCTCGTCTTCGACGACCAGAATGCGGCCCGCCCCGGTAAGATCGACGGGACCCTTGCCGGCGTCCCGCGGCGCGGCTTCGGCTTCCGCTTCGCCAACATGCGCCGGCAGGAGAATTCGAAACAGCGCGCCGCCGCCCGGCGCGTCGCCGACGGTGATGGCGCCTTCCATTTGCGTGACGATTCCGTACACCGTGGAGAGCCCCAGCCCGGTGCCTTTGCCGACATCCTTGGTGGTGAAGAAGGGATCGAAGATCCGGTCGCGAATCTCCACCGGCACGCCAGGCCCAGTGTCTGCCACTTCGATCAGCAGGTGATCGACCGCGGTAAGCCGCGGATGGGTCGCCTTCATCTCGGGGGCTGGAATGAGGCTGGTTTTGATGGTGAGCCGGCCGCCGCCCGCGCCCATGGCATCGCGCGCGTTCACGGCGAGATTCATCAGAGCCGATTCGAACTGGTTTTTGTCGACCTTGACCGCCGGCAGTCCGCGCCCGTTGATGACGTCGATGCGGACCTTTTCTCCGACCGCGCTGTTCAGAAAATGCGCCCACTCGCGCAGGAGCTCGGTCATCGACAACACTTCGCGCTTCAACGTCTGCGTGCGCGAAAACGCCAGCAGCTGCTTGATCTGGTTGGAGGCCCGGAGCGCATTGCCGCGGATCAGAAGCAGTTCGCCGTAATCCGGATCGCCGACGGGATGCCGCAGCATCAGCCTTTCGCAATTGCCGAGCACCACCTGCAGGAGGTTGTTGAAATCGTGCGCGATCGCGCTGGTCAGCTTGCCGATCGATTTGAGCTTCTGGTCGCGACGCGACTCCTCCTCAATGCGCCGGCGATCGGTTGCGTCGACCGAATAGAGGAGCGTGCGTCGCGCGCCATAAGCGCCGCGGCGGCGATGAACCGGACGCGCATAGAGTGCGATCGCCCCTGAGCCTTCCCGCAAACTCGCCTCGATCGGGCGCGGGCTCGCGCCGGATGCAGATTTCCGTCTGATTTCCTCATCGAGTTCGCCGAGCGCGGCAGGTGACAGAAGTCGGCTCAGCGGCGCATTCTTCTTCACGCCGCCGAAGGCCTGTGAGAACGCCTTGTTAGCCTCGACGACGCGCGCATCGCTGGCGATCTCGCCCTCAACCATCGCGACGCCGAACGGCGCCTCGGAAAGATCGGCCGACACCGGATTGTCGTCCTCCGCACGCCCGGGCGCATTCGGGACAAGCTCGACGCAGACAAAGCCTTCGCCGATCCCGCCTCGCCGATACGCCACAAAACGGGCCTCCTCCGAGTCATCGCCCAACCGGATTCTCGCCGATAAAGCCTCTTGGTCGATGCGCCACAGACCGCGGACAAGCTCCTCGGTTTCCCCGAGCACGATGTCGTCGATGCGGGCGAGCCCGCCCCGGTCGACGCCGAGGAGCGCCCGCATCGCAGCGTTTGTCCAGGCGATCTCGCCGGATTTTTCGATGGCGAAGACCGGCCGCGGAAAATCCGCAAAGGAAGCCGCGAGGACGTCAACGGTCTCCTCCTCAAGCGGCAGCTCGCGAAGGCGCCATCCGACATAATCGTCGGCGCCTTCGATCGGCCGCACCGAGACCTCGAATCGCCTGCGCCGGCCGCCATCGGCCAAACCGATCCGCTGGCAGATGATTTCGTCGGCCGCCGAGGCGCTCTTGGCGGCGCGGCACAGGCGAAAAATCTTGGTCGCCTCGCCCCCTTGCTGGGCGAACAGCCGGTCGACGCGCGGCGGCAGGCCCGAACGGCCGAGGACGCCGGCTTCGTCGGCAAGCTGCGCATAAGCTGGGTTGGCGTAGACAAGAACGCCGTCGCGGCGGGTGACGAGGCGCGCATCGACATCGGCGTCAAGAACCTTCTCGGCGAGCCCCAGCGCGGACAGCATGTCGACGCCCGCGAGACGAGAGTCTCCCGGCCGGCGCCCCGATGGGCCGGAACCGGCGCGAGCGACGGCGCTGAGCGCAGCCGCGACCATCACCCCGACGGCAAGGGCGATCGCGAGGGTCGCGGCGGCGAGCGCCCCGCCGGTGAGCCCGCTCGCCGTCAAGAAAAGAAATGCGCCGCCGAGCGCGCCGCCGGCCAATCCGCCCCACAGCATCGCGAGTCCCGCGATCCTTAAGAAACCGCCTTTTCTGGTCCGACCCTCGGGCCGCTCCCGTCGGTTGCGCATGGCGGCGTCCCGCTCAGCCATGAGCCGCAGCACTTCCTCCGCGCCCGGCGGCCGGGGCGCGCCGACGCCCGCCTCGTCTGACAGAGGCCCGATCTCCGCATCCGGCTTAGCGATTGCCGCATTCTCGGCTGTCGCCATCGATCTTCGCCTAAAGCTGCAGCTTGCGGCTATGGGCTGCTTCGCCCAACCGCGCCATACCGCCGGCTTGCGAAGCCTGGCTTAACAATCGGTTAAAGGCTCAACTGCGCTGGCTAGGGGGCCAGCGACTCGCGGCGGTGCTTACGGTCGTCGCGTCTCGGCCTTCTTGAGGATGAAGCCGATGACTTTGGCGACGGTTTCGTAGTGTTCGACGGGAATCTCCGCATCGAGCTCCGCTGCGGCGTAGAGCGCGCGTGCGAGCGGGGGATTTTCGACCACGGCGACCCCGTTGTCATTGGCGACGTCTTTCATGCGGAGCGCGGTTTGGTCGACGCCTTTGGCGACGCAAACCGGCGCGCCTGCAGCGCCCGCTTCGTATTTGAGCGCCACCGCGTAGTGGGTCGGGTTCATAATGAGGACGGTGGCGTTTTTGACCGCCGCCATCATGCGCCGGCGCGCACGCGCTTCGCGCTGCTGCTTGAGGCGCCCGCGAATGAGCGGATCCCCTTCGGATTCCTTCAGTTCGCGCCGCACCTCCTCTTTCGTCATCTTGAGGCGGTTTTTCCAGGTGCGCCGCGCCCAAGCGTAATCGAGTCCGGCGATCACCGCCATTGCAGCAACCGTCAGCATCAGGAGCTTTATAAGCTCACTTGCCGATCCGGCGAGCAGGCGGGAGCCGTCGCCGTCGATAAGGCCGATTAGGAGCGACCGGTCCGGCCACAGCGCGTAGAGGAGAATCGCGCCGACGATCAGGATCTTGAAGAAGCCTTTCAAGAGATTGAACAGCGCGACCGGGCCGTAGATGCGCTTGATCCCCTCAATCGGCGAGAGCCTCGCGAGATTGAAGGCGAGCCGCTCGGGATTGAGGACGGGGCGAGCCTGTCCGGCATGGGCGAGAATCGCCGCAGCCACAAAAAGGGCGGAGACCGCCGCCAGCGCAACGCCGGTGTTGACGGTGACCCCCACGAACAGGCGCTGCAGGGCGCCGGCGTCTGTCGCGAAATCATGGGGATGATCGATGAAGGCCGTGCCGCCGCGCGCGAGCGACGTTGCGGCGGGTCCGGCGAGGGCCACAAGGCCGACGAGGGCGGCGGCGAGCATGATCGCTGCGACGAGCTCCTGGCTCTTCGGCGCGTCGCCCTTTTTCAGCGCCTCATCGAGCCGTTTTCGTGTGGGCTCTTCGGTTCGCTGCGCTCCGTCGTCGCGGTCCGCCATGTGGCTATCGCAGGAATCCGGAGAGGAACTCTTCGAACGACGAGAGGAACGCCATCATGATGAGCCCGGTCGTGAGCATCAGGAGGAGAATGCCGACGATGAGATTGGCGGGCATCAGCATGAAGAAGACCTGCGCCTGCGGCATCAGCCGATTGAGGACGCCTCCAGCGGCGTATAGGACAAGGCCGAACAGGATGAACGGCGCGGCGAGCCGCAGGCCCAGCGAAAATGCCTGCGAGAGCGCCGCGACGATCGCCTCGGACATGTCGCCGATGGCGAAAGCGCCGGGCGCGGCCAGCGCATAGGAGTCGGCAATGGCCCTGAGCAGGAGATGATGGAGGTCGGTCGCGAACACCATGGTCGTGCCGAGCACGGCAAGGAACCCTCCGATGATCGCGCCTTGCAGCTCCTGGGAGGGATCGAAGGCCTGGGCGAGCGACAGCCCCGTCTGCATGGCGATGATCTGCCCGGCGACGTTCAGCGCGCTCATGAAAATGCGCGCCGCGAGACCCAGAAATCCGCCTGCGAGGATTTCGCCTGCGATGATCGCAGACATGGCGGCGACGTCGGCCGACCGCGCCCAGTCCGGAAAGGCGCTTGCAGCCGCCGGGGCGAGCGCGGCAGATGTTGCAAGCGCCGCGGCGAGACGAAATCGGGGCGACAGCGAGAAATCGCCGAAGGCCGGCGCCGTCATGAAGAATGCGCCGACGCGGCAGAACACCGCGAAGACGATGAAGACGTCGACCGGCAGGGCGTCAAGCAACGTCGCCGCGCTCACGGCCCGTTCCCGGCGATCAGCGCAAAGAGCCTGAGCGAAAAACCGCCGAGCGCCGCGCCCATGAAGGGAAGCGCGATCGCTATCACCGCGAACATGACGACGATGCGCGGAACGAAGACTAACGTCAGCTCTTGCACTTGCGTCAACGCCTGAAGCACGGCGATGATGAGGCCGACGACGAGGCCAGCGATCATCGCGGGCCCCGCGACGAGGAGCGTCACCCAGAAGGCTTCGCGTGCGATATCGAGAAGTGCGGCGCCCTCGATCACGGCCGAATCCCATCACCGAATAGGAAGATTTTGCCGCCCGCATGGTTAAGGTGGAATGATGGCCCGGTTACCGGCGGGTTAAGGCTGATGTGGGGCGCACTTTGACGCACCTCGTCAGGCGGACGCCGCGCCTATTTCAGAAATAGGGAGCAGAACCGATGACCGTCGCAGCAACCCTTGAGGCGTGCGCCACAGAACAGCCGCATCACTCGCCCTCCGGCCTGTCCGACCGCTTCGCTCTCGGCTTCACCAAGATGCTGCGATTCTTCGCCGATAAGTTTTTCGCCAAGCGCTATGGCAATCGCGCGATTGTCCTCGAGACGATCGCCGCGGTTCCAGGATTCGTCGGCGGGATGTTCCAGCATCTGCGTTCCTTGCGGCGCATGAAGGACGACAATGGATGGATCAAGGCCCTTCTCGACGAAGCCGAGAACGAACGCATGCACCTCATGACCTTCATCGAAGTGGCGAAGCCGTCCTGGTTCGAGCGGCTTCTTGTGCTCGCGGCGCAAGGCGTTTTCATCGCCGTCTATGCGCTCGTCTATCTCGTGAGCCCGCGGACCGCGCATCGGATCGTCGGTTACTTCGAGGAAGAGGCGGTGGTGAGCTACACGGAATATCTCAAGGAGATCGATGCAGGCCGCATCGCGAATCCGCGGGCGCCGGCGCTGGCCGTCAACTATTGGCGTCTCGAATCCGGGGCGACGCTTCGCGACGTCGTCCTCGCGGTCCGCGCCGACGAAGCCGGCCATCGTGACGTCAATCACGGCATGGCGAGCGCGCTTGCGCAAAAAGGGGCAGCTCGCGCAAACCCGGCGCTGCCGGCCGATGCGAGCCTGCGACCCTGATCGGCAGCCGCTCAGTCCGCTGAGAACACGCGCATCGGCTTAAGCTTGAGCCCGTCGAGCTCGCAAATGGCGACAGCTCCGCCATGCTGGGAAGCGAGAACGGCGGGAATAACGCCGGCTTCGCCGGCGCGCACGCCTTTCGCGGCGGCGGGGCTGATGACGGCGGGCTGTCCGCGGCGGAGACGATCGGCCTCGGGTCCGCCGATTTCGGCCTGAGGCATGCCGGAGAGCGCTGTGGCGATCGGCTGCAGCATCGCGTCCCGCGCCGAACCCTCGGTCGCTTCGATGTCCGCAAACCTCACCGCGTCCTCGGCGCGGAACGGTCCGACTGCGAGACGCCGCAACGACGCGACATGGCCGACGGTTCCAAGGGCGTTTGCGAGGTCGCGGACGAGGGCGCGCACATAGGCGCCTTTGCCGGTCGACGCCTCGAAGACCGCATGATCGCCGTCCGGCTGATCGACGAGTCTCAGGGCGCGGATTTCGACGGTCCGCGCTGCAAGATCGAGCGCCCTGCCTTCGCGCGCGAGATCATAGGCGCGCTCACCGTCAATCTTAACGGCGGAGAATTGCGGCGGGACTTGCTCGATTTCACCGATGAACCCGGCGAGCGCTGCTTCGATTTCGTTGTGAGACGGCCGCTTCGCCGAGCGCGCAATGACATCGCCTTCGCCGTCATCGGTCGCTGTCGCCTCGCCCCATTTTGCGGTGAAGCGGTAGAGCTTCTCGGCCTCGACGATATAAGGAACGGTCTTGGTCGCCTCGCCGAGCGCAATCGGCAAGACTCCCGTCGCCAGTGGGTCGAGCGTGCCGGCATGGCCGGCCTTTTGCGCATCGAAAAGCCGCTTCGCCCTTGCGACGGCTTCCGTCGAGCCGACATCGAGATCCTTGTCGAGCACGAGCCAGCCATTGACCGGCCGGCCCTTCTTGCGACGCTTGCCCATGCGAACTCCTGCGCGGCCCCGCGGTTCGGACAAGGGGGGCGCGCACCCATCAATCAGCGGGTGTCGCGGGTGTCAATGCGCGCAGCTCTGAACTGCCAGCGGGCCGCTTGAAGCGAACTTGAAGGGCGAGCGGTAGGGTTATCGCCGTTCGAGATCCCGCTTGACCTCGGGGCGCGCGAGGATTTCGTCGATGCGCCGCGCCTCGTCGAAGCTCTGGTCGAGTACGAATTTCAGCGATGGCGTGAACTTCATGTCGATGCGCCGGCCGAGCAGGCCGCGCACATGAGGCGCGACGCGGTTGAGCGCGGCGACGATCTCGGCGCCGTTGGCGCCGCCGAGCGGCGTGCAATAGGCGCTCGCCTGCTTTAAGTCCGGGGTCGTGCGCACTTCGGTTACGGTGATGGAGACGCCGCGCAATTGCGGCTCGCGCAGATTCTCGCGAGTGAGAATCTCGACCAAAGCATGGCGGATGAGTTCGCCCGCCCGCAATTGTCGTTGCGAAGGGCCCTTGTCGCGCGAGAATCGATTGACCATGGGCGCCACCCTAAGCACATTTTCAACATGGGGCATGCGGGATTTGCATCGATGAAAAATCCTTCGCGACGGGTGCTGATCAAGGGCGCCGCGGGGCTGGCCGCCGTCGGCGCGCCGGTCGTCCATGCGGCGCTCGCGCCGGCCGGGTTCGTCCCCATTCTCGCCGCCGCGGCCGATATCTCCGGCAAGTCGGGGCTGACCCTGATCAGCGATCGGCCAATCAATCTCGAGACCCCGCCCCATCTGCTCGACGATGACGTCACTCCAGCGGAACGCTTTTTCGTTCGCAACAACGGTCTCGCGCCCGAGACCGCAGAGGTCTCCGAATCCGAGTGGGGGTTCAGGATCGACGGTGAGGTCGAGCGGCCGCTTGAATGGTCAATTGCCGAGCTGCAACGCGATTTCGAGCCCGTGACCTTGCGTCTCGCGCTCGAATGCGCCGGCAATGGACGCAAATTCCATCGCCCTGCGGTCTCCGGCCAGCAATGGACGTTCGGAGCGGTCGGCTTCGGCGACTGGACAGGCGTCCGCCTCGCCGACCTGCTTAAAAAAACGGGCCTCAAGAAAAGCGCCGTTTACACCGCCCATTACGGTGCGGACCGCCATCTGAGCGGCGGGGAGCCGGCGATTTCGCGCGGGGTCCCGATCGCCAAGGCCATCGAGCCGCACACTTTGCTCGCCTGGGGGCTGAACGGCCGGCCGCTTCCGCTTCTGAACGGCTACCCGCTGCGTCTTATCGTTCCCGGCTGGCCGGGATCGTGCTCGCAAAAATGGCTCACCCGCATCTGGATACGCGACCGCGAGCATGACGGTGAAAAAATGACGGGTTCGGACTATCGCCTGCCGGCGCATCCCGTCGCGCCGGGCGCTAACGTTCCCGACGCGAACATGCGGATCATCGAGAGCATGCCGGTGAAGTCTCTGATCACCTTTCCGGCGACCGGCGCAAGGATGCGGGCCGGCGAAGGATTTGAGATTCGCGGCCACGCCTGGTCGGGCGAGTCGGCGCTCGCCGGTGTCGATATCTCGACCGATTTCGGCGCCGTCTGGAATGCGGCGACGCTTGCCGCGGCGCAGAACAAGTATGCGCCCCGCCGATTTCGTGCGACGCTACGGCTTGCTCAGCCGGGCTATTACGAGATTTGGGCGCGCGCCCGCGACGCGGCCGGCCGCATGCAGCCTGCTGCAACGCCTGGTTGGAACCCCAAGGGCTATTGCAACAATATGCAGCACCGCATCGGGCTGTTCGCCGCCTGATGCGGGTTCCGGCAGTCACGGTTCTCTTTTTCGCGGCGACGCTTCTGTTTCTCGCCGCTCCGATCGCGCTGCGCCCTACTTCTGACGAGCCTCAGCCGAACGAGCGCACGGTCGCCGCGCCGGACGCCCCGATCGGCTCGCTCGAAGTCGATTTTCTCACGCCTTATTTCGCACTCGACCCTTCGGCGTCGGTTGACGGGGCGATCGCCCCGCCCGCATTCGACCCGGCCAGTCCCTTTGGCGGCCTGCCGCAAAGCGAGGGCTCTGATGTGGTCGCTGCGGCCTGCAGCTCCTGCCACAGCCTCCAGGTTGTGATGCAGCAGTCGCTCACGCGCGAGGCTTGGGACGCGACCCTTGATACGATGGTCGCCGCGCGCGGCATGGCGGAGCTCGATCCGGCGGACCGGACGGTCGTCCTCGATTACCTCGCGCGCCAGTTCTCGCCACAACCGGCGCGTGAATAGGCGGCTGAATTAACCTTAATATTCCCGCTACGGATGAAAATGATCCGTAGAAAGAAAAATTCCTTGCGCTGCGGCTTTTCAGACACTATCCTTGAAATTGAGACGAATGGATTCTCCCTCCAGAAAGGACACGCGTCTTGCGCCGGTTCTCTTAGGCCGACGCCGCTCTTTGACATCGTGAACTCAAAGCGCCAGTCGGCCTTCCTGCTGTCCGGCGTTTCATACTGGCGACGCCGGGTCGCCGTCGCGGCGCGCGATCGCCAAGCAAATCCGGACGCCGTTCCGGGTGCCGCTCGGAGTTTTACGGAAAAGTCTTCTGAAGCCCGCGAATTTGGCCGGTTGTCCGTGCATAAGAAGGACTGAGCGACCGGGTCCATTGCTGCTTGGCGGCTCCCGTAGCAGTCTTTCCATTGGACGCGCGTGCGTGGCCCACCGGAGCCCGCAAGTCGCGCTGAGGGAAGCATGCCGTTTCGCGTGGTTCAGGTGAAACGCAATGAAATCAGACGCCTACGGATGATGATCGCGGAACGGCATCTGGGCGGGCGGGTTCACGCCCGCTCGCCACGCAGGCGCGCGCGCGCTTTTTCCGCGCCGATCAATGCGAAAAGCTGCGCCATTTCCGGCCCCTCGCCCGCGCCGGTGAGCGCCAGTCGGAGCGGACGGAAGAGGGCCTTTCCCTTGGCGCCGGTTTTCGTCTTGACGGCCTCGACGAAGGCGCTCCAGCTTTCATCGGTTAGAGGATCATTCGGCACCAATGCGGCCGCAGCGGCGCCGAAAGCCCGATCCTCAATCATCGGCTCGATCGGTCCCTTGACGACTGCGAGCCAGTTCGCCGCCTCGTCGAGACGCTTCAAGTTGCCGCGCGCCGCCGCCCAGAGCTTCTCGTCGACGCCCAGCCCCGCAAGGCGGTCCGCAACGGCCGCATAGGGCGTCTCATGTAGGAGCTTTGCGTTTACTGCGTCGAGCTCTGCAGGATCGAAGCGAGCCGGCGCACGACTGGCCTTCCTTAAGTCGAATTCCGCAGCGAGCGTCAGGAGTTCCCGCTCGGCGCGCACGGCATCCGACGTGCCGAGTTTGGCGAGGAGGCTCGTAATCGCCGCGGGCTCGAGCCCGTCCTCGCGCATCGACTCGACGGAAAGAGAGCCCAGGCGCTTCGATAACTTGTCGCCCCCGGCGTCGGCCAGAAGCGAAAAGTGCGCGAAAGCTGGGATCGCGCCGCGTCCGCGCGCATGAGCGATCGCCTTGATGATCTCGATCTGCACGGCGGTGTTGGTCGTATGGTCTTCGCCGCGAATGACGTGCGTGATTCCGTAGTCGATGTCGTCGACGCAGCTCGGCAGCGTATAGAGGTATTGCCCGTCCTCGCGGATGAGGACGGGATCGGAAAGGCTTCCCGTATCGAATGTCGTTTCGCCGCGAATGAGATCGTTCCACGAAACCGGCTTCTGGGAGAGTTTGAAGCGCCAATGGGCCCTGCGGCCTTCGGCATCAAACGCCCGCTTCTGATCGTCGGTATAGCGAAGGGCTGCGCGATCATAGACCGGTGGGAGGCCGCGCGCGCGCTGCAGCCTGCGCTTCCTCTCAATGTCTTCCGGCGTCTCGTAGCAGGCGTAAAGGAGGCCGTGTGCGCGAAGGTAATCGGCGGCCTTGTCGTAGTCGGCGAAGCGCTCGGACTGGCGAAAGGTTTCGTCCCAGTCGAGGTTGAGCCAATTGAGGTCGCGCCGGATCGCCTCCTCGTTCTCTTTGGTCGAACGGTCTCGGTCGGTGTCGTCGATCCGTAGAATGAACCTGCCGCCCGAGGCGCGCGCGAACAGCCAGTTCCACAGCGCGGCGCGGACATTGCCGACATGCAGTCTCCCCGTCGGAGAGGGCGCAAAGCGAACGGTGACGGTCATCGCGGGCGCGGCTTGATGCGACGGCTTCTTTCGTATTCGCCGGTCATGTACGCCGGTGCACCTGCGTCAATGAAGCGTTGCGCCGATCAACGCAAGATAAGCCGCTGAAAAGAAGAACCACATCACGCCCGCAAGGACGAGACCAAGCGCGATCCAGAGAAGCTTCTGAAGCAGCCCCGAGGCGTTTTCCGCCATTTCAAGGCCGGCGAAGGCGAATGAGGCGGCGAAAAGCGCCAAGACGGCGGATCTGATCGGGGTTTCCCACTTGCCGTTCCCATCAAGCCAGGATTGCGCGCAGCCGGCGTCGAACCCGCCGCATCGGAGATAGGAGATAAGCAACGCCACGGCGAACAGCGCTGCGCCGCTAAGCGCGAAGATGCGCAGCGAATCCCACACTTCCTTGAAGTACCTGCCCACCGGCGTCCCGCAGTTCGAGCCCCGACGCCAACATAGCAAGGGCCGGCGCCGGCCGCCATCGCGGCCAGTTCAGAAAACCGTCCGCTTGCGCACGGTTTCCTTCGATTGCAGGGAAAAGCGCGGCTCGACGGGCTTCTTCGGGTCAGCGAGATGTCCGGCGACGATGCGGCCGACTGCGGGCGCATGCTTGAAGCCATGTCCGGAACCGCCGCCGACAAGCCATACGTCGTCAAATTCAGGGTGGCGGTCGATCAGAAAATCGCCGTTTGACGTATTCTCGTACTGGCACACCCGGGAATGGACGAGCGGCGCGTCGGCGAGATCAGGGAACCGGGTCTTCAGATAATCACGTGCGTTCTCGACGGTTTTTCGGTCGACCCGGCGGTCCTCACTGTCCGGATCGACTTCCGCGCCATGCGCATCGAAGGCGAGCTTAAACCCCTGTCCTTCGAGATCAGGAATTCCGTAGACGATCGCGCCCTTGTTGAAGTCGGCCCAAACGGGGAGCTTTCTTGGCCCGAAGCGGTCGTCGCCGGGCGCCGGTCCGAAATGCAGGACCTCCTGACGGGTGGCGACGATGCGGCGGCCGAGGAGATCGGGAAAGATCTTCGCCAGCCACGGTCCGCAGGCGTAGACGAGCGACTTCGCCCGCACGCCCGGCGCGGGCTCGTATGCGTCGGCGATTTTCCGAGGCGGCCCGCATCGCGCGAGCACGACCGGGACCTGCGCAAGGGCCACGGCTGTCTGCACGCCGCGCCCTGCGATCAAGGCCCCGGATTCGACTTCTAGAAACCCGGCTTCGCCTTCGGCGAATCGCATTTGCGGATAGAGCCTCCTCATACCATCCGCGGTGAAGGTCATGTGCGCTGTTTGCGTCGCTTTGAGATATTGGAGGCTCTTCGCCATATACTGGTCGTCGGCGGGCGAGAACCACAGGACGCCGGCGCCGTAATAGAGCGGAGTCGCGGCGCGCGCCGACAGCTCCCGCCAGGCGAGCAGCGATTCGCGCGCCATTTCCGAGTAGAGAGGATCGCCGCCATAGGAGATGCGCGTGACACGGGACTCGCCCGCCGACGACGCGCGAGCATGCGCGACGCCATATTGATCGATGAGGACGACGCTCGCTCCGGCGCTTTTTAGGCGCTCCGCAGTCCACGCGCCGAACGCGCCGGCCCCAATCACGGCGACGTCGTAAGCCGCGACCGATTCGGCGTTCGCCGCGCCGAGGGCGGCAGTCGCTGCAATCAGTGTCAAGCTCTCCCTCCGCGTGATGGTCATCAAATCCGCCTTCGACTTCGGCGATCCTTACACATCAGAAAGCGCTACTCTCGGTCCCGCCAGCCATTGGTGATGGGATAGCGGCGGTCGCGGCCGAAATTTACAGCGGTGACCTTCGGTCCCGGCGCGGCCTGGCGGCGCTTGTATTCGGCGACATAGAGCATGTGCTCGACCTTGCGGACCGTCGCTTCGTCGAACCCATCGGCGACAATGTCCTTGACCGCCATCTCGCGCTCGACAAGGCGCTCGAGAATCGCGTCGAGCAGGTCGTATGGCGGCAGGCTGTCTTCGTCCTTCTGGTCGGCGCGGAGTTCGGCCGAAGGCGCCTTCGTAATGATCCGTTCCGGGATGATTTCTCCGTCGGCGCCGAGCAGCGCCCGCGGCCGATTGGCGTTTCGCCAACGGCAGAGCTTAAACACTTCCGTCTTGTAGAGGTCCTTCAGGGGATTATAGCCGCCGTTCATGTCGCCATAGAGCGTCGCGTACCCGACGGACATTTCCGACTTGTTGCCGGTCGTCAGCACCATCCACCCGAACTTGTTGGAAAGCGCCATCAGGACCAACCCACGGATGCGCGACTGGATGTTTTCTTCCGTCGCGTCGGGCTTGCGGCCGCGAAAGGCGGGTTTGAGCATGGATGCAAAAGCATCGACCGCCGGCTCGATCGGAATGATCTCGTAGGAAACGCCTAAGGCGCCAGCGCAGGCTTCCGCGTCTTCGAGGCTTTCCTTCGAAGTATAGCGCGATGGCATCATCACGCAGCGCACGCGCGAGGGGCCGAGGGCGTCGACCGCGATCGCCGCCGTCAAAGCGGAATCGACGCCGCCGGAAAGGCCGATAACGACGCCCGGAAAACGGTTCTTCTCGATGTAGTCGCGGGCGCCGAGGACGACGGCGCGATAGACCATTTCTTCGCCGAAAGCCCACTGCGCATTCGGGCCGGCGACGCAAGCCCAGGAATTCGCTTCTTTTCGCCATTCGGTCGGAAACACGCCGGGCTCGAACTGCGGCGCCCGGAAACGAATATCGCCGGCTCCGTCCATGACAAAGCTTGCGCCCTCGAACACGACCTCGTCCTGCCCGGCAAGCTGGTTGACGAAGATCACCGGAAGTTTCGTGGCGGCGGCGCGCGTGCGCGCGGCGGCTTCGCGTTCCTCGAGCACGGTCTTGCGGAAGGGCGACCCATGCGGAGCGATCAGGATGTCGGCGCCCTTCTCCGCAAGGTCCTCGGCGACGCCGGGAAGCCACATGTCCTCGCAGACCATGAGCCCCAGATTGGCGCCGTTGCACCGCGTGATCTCCACTTCCTCCGGTCCCGGAGTAAAATGGCGGGGCTCGTCGAAGACGCCGTAATTCGGGAGCTTGATCTTGCGCCGGATCGCCCGGATTTCACCTTCGGCAAGCAGGAACACCGCGTTGTAGAGCGCATCGCCTTCCTTCCACGGCGCGCCGATGATGAGCGCCGGCCCCCCGTCGCCGGTGTCGCGAGCGAGCCCCGCCACCGCCTCCCCGCACGCCCGCTGGAACGCCGGCTTGCGGAGCAGATCCTCGGGCGGATAGCCGGAAACCACGAGCTCACAGAAGACCGCAAGGTCCGCCTTCTTGGCGGCTGCTTCTGCGCGCGCCTTGCGGATCCGCTCGACATTCCCAGCCACATCGCCGACCACGGGGGCGATCTGCGCAATGGCGATATTGAGGCGGGATGACATGAGGGTGAAATAGGCCGCGGCGTTGCAGTCTTCAATCTACCAAGCGGTCTCATGGGGAGATAGCCGGCGCGCAACGGCGCGGCGACGGTCAATTGCGGCGAGAACGTGAGGACCGGGGGTTAACGGGACTGGGCATCGCGGCCACTCTGCAGATTTCTAGACGGCCGGCTTTCCTCCGCCTGCCGACGGATGAGCGCTTGGGGCAGGGAAGTCTGAAGGGCGCTGGGCTGCGACCTGCTAATCCGAGCCGCGGTAAGCGAAGGGAAGGGGGCCGCGCGTCAAATCCTTATAGCGGTCGCGGAGCCGCGTCTGGCGATTCTCGCGCGACATCGCCTTGCCTTCGATCACCACAAGATAGGGGCGCGTCGACAATTCCAGCGGATCGCCGTCCCACACAACAACGTCGGCGATCTTGCCGGCTTCTAGCGAGCCGAGTCGGTCCTGAAGCCCGAACATCGCGGCCGGATTCAGAGTGAGCGCGGCGAGCGCGGCCTCATAGGGTAGCCCCGCAGCGACCGCATTTCCGGCGAGCTGGGTCAGCAGCCGGGCGTTATGCGCCGGCGCATCGGAATTGTAGAAAGCGATTCGGACTCCAGCCGCATTGAGCCGCGCGGCATTCGCGAGAGTTGCTGCGACCGATTCGTAGGACGACGGGAGATTGAGCACCGGATCGAGAATGACCGAGATATTGGTCGCCGCCAGTTCGCGCGCGACGCGCCAGGCCTCGCCGCCGCCGAGCGCGATAACCTGAATGCTGAAATCCGTCTTGAGGCGGATCAAGTTCCGCAGTTCTGTCGCGCTGTTGACGTAGACAATGAGCGGCTGCCGGCCGGCGACGACCGGACCCAACGCTTCCAGGTCGGCGTAATTCATGTCGTTGTCGCGGCTGCGGCCCTTGTAGTCGCGCGGATTGATCGCATAGACGCGCGCTTCGGACAGATACTCACGCATTACGGCCCAGGCGCCGAGCCTCGAATCGCCTTCGATCGAGGCCCCGGCGTAGCCGAGCGCCGCGATCTGCGCGGCCTGCGGAACGGTGACCGACGCGATGCGCCCGGAGAGATCGACGACCGCGGCGCGGCCTCCGAACAATTTCCCGCCGGGCAGCGGGGCCGAGAGCGCGCGCGTGACGCCGCCGGCGCGGTTGATCGCAATCAAAGTCGAAGTGGGATTGAAAGCGTCCTGGGCGTCGAGCGCCGCGCTCAAGGGGAAATCGTCATCCGCCGAGCTGTCGTCGGCCTCGCCGTCAAGGCCGTATTCGACGAGGCCGATTTCGCTGAACGGCGCGAACAGTCCCGGCGTCACCACCTTGCCCGCGCCGTCGATCACAGTCGCGCCTTGCGGAGCGGGCAGGTCGGTTCCGACCGCCACGATCCGGCCATCGTTGATTATGACGTCGCCGTTTTCGACTACGCCCGCTGGGCCCATGGTGTGCAGGCGCGCGTTCTGGATCACAATCGGCTTGTCGACCGGGGTTGGCTGCGCGTGGCCGAATGACAGGAGCGCGTTCGCGCCGGCGAGCGCAGCGATCAGTCGATTGGTCATTGACCTGCTCCTCCGGTGAATCCGTTGCCTGGCTGGCCGAGCTCGAAATCGGTGCGCGGGCTGCGCTTCTCATCGGCGCGGTCGTAGAGCAAAGCGCCGTCGATGTAGACTTTTTCCGCCTGCGCATAGACCGAGAACGGATTCCCGCTCCACACGACGACGTCGGCCATTTTGCCGGCGTCGAGCGTTCCGGTCTTGTCGAGAATGCCCATCGCCTTCGCCGGATTGGCGGTCACCCATTTGATCGCCTGCTCCTCGGTGATTTTCAGGCCGAGCCGGTTGCCATCGGCCATCGCTTTCGCCGCTTCCTGATTGAGCCGCTGTATGCCCAGCGCCGAATCGGAGTGGACGATCGCGCATCCGTCCTTTTGCGCATTGACCAGCGCGATATTCTCGCGGACGCCGTCATAGGATTCGAGCTTGAAGCCCCACCAATCGGCCCACATCGCGGCGCAGACGCCGTTGCGCGCGAGAATATCAGCAATCTTGTAGGCCTCGACGGCGTGTTGAAACGAGGCGACCTTGTAGCCGAACTCCTTCGCCATATCGAGAACAAGCGCCATCTCGTCGCCGCGATAACAATGCATGTGCACGATGATGTCGCCTTTGAGCGCGGCGCCGAGGGTCTCGAGCTTGAGGTCGCGCGTCGGCGCCTCCGGCGGTTTCTTGTCGTCGCTTTTCTTGGCGTCTTCTTTGGCGGCCTTGCGCGGCTTCTTCTTGCCGTCCGCCGCCTCGTCCTCGCCGTAGAATTTTTCGGCGTCTTCCCAGTAAGTCTCCCATTTCTTGTTGTAGGCGGCCGCCTCGATCCAGGCCTGCCGGTATCCGGCAAAATTCGCCATGCGCGTCGACGGGCCCTGATCGTTGTAAACGCGTTTGGGATTCTCGCCGCAGGCCATTTTGAGTCCGTAGCGCGCGCCGGGGAATTTCATTCCCTGAACCGTCCGTGAGGGGACGTTTTTCAAGATCGCGGAACGCCCTCCGACGAGATTGGCGGAGCCCGGCAGGATCTGCATGGAGGTTACGCCGCCGGCGAGCGCCCGCGTGAAACCGGGATCGTGCGGCCACACCGAATGCTCGGCCCATACTTGCGCGGTGACCGGCGCCGTCGCTTCATTGCCGTCTGACGTTGAGTCTGTCGAGGGCGACGGATAGACGCCGAGATGCGAGTGAACGTCGATGATGCCGGGAGTCACCCATTTGCCGTTGGCGTTGACGCGAGCAACGTTCGCCGGCGGCCGGACGGCGTTCGCCGCGCCGACCGCGGAGATTTTTCCGTCTACGATCAGAATGGAGCCGTTATTGATGCGCGCGCCGGTTCCGGTGAGAATCGTTGCGCCGGTGATCAGCGTGGCCGACGACGGATAAGGCTCGTAGGTCGATGGATAGGGATCGACCGGCGGGCGAACGATCTTGCTCGGCGGCTCGTCGGGCTCCGCCTCGGCTTTCGACGCCTCGCCTGCGGCCGCCGGTTTTTCCGATTCCGCCTTTTTTTCTTTTTTTCCGCAGGCCGGAATCAAAAGGGCGGCGGTCGCCGCCAAGAGGATGCGTCTCATCTTGCTCGCCTCAAATCTGTTGCGGCGCCCCGGACGCCGCCGCATAAGAGCCGCTGACCCTAGCCGATTTTGCCGACGAAAAAAGCCCGGATGACACCGGCGGCGGGCCGGCCGCGAGGGAGGGGATCATGACCGCGATCACGAGGCGAACCGCGCTGCAGACGGCGATGCTGGGAGGCGCCGCTGCGTGCTCATCAGCGCCGGAACTCACGCCTTTTGACGCCTTGCCGTCGCAAACAGCGCCTTATTTCCGGCACGGCGTTGCCAGCGGAGATCCGGGGCCTGACAGCGTCGTCATTTGGACGCGCTTCTTTAATGAGGCGCTGTCGTCGGACCTGCGCGCTCGCCGAGTGAAATGGGAGGTTGCGAGCGACAGGGATTTCACTGCTGTCGTCGCGTCCGGCGAGAGTCCGACCGGCGCCGATCGCGACTGGACCGTCAAGGCGTTGGCCGACGGCCTAGATCCCGGTCGCAGCTACTTCTATCGCTTCAGCCTGGGAACCGAGCGATCGCCCGTCGGCAGAACGCGCACGCTGCCGAAAGGGTCGCTCGCGGAAGCGCGGTTCGCAATCCTGTCGTGCACGAACTATCCATTCGGCCATTTCAATGTCTACGACCAGGTCGCCCGTCGGGACGGTCTCGACGCGGTCATCCATCTCGGCGACTACATCTACGAATATGGGCAAGACGGCTATGGCGGGGAATCCGGCGCCAGGCTCGGGCGGCCGCACGATCCCCCTCATGAACTCATCACGCTCGCCGATTACCGGCGGCGCCATGCGCAGTACAAGTCAGATCCCGCAAGCCAGACGATGCACGCCGCCCATCCGGTGATCGCCCTCTGGGACGATCACGAGACCGCCGACAATTCCTGGGCGGGCGGGGCCAATAACCACGATCCTAAAACCGAAGGCGACTGGGCGGAGCGAAAGCGCGCCGCCCTGCAGGCCTATTACGAATGGATGCCGGTCCGCGAGCCGGAGCCTGGAAGGACGCGCGAGGCGCTGTTCCGCGCCTATTCCTTCGGCGATCTTCTTACGCTTGCCACGCTAGAAACGCGGCTGATGGCGCGTTCGCAGCAGATCAATCTCAACGATGTCCGCGCCGGACTCAAAACGCCCGAAGACGCGGCGAGATTCCGCGAAACGGTTCTCATGGACGAGACACGCGAGCTGCTCGGGAGCGAGCAGCTCGATTTTTTCGATCGCACGTTGCGTCAATCCTCCGACCAGCCATGGCGATTGATCGCCAATCAGGTGATCATCGCGGAGGTCATCGCACCCGACCTCTCGCCGCACGTCGACGAAGCTGGGATCGAAGAGCTCCAGAAGCTATGGACTCAGGCGAGGGCCTTCGTCGAAACTTCAAGGCTCGGCCTGCCGACCAATCTTGACGCCTGGGACGGTTATCCGGCGGCGCGCGAGCGATTTTATGAAACGCTCCGGCGCGCCGGCGGAGGCGGCGTCATCGTGCTCACCGGCGACACGCATACCTGGTGGGCGAACGATCTTCGCGCACGCGACGGCGCGCATGTCGGGGTTGAGCTTGGCGCGCATTCGGTGACCTCGCCGTCGCCCTATCGCAAGGAATTTCTCGCCGGAAAAGGCGCCGAATACGCGCTCCTCACCAACAAGGGGAACAAAGCCGTCCGTTACATTTCCGGCGAACATCACGGTTACATCGATCTTTACGTCAGGCGCGACCGCGTCGACGCCCGCTTCATGGCGATCGATAGCGTCGAAACGCCGGACTACAACTCGTTCGAAAAGGCGGCGTTTACGATCACCCAAAAGGACGGCCGTGCGCAATTCTCAGATGCGGACGGGCTTTCGTTCAGGGAGGGTTGGCTCTTTTGACCTCCTCTCTGCGAAGGCGCATTGATGATGCGACCTGGCTCAACTTCGCAGTCTGGTTCGCGGCGCTCTTCATCTTTGATTGGTGGGCGGTTCACGTTCAGCAGGGGCTCGCGCTTTTCAGCATGGGAATTGCGGCGCTGGCCCGCCTGTTTCGGAGAAAGACATGACACGCGCCGACGTTATCGGGTTCGCCGTAAGGCTTCCCAAAGCGGAGCTGCACATTCACATCGAAGGGAGTCTCGAGCCGGAGCTTTTGTTCGCGCTCGCCGAACGCAACAAAGTCGCGATTCCATTTCGGTCGGTCGGTGAGGTTAGGGCGGCCTACGCCTTTTCCAATCTCCAGGATTTTCTCGACATCTATTATCAGGGCATGGCGGTCCTCAAGACCGAAGAAGACTTCTTCGACCTGACGATGGCCTATCTCAACCGGGCCCGCGCGGATAATGTTCTGCATACGGAAATCTTCTTCGATCCCCAGGGGCACACCGCGCGCGGCGTTCCCTTCAATACGGCGATCGGCGGAATCCTGACGGCCCTTTCCCTCGCCAAGGCGCAGTTTGGAATGACGACCAAGCTCATCATGTGCTTTTTGCGCCACCTCGACGAAGCGGACGCAATTGCGACTTTGAAGGAAGCCGAGCCTTGGCTCGACCGTATCGCGGCAGTCGGGCTTGATTCGTCCGAACTCGGACATCCGCCTTCGAAATTCACGCGCGTATACAAGGCCGCGCGCGAACGCGGCCTGAAGCTCGTCGCTCATGCCGGCGAAGAAGGGCCGCCGAACTATGTCCGCGAAGCGCTTGATCTGCTCGGCGTCGACCGTCTAGACCACGGCAACCGCTCGCTCGAGGACGATGAGCTGATCGCCCGCCTGAAGGCCTCGCAGATGACTTTGACCGTCTGCCCGATCTCGAACCTCAAGCTCTGCGTCGTCAAGGACATGCGGAAGCATCCGATCAAGCGAATGCTTGATCTTGGGCTGCGCGCCACCATCAATTCCGACGATCCGGCGTATTTCGGCGGCTATTGCCAAGCGAATTACGCCGCCGTAATCGAGGCGCTTGATCTCAATACGGACGATGTGCGGGCGTTGGCGCGAAACAGCTTCCTTGGTTCGTTCCTCTCAGAAGGCGAAAAACGAGCCCATAGCGCAGCGATTGACCGCACCGCATAACGCATGGGCGACTTGCGATTTCCGCTAAAGCTTCTCGATCGTCAGCGACGCATTGGTGTAGACGCAGATAGAAGCGGCGAGCGCCATCGCTTTTTTGACGATCGATTCCCCGTCGAGTTCGGTGTTTTCGACCAGCGCGAGCGCTGCGGCGCGCGCATAGTCGCCGCCAGAGCCAACGGCGGCCACGCCAGACTGCGGCTCAAGCACGTCGCCGGCCCCGGTCAGGATTAAGGTCGTCTCGCGATCGGCGATGATCATCATCGCTTCGAGGCGACGCAAATAGCGGTCCGTGCGCCAATCCTTGGCGAGTTCGACCGCGGCGCGCTGCAATTGTCCAGGGTGTCGGTCTAGTTTGCCTTCGAGCCTTTCGAGCAGCGTGAACGCGTCGGCGGTGCCGCCCGCGAAACCGGCGAGCACCGCGCCTTGCGCAAGTCGGCGGATCTTTTTCGCATCTGATTTGACGATAGTCTGCCCGAGGCTGACTTGCCCGTCTCCCCCGATCACGACCTCGCCCTTCCGGCGCACCGAGAGGATGGTCGTCCCATGCAGAGGCGCTTCGCGCATGCCGCTTGTTGCCTGTCCGCATGCGCGTCCGTCAAGCGGCGCGCCGGCGTTGCCTACGGCGAAGCCGCCTTGTAGCCAATTCGGAATGGCAGTCCGCATCGTCCGACTCGGAAGTCCTCGTCGTCCCGACGAAGGCCTGCGCATCGGGACGGTGCGGCGGCCCCCGCGCGGCGTGCCGAAAGCCGACTATGCGCGCCGTGATTTTTACGACGTCTGGCTCCCGGAACTCGCGCCGTCGGAGGCGCTGCTCAAATCCGGCAAGGCTGCAACCGACGAGCCCTCGTGGCGGCGCTTCGCGCGGAAGTTCGGAGCGGAAATGAGCGAAACGGAAGCGCGCCGGCTCATCGACCTTCTTGCCGCGCTGTCGCATCAGACGAACTTCTCCGTCGGATGCTATTGCGTGGACGAGACGCGCTGCCACCGATCGATTCTGCGGGAGCTGTTCGCGGAGCGCAAAGCGCGCATCTTCGACTGATTGCTGCTGCTACTGCGCAAATCCTTTGTCGACCGCGCCCGGCGGGGTTACGATTCGACCATGGCCGCGCAATCCGAGATGTCTGACCTGCCTGCCTATCTGCAGCTGTTCGCAGCCTTGGCCGCGGCGCCCGAACGCCGCTCCATGCGCAGAACCGGAGGCGCCGAAACCAACGCGATCGATCCCGCCATCTATATCGACCCCGCGCGCTTTGAGCGCGAGCGCGCGCTCATCCGTCGTTCGCCGATCGTCGTCGCGCATGCAAGCGAGATCCCCGATGCGGGCGCTCTTCTCGCCCATGACCATCTTGGAATACCGATCCTGCTTGCAAGAGGCCGCGACGGCGCCGTGCGGGCTTTCCTCAACGCCTGCCGCCACCGCAACACAAAGCTGATCAGGCCTGGTCCGGCTCTGCGAAAACCGTCGATCGTCTGCCCCTATCACGGCTGGACTTACGGCCTCGACGGAACATTGATGAATGTTCCCGATGAGGAGCATTTTCCCGGTCTAGACAAATCCTGCCACGGACTTGTCTCTCTGCCCTGCGCGGTGCGTGGGGGCCTGGTTTTCGTCGTATCGGACCCTGGCGGCGTCCTCGACATCGATCGCGCGCTCGGGTCTCTCACGGAAGATTTCGCCGCCTTCGGCCTCCCGACCTCGGTCGTCTTCCGCAAGGTCGAGCGGATCAAGAAAACCAACTGGAAACTGATCGTCGACGCTTTTCAGGACGGCTATCACATCCAGCATCTCCATCGGAAATCTATCGCGCCCTATTTCAAAGATACTTGCGCGATCTCGGAACGGGTCGGCGACAATATTCGCGCTCTTGTCGCCCGGTTGCCCTTCGATGAGGTGAAGGGTCTTTCACCCCGCCAGTGGGACATCCGCGAACACGCGTCTTATTCGCACTACGTGTTCCCGAATACGGTGCTCATCATGCACCCGGATTATATCAGCGTGATCGGATTGTTCCCGCTCAGCTCTGGCGAGACGATGTATGTCCACTCGCTGCTGACGCCGCGCATTCCGCAGTCGGATAAAGAGCGCGATCATTACGAACGCTCATTCGAGCTCATCGAGAACGGCGTCTTTCAGGCTGAAGATCTTGATGTTTGCGAACGGGCTCAGGCGGCGATCGAAGGGGGTGCGCGCTGGCCGATGACGATCGGCGCTTACGAGCAGGGCATCGCCCAATTTCACGCCATTCTGGACGAAGCCCTTCGGCGGGCATGAGCCGCGCTTACCCGCGCATCACCACATAGGCTATGACGAAGGCGAGGATCACGCCGGCGAAAGACAGCGCCAGGATGTAGCGGAGGTGATCGCCGGTATGGCCCTGGCGCACGCCCTCTGCCGTGAGGTCCGCCTCGCGACCGTCGGCGGTCTCCTCCCCCGCCACATGCATGTGTTTGGTATTGTCGTCTTCGGCCTGAACATCGACTGGGTTCGGGTTCGGCATAAGGCCTCCTCGACCGTTGTCCGCGCAACGCCATTATTCCGGTTATTGCGATTTTAATCCAGCGCCAGTGAGGGCGGCCGAGCGAGCGTCGCCGCGTTCCGGGGTCGGACGATCGCCCATCAGGCCCGCACGAGCCCGGACTCTTTCGCGAGACTGGCGAGATTTTTCTGGGGTCTTGCGCCGAAATGGCTGATCGCCTCCGCGCCGGCGAGCGACCCAAGCGCTCCCGCCTGCGCCAGATCGAAGCCGCGCGCCAAGCCGAACAGAAGTCCTGCAGCATAGGCGTCGCCCGCGCCCGTCGTGTCGACGAGACGCTCGGGCCTTACCGCAGCGATCTCGACGATGTCGCCGTCTTCGGGAATGAGGAATGAGCCTTTCTCCGAGCGCGTGACCGCAGTCAATGGCGCAAGTTCCCGCGCCCTCTTGGCGATTTCACGGAGGCTTAAAGTCTCAAACAGCGCCTCCGCCTCGCGTTCATTGGCGAGCAGGATGTCGACATGATCGCGAATGAACGGAACCAGCGCTCCGCGTTGACGATCGACGCAGCTGGAATCGGAAAGCGTCATCGCGGCGCGTTTTCCGGCGTTCCTAGCCGACCCGCAAGCCTTAATGAAGGCTTCGCGCGCAATCGGCTGTTCGAACAGGTATCCCTCGAAATACGTGATGGCCGCGCGCCGCACCATTTCCTCATCGATATCTGTCGGCGAGACGAGCGCCGCGGCGCCGAGATAAGTCGCCATCGACCGCTGCGCGTCGGGCGTCACGTTGATCAGACACCGGCCGGTGCCGGGGCCGGAATTCAACGGCGCGGTCGAGAATTCGACTCCAAGCGCAGTCAGGTCGTGGCGAAAGATCTTTCCGAGTTCATCGTCGCCGATCTTGCCGACGAACCCTCCTTTGCCGCCGAACGAGGCGATGCAGGCGATGGTGTTCGCAGCCGAGCCTCCGGAAATCTGCTGGGCGGTCGCCATAGCGCCGTAAATCTCGCGCGCCCGCGTCTCGTCGATGAGAATCATACCGCCCTTCGGCACGCGATGTGCGGCGAGAAACGCCTCGTCCGCTTCTGCGATCACGTCGACGATCGCATTGCCGACGCCGATCACATCGAGTTTGCCGGACGCCATGATTCGTTTGCCCCCGATTAACCGGCGCGCTTATAAGGTCGCGAGTGCGCCCGCGCAATCGTCGGGCCGGCGAGGATTGCCATGCGAATGCGGGCGGCTTTCATTGCGTTGTCTGTTCTTGCGGCTGCGGGCTGCGCGACGAGCGGAACAAAGGAACAGCCGCCCCCGGCCGCCGAAAAAGCTCCTGATAAGCCGGCGTTCCGCCTCGCCGACATCGCCGGGCGGGATGCGAAGGCGCTCGACAAGCTCCTCGGCGCCCCGGCGCTGACGCGCAAGGAAGGCGTCGGGGAATTCCGCCGCTACGCATTCGAAAGCTGCGCGCTGATCGTCATTCTGTATCCGGACGAAAAGGGCGCCCTGACAGCGAAGACCGTCGAGGCCGCGGCGAAAATCTCAGGCGAGCCCAAGCCCGATCTCGGGCTTTGCCTCGCCAAGGGGCTCGTCAAGCAGCCTGCAAGCTGACTTTCGGGGAGCGCGACTGGCGCAGCCATTCAAGGCCGCTCGCGGCGACGGCGACGAGACCCAATAGAGCGGTGAGATAAAAGACCGGCGCATAGCCCTGCGCCTCGATCATTTCGCCGAGCGCGCCGCGCCCCAAAGACCCGATGAGCATGGTGAGCGATGCGAGCAGGGCGTATTGCACGGCCGCGAATCTCGGGTTCACGATCGAAGAGAGATAGGCGATATTGGCGGCGGAGGCGAAACCGACCGCGAGGTTTTCCGCGGCGATGACGACCATCAGTCGCGACAGGCGGTCATCGACGGTGACCTGAAGGGTGAGGAAATCGGCGAGCGGCTGAAGAATCGTGAAGACAGGATAGAGGTTAAGGGCGCTCATGAAGGCGTCGGTCGCCGGCGCCCCCCGCGCCAAATCGGCGAACAGGAGGTTCGTCGCTGCGGCTAGCACAGCGCCGGCGAACAGGCAGGGAAGGCGTCCAAATCGGATTACCGCGAGCGCGCCGACGGTGATCCCCGCCAACGTCATGAAAGAGCCGAAGACCTTCGATGCAATCGCCACTTCGTCATTGGTATGGCCGAGCGCTCCGTGCTCGGCGCCCATGTAGAACGGGTAGGCGAACGCCCCCCAGACGAGATCGGCGAAACGATACGAAAGGACGAGAACCAGCACGAGCAAGACGGCGTAGCCGAGGCGGCTGATGAGATCGGCCATGGGCGACAGGACCGATCCGTAGATCGCGTCGAACGCCCCCTGCGCCGGCCACGGCGCCGAGGCCGCGGCGGATGGCGCGAAATCCCGGGCGCGCAGCATGAGCGCCGCCGCGCCAACCGGCGCGACGATCGACGCGAGAATGATGAAGGGGCCCGTATTGCGAATGAAGTCGGCAGGCTTGGCGAGATCCGGTGCGCCAAGCGCAAACGCCATAAAACCGAACAACGCCGCGAATGACCACGCCCATCCTGCAAGGACCGGCGTCAGCGCCAGATTGCGCCAGCGCGGCGCCGGCGCATCCTGCCCCGCGCCGATTATTCGCTGGCGGATCGGCGAATCGACGGCGATGACAACGCCGACGACAGCGACCGCCATCAAAGCCGCAAGCGCGACGAAGGTCGTGTTCCAACCGAGGCGCGCCGCCATGATGAGCGCGCCGGCGCCGCCGAGGATCGCCGCGAGACGATAGCCGATCTGGTACACCGAGGAGAGCAAATCGAGCGGCGCGTCATCGTCGGCGACCTCGATGCGCCAGGCGTCGATCAGGATGTCCTGCGACGAGGATGCGAAGGTGCATATGACCGCAGCGAGCGCGATGAGCCCGATCTGCGTCTGCGGGTGCGCGGTTGAAATGACTGCAAGAGCGGCGATGATGACGGCTTGAAGCAGCAGGATTCCGGCGCGGCGCTGGCCCATATTGAAGAGGCGCGGGGCGGGCAGTCGGTCGATCGCGGGCGACCACAGGAACTTGAACCCGTAAATGATGATGATCCAGGAGAAGACGCCGATCGTCTTCACGTCGATCTTTTCGTTGGTGAACCAGGCGGTGAGCGTGCCTGTGATCAGCGCATAAGGAAGGCCGGCCGCGAAGCCGAGCACGAACATTGCGCCCGATTTTCGGCGCCCGAGCGCGGCCCATAACTCACGCAGGGTGAGGTTCTGCTTCGCAGCCGCCATCGCGTCGCCCATGATTGCGCAAGAAGACTAGCGGCATTCGCGGCGGAAGTAAGGAGTCAGCAGGCGACGCATTGCACCGGCCCGCTGCAATATTTGTCAAGCATGGCGTGAAAATCGCCAGGGTCGAAGGGTTTGGGCAGGAAATCATCCATGCCCGCGGCCAGGCATTTCATCCGGTCGGACGGCATGGCGTTGGCGGTGAGGGCGACGATCGGCGTCCGCGAGATCGGCGGCCCGAGGGCGCGAATGCGGCGCGCAGCCTCGATCCCGTCCATCTCGGGCATGTGCATGTCCATGAAGACCAAGTCGTACGCGGTGCGCTTCAGTGCGTCGATCGCTTCCATTCCGTTCACGGCGACATCGACGTGGTGTCCCGCTCGCTTGATCAGGGCGGTCGCGAGCACAGCGTTGATCTGGTTATCCTCGGCGAGAAGGATGCGCAGCCTGCGGTCAGGGCCTTGTTTGGACGACTTCGAGCGGTTCTCGACGGATGCCTCCGCTGCGGCCAGCGGATCCCGCGAAAGCTCGCGCATTAAGGTGGATTGGCGAATGGGCTTGATGAGATAGCCATGGAAGCCAGCGTTCCGGATGCGATCAAGCGCGCCGCGCTCATTGGCGGCCACCAGTACGAGCGCCCGGCGCGCTGTCTCCGCGAGATGCGCGCCGCCGCCGTCGACGATCGATAGATCGCAAAGCAGGATCGCGTCCGGCGTCGCTTTCAAGGCCTCCCCTGCGGCTTCCGCAGTGGGCTCAATTTGCACGGATCGCGCTCCAAACGAGCGGATCTGCAGCTCCAGCACGCGCGCGAGGATCGGGGACCTGGTCGCAACGACGACCGGACCGGCATCGATGCGCTGCGGCGAGACGCGCTCGCCGCCGGCCATGGGGATTTGGAAACAGAAAACGGTGCCTTCTCCTGGCACGCTTTCAAAGCTGATGTCCCCGCCCATCGCCCGCACGAGCTTGCGCGAGATCGCCAGTCCGAGGCCGGTTCCCTGCGCGCGTCGCTCTTTGACGGCGTCAGCCTGCGCGAATTCGGTGAATATGCGCGCATGCGCTTCGATCGGGATGCCGATCCCGGTGTCGCGAATGGCGACGGAAAAGACATCCGACCCGTCCTTCGCCATCGCCGCTTCAACTGTCACCCCGCCCCGATCGGTGAATTTCACCGCGTTGCCGACGAGATTGATGAGCACCTGGCGCAACCTGCCTTCGTCGCCGCGAAGCCGGTGCGGCGTCGAAGGATCGACAAACGCCCCGATTTCAATGCCCTTTTCAGCCGCCTTGGGCGATAGAAGCTCGGTCACGCTCTGGATCATGGCGTAAGGATCGAAGAGCGCCTGTTCGAGATCGAGCTTGCCGGCGTCGAGTTTCGAATAGTCGAGGATGTCGTTGATGAGGGCGATGAGCGCGGCGCCCGATTCACGCACCGCTTCAGCGTAGGCCCGCTGGTTCGCCGAGAGTCCGGAATCGAGCAGCAGCCCAGTCATGCCGAGAATGCCGTTTAGCGGCGTGCGCATTTCGTGGCTCAGCGTCGCCAGGAACCGCATCGCCGCGCCGTCTTCCGGGATGACGGTTTCGGCGGCGGTGCCGGATTGCTTCGGCGCCTCGGTGGTTCCGACGTAAAGCCGCTCACCGGTGTCAAGAAGGGTCTCCTCCCAGTCGATCGGACACTCGCCGTTCGGACCGACCGCCGTCGTTCGATAGCGAGCCGGCGCACTCAGTCCGGCGGCCAGTTCGCCCGGCGCAAAGGCGCGGCCACGCCACGTCTGCGCAGGAGCCCCGAAGAATTCGGCGAAGGAGCGGCTGACGAAGCTCAAGGCGCCGTCCCGATCCGCGAGCGCGATGAGTTCGACGCGGCGCGTTGCGGTCTCAGCCATGCGGTTTCGACGCCCCCATTTGAGAAGGCGAGATTATCGCCCGGGCGCTGAAAATTCGGTTAGACGGCTTGGTTAACGAAGCCCCCCCCTGAAGCGGTAAAATTCTATCTTCCGTAGTCAGATCAATGGGTAATCGGCCGGCGTCTGCGGGCGTCAGACAGACGCGGAAGCAGCCGCGGTCTCGATGGCCGCTTCGCCGGGGTCTTTGCGGCGATAACTGACAGCCTCCGCGACATGCCGGCGAAGCACGGCGTCGCGATCGTCGAGGTCGGCAAGCGTGCGCGCCAATCGCAAAATGCGATGGTAGGCGCGCGCCGAAAACCCGAGCTTTTCCGCCGCACGCGACAGCAGCGCCGATCCTTCCGCGTCCGGCTTGGCGACCTTGTCGAGAGCGGCGTCGGGAAGCGCAGTGTTCAGCGCGGCGCCGACACCGAGCGATTTCGCGCGATCGGTCTGCGCAGCCCGGGCGCGCGCGATGCGCTCGGCGACGATCGCGGTCGCCTCGCCGCTCGCCGGGGCCGTGAGGTCCGCCGGCGTCACCGGCGCCAAATCGAGCGCAATGTCGATCCTGTCGAACAGCGGTCCGGAAACCCGCGACTGGTAGATCGTTTCGCAGTTCGGACCTCGTCCGCAAGCGCGACCGCTCGCTTTGCCGTAGCCGCATCTGCATGGGTTCATCGCAGCGATCAGCTGGAATCGGGCGGGGTAGCGGACATGAAAGTTCGCCCGCGCGATGACGACATCTCCGGTTTCGATCGGCTGACGCAGGCTGTCGAGGACCGGGGCCGAAAACTCCGGCAGCTCATCGAGAAAGAGAACGCCGTTATGTGCGAGTGAGGCTTCGCCGGGTTTTGCGCGCACGCCGCCGCCGACCATCGCCGCCATCGACGCCGAATGGTGCGGTGCGCGGAACGGCCGCGCGCGGGTGAGGCGGCCGCCTTCAAGAACGCCCGCCATCGACTGGATCATCGAAATCTCGAGCATTTCTTCTGGCGTCAGCGGCGGTAACAGCCCCGGCAGCCGCGCTGCGAGCATCGATTTGCCCGCTCCAGGCGGACCGATCATCAGGAGATTGTGTCCGCCGGCGGCGGCGACTTCGAGCGCCCGCTTGGCGCTTTCCTGTCCCTTCACATCCTTAAGATCGGGGCCCGCGGGCGGGCTCGCCACGGCGCCGGGTTTCGGCGCACTCAGAACCTGCACGCCCTTAAAATGGTTCACCAGCTGAATGAGACTCTTCGGCGCGAGGATTTCAGCGTCGCCGCCTGCCCACGCCGCCTCTGGACCGCACGCTGCAGGGCAGATGAGACCAAGTCCGGCGGCATTGGCGGCGACAGCGGCCGGCAATGCCCCGGCCACTGCGGCGATCGATCCATCAAGCCCGAGCTCGCCAATCACGGCGAATCCGTCCGCGACATCCCTGGGCGCGGCGCCTATCTCGATGAGAAGCCCAAGCGCGATCGGCAGGTCGAAATGGCTCCCTTCCTTGGGCAGATCGGCCGGCGCAAGGTTGACCACGACGCGATGAGGGGGAAGCCCCAATCCGATTGCGTTGAGGGCGGCCTGGACCCGTTCACGCGCCTCCGTGACCGCTTTGTCAGGAAGACCGACGATCGCAAAATAATTGTTCCCCCCGGTCAACTGGACCTGAACGGTCACCGGCCGCGCTTCGACTCCATAAAATGCGAAGGTGGTCAGTTGGGCGACCATGCACGCCTCCTCGGTGGCGCATGCCTGCGCCATATTAAGGAACATATCAAGAACAAAATGCTTTCGAATCTTTAAAGCGGACGGGCGATCTTGTCGGGTTGCGTTTCGTCGCCGACACGGCCCAGTTTGCCTGCGATACGCGCCCGTTTCGCGCGAACTCAATGAGGCGAATGACGTGCTAGGCGAAGTCGCCATCCTCCACGCCGACGACAGTCGCGCCTGCGCATTTCGCCTTGCGGCGGAACTTGCGGCCGAGGGGTATTCGGTGCGTCGTCGCGAAGCTGGTGCGGCGGCCACGGACTCGGTCGTCGCCGACGCAGTCATTGTGGTGTGGTCGAAGGCCATGCTCGCCGCCCAGTCCATGATTGCGGCCGCGCGCCAGGCCCTCGCCCGGCGGGTGCTGGCGCCCGTGAGAATCGGCGGCGTCGACCCCCCTCCGAATTTCGCCCATCTTTGGCCCATCGATCTCGACGGCTGGGGCGGCGAGAAAGACGATCCGCGCTGGCAATTCGTACGCGACGAAATTGAGCTGGCGATGCGCCGGAGCGCATTGCGTGCGGAGCAGCCGCAGGTCGTGGGCCCTGGAAGACCGCCGCCGAAGGCGAAGCCCCAAGCTTCGAAGCGGGACTGGAACCGGCTGCGAATTCCGGTTTGGGCGATTGCTCCCTGTGCGGCCGCACTATCGATCGTTGTGAGCGCGGGGGTGCTGATGTCAGCTCCGCCAGCGCGAGTGCAGGCTGCAGGCGAAGCTCCGGCCAGGAAGGCCACGAATGAACCGCCGACCGCAGCGGTGCAAACGGCGACGCTTTCCGTCAGCGAATCGCTTGCCTTCGATGGAAACCGTGCTGCGGCGCGAGACGATCCATCGCCGCCTGTCCTGACGCTCGCGACCGCCGTTGCGGCCTTTCCCGAGGCCGGCGGGCAGACGATCATCTCGCCCGGGACTGCCGACGTCGGCGTCGGGTCCGAGACCTCTCCAGAGCCCGCTGCAGAAACTGCTTCTGAAAGCGCTGCGCTCGTGGAGGCTACGCCGCCGCTTCCACCGCCGCCGCGTGACACGTTTGCAGGCGTAATATTTCGCGATTGCGTCCAATGCCCCGACATGGCCGAGATTCCAGGGTCAGCGAACATTGGTTCGGCGCCGGGGTTCGCGCTTTCGCGCCGAGAAATCACTTTCGAACAGTGGGGCGCTTGCGTCGCGGATGGCGGGTGCCGCGCTTATCGACCTTCGGACTCGGGTTTCGGCCGTGAAGGGCGCCCGGCGATCAATGTGTCGTGGGAGGACGCCGCCGCCTACGCCGTCTGGCTTTCGTCGAAGACCGGCCGAGCCTATCGCCTTCCGACTACGGACGAATGGGCGCACGCCGCGCACGCCGGCGCCGAGACGCCGCCGGCCCCTCTCCCCGATCGCGCTAATTTTGACGCAGCGCCATGGAAGTCGCCTCTCCCGGCTGGAAGCTTCGCGGCATCGACCTATGGCCTCTACGACATGCAAGGCAATGTCTGGGAATGGACGGCGGATTGCTCCGATGCGGATCAAACTGAATCGGACTGCTCGTCCCGCATCGCCATCGGCGGCGGCTATGACGCGCCGGCAGGCGCGCTTGCGGGCCTCGCGCGCGTCTCCAAACAGGCGTCGGAACGGCGCGCCAATACGGGATTTCGCGTCGCGCGCGACCTGTGATGGAACGGCGGCGGCGCGCTGCAGGCCGAGGAGTAAAGAGTGACCGCTCAGCCCCGCCCGGAGACCCTCGACGGCGCCGCGGCGGCGGCAATGTCTCCTGAAAGCCCGGCGAGGGTGCAAGTCTACGCCGCCGCCGCCAATGCGGCCTTCGCCGACAAGATCGTCCGCGCCCTCGACCGTGAGGGATTTGAGCTCGTGAACGGCGAGTTCGCCCGATCGGGGGCCGCCGCGGTGATCGTCGTGTGGTCGGGCGCGTCGATCGCGTCCAAAACGCTTATCGAGGCGGCAAGAGGTCCCCTCGAACGAGGGCTTCTGATTCCAGTTTCTATCGGGCGCATCGAGGCTCCCGAGGCGTTCCGCCATATTGCGCCGGTCGATCTCGCCGGATGGACCGGCGAGGCATGCGATCCACGCTGGCGCTTCGTCACCGAAGAAATCCGGCGGGCGTCCGGGGCCTCCCCAGTTGTCGCGCCATTGTCGGCAAGGTGGGCTGTTCCAGCCGCTGAAATCGCGCCGGCGGACCCGCCGGCGCCAAGACGCAAGATTCCGGTTCGATTGATCGCGACCGGAATCATCGTTCCGATCGCCCTTTCCGCCGCGATCGCGCTCCGACCGTCCCCCAAAGTTGTTGAAGCGCCCTTGACGCTTCCGCAGGCCGACGCGCTCGCCGGCGACGTCATCGGTCGGGCGGCCGAGCCGGCGCCGATGATCGGCGCAATTGCGCCGATCGAAGAAGGAGCTTCGCCGGCGCCGAATACCTTGGACCCCGCGCAGGGCGCCGATGGGACGAACGAGCGCGCGGCCCCGGAAGCCGCGTCCGGCTCCAAGGACGAAATCGCCGCTCTCATCGTGGCGAATACGGCCGAGGCGCAGAACCTGAACGATCCGCAAACGGAGGAACTGGAGCAGCCGGCCGCGATCGTCCGCCGCGACGTCGTTAGGGCCGGAGACGTGTTCAAGGACTGCGAGACGTGCCCGGAACTTACGGCGATCCCCGCCGGAAAGTTTCGGTTGGGGACGCCGGCGGGCGAAAAAGCGCGCCGCATTTCCGAAGGCCCAGTCGTCGAATTGACGATCGCTAGGCCGTTTGCGCTGGCCCGCGCCGAAACGACGGCTGCCGAATGGAACCGCTGCGTGACGGCGAAGGCCTGCCCTGCGCTGCCCCAGCCGGGCGGCGCAAGCCGTCCGGTCGTCAATGTTTCGTTCGCGGACGCTCAGGCATATGCGCGTTGGCTTTCCGAAACGACGGGCAGGCGTTACCGGCTGCCGAACGAGGCCGAATGGGAATATGCAGCCCGCGCCGGCGCCGAAACGCCATTCGCGTCCGGCGCGGCGATCAGCGCGAAACAGGCGAGCTTCGACGCATCGATTCCTTACGGTGGTGACGCGGGCCCGGCTCGCAAAGGCCCGAGCCGGGTCGCGAGTTACGCCCCGAACCCGTTCGGCCTCTACGACATGCACGGCAATGTGTGGGAATGGACGGCGGATTGCTGGAATGCGAGCCACGTCGGAGCGCGGGCCGACGCTTCTCCGCGCAAGGGCGACTGCCGTCTGCGGGTGCTCAAAGGCGGGGCGTGGAATACCGGCGGCTGGCGGCTGCGGGCCGGCCACCGCATCGGCAAGCCGCAAGGCGCCCGCGAATACGACAACGGCTTCCGCGTCGCGCGTGATATCGAGTAGTTGCGTCGCCGCCTACGGATTCGCGTTTTGGCCCTCAAGGATAATCCTTCGTTCCGTCCGCGTCCTTAGGTCGCTTCTTCTTTCATCCGCTTACGGAATTTATTGACCTTGGCTGCGTTTCCGCAAGCCGCCATCGAGCACCAGCGGCGCATCCCGTTCTTCGAGCGGTCGACGAACATCCAGCCGCAGCCAGGGCCCCCGCAGAAATGCAGCCTGTCGAGCGGACCATTGACCAGGAGGTTTTCGGCGACCTGCGCGAGCTTCAGCACCACGCGTTCGAGTCCAGATGTCTCACTGGTCGCTTCCCGCCTGAAGCCGCCTTTGCCGGGAACCAGCTCGGAGTGTTCGGTCGCGCGGCGCGACAGCCGATCAACGATTGCGATCTGGGCGCGCGCCGGCGCCCGCCCCCGTGCGATCGCAGAGAAGATGGTCCACGCCGCGCTGCGCAGCTCCGACGCGTTGCGATAGATTTTCGCAGCGGCCTCCGGTTCTCGCCGGATTTCCCGCTTCATGCGCGCCGCATCGCCGGCGTCGGCAAGGCCCGCCGCCTCGGCCCAATCCGCAAAAGCCTCAGGACCCCCGAGCCGGTCGGCCGGATCCGTCTCCCAATCGGAAACCGTGTTGACGAGGTCGACCGCGGGATCGCCGCCCAGCATGTCGGCCGGAGCCCATGGTTTTGGAGAAATCTTCATCGTAGAACCAGCAAAAATCATTTGACAGGTTACGATATGGGAGTTAAGTACGTAACCGTCAAACGGTAATTCGTTAGTTACAAGAAGCGGGGGACGATTGAGAAGCCCCTCGCAGACCAACCAAAAGGAGAGCCCCATGTCCGTGTTTTACGGTGTTTTCGCCGCCCTTCTCGTTTCGGTTTTCGTGTTCGCCCTCTTGGGATCGGCGGGAATTCCGGTCGCCTGAGTTGCAGCCGCAACGAGCCGGGGTCGGGAAGCGAGCGCGGAACGCCTGACATGCAACCGATTCGCTTCCCGATTCCCGCATCACTCCGCCTTCGTCCCCGGATCGATCAGCATCCGGTTTTCATCTGCGAGCGCTGCGAGCCGCGCCCGGCCGTCGCCCGCGACCTTGACGACCGCGAAGCGCGCCGCGCCGAAGGCTTCGGCGTCGCCTTCCTGGAAGAAGAATTCGGTCGCGCAATAGCGGATCGATGTGTCGCTGGTCTTGACGTAATCGACGCGGATTTCATCCGTAGCCGGCTGATCGCCGGGGCGCGCGATGCGCGAGAAGGCCGCAACGTCGCTCTCGTCGAGCTTCAGGAACACTTCGCCGTTGGGTGGGAGCGCCGTCATCGATTCGATCGGCGGAAAAATGGTCTCACGAAAGTTGAGGATCATGTAATCGCCCTGGATGATCGAGCGCGGATCGGCCGGTCCCAGGGGCAGGTAAATCACTCGCGAGTCCTTGAACGCCGCCTCGAGTGCGATGACCGACCGATTGATGAAAACGAGGGATCCGAGGAGGAGGACGCCGAAGGCCAATGTCCCAAGCACGTCCCGGCGCGCCGCGGTCGCCGGCCGTGCGGCGGGTCTGGAACGCGGCGAGCCTGACAGAAACTTGCGCCCCACGAGGGCGCCGATGAGCGTTGCGACGCCAAGGCCGCTGAGGATCGCCGATTTCTGAAGCAGGGTGAGCGACAGGTCGTGATAAAATCGGCCGATAAACCATGCGAGCGCTACGACGCCGACGGCGGTCAGGCCGCGATGACTCGCCGCCAGACCAGCGAGCAGGATGATGATGGCGACTGCGCCCGCGTCGGGAAGCAGATAAACGCCGGCGAGCAGGATAATGGCCGATGCGACCAGCGCCGGCGCCGGAAAGCGCCCCCGCAGCGTCCACAAGCAATAGACGACGGCCAGCGCGAACAGGACTTCGTTCCAGCGGCTGGGAGCCGCCGGCTCGAAGCCGAGAAGTCCGAATCCGAACCGAAGATTCTCGAAGAAGAACATCGGTCCGATCATCAGGGCGGCGCCCGCAGCCGCCGCGACGCTTCGTCCGAGCGGCCGGGTGAAGAGGAGGAGGCCGACGAGCGCCGCCGCCGAGGGAATGGCTTCAAGAAGTCCGGCGGGCACGGCGTCGTCGCCGTGAAGAACCGCCGCGCTCATGCACACAACGCCGAACCAGGCGAGTGTGGTCAGAAAGGTGAGAATTGCGTCCTTGACGGCGCTGGCGACGACAAAACCCACGGCGCCCAACGCCGCCGCCGTCGCCAGGCCGGCGGCGCCGATGCGGCGCTGCGCATTGACGCCTTCTGCGCCGTAATACGCGCCGAGCCAGTCCCAGGCGAGATAGGCGAAGCCGAAACTTGCGGCAGTGAGTCCGGCGGCGATGCCGGCGATCGCGAAATGCCGGCCGAATTCATTCTTCCGTTTGCGGCCGATAAATGTTCCGGCCGCTACGAATAAGAAACCGATCAGCAAAACGACGAACGCCGCCGCTTGCGGGCTCTTAAAGTCGGAAAAGATCGCCGCGACGAAGGCGAAGATCGCGCCTGCGGCGAGGAGGCCTGCGATCCAGCCGCCAAAGGCGAGGAAGACCTCGACATACCAGGGCGACCGACGATCCCCGGCGATCGCGGCCTCGGCGGTCGCAGCGGCGGCTTCGGAAATAATCATGGCGCGCTCCGCAACGGGTGTGCGCGCAGCAGGACCGCGAGCCCCGCCGTGAGGGCGACGACCCAGAGTGCGCTGGCAATAAAGCCCAAGGAGTATGCGCCGGCGCTGTCATAGTCGAAGCGCCAGATCTGGCGGAGCCCCAACGCGCCGATCCACAGCGCTGTAGCGAACAGCGCAAGCGCGCGCGCTGGACGGTCCGGGCGCAGCAGGTAGAAGACAAACGTGGCGAGCGATATCGCCAACAGGGCGACTGAACCGAGCCAGCCGTTTGCAAAGGATGGTTCGTCCATTGCTTCGCTGATTCCGGCGCTGGTCGCCGGCATCAGCGCGGCGACGAGGAAGAGCCAACGCTGCCAGCGCGGCTGCGCTCCGGCGATCGGCGCGGCGAGGAAATCCCGCGCCAGCTGAACAAAAAAGGCAAGGGCCGCGTAGAGCGCCGGGATCGCCTGCTCTCCGGCGAAGCGGTCGCGAAGATTTTCATCCGCATAAAGAAAATAGGCGGTCGACGCGATCAGGAACGCGACGGCGAGAAGGGCGTCGGAGCGGGCGACGAGTGCAAGCGGCAGCGCGAAGCCCGCCCAGATCGCAAAGAGAGTCCAGGCATCGGCGCCGAGCTGATAGACCTGCCCGACGACGCCCATCGAAACGCCGATCATCACGGTCGCTGCGATGGCGGCGACGGCGCCGAGCGGCGATCGCCCGGGCGCAATAGCAAAAATCAGAAAGGCGACCGCCATCGCCGCCTGCGGCAGCGCGATCTTGGCCAGGTCCGGGAGGTCCCGCCAGTTATAGGCGAAGAACATGATGATCCCGGCGATCAGTTGCGCGGCGCCGAAAAAGACCAGCAGCGCGAACGCCCAGCGGGCAGGGCCCGGACCCTCGGCGAGCGCTTTGAGGTAATCGCCGGGCGCTATCCCGCCGTCCGCAAGCAGCCGGTCGACGATCGCGCGCCAGCTCCTCCGCGGCTCATCGCCGGCGAGCCGGCCGAAACTTGGGAATTTCATGCCTCCGCCCTTTCCACGATCATCCTACCAAGTCTTCGGCGAAGCCCGAAATCCCGTGAGAGGCGTTGCGCACCGGAAGGCCGCGCCGTCCCAACCGCGCCGTCGCGGATGAGTTGTCGCGCGAGGCGAAAGCTGCGGACAGCGCGGACAATCCGGCGGGGCTCCCGAAAGGCGATCCCGCTGTCAGCGCGGGCTTCGGCGGTTTTGTCCGGATTGTCCGCATCGAAGGTCAAGATTGCGGACGTTGCGGACAATCCGGCGCCCAACGGATGAGCCGGTCCCGCCATCCATGCGGGCTGCAGCGATTCTTTCCGGATTCTCCGGACGCCGCGCCTGCGAGGCGCCTTGCGCCGCCGGGCGACGCCGCCCGGCTTCCGCCTCTTTCATTCCGATCGCGCTCCTCATTCCAATCCCGCCCTGCTTTTCCGTTCCCGGAGAGACCAGCATAAACGGGCGTCAAGGGTGTCAGATAAGTCGGGGCCGATCCCGCCAAGGATGCGAATCGCCCCCGTCAACGGCTTAGCTAGACGGTTAATTCGTATCCGCATCATTTCCGGCCGCTTGGTTAATTACAGAAGTTTAATCGGCCGGGACCAGACTTCATGCTCCGCGGCGCCGCGCAATCCGAATCTATCGCCTACGGAACATTCGTTGGCGGATTATTCGAAAATTCGAATCGGAAACGGAAGGCCCGAGCTAAAGGCAGGCGATGGCGAGCCGGCGAAATGCGACGGCGCGATGCGAGATCTTGTGCTTGGCTGCCGGATCCATCTCGCCGAAAGTTTCGGCGTACCCGTCTGGAACGAAAATTGGGTCATAGCCGAAACCCCCGCCCCCGCGCGGCGGAAAGACGAGGCGGCCGCGCGCGTCGCCTTCAAAAATTTCCGAATGGCCGTCGGGCCAGGCGACCGCCAGCACGCAAACGAATCGTGCGCGATGGTCGGTCGCGCACGCGAGTTTAAGCTCAATCTCGACGCGCCGCATGGCGCGGCCGAAATCACGTTCAGCGCCGGCCCAGCGGGCCGAATGGACGCCCGGCGCGCCCCCGAGCGCGTCAACGGAAAGGCCGGAATCGTCCGCCAGCGCCGGCAGCCCGGTCGCGGGGGACGCGGCCTTCGCCTTCAGAAGCGCGTTGCTGGCGAAGGAATTCTCGGTCTCCTCCGGTTCGGCGAGACGGAGTTCGGCGGCGGACTCGATCACAATTCCGTGCGGGTCAAGTAACGCCTTGATTTCTCGTAGCTTTCCCGTGTTGTGGGAAGCAAAAACCAAAGGTCCTGGGGAAAGCTTTCGGGCCAATGTCGGGGATTCCTTATTCTTTATCGAAAAAAAATTATCGTTTTTCGACGAAATACCCCTTGCATCGTTATTCGATCAATGTATATCGATAATCAACAAGACAGCGGATCGAAACCGCCCAAGGACGAAAGCAAAAAAGAGCGGCCGGGAAAACCCGAGCCGCTCAAGAAACAGCCAAACGCCGTCGCGAAACGGAAAAGGAGAGCCCAAAATGTTCCGCAATAACGTCGATTTCAATCTCGCCGCCTTCGATGCGCTTGTCAATCTCGCCGCCTCGCTCGTCGGCGGAGCGCTGATGGTCGGGAACTATCTCATCGCGGTCGGCCGTCTTGGAGGGATCGCCTGATGTCGCGGCTTTACCAACTCGCAGCGGCGGCCGTCATCGCGGCCGCCGTCCTGCTCGCGGCGGAGCGACTCGCCGCGGGCGGTTCCGCGGACGGCGAAGCGAAATGCGCCGCAGCCTGCCTCGTGACGATCTTCTGATCCGGTGAGATAGCTCTCATTCGGCGACGGGCGAATCCGGTTCGCTCGACGCTTGAAGACAGGAGCGCTTTTATGAAAGCGATTGGGAAAGGCTCTCTGGCGTCGATCCTTGCGGTCGGACTCCACATCGCGCGCGTCGTCATTTTCATCTGTTTTGTCGGCGTCTCCATCGCCGCCGTGACGATGCCGTTCCTTCCCTTTGTCGCGCCGGCTCTCGACGGAGTTCCGGGCGTCGCGCTCGATCATGCGGGTCTTTCGGGCGGAGACTACGTCAAGGTGATGCGCTGGTTTGTCACGTTCGGAGTCATGCTTTTCGTGGTGAACCGGCTCCTGGAGATTCTGCGCACGCTGCGTTTCGGCACGCCGTTCGCCAGAGAGAACGCTGTGCGCTTCCGCCAGCTCGGCTACGCGCTTCTGTTGGGCGAGGGCGCCAAGATCGCCTTCTCGATCCTCGGCGCCATCTTCGACGCCGATGTCGATGTGAAGTTCGAATTCATGACCTGGATTTCGATCGTAGCGGTGTTCGTCCTCGCCGAAGTCTTCCACCAGGGCGCGAAACTCAAAGAGGAACAGGACCTCACGGTCTGATGTCGATCGGCGTCAAACTCGACCGCGTGCTTCTCGACCGAGGCATGTCCCTGACCGAACTCTCCGAAAGAGTCGGAGTGACGATCGCCAATCTGTCGATTCTGAAGACCGGCAAGGCGAAGGCGATCCGCTTCTCGACGCTGGAAGCGATCTGCAAGGAGCTCGCCTGCCAGCCCGGCGACCTCCTCAATTTCGTCGATGACGGCGCGCCGATCGACGGCGAGCGCTGAGATCAGATGTCCGGGGCCGGCTCATCGCCGGCGATCTGGGTCCGGCCGGCCCTGCGGATCGCCGGAGTCGTCAAAGCGAATATTAGAAGCAGCGCGGCGAGCGCCGATGTCATCAGGAACGGCCCGCGCTCTGAAAAATCGTAAAGCGAAAAGCCGATCAGGGGCGCGATGACGAACCCTGAGGCGCTCGCCGAATTGGTGAGGCCAGCGGCCGATCCCTGCTCCTCGGGTCCGACCGCGAGCGAGGCGGCGGCGGTGAAGCCGGGGATCGCCATGCCCGAGCCAAAGCCGGAAAGGACGAGGCCGAACACGATCGGACCGAATTCGCTCGACAGGGCGATCAGGCCGTGGCCGGCGAGAATAAGGGCAGGTCCCACCCTCATCAGCAAATGTGGCGGCAGTTCGAAGCGCTGAACGAGCACCAGCTGTGAAAACAGAGACGCCATGGACGAGGCCATCAGACCGATGCCGACGAATTGCGCGGCGTCCTTCGTCGCAAGCTTCAAGATGTCGAGCATGTAAAAGCCGATGGTCTGGATGATCACCGCATTGACGATTCCGAACGCGAGGCCGAAGAGCAGGAACGGCCGCAATCGTTTGTCGCGCATGTTGAGGGTCATGCGCGGGCGGGCGCGTCCGATCGGCGCGGTCCGCTCCGGCAGGAAGACAGCGATCAGGACGACCATAACCGCGGCGAGAGCGGCGGATGCGTAGAGCGGGGCCAGAGGTCCGATCGCCGAAGCGGCGCCGCCGACGCCGGGGCCGAGGATGGCGCCGAGCCCGAAGGCGGCCGAGAATCCCGCAACGCCCGCGGTGCGTTCTCGCGCGGTCGTCCGGTCGGCGATGTAGCCCTGCGCGGCGCCGGGCGTCGCCGAGCCGATCAACCCATAAATGCTTCGCGTCCCAATGATCAGCGCGTAGAGCGCGAGGCCGGAGAGCGTTCCGACGATGCCGAGATGGATCGAAAACGCGAACAGGAACATAGAGACTGCGAAGCCCGAAAGGCCGATCAGGACGAACGGTTTTCGGCCGAGGCGATCGCTTAAGCGTCCCCAGAACGGAACGAGCAGAACCCAGAACACGGCGGAGACGAGAAACACCGTGACGACACGCTGGTCCGAAAGACCGATCGAGCGGCCGAGAGGGGGCAGCACGGCGAAGACGATGCTCTGGCCCATGCCCGTGCAGGCGACGCCGGTCAACAGAAGTCCGATCGCCATTCGGCGGTCGCGGCGCGGCGCCGGGGCGCGCGGCGGCTCCTGAACGGGCGGCGGGGGGAAATCGAGCGGCATGACGACCAGTCGCAAGCTCAAGGTCAACATGCGTCGCGCCTTGCGCGGGGATCAAGGGCCGACGGCTGCGGCAACGGCGCGCGCATTGCCGCCGATCAGGGGCTCGCCTATATCCGCTTGCGGACGGATTTCATGGCGGAACAGAATCTAAATGGGGCGACGACAGCCCCGCTCAATATTGTCGGCTTGACGCGCGACCGGCTCGCGGAGGCGATCGGCGCTGCGCTGAAGCTTGAAGCGAAACCCGCGCGCATGCGGGCCGGCCAGGTCTGGCGGTGGATCTATCATTACGGGGTAACCGAATTCTCGGCGATGACCGACATCGCCAAGGAGATGCGCAGCGCGCTCGCGGCGAAATTCCGCATCACGCGTCCCGAAGTCGTTGATCGTCAAATATCGACCGACGGAACTCGCAAATACCTGCTCCGCATGAGCCCCGGCGCCGAAATCGAATGCGTCTATATTCCCGATGTCGGACGCGCCGGCGCCTTGTGCGTCTCGAGCCAGGTCGGCTGCACGCTGAACTGCACGTTTTGCCATACGGGCACACAGGCGCTGGTGCGCAATCTTAGCGCCGCCGAGATCGTCGGACAGGTGCTCGCGGCCAAGGACGATCTTAAGGAGTGGCCTTCGGGGCGCGAGGACCGTTCGCTCTCCAATGTTGTGTTCATGGGCATGGGCGAGCCGCTCTACAATCTCGATAATGTTCGCGCGGCCATAGAGGTCATCTCCGACGGAGACGGAATCGCCATTTCGCGCAGGCGCATCACCGTCTCGACCTCCGGCGTCGTTCCTGACATCCCGCGTCTCGGCGCGGAGACCTCAGCCATGCTGGCGATCTCGCTCCACGCGACCAACGATGCGCTCCGCGACGAACTCGTTCCGATCAATCGCAAATATCCGATCGCCGAGCTTCTTGACGCTTGCCGCGCTTATCCTGATTTGAGCAATGCAAGGCGGATCACTTTCGAATATGTGATGCTGAAGGGCGTCAACGACACCGACGCCGAGGCGCGCGAACTGGTGCGGCTGCTCAAGGGAATTCCGGCGAAGATCAACCTCATTCCGTTCAATCCGTGGCCCGGCGCGCCCTATGAGTGTTCGAGCTGGGAGCGGATCGAAGCCTTCGCCGACATCGTCAATCGCGCCGGCTACGCCTCGCCGATCAGAACCCCGCGCGGCCGCGACATTCTCGCCGCCTGCGGACAATTGAAGTCAGAGAGCGTCAAGATGCGCGCGAGCGCGCGATCGAAGGCGGGCGCCCCGATCTCGCCCTGATGCCGGCTTCTGGCGGCGCACCGAAGGCGTCGCATATTGTTAATCCGCGCCGGCCTAGCCTCCCGTCATGTCTGTTGCCGTCGCAGTGCGCGTCACCGAACGGCCGCCGCTTGCGCGCGCCGAGGCGCGAATCGACTCGCTGCAGCTTTTGCGGGCTGTCGCGGCGATCATGGTCGCGGCGTTTCATCTGCAGGCGGCCGGCGCGACGAATGCCGGTTATGATGGCGCGTTTTCGGCGTTCGCCCGCGGCGACGCCGGAGTCGATCTGTTCTTCGTCATTTCGGGCTTCATCATCTACTCTACGGCGGAGCGCCGCCGGGGACAGAGCGCCGCGTCATTCCTCGCCGCGCGCTTCTTCCGCATCTTTCCCATCTATTGGACCGTTCTTGGGATCTATCTTGCAGCCGCGGGCGCCGCAGCGCTTCTTGGCATCAGCGTCGGCTTCAAGTTCTCGCCGGCGAGCCTCATCGCTTCGACGCTTCTCCTCCCGCACGGCGCGCAGATCATCGACGTCGCGTGGACTTTGGCGATCGAAGTGCTGTTTTACGGCGTCTTCGCCATGACGTTTTTCCGATTCGGCGCGCGCGTCTTCTTCGCAGTCATGATCGCGTGGTCGGCGGCGTCGGTCCTCAATCGCGTCGACGGTCCGCCGGCGACGGTGTTGGATTTCATTTTCTATCCCGCGGTCGCGGAATTTCTGTTCGGCGCCGCCATCGCATGGGCTTGCCAGAAGCGGAAGCTCCCGTTCGCCGGCCCGGCGCTCGTCGCCGGCGTTCTGCTGCTGCTGGTCTGGCTCTGCGGCGGTTACGGCGGCCTGGACATCGGCCGCCAATGGGGCGCCGGAATTCCGGCCGCCCTCATCGTTTACGGCGCGGCGCAGTCGCGCGCCGCCATCGCGCCGCCGCTCCTCTTGCTCGGCGAAGCCTCCTACATTCTCTATCTCACCCACCTCCTCGCATTCTCATGCCTTGGCCGTATGTTCGCGTCCTTCGGACTGGACCTCTACGCCTCGACTTCGCTCATGGCTGTCGCACTCGTCATCGGTCTTTCCGCCGCCTCGCTCGCAACCATTGTGATCGAACGGCCTTACCAACGCTGGTACAGACCGCTCTTGGCGAAGTGGCGCCCGGCATGAGGTTCATCGACGAACGCGAACTCGTCGAGAGCTTCGTGCGCGCCGCGGGGCCGGGCGGACAGAATGTCAATAAGGTCGCAACCGCAGTCGAGCTGAGATTCAACGCGCGGCAGTCTCCCTCGCTATCCGACGAAGCCAAGGAGCGCCTGCTAAAATCCGCAGGGCGGCGCGCCACGCGCGACGGCGAGATCGTGATCTTCGCCGGACGCTATCGCACGCAGGAGCGCAATCGCGCCGATGCGCGGGAGAGGCTTGAGGCGCTGATCGCGAAGTCGCTCCGCCCGCCCAAGCCGCGCCGCAAGACCAAAGTCCCGAAGGCGCAACGAAAGAAACGGCTCGACGACAAGCGTCGACGCGCCGAGACCAAAACCATGCGGCGCGCGCCGCAAGGCTGATTGGAAGTTTGGCTGGTCGCGCCTTGATCTCGGCTGGAAAATCGCGCTTCTTTCCTACGATCAACCGGGGTTTCGCGATGTCCGAAGAACAACCTCCGCCGCTGCCCGACCGCCTCTCCGTCAATCCGAAGAGCGAGCATTACGACGAGGCCGTCCTCGCACACGATGTCGGCGTCCGCTTCAACGGGCAGGAGAAGACGAATGTCGAGGAGTATTGCGTTTCGGAGGGGTGGATTCGCGTCGCCGTCGGCAAGACGCTCGACCGCAAAGGCGATCCATTGACCCTTAGACTCAATGGCGCGGTCGAGCCTTATTTCAGGGAGAAGAAGTAGCGCGGATCAACCGCCGGCGATGATGCGCGGCCAATGCATCTACAACAGGAGATTCGCCGCGAAGAAGGCGAAGAAGCCGCCGATCAGGTAAACGACGAACGCTGCAGCGAGCGTGATGGTGCCCGCGCGCCGCAACGACGCGCAGGCTTTCGCAAGGTCCGGATCGGCTGGACAGGGGGCATTGCGGGCCAGCCACTTGCCGAGCGCCGCCGCCGCAAGCAAAGCGCCAGCGACCGCGAACAAGGCGCCCTTGTGCTCGGTGAGCCAGATGAGCCCGGGAACGTTTGCAGCGAGTCCGGCCATCACGGCGCCGGCGCCGATCGTGATCAGCAGGGCGGGAAGCGCGCAGCAGACGAGCGTTCCGGCGCTGGCGAAGAGCGCCAGCGCCGGACCGAGAATCTCGCGCAGAGCGAGCCGCGCGCGTCCGCTTTGCGACGGACCGGCAGGGTTCTCCGCGGCGGCAGTCACGCGTCGCCCTGCGTTTCGTCGGCCTGAGGCGGTTCGATCGCCTTCAGAGCCTCTTCGCCGCGGCGGATGCCGGCGGCCTTGTATCCCGCTTTGACGACGAGTTTTCTGATCGTCTTGTCGTCGAGCGTTTCGCCAGGCTTGAGCGCAAGGGACAAAGTCTTGGTATCGAGATCGACCGCGCTCGCGGCGACTTCTTCGCGCTTCATGAAAGTCTTGTTCATCGCCGTCGAACAGAAATCGCAGACGACACCGAGGACGTCGACGATGATCAGTTCGCCGCCCGCTGCGACGGCAGCGAGGATTTTCGGGTCGGCCGCGACTGCGACGTCGGATTGGGCCGACGTGGAGTCGCTTTGATGTTCATGAGTGCGGTGATGATCCGCCGATTTTCCTTTGTGGTCGGCGAATGCAGGGGCCGCGGCGAAGACGAGGGCCGCGGTCAAGAGTCTTAGCATGAGATGGTCCTTTCTGGTTCCTAGAAGCGATACATGAGGTTGGCGAGCGGCCGGTCGTCGGTGACGCTCCAGCCGAGCTCGAGAAGCGCATCGTCCTTGAAGAAGCGGACGAGGGGAGTGACCCCGATTTCATCGGGATTGTCGGGCCGATGGTCGATCTCCACCATCAGCCAGGTGTGAAGCGCGCCTGTATCTGCGACATAGGGCGCAAAGCCGATCCGCCCCATCTGCGCCACCGTCGAGCCGACATCGCCGGCCTCATAGGCATGCGCCATGTAAGAGAGAAACCAGCGGCGCGTCTCCCAGTCGGCGGAGATGACGCCGCCGACGAAGGGTTCGGCGCGGGCGACATTTTCACCGACTCCGTGCGCGACGCCCGTATCGAAGCTCGCATAAATGTTGGCCTGATAGTTTCGGCCGTGCCATCGATGAACGAGCCCGGTGACGCGCACGCCCGAGAGCAGTGCGTCGTTGTGGCGGTCCCATTCGCTGCGCAAGCCGACCGCAAGCCGGGGATCGACCGTCAGATGAACGCCGAGCGACGTGCTCTCGCGATCAGTCTCTTCAATCAGGGTGACGCCGCCGTCATAGGAGATCGGGCTCGCCGCAAAAGCGGAAGCTGACGATCCCAGGCAAAGGCTGACGACGGCGCAAAGGGTTCGCGCCATGACGATCCTCGCAGATTGACCCTGAAAAATGCTTCGCCCGGCGTAAACGCCGCGTTTACCCAAGCCGCGGCGGCGGCGGATCGGGCGATTTTGCAAAGCCCGCAAGTGGAATGAAAGGCGATGCGGAAAGCTCAGATGCGACGGCCGGATGCGCGGCTTCGCCTAAAACCTCAACGATCGCCGCCCCAGACGGGCATGCCTTGCAATGCGAGCCGGACCCGCAGGTGGGTTCGGAAGGTTGCGGCGCATCGGCGCCGTCGTGCGCGCCATGCATCATATGGCCGGCACGGGCGTCGGGCGGCGCACTTTCCGCCGATGCATGGCCGCAATAGTGGACGCCGGCGAAAGCGAGCGCGAATGCGACCACAAAGGCGGCGACGAGCTTCATGTCCGCAAGCATAGAAGGCCTGTTCGCTGGAAGCAAAGCTCTCCTGTCGGCGCTCTCGCCGCAGGGGTTCAAGATCCGGCGAGGGACCGCAAGAAGCGGGCTGAAGCTTCGATGAGGGCGTTCTAGACTGGGCCGGTAGCTGGTTCTGGCGATCCCATGACTGCGGCCCTTCGCCTTATCGAGACGCCTTACGCCGACGAAGCGGCGCGCTTCGCTGCGATGGAAGCCCGCGATCGGGAGGCGGAAGGCCGGTTCTGGGTCTGCGTCAAAACAACCGGGATTTTTTGCCTGCCGACCTGCGCCGCGAGGCCGCCGCTCAAGAAGAACGTCGTGTTCGCCCGGTCGCGCGCGGAGGCCATGGCGATGGGCTATCGCCCCTGCAAACGCTGCCGTCCGGAGCGCTTCGTCGCGGCTTCGCTCGCCGAACGCATTGACGGCGTGGATTGGGCGCGCGCGGGCGCAGGATTGGACGAGTGCGGATGGGCGTCGCTCGGCGCCCTCCTCAGCTTCGAGGAATGCAACGCCATGATTGCAGCTTACACGGACGATTCAATCTATCGCAGCACTGTGACGATGTCGCGTCACGGCTTCGGGTCGGGCGAATATCGGTATTACGCCGAACCGCTTCCGTGCGTCCTCGCCGGGCTGCGCGAGCGTCTCTATCCGCCCCTTGCAACCATCGCTTCGCGCTGGAGCGCGGCCCTCGGGCAGCGCCCTTATCCCGCGACGCATTCCGCATACCGACGGATCTGCGCCGATGCGGGCCAGACTCAGCCGACGCCCCTGATCCTGAAATACGGGCCCGGCGACTATAACCGTCTGCATCAAGATCTTTACGGAGGCGAGGCGTTTCCCATCCAGGCGGCGTTCCTCCTGTCTGAGCCCGGTCGGGACTTCGAGGGCGGCGAATTCATCCTGACCGAGCAGCGCCCGCGCATGCAGTCGCGCGCGACAGTCGCGCCCCTTAAAAAAGGCGAGGCGATCGCCTTTGCAGTCAACGACCGGCCTTTGAGGGGCGCTCGCGGAACCTATCGCGCCAAAATGCGGCACGGCGTTTCCGCGCTGCGCGCCGGCGCGCGCTTCGCGGCGGGAATTATTTTTCACGACGCGGAATAATCCCGCGGTAAACTCGCCCGCCGCTATTCCCAATTCTGCAGCCGACGGCTACGACCGCCGCGAGGGAGCCCGACATGATGCGGCGCGACATCCTCAAGACCGGCGCGATTGCTGCGGCGCTCGCCGCCTGCGGAAAGGCGAACCGGCCGAGCGGACCGCCGGACCTCGAAAAGCTCGACGCAATCGGACTGGCGCAGGCGATCGGCGACAAGCACATATCCGCGGCGGAGGCTATCGAGGCTGCCGGGCGGAGGATCGAAGACGCCGCACGGCTCGGCGCCTTCGCCGCCGTGGACATTAATCGCGCGCTCGAGCGGGCGAAATCCGTCGATCCGAAGGCGCCGCTTGCCGGCGTTCCCTATGCGATGAAGGATCTCGACAATTATCCCGTGTATCCCTTCGAACGCGGGTCGGCGCTGTTCAAGGGCGCCAAAGGCGACGGCACGGTGCCGTATACCGATAAAATTGATGCGGCCGGCGTCGTCGTCCTCGGCAAGACGGCGACGCCAGAATTCGGACTCCTGCCGACGACCGAGCCATTGGCCTATCGCGCGACCGTCAATCCTTGGAACACGGAGCATTCCAGCGGCGGATCGAGCGGCGGAGCGGCGGCGGCTGTCGCTGCGCGCATTCTCCCGATCGCGCATGCAAGCGATGGCGGCGGATCGATCCGGGTACCGGCGTCCTGCTGCGGAGTTTTCGGCTTGAAGCCATCGCGCGGACGCTTTCCGGATCAGGGCCTCTTGAGCCGCTCACTCGAACTGTCGATCAAGCATGCGGTGTCCTTGAGCGTCCGCGACAACGCCTTGATGTTGGCGCTGACAGAGCGTGAAGACGGGCCTTTGGAGTCCGTCGGCTTCGTCAAGCCGGACGGGGTCCGGCGCCTGAAAATCGCCATGAGCCTCAATAGCCCGGCGGGCGTCGCACCCGATCCCGAGGTCGCCGGCGCCGTTTCGGCCGCGGGGAAATTCCTTGAGGGCCTTGGCTGCGACGTGGCTCCCGTCGAAACGACTCCTCTGCAGAAGACCGGCGCGCAGGACGCTTTCGGACTCCTCTGGGGCGAAGGCGCGCAGGCGATCTACGGCCTAGCCGAGCAAATGACCGGAGAGAAGCCTGAGAAGACGGGCGTTCTTGAACCTTGGACCATGGCGCTCGCCGAACGGTTCCGCGCCGCGGGACCCGCGGCGCTCCAGGCGGCCATGCTGATCCTCAACGAACTCATCGAAGAGGTCGCTGCGTGGTTCAAGACATATGACGCCTGGCTGACCCCGGTGCTCGCCGGCCCGCCGCCGAAACTTGGAGTTCTGCGGGGCGACGTTCCTTTCGAGACCCTGTCGAATCGCTGCAACGCTTATGTCGCCTACACGCCGATCCACAACGTTGCGGGAACGCCAGCAGTATCGATCCCCTTTGCCTGGACAAAGGACGGCCTGCCGATCGGCGTGCAACTCTCGGCCGGCCTTGGAAAGGAAGCGACGCTTTTGCGACTCGCCTACGCATTCGAAGAAGCCCATCCGTGGGCGGATAAACGCCCGCCGATCGCGGCGTAGGGCGGATGCAATCGGCCGTCCCTCGCGACCGTCGCCGCAGGCGGATTGCATCCTACGAGGCCCTCGTCCGCCCCCCGGTTCCGCGCCGCGCCGCACTCATGATAGGGTCCGGGAAAACGAGGGGTCTTGCGGTTGGACAGGTTTTTCAAAGAGTTGCGTCGCCGCAACGTCTTCCGGGTGGCCGGCGTATACGCCGTCGCGGCGTGGTTGCTCACGCAGGTCTCGGCGCTGCTTGAAGGCTCGCTCGGACTGCCGCCGTGGTTCGACGCGCTGGTCATCGCCCTTCTCGCCGTCGGCTTTCCATTGGCCGTGCTCTTCGCCTGGATGTACGAGCTGACGCCCGAGGGCGTGAAGCTCACCGCAAACGTCCCCGAATCGGAGAGCATAGCTCCGAAGACCGGAAAAAAGCTGGACTTCGCCATTCTCGGCGGACTCTTGCTGGCGATCGGGCTCGTTGTCGCCGACCGGCTCATGCCCGAAGCCCCGGCCTCCGCCGCGGCGCGCGCGCCGGGCGCCGGCGCCGAGGAACCCAGCTCCGCAACCGGATCGTCGACGCAACAGGCTACCCTTTCTGGGCCGTGGCAAAGCGACGGCGTCAGGAAGGATGCGGGCGCTGCGCCCGCGGCGTCGATCGCGGTGCTGCCGTTTGCGGACCTCTCGCCCGCGAGCGACCAGGCCTATTTCTCGGAAGGGATCGCCGAGGAAATCCTCAACGTGCTGGCGCGCATCGACGGCCTCAGGGTCGCCTCGCGCACGTCATCGTTCCAGTTCCGCAAGAGCGAAGCGGGCGTTCCGGCGATCGCGCGCGAGCTCGGCGTCCGGCACATTGTCGAGGGCAGCGTCAGGAAGGCCGGAACGACGGTCCGCATCACCGCGCAATTAATCGACGCCGAGACCGACGCTCATCTGTGGTCGAAGACCTTCGACCGCCCGCTGACGACTGAAAACGTCTTCGCCATCCAGGACGAAATCGCGCGCGAGATCGTCGCCGCGCTGCCCGAAGGGATGGCCAAGCCCAATGTCGCGCGCAAGGCCGACACGGAGAACCTCGACGCCTACGAGCTTTATCTGAAGGGCCATGCGCTCTTCGTCGCCCGCGGCAAGGAGAACCTCATGGAAGGCATGCGCGCGCTCGAAGAGGCGACGCGCATCGATCCCGGTTTCGCGCGCGCCCATGCGGCGCTCTCCGCGATCTATTCGGTCGCGCCGAGCTGGCGCATCCTCGACCGGGACTACAGGCCGCTCGCGAAAAACGCCGCCGACCGCGCCCTCGAACTCAATCCGGATCTGTCGCTTCCCTATGCGGCGCTTGGCTATGCGACGCGCATTATGATCGCTGAGGGCGGCGGAACCTGGGAGGAGTCGCTGGCGCACTATGACAACGCAATCGCGCGCGATCCCAAGAACGCGACCGCGGTGTTCTGGCGTGGCATCGAGTACCATTCGCTCGGCTATTTCGACCGCGCCATCGCCGCCTACGAGTCCTGCCTCGCAATCGATCCGGCCTACGAGAACTGCCGGCGCTGGATGGCGAAGGCGCATCTTTGCGCCGGGCGCGTCGATGAAGGCTTGCGTATTTTCGAGCAGGGACTCGAAAAGGGCTTTTTCAATCAAGACAATCAGTTCGCGGAGGCCTACGCAGCGCGCGGGAATAGCGCGGCGGCGCTCGCTTTGCTCACTGAGTCCCTATCTGAATACAAGCCGGCGATCTCGCCGCTTTACCGCGCGCTGACCGATCCGAGGTTCAGCGAGGCGGACCGCAGGGCCGGCCTCGAGATCATCAACGCAATCCCCGACCTCCGGAACGCCGAGGCTGAGCCGTTTCTGTGGCTCAAGGCCTATGACCAAATTCCCGTATACGACCGCGGCCAGTCGCTCGTGTGGTGGTTCCGCGGCGATCCGGTTTTCCTGAAGTCGAAGGAGCGCAAGGCGATCATGCGCGCCTGGAAGCTCCCCGATTACTGGCGCAAACACGGCTTCCCGCCGCAATGCAAGCCGGTCGGCAAGGATGATTTCGAGTGCAAATGATGCGTAGGGCGGATGGAGCGAAGCGCAATCCGCCGCCTTTCCGTGCGATGGTCGGCGCACGGCGGATTTCATCCGCCCTACAAGCGAACGTTTCCCATGGGTAATCTTTGGACAGAACTCCGTCGGCGGAACGTCTTTCGCGTCGCGGGCGTCTATGCGGTGGCCGGCTGGCTGCTCGCGCAGATCGCCGCGACGCTGGAGAACGGCATCGGCCTGCCCTCGTGGTTCGACGGATTCATCATCGCGACCTTGCTGATCGGCTTTCCCGTCGCCCTAATTCTCGCCTGGGCGTTCGAGCTGACGCCCGAAGGCGTGAAACTGACCGCGAACGTTCCCGAAGGCGAATCTATCGCGCCGAAGACCGGACGCAAGCTCGATTACGCGATCCTCGCTGGAGTCGCTCTCGTCGCCGCGCTGTTCGTTGCGGACCGGCTGACGCCCGAAAAGCCCGCGGCCGTGCGCTCGGGTGCCGTTGCGAGGGCCGACGGAGACGCGAAGCCGCCAGCGGCGTTGGACAAACCGGCTGAGGCGAAGGCGCCGCCTCCGGCCGCCTCGATCGCCGTCCTTCCGTTTGCGGACCTCAGCCAGGAAGGCGACCAGGCTTATTTCTCCGACGGCGTCGCGGAGGAAATCCTCAACGTGCTCGCGCGCATCGAGGGGCTCAAGGTCGCCTCGCGCACCTCATCCTTCCAGTTTCGCGGGACGGCGCGCGGCATTCCTTCGATCGCCAACGAACTCGGCGTTCGCCATATTCTGGAGGGCAGCGTCCGGAAGTCGGGCGACGCGATCCGCGTCACCGCGCAATTGATCGACGCCGGGACCGACGCGCATCTGTGGTCGCAGACCTTCGACCGGCCGCTGACGACCGACAATGTCTTCGCCATCCAGGACGAAATCGCCAAGGCGATCGTAGAAAACCTCCCCGAGAGCCTGCGCGGCGCCGCGCCGGCCCCGGCGCCGCGCAAGGCCGACACCGAAAATCTCGATGCCTACGAACTTTACCTCAAGGCCTGGAGCCTGTTCGTCGCGCGCGGCCGTGAAAATCTCGTCGCGGCGACGGAGGCGCTGAACCAGGCGATCAAGATCGATCCCGAATTCGCGCGCGCGCACGAACTCCTTTCGGCCGTCTACGCAATCAGCCGGAACTGGGGGATCTCGGATCGCGACTACGATGCTCTCGCGCTCGCCGAAGCCGAGGCGGCCCTGAAGCTCAATCCCGAACTGGCGCAGCCCTATGCGACCCGCGGCTTCGTTGGAAAGACCTTGATGCTGACCGATGCCTCCTTCAGCTGGGAGAACACGCTCGGCGATCTCGAGGAGGCAGTCCGGCGCGATCCGTTGAACCCGACGATCCGCTTCTGGCGCGGCCTTCACTACACCGATCTTGGCTTTTTCGATCGGGCCGTCGCCGATATGAGCGAATGTTTCCGCCTCGATCCCGCCTACCAGAATTGCCGGCGGTTCACGGCGCTGGCGCATTTGCACGCCGGGCGCGATGACGAGGCGTTCGCGTTGTTCGAAGCGGGGCTGGCGGAGGGATTTTCCAACGCCAATCTTCCCTTCGCAGCCGCCTATGCGCAGCGCGGCCAGCGCGCCGCCGCGCTCATGCTCCTAAATCTCTCCCTCGTCGACGCGCCGACCGTCGTCGACCCGGTCTTCCGCGCCATGACCGGACAGCCCGTCGCTGAGGAGGAGCGCGCGGCCGCGCTCGCCGCACTCGTCGACCTCGGTCGGACGTCCGGGGTCGACACCCAGACAGCGGTTTATTTTCTAAAGGACTGGGCCGCGATCGGGAGCGATCCCTATCCGCTCCGGGGCCCGGATCATCAATGGTTCCGGCACGACCCGGAATGGCTCAAATCCAGCGAGCGCAAGGCGTTCATCCGCCGGCTGAAACTGCCCGAATACTGGCGCAAGCACGGCTTCCCGCCGCAATGCAAGCCGGTCGGCAAAGAAGATTTTGAGTGCAAGTGATGCAAAAGCTCTTCGCAGAACTCCGTCGGCGGAACGTCTTCCGTGTCGGGATCGCCTACGTCGTCGGCGCCTGGTTGATCACCCAGGTCGTCGCCAATGTCGCGCCGATCCTCGGACTGCCGCCGGCGTTTGGGAAAGGCGTTCTGCTTCTCCTGGCGCTCGGCTTTCCCGCCGCGCTGCTCTTTTCCTGGATTTACGAGCTGACGCCGGACGGCCTGAAGAAAACCGCCGAAGTGCCCGAAGCGCAGAGCATCTCCGCGAAAACCGGGCGCAAATTCGATTACGCCATCCTCGCCGGGCTTGCGCTGGTCGTCGCCCTGCTCATCGTCGACCGGTTCCTGCCGTCCTCCGCGTCGGCTGACCGATCGGCGACCGGTCAGCCTCCTCGGGATGAGGCCGGAGAGCAACAAACTGCGCCTCACCCTGAGGAGCCTGCGACGCTGAGCGTCGCAGGCGTCACGAAGGGTGCCGCCGCCAACGCCGGCGTCGCCGTGCTGCCCTTTTCAAACCGCAGCGCGAAGGCGGAGGACGCCTATTTCGCCGAAGGCATCCATGACGATCTCCTGACCCAGCTCGCGAAGATCTCCGCGCTGCGCGTGATCTCGCGCACCTCGGTGATGGGATATGCGGGCACGACCAAGAAAATCCCGGAAATCGCCGACGAGCTCGGCGTCGCCGCGATCCTCGAAGGCGCGGTGCAGCGCTCGGGCGCGCGCGTGCGCATCAACGTCCAGCTGATCGACGGTGCGACCGACGCGCATCTGTGGGCGGAGAATTACGACCGCGAGCTGACGGCGGAAAACCTTTTCGACATCCAGGCCGAGATCACGCAAGCGATCGCCGCGGCGCTCAAAGCCGTGCTCACGCGCGACGAGAAAGCGTCACTCACCGATAAAGCGACTGACAACGTCGCCGCCTATGAGGCCTTCATTCGCGGCAAAGTCCTGGCGCGCGGCGAGACCGCCGGGAGCGCCGATCTCCGCGCCGCCGTCGCCGCGTTCGACGAGGCGACCCTGCTCGACCCTGAGTTCGCCGGGGAACACCAATGCGGCGGTCCTGCCGTGGGATCTGCCGGGCCTCAGGGGCGATCTTGCTGGCGTGCGGGCCGCGGCCAAGGATTACGAGGAAAACGCCCCGCGGGACGTTTGGGCGCAAGCCAACCACTATTTCGGCCTCGCCAAAGCCTTCGCGCGCGCCGGCGATTCGAAAGCCGCGCTCGATTATCTCGAACGACTGGCGGCGCGCTTCGGCCCTGCCTCATATCTGAATTTCTCCGCGGCGCCGGCCTTCGATCCGCTGCGCAAGGAGAAACGCTTTCTGGCGCTGAAGGCGGCGTACGAGAAATGGGCGTCGGAGCAAGGCCGTGAGTAATCTTTTCGCAGAACTCCGTAGACGGAATGTCTTCCGGGTCGCCGGCGTCTACGCCGTGGTCGGCTGGCTTCTCGCGCAGGCCGCGGGCGTGCTCGAGAACGCGCTGTCGATGCCGGCCTGGTTCGATACGGTGGTCGTCAGCCTTCTCCTTCTTGGCCTTCCGGTCGCTCTCGTTCTTGCCTGGGCCTTCGAATTGACGCCCGAGGGGGTCAAGCTCACGGCCCAGGTTCCGCAGGGCGAGAGCATCGCGCCGAAGACCGGACGCAAGCTTGATTATGCGATCCTTGCGGGGCTTGCGCTGGTCGCGGTCGTCGTCATCGCCGACAGGGCGTTCCCCGGAAAACCGGATTCAGCCCAGCAAGCGCAGGCGGGCGCAGACGGCGGGGCCGCGCCGGACGCAGCCGCCGGTGAAGCGCCGGCGGTCAAAGCCGCGAGCGCCGCGCGCGGCGCCTCGGTCGCCGTGCTGCCTTTCGACAACCGGAGCGCGCGCGAAGAAGACGCGTTTTTCGCCGAGGGTATGCATGACGATCTCCTGACGCAGCTCGCGAAGATTTCCGCGCTCCGGGTCATCTCGCGAACGTCCGTGCTCGGCTACGCCGGCACGACAAAGAAGATTCCCGAAATCGCCAAAGAGCTCGGCGTCGCGGTGATCCTCGAAGGCGCAGTGCAACGGGCCGGCGAACGCGTCCGCATCAATGTCCAGCTGATCGACGGCGCCAGCGATGCCCATCTTTGGGCCGAGAATTACGACCGCGCGCTCACCGCCGAAAACGTCTTCGACATCCAGGCGGAGATCGCGAGCGCCATCGCCGCGGCTCTGAAGACGGCGCTCAAGGTCGAAGAGAAAGAAGCGCTCGCCGCGCCGGCTCGACGCGCAATATCGACGCCTATGAAGCCTTTCTCCGCGGCAACACGCTGCTGCGCTACGACACGGGAATGCATGAGGATTATCTCGCCGCCATCGCCGAATTCGACAAGGCGACCGACCTTGATCCGTCCTTCGCAGCGGCCTTTGCGGCAAAGGCGAAAGCGCAATTATCGATCTTCTGGTATGAGGCGGAAGGAGTCGAGTGGCGCGATGCGGCGCGGGCGTCGATCGCCACGGCGACGGCGCTCGCGCCGGACGCCCCGGAGACGCTGACTGCGCTCGGCTATTACCTTTATTGGGGATTCTTCGATTATGCGCGCGCGGACGCTGCGCTCGATCGCGCGCTTGAGCGCGCGCCGAACAGCGTCGGGGCGTGGCTCGCAAAAGGCTTCGTCGCGCGCCGCGACGGCCGGCTGGCCGACGCCGTCGCGGCTCTCGACACGGCGCGGCGCCTCGATCCCCTGAATTACGAACCGCACGTCGAGATCGGGGACACGCTGGCCGCGCAGGGGCGTTTCGCCGAGGCCCGCGCGGCGCTCGATCGCGCGCGAGAGATCAGCCCGACCTCAATTCAGGGTCCGTTCTACGAAGCGTGGTATTGGACGCAGCGCGGCGACCCTGACCGCGCCTGGGCCGCGGCCAAAACGAGCCGGCTTTATTTCGATTACCGGTTTCTGAACGCGGTGAACACACGCGATTTGAAGAACGTCGAGTTCGCGCTGGAGACCTGGCCCGCCGCCGAGCGGCGGCCCTCAAGTTTTCCCGAGGCCTATGAGACGGCGCGCGTCGAGGCGCTGCTGTTGGCCGGCCGAAAGACGGAGGCGGCAGCCGTCCTTGGCGCCATCAAGCAGCGCCAACGAAAGCGAGGCGCGGAGAACCGCGATGTTCACAACGCGCAGTCCGCTTTCTTCGACGTCGACGTCGCCGGCCTTGCCGGCGATCTCGCGGGCGTTCGCGCGGCCGACCGCGATTATCGCGAGAATGCGCTGAAGGACCACTGGTACGACCGTGACCGCCGTTTGAGTCTCGCCAAGGCCTATGTGCGCGCCGGCGATCCGGACGCGGCGCTCGAGCACCTTGAGCGCATCGCGGCGGATTTCGGGCCGGCGTCGTTTCTACATTTCTCCATTCCTCCCACCTTCGACCCGATCCGCAATCACAAGCGGTTTCTGGCGCTGAAAGCGAATTACGAGGCGTGGGCTGCGGAGCACGGCGATGAATAACGTGTTCGCACTCGGCGTAGGGCGGATGAAATCCGCCGTCTTCCCCGCGATGGGCGGCGCTTGGCGGATTTCATCCGCCCTACAGCCGTCCGCATTGTGAGCGTTGGTAATGGCGAATCTGTTCGCAGAACTCCGCAGGCGGAATGTCTTCCGGGTCGCCGGCGTCTATGCGGTCGCGGGATGGCTCCTGGCGCAGGCGGCAGTCCTCATCGAAGCGCCGCTGTCGCTGCCCTCATGGTTCGACACGCTCGTCTTGGTCATTCTCCTACTCGGCTTTCCCGTCGCGCTCATTCTAGCTTGGGCGTTCGAGATGACGCCCGAGGGCGTCAAACTGACCGCGAATGTGCCCGAAGGCGAATCGATCGCGCCGAAGACCGGCCGCAAGCTCGATTACGCGATCCTCGCCGGAATCGGCCTCGTCGCCGCGCTCTTCGTCGCGGGGCGGCTGATGCCTGCGCCCTTCGTAACGCCGGGGGCTCCTCAGGATGTGGCCGTCGGCGGCGCGGCGCAGCACGCTCCGTCCGAGGCGGCTTCGGCGCCAGGTGCCTTCTCGAAGGATGCGAAGCGGGCGCCGCCGCCGGCCGCATCGATCGCCGTCCTTCCGTTTACGGATTTATCGCCGGGCAAGGACCAGGAGTACTTCTCCGACGGGATCGCCGAGGAAATCCTCAACGTTCTGGCCCGCATCGAGGGATTAAAGGTCGCCTCGCGCACCTCGTCCTTCCAGTTCCGCGAAACCGCGCGCGGAATCCCCGCGATCGCCGGCGACCTCGGAGTCCGCCATGTGCTCGAAGGAAGCGTGCGGCGCTCCGGCGACGCGATCCGCGTCACCGCGCAATTGATCGACGCCGGGACCGACGCGCATCTGTGGTCGCAGACCTTCGACCGGCCGCTCTCTACGGAGACGGTGTTTGCGATCCAGGACGAGATCGCCAACGCCATCGTCGCGGCGCTGCGAGAGAGAATCGGCCTTGAAGTCGCTAAAGCGCCGACCGCTGTCGCCCCGACCGAGAATGTCGACGCCTACGAACTGTTCCTGAAGGCGCGCGCGCGCTTCCAGGCGCGGCGCGATCTCGACGCGGCGGACGCCATGCTCGCCGAGGCCCTCGCGATCGACCCGAATTTCGCCGACGCTTTGGCGATCCGCGCCGCCATTTTGAATTTCGGCGGCGAGTACGGGGGCCAATCCAGGGACGACCGGGCGACGCGCGCAGAGGGCCGGGCGCTCATCGACAAGGCGCTGGCGATCGACAAGGAGAACAGCCTCGCGCATGCGATCAACGCGCTCAGCCATTTTACCGAGCGGCAGGAAGGCGGCGGATCGGCGGATTGGGCCGCCATTCTGGCGGGCTATGAACGCGCGCTCGAACTCGATCCCATGAATGCCAACGCGCTCAACTGGCAAGGCATCACTCTCGCCTATCTCGGCGACAACGAGAAGGCCGCGGCGGTTCATCGCCGCTGCGTCGCGGTCGATCCCGCGCTCTCCGCCTGCCGCAGCAATCTTGCCATCGAGCTGATCGGTCTCGGCCGCAAGAATGAGGCGGCCGGCGTTCTCGACGCGGCGATCGACGCCGGCGCCTTCGCCGTCGGTCCCGGCCAGATGGTCCTGCTCGCGGAATTGAAGCGCCGCGACGCATTCCTGCTGCTCTCGCTCAATGTTCCGGGACTGAGGGGATACCGGAAATTCAACGCGCTTTACGCGGCCATCAGCGAGCCGGGCGCCGACCCTGCGGTCGCCGCCGAAATCAAGGCGCTCTTCGCCGAGAACAAGGCGTCGTCGCGAGCCTATACGCTGCTCAACGCGCTCGGCGATTATGAGCGGCCGGCGCTCATTGTCGCCTATGGCGGCGACATCATGGCCGGTTACCGCCGTTCGCCCGCATTCAAGGCGCATATGCGGGCCAGCGGCGCTTATGATTACTGGCGGAAGCACGGCTTCCCTCCGCAGTGCAAGGCCAAAGGCAGAGACGATTTCGAGTGCAGGTGATGAGGAAGCTCGCCCGAGACCGTAGGGCGGATGGAGCGAAGCGCAATCCGCCGTCTTTCCGTTCGGCCGGCGGCGCATGGCGGACATCATCCGCCCTACAGGTTCCTAATGGCTGACGTTTTCATCTCCTATGCACGGGCGGAGCGCGAGCGGGTCGCGAAGCTTGCTGCTGCGCTGGAGGCTGAAGGCCTGACGGTCTGGTGGGACCGGCGCATCGACGCCGGCGCAGAGTTCTCGAAGGACATCGAACGCGAATTGACCGCCGCGAAGGCGGTGATCGTCGCCTGGTCGGTCGCCGGTAACGCATCGCCCTGGGTGAGGGACGAGGCCTCTTTCGCGCGCAATCACGGCAAGCTCCTGCCGATCCGGCTCGACGCCAGCGATCCGCCGCTCGGCTTCCAGCAGTTCCACGCCTTCGATTTTTCGCAATGGCGCGGCGATCCGAAGGCGGAGGAATTTGCGACGCTGCTCGCCTCCGTCAGGCGGCGCACCGCCGGCGAGACGGCGCCGTTCGAACCGGCGCCCTCGCGGCCGGCCGGCCTCATCGCGCTCTCGCGCAGTCGACCCGCGCTGGTTCTCGCAGCTGTGGTCGCAGCGATCGCACTTGCGGCGCTCATTTTCATCGCGCGGCCCTTCGGGACGCCGCCTTCGGCGGCTCCTCAGGGCGAGGCGGTATCGCCTCATCCTGAGGGGCCGTCGGCGGACGCCGAAGGCGTCACGAAGGACGCGCGCGTCGGGCTCGCGGTTCTTCCGTTCACCAATCTCTCGTCCGATCCGGAGCAGGAGCATTTCGCCGACGGCCTCACCGAGGAGCTGCTCAACTGGCTCGGCAATGTCGAGGGTCTGCGCGTGCCGGGCCGCACGTCGTCGTTCCAGTTCAAGGGCAAGGCCGACGACCTTCGCGCCATCGGCGAGCGACTTGCTGTCGATTACCTTCTCGAAGGAAGCGTCCGCCGGTCGGGCGACGCCATGCGCATCACCGCCCAGCTCATCGAAGCGAAGACCGGCTCTCATCTGTGGTCCGCAGCGTATGACCGCAAACTCGCCGACATTTTCGCCATCCAGGACGAGATCGCGCGCATCGTCGTCACCGAGCTTCTCGGCAAAATCCCCGAAAGTGGCGTCGCCAATCCCGCCGCCGTCGGCGACGTGGATCCACGCGCGCATGAGCTTTACCTCGAAGGCCGCGCGTTGCTTTCGGTGCGCCAATGGGAGGCGTCGTTCTCCAAGTTCCAGGCTGCCGCAGCCGTGGATGGCCGCCATTTCATTTCTCAAGCCTATATTGCGGTGATCGCGGCGTGGGCGCAGGCGCACGCGTTTCCGTTGCCTGACCTTGAGAAAAGCCTGACGGCGACCGCCGACGAGGCGCTTGCCGCGGCGGTCAGATTGAATCCGGAGGCCGCGGACGTCCTCTTCGCGCAAGGCTGGGTCGCCGATGCGCGCAGCACCAAATTTGCGGACACGACGAGCCCGGTCGCCATTGGTTTCTACCAGCGCGCCGTGCGCGCCAATCCCCGGCATGTCGAGGCGCTTCATGCCTTGGCCAGAGCGGAAATGGTGATCGCTCCACAACGCTCGATCGAACTCTTCGAGCAGGCGCTTGAGATCGATCCTGCGCACAGCTCGGCGCGCAACAATCTCATCAACGCTTATGTGGCGAGCGGCGCCCGCGAAAAGGCCCTGCTTGCGGCTCGCCACTCTCTGGCGCTCGGGCCGGGCGCCTCCCGGAGATCGGCGGCCGCCGCCGGCTGGAAACTGGGGGATATGGGGCTGGTCGGCGAGGCGCTCTTCGGTGACTTCGAGGCGACGGAGCGCGATATCGAAGCGCGCTGGTGGCGCGCGGCGGTTCTCGCCGATCTCGGCGCCCTTGAAGAGTCCCGATTTCTCTTCGCGAAGGTGGCGGCCGCCGAACTTCCGGCCTGGCGTCCCTTGGCCCGCATCAATGCCGCCGTTCTCGGCCAGGATGCGAAGGCGGCGCTCAGCGCCGCCGAAGCGGCGCGAGGATTTGAGCCCGCGCCGCCTTATTCCGCCATGGCGCTCAGTTCCGCGCTGATCAGGGCAGGCGAGCCCCAACGCGCTTATGACGTACTGCTCGAACGGTGGCCGATCCTCGCCAATCGAAACGTCAAGGACATCATTTTGAGCGGCATGCGCGGCCTCGATTTCCTGAAGGCGGCGCACGCGCTCGATCTGGCGGGACGCCGCGACGAGGCGCGCGCTCTTTGGCAGGCTGCGCTCGACGCCATCGAAGCGGAACAACCGGCGTTCACATGGCAAGCTAATCTGGAGGACGCCCTTGTTCATGGCAATCTCGGGAACCGGGAGGCGGCCATAGCGAGTTTCACGGCGGCCTATGGCGCCGGCTTTCGCTATCTCTGGTCATATAACAGTATCGAATCTGTCGATGACGGCTTTTACGCCGAGCACGGATTATTCAAGCCGCTCATGGCGATCCCGGAAATCGCGGCGATGGTCGACAAGGTCGAGGCGGAGAATGCAAAAACCCTTGAACAGTTCAACAAGAAGTACGGCATCCTCGACCGGGTACGCGAGATGATGGCGGCCGAGTCCGCCGCAGGTCACGACTGATGGCCGACATCTTCATCTCCTATGCGCGGGCCGACCGGGAGCGGATCGAGACGCTGGCGGCCGCGCTGGAAGCGGAGGGACTCGCCGTCTGGTGGGATCGTCAGATTGTCGGCGGCGCGGAATTCTCAGCTGAAATCGAGAAGGCGCTCGACGGGTCGAAGGCCGTTCTCGTCGCCTGGTCAGCGCACGGGAACGCCTCGCCCTGGGTCAAAGACGAAGCGACGCGCGCGCGGCGCCAGGGCAAGCTCGTTCCGGCGCTCCTCGACAAGGTCGAGTCGCCCATGGGGTTCGGGCAGTATCACGCGGTCGATCTCGCCGACTGGAAGGGCGATCCGAAATCGCCGGCGTTTCAGGATTTGCTCCGTGCGCTCAAGGGGCGGATTTCTGGCGAAGCTCCAGGCGTCGCGGCGGACGCGACGCCGGTCCGTTCGCGCGCGCCGAATGCTCGCAGAGTCATCTTGGCCTGCATCGCAATCGGCGTCGTCGCGCTCTTGGCCGCTGGTCTGTGGTTCGCGCTGCGCGCCCCGCGCAATCCCGACCAGACGAAAACCGCCGCGACCGCCCCTCAGACGCCGGAAAAATCGATCGCGGTCCTGCCCTTCGCCGATATGAGCGCCGCGCACGATCAGGAATATTTCGCCGATGGCATGGCTGAAGAAATCCTCAACGTTCTGACCAAAATCGACGGCCTCAAAGTCTCAGGGCGCACGTCTTCCTTCTCTTTCAAGGCGAAAAGCGAAACTGCCAAGACGATCGGCGCTGCGCTCGGCGTGGCGCATATCCTCGAAGGATCGGTGCGGAAGCAGGGCGACCGGGTGCGCATCACCGCCCAGCTCATCCGCGCCGACGACGGGTTTCATTTGTGGTCCGAGGATTACGACCGCGACCTCGTCGACATTTTCGCCGTGCAGGACGAAATCGCCACAGCGATCGCCAATGCGTTGTCTGTAAAGCTCGGCGCCGGGGCCGCCGCTGCATCTGGCGAGACGAAGCTGCCGGCGGCGCATGATCTGTATTTGCGCGCGCGCGCGCTTCTGGCGATGCGCAGTCCGCCGGCGCTGCAGCAGGCGGCCGATCTCTTCCGGGCCGCGATCGTGCTCGATCCCGATTACGCCGCGGCGCATGCCGGACTTGGCCGCACGTTGTCGGTGATGCTTTATTTCGAGGATGTCCGCGACCTTGCTGCGGTGATGGCGCAGGCGGCGGAGGCCGCGAAGCGGGCGCACGAACTCGATCCGAAGAGCGCTGAGGCTTATGCGACGCTGGCCCAGATCGACTGGTATTACCGCTGGGACTGGGCGGCTGCGGAAGCCGCCATGCAGCGCGCGGTCGAACTTGCGCCCAACGACGCGGAGACCGTCAATTTCGCCGGCGATCATTACCGCCATCGCGCCGAACTCAGGAAGGCCGAGGAATTTGAATTGCGCGCGACCGAGCTCAATCCGCTCTATGCAGTCAACTTCAGCGATCTGTCTTATATCCTCTTGTACAGCAACAAGTGTCGTGAAGCCCTTGACGCCGCAACCAAGTCGATACGGCTCGACAAAACTCACCGGAACGGCTGGAGCGCGCGCACCACGGCGCAAGCATGCCTTGGCCGCATTAAGGACGCGCAGGATTCCCTCGCCGGACTCGCCGCGGCGTCGCCAGGCACCGTGCGCTATCAAGCCGCGGTCGCACGCGTCGCCTTCGCGGACGGCGACGCCAGGAATGTGAAGGAGGCGATCGACGCCCTTCGACGCCTCGGCCGCGAAGGCGCGCAGGCCGAATATGTCCTTGCGGATCTGCTGGCGCACACCGGCGACCATGCCGGCGCCGCTAAGGCCCTCGCTGCGGCGTATGAGAAACGCGACGCCATGTTCATACTCGACTCCGGCCGCCTCATTCCCGAGGATTGGCCCGATGATCCGGCCATCCGCGCCGCGCTCGACAAGCCCGAGCTGAACAAGCTCTGGGAAATCCGGCGCAAGAACCTCGCAGCGAATCCGCGTGGGGAAAAGCAATGAGCGACGTCTTTATCTCTTATTCGCGGGAGGACCGCACGCGCATTGAAAGCCTGGCGGCTGCGCTCGAAGCTCAAAGTTTCTCTGTTTGGTGGGACCGCGACATTCTGGGCGGCGCCGACTTCTCCGAGACGATCGAGCGTGAGCTCGAAGCCGCCGGGACGGTCATCGCGGCATGGTCGAAAGGCGCCTGTGCGTCGAAATGGGTGCGCGACGAAGCGGCCTATGCGCGCGATCGCGACAAACTCGTTCCGATCGTACTCGAACCCGTAGAGCCGCCGCTCGGCTTCCGCCAGATCCAGGCGCTCGACTTCGCGCAATGGAAAGGCGACGCAGAGGCGCCTGTCTTCAGGCTCCTGATCGCGTCCCTACGGCGGGGCGCAGCGACGACCGCAAGCCCGACGCCGAGCGTCGCGCCGCGGTCTGTCCGCCGGCGGCGTTTCGTGTTTGCAGGCGTGTGCGCGGCTGCGGTTGCGGCCCTCGTCGGCGCGGCCCTGTTTGTCGCGAATCGTCAGACCACGTCCGACGCTGCAGGTCCGCGACTGAACCCTGCGCTCTCGGCCCTCGGCGCATCGAACCGCGCCGAAGAGCGCGCCGCTTACGAGTCGTTCGTCGCCGGAGACCGCAACGAGGCGCTCGACATCCTCGAGCGGTTCGCGCGAGACCTCGAGGGGCGCGGCGAGACATTGGCGGCGGCCGAGGCCTATACGCGCGCTGCTTCGCTCGCGCTCCTAGTCGACCAGGCGCGCGGGCTTGCGGCGCGTCAGAAGGCCTTCGCGCTCGACCCGGAGTCCTTCGACGCCTTCCAGGGCCTTTTCTTCGACACCCTGCTGACGAAGGGCCCGGACGCCGCCGAAGCCCTCGGCGTTGAAACGGCCGCCCGTACGGACATCTCCGCGCGCCTGCGCGCTCTTGCTTATGCCTGCCTCGCCGTGCTCGTCGCCGACTTACGGCGCGATCTCGCCCGCGCCGAAGGCTATCTGATGCGGGTGAAGGCGCTAGGGTCCGGTGACCCGGCGATCAACGCCGCGCACGCCTGGGCGGAATCGGTTGTCGCCTGGCGCAGCGACGATCTCGCGCGGTCGCGCGCGCGGATGGAGACGGCGAAAGAACTGATGCCGGAGGCCGCGAAGCTCGTCCGCTGGTCGATGCCGATCGAGATCCAGGACACGCGCCTCGCTTTCTCGTCGGGCGACTGGGAGAATGCGTTCCGCGTCGGCGCCTCGGCCGTCGAAGCGCGCGCCAAAGCCGGGCTCTTCATTCCCACGCCCATGTTGTTCATCGCCTGCCGCGCCGGACTTTACATCGGCGAGGTCGAACGGGCCGCCCCCTACTGCCTCGCCACCGAATCCTACGCTCCCGGAGATCGGAAGCTTTACGCCGCCGAACTCGCGGCCGCGCGCGGCGACCTCGACGGCGCGAGAGCTGAGCTTGCGGCGGCGCGCGCCATCGGATCGCCGAAAGACGCGCAGCTTGCTCTGGTCGACGCCCGTATCGCGGCCGCCGCCGGCGATCTCGAAGCCGCGCAAACCGCTCTCTGGCGACACCTCGACATGGTGGCGGCCGAGCCCGACGCAAAAAGCCGTCGCGCGACCGCGCTTCGGCTTTACGCCGTCTCGATGATTGATGTCGGGGCGACGGCGCGCGCCTGCGCGCCCCTCGCCGAGGCTGAAGCGCTTTACGGCGTGATCGGCGGCGATGCCGGCGTCGCGGAGACCCAAGCGCTTGGCCGGAAGGCGGCGTGCAAATCGGGTCCGCCATGATCGCAGTATCGAGCGGAACTTGACGCGGTGAACCTCTCTGACGCCGCGATGATCGCGCAGATCGCAGGAACGGTCCTTGTCGTTCCGACCCTCCTCTACCTCGCGCTGCAAGTTCGTCAGAACACGAAGCAGCTAAAGGCCGCGGCGCGCTATCAGTTCGTCGAGGCGACGGGACAGGTGAACGCCGAGGTCATCGCGAACAAGCAGGCGGCGTCGGTGTTTCGCCGAGGACTCTCGAATTACGCAGATCTCGACGCCGACGAACGCATCCAGTTCCCTTTTTTGATCGGGCAACACCTGCAAATCCATTCGGTGATGTTCGAGCTCCACGAGGACGCCCTTCTTACGTATGGGAAGAGTTCGGCAGGACCGGCCTCGACCAGAAATTCGTGGCCTACGGTTGAAGGGCTGCGCGTCGGCGCCGAGAGCTCCTACGACATGACGAAGATCTGATCGGACCGGTGTCACAGAGCGTGCGTTGACGGTCAAAGCGTCGGCGCCGAACGTCGCGCGGCGTCGAGAACGAGAACCAATCCCAGCGACCAGAATCCGACGAAGGTGAGGAACTCGTTGATCTGGAGCGTCCTGAAGAAAAGCGCGGTCATGAGATATCCGACGATGCCGATGAGAATGGCGAGACCGATCATGGGCGCGGCAAGCGCAAGCCTATTGCCGGCGAGCGAAGTCGGCGTACCAGGATCGCGCGACCATCTTGCTGAGACGCTGAAACCCCTGCTCTGCGGCCGCAGGCGCCCCGCGCGAGAATGGCCGGCCGGTCTTTTCGCAGACGGCCTTCAGCATCATGTCCGGCAGACGATCTCCCGGCGCCCAGCCGGTCAGATCAATCGTATTGAGGCTGCGGAAATCGAGCGGCGGCTGCACTCCGTCGGCGTTCACAGGAAGCAGAATCTTTCGCTCCCGCGCCGCCGATGCCTCGCCGACCACCCACTCGCTATCCACGGAACGGCGCGACCAGATGACGATCGCAACCGCCGCCTGCAGGATGATGCCCGCGGTCTTCTTCCGATAGTCCTCGCCGCCGAGAAGCTCCTGGTCCCACCAGACTTCGACGCCGAGCGCAGCGAGCTCCGCTGCGATCGCTTTGGCGAGCGGCTGGTCGGGCCGGGTATACGAAATGAAGACGTCTGGCATCTATCCCCGCATGAAAAATCGCGGCATCGATACTAGCGCCCGTCGCGGCGATGGAAAGCGGCGGTCTGAGGGGCGGGCGACCGGCAGGCTGTTTTGCTGCGATTAGCCGACTGAAGAGGACCGCGTGATTCTTCGCCGCATCGCCCTGCACGTGAAGCGACAGGACTGGTTCGCGGTCTTTCTCGATTTCGTCATCGTGGTCGTCGGCGTTTTCATCGGCATCCAGGTCGCCAACTGGAACGCCGAGCGCGCCGATGACGCGCGGGCGCAGAACTATCTTCAGCGCATCCGCGCCGATCTCGACGCCGATCTTGCAAATTACGAAGACCGGATGGCGTTCTGGGCGAAGGTGTCGGACTACGGCGCCAGGGGCCTCGCCTATGCCGAAAGCGGCGACTCAAAAGGCGCAAGCCCGTGGGACCTCCTGCTCGCTTTTTTCCAGGCGAGCCAGGTCGCTGAGTTCTACACCACGGAAGCGACGTTCGAAGAGCTGAAAAGCGCCGGCGAGCTGGGGCTCATCGCCGACACCGGGCTTCGCGATGCGCTGGCGCAATATTATTCGCTCGGCGCCAATCCAGCGATGACCGAGCGCCCGGCGTATCGCGTGCACGTGCGGGAGGTGATCCCGTTCGACATTCAGGCGTATGTCTGGCGCGACTGCTACAGTTCCGACTTTCAGGGCCGTCAGAAAATGCTCGCCTGCGATCCGCCGCTCGACGAGGGGCGGCTTGCGCCTATGGTCGAGGCGATCCGCAACGACGCCGCGCTGATGGGCGAGCTTCGCTACTGGATGTCGACGATGCATGTCGCCGCGATCATCGGCCGCGACCGCGTGGCGAGCGCAACAAGGCTGCACGAAGCGGTCGAGGCCGAACTCGGCGCGCAGCGCGCGCCATGATCCTCCGCCGCATCACCGAGCACGTGAAGGCGCAGAACTGGCTCGCAGTCCTGCTCGATTTCATCATCGTCGTCGCCGGCGTGTTCGTCGGCTTGCAGGTCTCCAACTGGAACGAGGCGCGCGCCGATCGCGGCGTCGCGGCCAGCCACCTTCAGGAAATCGCCGAAGATCTTCAGTCCCATCTCGATGTGCAAGCGGACCTCAACGGCTCCGCGCTCGCGCGGATCGCCGCGGTCGACTACATCTACGACAAGGCGTTCGGCCGCACCTTGCCGAAAACGATTCCGCTTTCCGTCAGGACCCTGAACGCGCCGCCGACGCCCGAAATTCCCGAAGATCAGCTCGATAACATTCTCGGGTGGGTGAATACCGTCCGATCGAGCCGCGGCGCCCGCCACGGCTATGAGTCGCTCATCGGCTCCGGCCATCTCGGGCTGCTGAAGAATCGCGCGCTCGCGCGCAAAATACAAAGATATTACACGCTCTACGACGACCTCGTCGCGGCGCAGGGGCTGTTCCGCCAGTTCCGCGATGAGGGCGTCTTCGCGAATTACGCGCACGGGCTTTCCCTGTTCGACGAACGTCCCGTCGGCGAAGTGATTGAAGCCGCGCGCGCCAACGAGGATTTCGCGGCGTACCTCCGGACTATGCGGGAATGGGCGATTCTCCATACCGGCCTGCTAGAGGAATTGCGCGTCGAAACCGAGGCGCTCCTCGCGGACATCAAGGCGGAGCTGGCGCGGCTCAAATGATCCTCCGCCACATCACCGAGCACGTGAAGGCCCAGAACTGGCTCGCGATCGCGATCGATTTCGTCATCGTCGTCGTGGGCGTCTTCATCGGCATTCAGGTTTCAAACTGGAATGCGGCGCGCGCGCTTTCCGCCCTCGAACGGGAGAAGCTCGCCGAGCTGCGCATTGAACTGGAAGAAGCCGTCTCCGACACGCGGCAATGGCAGGCGTTCCTCGGCGGCGTCAGCGCGGCCGGCGAGCGCTCGCTCGCCTTTCTTGAGCGAGGCGAGGCGTGCACGGACGATTGCTGGCGCGTTCTCGTCGGGTTTTTTCATGCTTCGCAGCTGACCGACGTGACGGTCAGCCGGGAGACCTACGATGCAATGCGCCGGATGGGGCTTCCCCGTTCGCGCGCCGTGGTTTCGGCGCTCGATCGCTACTACGCGCTAAACGCCGCCATCGCCGCGAACCTCAACGAGCGGCCGGCGTATCGCAATCTCGCTCGCTCGCTCATTCCCGTCGGTACGCAGCGCGTATTGTGGCTCGGATGCCATGACTCCGAGGCGACGATCGAGACGTTCGACAAAGACTGCCCCTCGGGCGTCTCCGACGAGGCCGCGCGCAAAGCCGTCGATGCGATCCTTGCCGAACCCGATCTCGCAAGGACGCTGACGCAATGGACCGCGGTCGGCGTCCCGCGCGATCGCTTTCTCGCGGACCAGAACGGGCTCGCCGCGGAAGCGATCGCCGCCATCGACGCGGAGCTTCGGCGATGATCCTCCGCCGCATCACCGAGCACGTGAAGGCCCAGAACTGGCTCGCCGTGGCGATCGATTTCGTCATCGTCGTCGCCGGCGTGTTCGTCGGCATGCAGGTCACAAACTGGAACGCGGCGCAGCAGGACCGCTCGCGCGAGGGCGCCTATCTTGCGGGCATCGCCAAGGACGTCCGGAGCGACATCGCCGAGATCGAAGAAATTGTTCGCGTCGCGACCGTTCGCCAGTCGGCGCTCCAATTCCTGCTGATGGAGGCGACCGGGCGACTGCTGCCGGAAGGGTTCGATTCGGCGCGCGGACGAATCGAAATCGAGCCGGCGCCGCCGTTTCCGGAACTCGATTCCGGCTCGGCGGGCATCGCCCTTTTCATCCTGACGACGCTTGAAGGGAACCGCCTCAGCTATGAAACGATGATCAACACCGGCGGCGTCGGGCTTATCCGCGACGCCGACCTTCTGCGCGATATCCAGAGTTACTATGCGACCGCCGAGAGCCTGCGCGATTTCGAAGAAAGCCTGAAGGAAAGCCGCGTGACACTGGTCGGCGTGCAGCAGGACGCAGGCCTCTCGCCCGTCGACGAAACGCCCGCGGCGGGGCTGGCGAAGGCGTTCGCCGCCGACGCGCGCCTCCTCGCCGCGGCGAAGAACTATTGGCTCTATACAAACCGGCACATCAAGCTCATGCGCGAACAGCGCGATATGGCGCAGGCGCTGCTCGTGCGTATCGACGGGGAGGACACGCCATGATCCTGCGCCGCATCACGGAGCATGTGAAGGCGCAGAACTGGTTCGCGGTGGCGATCGACTTCGTCATTGTCGTCGCCGGCGTCTTCATCGGCATCCAGGTCGCCAACTGGAATGAGGCGCTGGCTGAGAATGCGCGCAGTCGCGAAGTGACGGAGCGGCTGATTGACGATCTCAAGGCGGAGCGTAACCGGCTTCTCACGCAGCGGCGCTACTACGAGGAAGTGCGCGGCGCGGGCGAGGCCGCGCTTAGCGCGCTTGAGGCGGCGGACGAGGGCGCGGACACGGCGCTTCTCGTCAACGCCTACCGCGCGACGCAAGAACCCACGGAAAACCGGCGCCGTGCGACCTATGACGAGCTGAAGTCGAGCGGCGACCTCGGCCTCATTCGCGACCGGGCTCTGCGGGAAACCGCCGCCTCCGTCTTCGAATCGCAGATGTATGAGGTGAACGCGCAGGTGACGAATTCCCCATACCGGCGGCTTTTCCGCATGTCGGTTCCGCTCGCGGCGCAAACGGCGATCGCGATCGCCTGCGGCGACCGCGAAGATCTTCTCGTTCTCGCCTATCTCGTCGGCGCGCGCCCGGTCGAGGGCCTTCTCGATTATCCTTGCGAGCCGGCGCTTGACGCGCCAGCGGCGAGGTCGGCCGCCGGGATCCTCCGCGGCGCGCCGCAAGTCGCCGAAACGCTGCGCCTTCGTATCGCAGACCTCGCGACCGCGCAGGGCCGTCTGAGTCTGGCGCTCAGGGATCTTGACCGCCGAATCGACGGAGAGGTCCTAAAATGATCCTCCGCCGCGTCATCGAGCATGTGAAGGCGCAGAACTGGTTCGCGGTCTTCCTCGATTTCGTCATCGTCGTCGCCGGCGTTTTCGTCGGCTTGCAGGTCCAGGAGTGGAATCAAGGCCGGCTGGAGCGGCAACAGGCGCGCGTCTTTGTCGAGCGCCTGACGCGCGATTTTGAGACGATCGTCGAGCGCAGCGAAGTTGCGCTCGACAAGTGGCAGGATGTCGTCGAGTCATCGGAGGGCTTGATCGGCGATTTTGGCGATCTGCGCGCGAGGGGCGCGCTGCCGCGGCCCTATGAGGAGTTTCGCACGGACATGAATGGCGTCATCGGGGGGCGCATCCCCGCGCCCCCGGCGCCGACATTTGTCGAAATGCTTTCGGCGGGCGAGGTCAGCCTGCTTCAAGACGCGGCTCTTCGCGACGCGCTGCTTGCCTACCACGCGCAGGCGCATTTCAGCCTTGAAGCCTATCGTGTTCTCATCGCGCGCACGCAGGCGTCGAACAGCCTGCTTATCACCTTTATGGACCCGAAATTCCCCGACAGAGCCGTCGACGTGTATAGCGGGCCGCTGACCTCGACTTCGTACGATGCGGACGTGCCGGGCCTCGCCGCCGATCCCGCCGTCAAGGGCGCGATCAGGAATCTCGGCGTCGCCGGCGACAATCACCGGAGCCTGGCGTTCGCGCAGTTGCAGAAGGCGCGCGAGGCGCTCGCCGCCCTGAAGGCGCAACCATGATCCTCCGCCGCGTCATCGCGCATTTCCGGAAACAGGAATGGACGGCGATCGCCATCGACTTCGTCATCGTCGTCGCCGGCGTCTTTCTCGGCTTTCAGGTGACGGACTGGGCGGCGGCCCGGGCGAACCGCGCCGCGGAGGCGCGATACCTCGAGGAAATCGCCGAAGATCTGCGCGCGGACATCGAGACCTTCGATAATATCCTGATCGGCGCGAAAGCGCGGATCGGCTCCGTGGACTTTCTCCTTCGCGAAGCGCGCGGGGAATCCCCGCTCGGCGGCCTGGTTTTTTCGACCGACACGTTCGACGCGTCGGGCGGCGCACCGGTCGGCGAGTCGGATCGCCGCCGGCTGCTCGGCCGCGTAAATCTCGTGCGCACCTCGCACGGCAACCGGACGGGATTCGAAGCGCTGATCGCGTCTGGCGATCTCAAGCTGATCCGTGAGCGAAGTATCAGTCGTGACATTCAGCGCTATTGTGCCACCTTCGAGGACTTAACGGCGACTTAAATCATGCTGCGCGAAATCCGCAATGACGGGGTCGTTATGGGCTATGCGCTGGGGCTTTCGGCTTTCGGCGAAGTGGAGGCCGACCGTCTGATCGAAATCGTGCGCGACAACGAAGGTTACGCAGCCTATTTAAGAACCACTCGCGAGTGGGCGGCGATCCAGCGCGCGCTGATCGGTGACCAGCAGAGCGACGCGCAGGCCCTACTCGCCGATATCGAGGGCTACCTGGAAAGCCGTCGGGCGCGCCAATGATCCTCCGCCAGCTGACAGAGCATGTGAAGGCGCAGAACTGGTTCGCGGTGGCGATCGACTTCGTCATTGTCGTCGCCGGGGTTTTCGTCGGCGTTCAGGTTTCGAACTGGAACGATGCGGCGGGGGAGCGGCGAAGAGCCGCGCTCATCGTCGAGGCACTGCGGCAGGATTTGCGCGACTCGATCGGCGTCGAGGAGCGGTTTATCGCGGAAGTCGGCGCCGGCCTCGCCGCCTTCGACGCCGCGCGCGAGAGAGGCGAAAAACCAGCGCCCTACACTTTCCGCATTTCCGGCTCGGACAGGGCGCCGAACTCGATCTGGCAGGCCGCGACGCAGTCGAGCCTTGCTGATCTCATTCATCCCGGCCTTCTGTTCGATCTCGGGTTTTACTATTCGGAGCGCGACGGGATCGGCGACAAATACGTGCGCTACGTGACGTTCGTCGAAAATGAAATCCTGCCGCGGCTCGATGCGAGGCCCTCCGCATTCTACGACGATGCCGGAGCATTAAAGCCCGAGTTCGCCGCCAATATGGAGCGGCTTCGCGAATGGCGGTCCTTCCTCCACGCCACCGTCAACGAATCGAAATGCCTCGATGAACGTTTCGCGGCGCCGACGAAGCCCGGCAAGTCCTGCCGGCCCGATTACAGCACGCCGGAGTCGGAATCCGCGCCATGATCCCGCGCCGCATCACCGAGCACCTGAAGGCCCAGAACTGGTTTGCGGTCGCGATCGATTTCGTCATCGTCGTCGCCGGCATCCTGATCGCGTTCCAGATCACCGAATGGAACGATGCGAGACGGGATCGCAGCCGCGAGCGCGCCTATCTCGCGCGCATCGCCGCCGAGCTCGGGGAAAGCATCGTTTCGATCGAGACCGGCCTTCGGCTCACGAAACTCCGCATGGAGTACGGCGCGTTCCTGATGCGCGCGATCGATGATCCCGCCCTCGTCCGGGCCGAACCCGGACGGTTCGTCGCCGCGGTCGTGCAGGGCGGCTACACCTTTTCGCCGTCGGTGCGCGGCCACACCTTCGAGGAGATCAAGTCGGCGGGCGATCTCGACATCCTGCGCGACAAGAGACTCCTGTTCGACTTGACGGAATTTTATACGACGATCGAAGAGACCGAGCAGTGGAATTACGTCCGGGAGCTTTTTCAAACCGAATATGTGAAGCGCTCGGCGGGGATTTTGACCTATGACGAGATCGTCGGCGCGTCGCAGTCGCGGACCATTCCCGAGATCGCGCCGGACGACGCCATGGCGGCCTACGCCCGCATGCTTGAACGCAGGGACTTTCTCGAATGGCTGCCGGGCGTCACGGCGGAGCGGGGCGACGCCATTCTCGACTATTCGAACTGGTTGCAAATGGCGGAAGATCTGCGGAGCCGCATTCGAACTGATCTCGGCATTGCCGAGGATCCCGAGCCATGATCCTCCGCCGCGCCATAGAGCACGTGAATGGAGTCAAACGGTCGAATCCGGAATGATCCTCGCCGCGCCCGACGTCAAACTCGCGACGCGCCGCTGACCGAGGTGCAAAAAGGAAGCGCTTATGAGCGATCGTCGAGGTCCTGCCGATGATGATATCCAAAGAGCGAGGAACGCCTCCTTTACTCTCGCCGACGCCTCCGCCGCCGCCCAGATCGTCGGCGTCGTTCTGGTGCTCGCCTCGCTCGTCTTCGTCGGTCTGCAGATGCGCCAGAACACCAAGGCGGTCCGCGCCTCGACATCGCAGGCGCACGCGGCGAGCTATCAGGACCTAGTCGGACGCGTCTACGAAAGCGCGGAATTGACGGAAATCTGGACGAAGGGGTTCACGACTCCGGAAGCGCTTTCGGACAACGAGCGCATGCGCTTCCTTCTGATCATGGCCGCAACCTTTCGATTTTGGGACGCCACCTTCAACCAATACCGGGACGGGCAGCTTCCCGAGGCGCACTGGAAGAGCATGGAGCGCATGATCCTCGACGGAGGATTGACGCCGGGCGTCAAGATGTTCTGGGAGCTCAGGAAATCGACGCTCTCGCCGGAGTTTCGCGCCTGGTACGATGCGCAGAGATTTGCGCCGTCGGAGGCTTTCCCGCCCGCCGCAGAGGCCGAGCCGGAAACCCGGGAGCCCGGCCCGTGACGCTCCGCGACGCCTCCGTCGTTCTGGCAGGGCGGACGCAATCCGCCGGCGCTCCCGCCGCAAGGACGGCGGCGGATGTCATCCGCCTTACGGCACGAACCGAGAAAGCCCGATGATCCTCCGTCGGCTCACCGAGCATGTGAAGGCGCAGAACTGGTTCGCGGTCGCGATCGACTTCGGCATCGTCGTCGTCGGCGTGTTCATCGGCATCCAGGTCGCCAACTGGAACGAGGCGCGCGGGGACGATCGCCGGCTCGATCAGCAGCTTTCGAGCCTCGGCGACGAACTCGAAGGCAACCTCCTCCGCATCGGGGAATACCGGAAATTCGCCGCCGACCAGATCGCCGCGATCAACGAACTTCGGGCCGTGTTCAGCGGGGATCCGACGACCGCCGACACCGATCGCATCGACGCGCTTTTGTTCCTCGCGCTGAGAATCTATCACCTTCAGCCTGAGCTTGCCGCCTACGAGGAACTCGCCGAGTCCGGCGGCTTGCGGCGTCTTTCGGGCACGCCGCTGAGGCAAGCGCTTGCGCAATGGGAATCCGATCTTGGGTGGGTCGGACGGATCGACCGCGACGCCCTCGCCCACCGCGACGACGTCGTTCTTCCCCAGTTCGTCGAGGGCGCGTCTCTCGCCGCGGCGGCCGAAAGCGATCCGCAGCAGACGTCGAACGGTTTCGCCCGCTCGCGCTTCCGCAACGACGTGCGCGTGCTCGCGCAGAGCCGCGAACTTGAAAACATGCTGACGCTTCGCTTCGTGCTCGAGGCGCAGAGCCTTGACTATTCCGCCCGCCTCGAGGCGAGCACGCGCGCGCTCATCGCCGCGCTGAAGGAGCGGGAGCAGGCCCGATGATCCTCCGCCGCGTTATGGAGCATGTGCGCCGCCAGGACTGGTTCGCGGTCTTCCTCGACTTCGTCATCGTCGTCGCCGGCGTCTTCGTCGGCATCCAGGTCGCCAACTGGAACGCGGCGCTCGCGACCGACCGGCAATCCAAATCGGTCACCGCGCGCCTGCTCGCCGATCTTCGCGACGAAGCCTGGAGTTACCGGCTTCTGGTCGAATACAGCGGCGACGTGCTGGCGAATGCGGAACGCGCGCTCGCGGCGCTCGAAGGAAGGCTCGCGCGCAACGACGAGGCGCTCCTGGTGGCGGCTTACCGCGCGACCCAGTACCGGGAGCCGAGGCGCCGGCGCTCGACCTATGACGAACTGATTTCAACCGGCGCGATCGGCCTCATCCGCGACCGCGCGCTGCGCGACACGGCAGTTAGGGTCTACACGACGCCCATGTTCGACAATATTGCGCGGGAGGGCGCGGGATCGCGCTATCGCGAGGCGTTCCGGATGACCGTGCCGGTCGAGGTGCAGCGCGCGCTGCGCAATTCCTGCGGCGACCACGACATCAGGGTCGGCGACTACAAAGTGATCGTCGACTCGCTCGATTATCCTTGCACGACCGGATTGCCGCCGGCGGTTCTGACGGAAGCCGCCGACGGGCTCCGCGCCAACACGGCGCTCACGGCCCTTCTGCGTCTCCGAATCGCCGATATCGAAACCCGGCGCGCCGACATGATCGCGAACAACCCGGACATCAGGGATGGCCTAGGCGCCATTGCGGGGGAAGCGCCATGATTCTCCGCCGCATCGCCGAGCATGTGAAGGCGCAGAACTGGTTTGCGGTCCGCTGCGACGACGTCATCGTCTTCGATCAGGGCGGCGCGCCGATGGCCTCGCTGCCCGAGCGGTGCGAACTTGGCTTATCCGATGATGAAATGGCCGAGGGCGCCGCGGCGATCCTCGATCCGGAGCTAGAGCGCGATCTCGTGCGTCGCCTCTCCGACGTCGACACCAAACTCACCAACTATGAGCACATTATCGACCGCGGACGCACGCTCAACGCCTTTCTTGCGGAGGCGAAACTGTGATTCCGCGCCGCATCTATGAACATGTGAACGCGCACAACTGGTTCGCGGTCGCGATCGATTTCATCATTGTCGTCGTCGGCGTGTTTGTCGGCATCCAGGTCGCCAACTGGAATGCGGCCCGCCAGGATCAGGCGCGCGCGGAAAAATATCTCGGGCGCATCCACGCCGCGCTTTTAACGGACATCGAAGGCGTCGAACGCAGACTCGCCTATTGGGGCAAGGTCCAGGACTACGGCGCCGCGGCGGTCGCCTACGCCGAGGAGGGGCGCTTGAGGAATGACTCGACATAGGAGACTTTGCTCGCCTTTTACCAGGCGAGCCAGGTGTGGACCTACTCGCCGGCGGACGCGACCTATCGCGAGATGACGGCGGCCGGCGACCTCGGATTGCTTCCCGACTCTCTCAGGGGCGCGCTCGCCGGCTATTACGACGTTTCGCAACGCAATTCCGCGATCTACCAGCACTTTCCCGCCTATCGCGAACGGATTCGCGGTCTGACGCCGTCGCGGGTCCAGAGCCGGATCTGGGATGAATGCCATCGCTCCCTCTCCGGCGACCGCCATGAATTCATCGCATGCAAGGCGCTGGCGAGCGAAGCCGAATCGAAAGCGGCGATCGATGATTTCGCGTTGCGGCCGGAGGTCGTGGAGGGCCTGCGCTTCTGGATGACTAATTTGCGCGTCATCAGCATTCTTGCCGCCCTCGACCAGCGGGACGCGCGCGCACTCGCCGCCCGGGTTGCCGAGGAAATGCGATGACCCTCGCCGACGCGGCAGCTTTCGCAGAGACGGCGGCGCGCCGGGGCCGCGGGTTGATGCTTTTGATGCCGAGAAGCTCCGCCGCCGTCGCATCCGGATTGGGGCGATGCTAGAACTGCCGCCGCGAGGGGCGGCATGCCTTATAAATACAAAGCCTTCATCAGCTATTCCTGGGCCGATCGCCGATGGGGCGAGTGGCTGCACCGGACGCTCGAGACCTATCGGACGCCCAAGGCCCTGATCGGCAAGGAGACCGCGCGCGGCCCCGTCCCGGCGCGCCTCCATCCGATCTTCAAGGACCGCGAAGAAGAGGCGGCAGGGTCCTCGATCGGGGCCTCGATCGAAGCGGCGATGCGCGAGTCCGAATTCCTGATCGTCCTCTGCAGCCCGCGCTCGGCGCAATCGAAATGGGTCAACCGCGAAGTCGCCTGGTTCAAGGCGAACCGCGAGCGCGAGAACGTTCTCGCTCTCGTCATCGACGGCGAGCCGATGGCCTCAAGCCTTCCCGGGCGCGAGGTCGAAGAGTGCTTCCCAAAATCTCTCCTCATGAAGGTCGGGCCTGACCTTCAGCCAACGGATGAGGCGGAGGACGCCCCGCTCGCCGCCGACGCGCGGCCTGAGGGCGACGGCAAGCGCGGCGCGATCCTGAAGCTCGCCGCGGCGATGCTGGGGCTCGGCCTCGACGATCTCGTCCGCCGCGACGACCGGCGCAGGCAGGCAAGACGCCGCCTCGTCACCGGCGCATCGCTGGGGCTCGCCGCCGCGATGGCGTTTCTCGCCTTTGACGCGACCCGCGCGCGCATCGCAGCAGACAAGGCGCGCGGCGTCGCCGTCGCAGCGCAGGGCCTCGCCGAGGCCGAGCGGGGCAAGGCGGTCAAGGCGCGCGACGACGCGGAAGGGATCATCGAACTGATCCTCACCGACCTCAAATCCGATCTCGAAGGCTACGGGACGCTGAAATCGGTGACGGCGATCGGCAATCGCGCCATCGGCTATTACGAGGGGCAGGACGTGAAGCGGCTGACGCCCGACCAGCTCGGGCGCCGCGCCCGTGTGCTTCTCATGCTCGGCGAGGCCGACAACAAGCGCGGCGACCTCAAAGCCGCGCTCGCCCGCTATGAGACAGCGGCGGCGACGACTTCGGAGCAACTCGCCCGCGACCCCGGCAACGCCCAGCGCATCTTCGACCACGCGCAATCGGTCTTCTGGGTCGGGTATATCGCCTGGCAGCGCGGCGACGCCGATCGCGCCAAACTTCAGTTTACGGAGTATTACGCGCTCGCCACCCGCTTGGTCGCCAACGACCCGGGCAATGACGACTGGCGGGCGGAGCTGAAATACGCCCTCAACAATCTCGGCACGCTCGCATTGGACGAAGGCGACGCGGCGGCGGCGGAAGCGTATTTTGGGAAGTCGCTCGACCTCGCTCTTTCGCGTCTTGTGAAGAGCCCGGAAGACGCCGATCGCGTCCGGGCGGCGGGTCAGGCCTATGCGTGGCTGGCGGACGCCAGGAGCCGGCTGCTGAAATTCAAAGACGCCCTGGCGACGCGCGAGGAGGAGCTGAAGCTTTACAGTCCGCATTTGCTCCGTGAGCCGCCGATTGTCACACTCGTTTCGGCTGCGGCCGTCGCGGAGCATAGCAGCGCGCAGATTCACCTTGCATTGGGCGACATCGAGGCCGCGCTTTTGCACTCGCAGCGCGCGCTTGCGCGTACGGAGAAGCTCATTGCCTTTGACGGCTCTCGCAGCGAGTTCCAGGAGCGAAACGCCATGGCGCTCGTCGTCTATGGCGAAGCGCTGCTTCATGCGAAGCGGATCGAAGAAGCGCGACAGGCGATCGATGCTTGCGTTCGGGTCGCCCAAAGCCTCAGCGACCGGGACCGTAATGTCGTGATATGGCGCGGCAATGTTCTAGCGCAGGCGAGATTGATCCAGGCGAAAATCCGCTCGCTGGAGGGCGCCGATCGGTTTTCTGTCGCGGAGATTGATTCTCTGATCGAGGAAATTGCGCCGCTCGCCGCCGCCGCAAAAGCCGCGCCGCAAACCAAACGGATTTTATGTCAGGCGCTGGCGATGCGAGCGAAAATCCTGAACGAACAAAGCGCATGGAACGAGGCCGCTCGTCGCTGCGGCAACCTGCAGCGTGACCAGCATGCCGACGGCCTTGCCGTTCTGGCCGAAACGCTTGCGCATTCGGGCGACCGGCAAGAAGCGATGCGAATCGCTGCGCGACTCGTTTCAGCCGGCTACCGCCACCCCGATTTCGTCGCCGTCAACGAAGAGCTGCGCCTCGCAAATCTGACAGATGTCACCCAGTCAAAGGATTGAGCGTCGGCGAGACTGAAAAGTTTTTGGCGAGGCCCTCGGCGTTCGAGATGGAATTTCGGGAGGTCCCGGATAGCGCTGCGCGCTTCCGGGATGACAACCTCTCGCGCGTCCTCGGCCGGTAACATTCCTTTGCTGCGCGCAGCAAAGAATTGTCATCCCGGAAAGCGCCTCTTGGCGCTTATCCGGGACCTCGTGAGGCATCATGCGTCAGTTGCCGGTGTCGCCGCCATTCTCGATCACGGGATCGATCACGAGCGGCGTGCGCTTGCCTCGCTGATTGACGACGACCCCGAGATTGTAGGCGTAGGCGCAGCCGGCAAGCGCTTGCGGCGCGTGGAATCGCACGGCGAACATGCGCGGATTTCCGCCGACCGAGCCGGCCGCCGAAAACGGGTCGTGCGGAGCGGCTGAGCCGTCGGCGCGCGACTTCAGGAACAGCGCCTTCGAGGCTTCCGCCTCGAAGCTCCAGGCGCCCGGTTCCAGACGGAAAACGATGATCGTATCTGCGGCCAGCGCTATGTCGAACGGAGTGCCTTCCGCGCCGGCGGGCGGGACGTGCGGCCGCAAATCCCTGTCGAGATCGGCGATTTGCCAGGACCAGTCTGCGACCCCCGATCGGCGCTTTGCCGACTTCACCGCAAATTCGCCTGATGCGTCGAGGCCGATCGACATCAAGACAATATCTTCGGCGGGACGGCTCGACTCATTGATGATCGGGGACCAGCCGGGACGCTCAAATGCGCAGGTTTCGGCTGAGGCGGGAAGCGCCAGCGCCGCTAGAGAGAGAGAGAGAGAAGAATTTCATCTGTCAGACCTTGTTGCTGCGCGAGCCGCGCACCGCCAGCAGGCGCGGCTCACTGTTCAACTATCTAGAACGCAACGTAAATTCAAACGCGCTTGGCGAGAGGCGAAGTCACTTGTTCCCCGTTCCCCCATTCGTGATCTCGGGATCCATCACCATCATCGCGCCGCCGGGGGCGACGAGCTGGATCGAATATTCGTAGGCGTTCTGATCGTCTTCCTTGTCGACGAAGACGATGCTGGCGCCGGAGACGCTCGGCGCGTCGAATTCGGCTGGCCAGTTCGCTTGCCCGAAGACCGGGATCGGGGCCGTCACCGAGCCCGGCGGGATGACGACGATGGCGACCGCCTGATAGGGATCGGACGGCAGGGAGTAACCGGCCCCCGTCACCGAATCATCGAGATTGACATTGACCGTGATGTCGCCCGGCGGGAAGCCCGCAAGAGAGACATCGCCGGCGGCGTTGAGATTGACGCCGCTGACGCACCCGCCGCCCACCGCGCAGGCGCCCACGGCGACCGCGCCGAAGGCGGGCGCGCCATTGGTCATGGTCACGGTGACGTTCGCCGAGCCGATCGGCGCTGCGTCGCCGGTCTCGGCCTCGACCATCGGTTCGACGGCTTTGTCCGCCGTCGCTGCGTCGGACGTCGTTTCTTCCTTTTTCGCGCAGGCGATAGCAAGGCTCGCGGCCGAAGCGACGAGCATCAGGCGCATGATGGACATGAAACCCCTCCCAGCCCTTGATTTCAGATGGAAACGCGACGCTCGACCCTACGCCGGTGCGATGGCGTGCGCCAGCTCAAACTTTTGCGCCCGGCCGAGACTCTTACGCGGCCGCAGCCGAGAAGGGCCTTCAAGGCATATCATAACTCGGAGCCGGCGCGCGCGTGCGGTCACCACCCGCAGGTTTTGCCGGAGTTCTGGTCCTTCAAATAGGTCATGAGCGGTGCGTAATAGGCGAGCATCGCCGAGCCGTCCATCGTCTTGGAGCCGGCGAAGGCTTCGAGGGCCACGGGCCAGGGCTTCGACGAGCCCATTTCGAGCATCGCCTTGAACTTGTCGCCGACTTCCTTCGATCCGTAGAAAGAGCATCGGTGCAAGGGGCCTGTCCAGCCAATCTGGTCGCAGGCCGCCTTGTAGAACTGCGCCTGCAGGATCGCCGCGAGAAAATAGCGCATATAGGGGACGTTGTTGGGCACGTGGTATTTCGCCCCGGGATCGAATGCGTCTGCCCCTCGCGCCGCCGGCGGACGGATGCCTTGATACTGCGTCCTCAAGGCCCACCATCCCTCATTATACTGAGCAGGTTTCAGCTGGCCGGAAAATACCTGCCAGCGCCATTTGTCGACGAGGAGGCCGAAGGGGAGGAACGCGACCTTATCCATCGCTTGCGACATCAAAAGCCCGATGTCCTGCGAGGCGTCCGGGACCGTATCGATCAGTCCGATCTGCTTTAAATATTCCGGCGTAATCGAGAGCGCGACCATGTCGCCGATCGCTTCATGGAAGCCGTCATTGGCGCCGGCGCGGTCGAGCGTCGAGTGCGCCTTGTAGGCGCGCTGGTAGAAATTGTGTCCGAGTTCGTGATGAAGCGTGCGGAAGTCGTCGTCATTGACCTTGGTGCACATCTTGATGCGGAGGTCGTCCTTGTCGTCGAGGTCCCAGGCCGAGGCGTGGCAGACGACTTCGCGCCCCACCGGCTTCACGATCTGCGAGCGCTCCCAAAACGTCGCCGGCAACGGATCGAGCCCCAATGAGGTGAAGAAGGCCTCGGCCGTCTTGGTCATTGATTCGGGCGTTTGGCCCTTGGCGACAAGGATTGTGTCGAGATTGATCCCTGAGGCCGCCCCCGCCGGCGCGGCGATGTCGGACAACGGTGCCCAGGACTGCGCCCACATATTGCCGAGAAGATCGGCGCGAATCGGCTGGTCTAGCGGAACGACGGCGTCGCCGTATTTGGCGTTGAGTTTGCCGCGCACATAGCAGTGGAGCTCGTCATAGAGCGGCTTTACCTGCCCCCACAGCCGATCGACTTCCGAAGCGAACTGGTCGGGGGCCATGTCGTAGCCAGACCGCCACATCTGTCCGACATCGGAATATCCAAGCTCCTTCGCCCCTTCATTGCCGATTTCGACCAGCCGGACATAGTCGGCCTTCATGGTCTTCGCGTGGTCGTGCCATTTGGTCCAGACTTCCTGAAGCTTTGCGGGATCGCGCAGCTCGCGCATCAGGATCTCGGTTTCGTCCTGCGGCACAGTCTTGCCGCCGAATTCGATCTTGCCCGTCGAATAGGCGGAGTTGAGCCGCGTGGTGATCTCGGCGAGCTCTTCGGCGGCGCCTTCGCGCGAAGGGGCCGGCAGCACGATCGCCTGGCGGACCTTGTCGACCTTGCGGCGGAGATCGGCGGGCAGGTCGAGATCGGCGAACTTCTTCGACTCGTTTGCGAACTCGACGGATTTTTTCGTCAGCTCGGCGCTCACCCTTGCCGCAAGCCATTCCGTATCCGGATTGATATAGGTTTCCTGCACCCAGAAGGTGCGCGAGGCCTTCTCATTGAGGTCGGCATATGTCTTCTCGACCCTGTCGATGAAGGCGCGGGCGTCTTCCTCGGTCGGGCCTGCCGGCGCGACTTCCGTCCCGACCGCGGCGGCAGGGGCGGAAGGCGTCTCGGCGGCCGGTTTCTTCCTGGCGCAGGAGGCGACCAGAGCGAGCGCGGAAACGGTCAGAAGAGCGCCGGCGAGTCGGCGCGCGGTCGGAGAGATCATGGATTTGGGCCTCGGGTTGATGCGATGGAAATTGGCCGGGAACTTAACCCAGCGGACGAACGGCGCAACTGGCGGGTCAGATTTTCTCCGAAAGCCTTATCGCCAGCCGGCATCCGGCCTGGATGACCGCCTTCAGGAGCGGATATCCGGCGGCCTCCCGCGCCCCATTGGCCGCGGCGGTCGCCTTATGGCTGAGTTCGTCGTCGCGGAATTGGAGCACCGTCGCGGCGAGCGCCGGATCGACCACCTCAAGCTCCTCGGCCTGCTGGCGGTAATGGGTTTCAATCACTTCTTCGACCGCTTCGGTCGCCGCCATTGCGGCCTTTTCGCCGATAAGCGCCGTCGCGGCGCCGAGCGCATAGCCGGCGGCGTTCCACAACGGCGAGAGCAAGGTCGGCCGCACTCGCCGCTCAAGAAGCAGGCGATCGAAGGCATCGAGATGGGCCTGCTCGGCGGCTTCCATCTCTCGTAGGAGATCGGAGGTCGCAGCATTACCCGGACGGCCGTCGAACACCGCGCGTTGACCCTTGTAGATCTGCACGGCGCCGTATTCGCCGGCATGATCTACGCGCAGCATTTCGGCGATGCGCGCCTCGCGCGGTCCCGGTCGGTCGCGCGCCGGACTGAATCGCTCGCCGGCAGTCATGGCGATTTACGCGCGGCCGAAGCGGCGCCCCGCGCTTCGATCGGCGGGCTCGCCGCCTGCATCGGGCCCCGCCGGCGTGCAGCCCGCGCCTGACCGGCCGCGATCAGCGTCGCCGAGAGCGTCAAGGCGAACAGTCCGGCGGAGGCGAGGAGATTGTAGCCGGCCATCGAGAGTCCCAAGAGCCGCCATTGCGCGTCTTCGCAGGCCGGCGCGCGCTGCCTTTCGTTCAAGCCTTCGCCGAGATCATCGACCGTCGCCGGCGCCGAGGCTGCCGTTGCGCAGCTCTTCGGTCCGGGCCAAAACCTCCATTCGACACCCGAGTGGTAAAAGGCGAGTCCGGCGCTGACAGCATAGACCAGCGCAGCTGCGCCGACCGCAGCCGCGGCGGCCAGGCGGGCGCGGAAGATCATGTGCAGCGTAAGCCCGGTGAATGCGATGGCCAGCGCGAGCCAATGGGCCTGACGCTGGTCAAGGCAGAGCGGGCAAGGGGAATAACCGAGGGCTTCGAACAGATAGGCGCCCGCAAGCAGCGCGGCGCTCGCCGCCGCTGAAACGATCAGCGCTCTTTCGGTGAACGATCTCTTTCGGAACGCCTCAAACATGCGCGGCGAATCTAGCCGGATGCCGTGTGCGCCGCCTCCGACCAATCGTCGCGGGGCATGAGGTTGAGCATCGGATCGACCTTGGCGGGTCAAAACTTCGACAGCAGCCAGTTTTTGGCGATCTCAAGCCCCTCGACGCCAAGAAAGGCGATGAGGCCGAACAAGAGGATCGGCCACAGGACGCCGATCAGGAGTCCGAGGATCACGAGAATCCCGTCGCGGGCGATCAGCCCGAGCGAGACGATCGCGATGCCGATCGAGGGAACCGTATTGGTGCCGATCAGCGGGATGAGGATCGAGATCGCCGGGATCACGAGAAGCGCGCCGATGATGCGCGCGGCGCCGTGACCCGTCACCGCCCGGAGACGCGGATGGGTGAAGCGCTCGGCGAAGCGGATGTATTTTTCGAGCCGGGCGAGAACATCGCGGAATTCGCCCGTCGAGAAGGATCGCGCGCGGAGCTTTTCGGGGAACCACGGCGCCTTGCGGCCCATCGCCATCTGTCCAGCGAGAGCGAGCATGGGGAGCGAGACGATCTGCGGCAGCACATAGACGAAAGGCGGAATGCAGGGGAGCGCGAGGATGAAGAATAGCAATCCGAAGCCGCGCTCGTCGAGCCGGTCGATGAGCCCGCCCAGAGTCGCGGTCGGGCCTTTCGCCTGCGCATCGCGCACGGCATCGACACCGGCGGACGGGTGAATATCCGTCTGCGGACGAGCGGCGGAATCGAGATCGTCGAGAATGCCGCGCAGGAGGTCGACGACGCCGGTCATCGCGCGAGGCGCGCTTGAAGTCTCCGGCGATGCCGCGTCGAGCATTGTGAGTGCGTCCATGAATGTTGCCCGTTCCTAACAGGAATTTTGCGGCGATCATCAAGGCGGCGCGGTTAATTTCCGCTTTCGCCCGAGTTCCCGCAGGGCGTTCAGCCCTCCGCCGGGCAGCCGCTTTCCAAAAGGAGAGCGCTGACCGCTTCACCCCCCGGCCGGCCGCCGACCTCGGCATAAAGCGTCCGGGACTCCCTGAGAGGCGCGCAGGCGCGCGCGGGCGCGTTCGCCGCGATCATCCACAGGGCGAAGAGTCGCAGCGCGGTCGCCCGCTGGCTGCGCTCGTTCGGTTGGCCCTTGAGGAGGTCGAGGTGCCGCCAGAGGAGGTTTTGCGCGTTGTCGAGATCGCCCGACCGCGCCGCAATTCCCGCCTCGAGCCGCATTTGCTGGGCATGGTCGAGCAGATTTGCGGCGCCGAAAGCGCGCGCCGCGTCGAGTTCGGCGCGCGCTTCGTCGAGGTCGCCGCGCGCCGCCGCCAACTCGGCCGAATAAAGTTTTCGCTCGGACGGCGAATAGGATGCGGTCGCCGTACACTAGGGCGCAGCGTCTTCGACCTTGCCGGCGTAAATGCCCGACAGGCAGGCGCTCCAGATGAGCGGCGAGGGCAGGAACGCGCCCGCCTTCCGCCGCTCGTTGAGCGATGCAACCGCTGTCTGAAAGGAGCCCGCCCAGTCGCCTTCGGAAAATCGGATGCGCACCTCGCCGACATCGGTCGGCATCGGGATGTCGAGGCGCGCCCATGCGTCCTTGAGGCGCTCAAACTCCTTAATGTCGGCCCGGGCGCGCGCGAGGTCGTCGCGCCGCCAATCGACGATGGAGGCCGCCCACAGCGCCATGCTTTCGAGGACGGGATCCTTCGGATCGATCGCCCGTGTTCGCGCGATATAGTCGTCGGCGAGCTTCACATCGAGGCGGGCGTCCGCGGCGATCAAGGCGGGATGCGCATTGGCGAAGGCGCGCAGGCGCTGGTCGACATCCGTGCGGGCGATGGTCTCTTGCGCGAAGGCTTCGGCGGGATCGGGGCCCTTCATCAGGAAGGTGTCGAAAAAGAGGTACGCGAAGGCCGGGAACGAGTTCGGTGCGAGGTCGAAAGCCTTGCGGCGGGCGGCGAGTCCGCGCGGCTGATCGACGAGCAGCGCGAGCGCGCCGACACGGGTATAGGCTTCGGCCGCTTCCGTCTTTTCGCCCTTCCGCTCAAGATCGGCTGCGAGGCGCTCAAGGATCGCGAGCGCCTGACGCTGATCGCCGCCGACAAAGGAGTCGTAAGCGGCGCGCTCTTCCGGCGACGTTGATTTCTCCAGCGCGACGAGCGCGGGATTGTACGGCGCCGCCTCCGCCGGGTTTTGCGCCGCAGGCGGACGGTCTGCGCGGAAGATCGCGAACGCCGCAAGCGCGATGACGAGGGCGGCGCCGGCGCCTGCGGCGATCGCGAGCGGCCGCTTGAGCCCGGCCGGCGGGGCGGGCTGCGGGGGCGGCGCCGACGGCGCGGCCGCTTGCGCTAGGCCGCAGGTTCGCCGGATCGCGGCGTCGAGCGCCGTGAAAGCGGGGGCCGCCGCGTCGCCCCTCCAGGCCGAGAAGTCGAGCGTCTGGTTCTGGCGGAAACCCAAGGGCGGCTCCACCGCCTCGACGGCGATGGGGACGAGCTTGCCTTTGTCACGGGCGTAACCGGCCTCGTCGCGCACCCATTTCGAGGCGCAGGAGGTCTTCGACCAGCAGGCGATGACGGCCTTCGCCGCTTCGATCTCGCGCTCGATCTCCTGGCTGAAATCGGCCCCACCCGGGATGTCGCGGTCCCACCAGACGGTATAACCGGCGGCGGCGAGCGCCCGCGCCAAGGGCCCGATCCGCGCTCGGTCCTCGCCCGCATAAGAGAGAAAAACGTCGGCCATGGGTCAGGTATCAGTGATCAGTGAACAGGTGTCAGTGATCAGGTATCCGATTTCGGGCTCTTGATCGCTGCCGCCTGATCCCTGATACCTGATCACTGATACTGATACCTGAAAGCGGGTGTGGCGGAACTGGCAGACGCGCCAGACTCAAAATCTGGTTCCGAAAGGAGTGTCGGTTCGACTCCGACCACCCGCACCAACTCCGCCCAACCATCCTCCCAAGAAAGGGATTTGTCTGCGCTGGATTTGAGGGCGGCTCCTCCATGAATGGGAGGGCCAGCGAGGATTCCGTCGATTTGCCGCTGAGCGCTAAAGCTCGATCACGCCCTTTTTGGCCGCGTGAACGAGAGCATCGGTGCGGCCGACGGCGTCGAGCTTGTCGATGATCGAGCTTACATGGAACTTCGCCGTATGCGCTGAAATGCTCAGGCGGCGGGCGATTTCCTTGTTCGATGCGCCTTCGGCGAGAAGCGCAAGCACGTCAAGTTCGCGCGGCGTCAGCGCAGGGCTAGAGTCGGCTTCGTCGGGTCGAAATGACCCCGCGGTTGGGATCAGCGCGAAGTCGGCTTCGCCGTGCACGACCTCGATGCCGACGAGGCTGAGAGCTTCGGCGAGCCGGCTGGCGAGGGCCTCGTCGGCGATATCGATCCGAATGCGGATCGCCAAGGTCAGGGCCTTTCGCCGATGGTAATCGTGGTTTCGCGGCGTTCGCCGCCGCGCAAATAGTCGACCCTGACTTTGCGCCCGACACTCCCGGGGCCCAGAGCGTCGAGAATGTCGGACAGGCGTTCAACCGGGCTGCCGTCGAAGGCGATGATGACGTCGCCCTGCGCGAGGCCTGCGGCGGCGGCCGGGCCGTCCTTATCGACGCTCATCGCCATCGCCGCAGGCGCGCCGTCCGAAGTCGCGACCGGCTGCAGGCCGATTCCGAGATGGCCGCGCCCCACCCCGCCGCGGGCCTGAAGTTCGCCGGCGACCCGATCGATCGTCGCTCCCGGAATGACGAGGGCGCGGAAACGCGGCCCGTAGACGACCATGCCGAAGGGCCGGCCCGAGGCGTCAAGCGCGACGCCCCCCTCGGCGCGGGCCGGCAGCCGCAAATCGAGTTCGACGCGGGCGTCGATCTCGCCGCCCCGGAGCGACAGCCACGGTCCGCCGCGGCGCGAGACGATGCCGAGGGCCGCGAGCTGCCCGCCCTCGCCGTCCGCGCCGACGCAGAGCGCCATGGCGCCGACCGGGGGAACCGGGGCCCATTGAATCGCCGCGGCCTCGGACCCGTCGGCCTTGAAGAGCGCGACGTCGGTCGCCTCATCGCGGCCGACGAGGCGCGCCGCGGTCCAGTCGCGGCTGCTTGTGCGAACGGAAGCCTCCTCGCCGCCGAAAGTCTCCGCTGCGGCGACCACGAGGCCGGGCCGCCAGACAAATCCGGAGGCGGTCCGGCAGCCCTGATCGATGGCGACGGCGCGCCCGGCGACGCCCTGCGCAATGGCCGCAATCGCGGCGGACAGAGATTCGAACGGAGTTTCGCGCGCGGCGTTCATGGCGATCCTCGGGCTGCGGCGAACCTGCATGTCGGCATGAGCGCCAGTTTTCGCCACTGCCCGTTTGGGCAGGGGCGCGGCGCGCCCGTCTGCGCCTATGAGAAAAGCGCCCCCTTGGGGGCGCTTTTCCTTGCCGGCCGGTCTCGTCTGGGGGTCCGACCGGCCGTCAGACCGCTTAATTGCGAGAGGAAGACCGTTTCGGTTTCTTGTCCCCGGCGTTGTTGCTCAAAAAGTTGTTGGTGATTTTGGGCGCGAGACCTTCGCGCACATAGATGCCGAGCCCCGTATTGCCGACGATCTCGTTGTCCTCGATGATCCCGTTGGCGCCGAACGGCACGGCGACGCCGTCGCCGTCGTTCTTGACGATCTCATTGTAGCGGATGAGAGCGAGCTTCGAATATTTGTCGAGGATGACGCCGGCCCCCTTGTTGTTGCGGATCTTGTTGCCGATCACCGTCGCGCCGCCATAGCCGGACGATTTGAGGCCGGTGACGGTGTTGTCGAAGATCTCATTGCCGGCGACGACGACATCGGCGCGGCTGCCCGGCGCGATATCGATGCCGACCTTGTTGCCGGCGATCTTGTTGTCGATCACGAAGGTCTGCGAAAGCGTATGGCTCTGTTCTACGAAAATGCCTTCCGAGCCGCCGCCGATGCGGTTTTTCTCAAGGACGACGGTGCCGCCCGAAACGCGGATTGCCGGCGACACTGTCGAGCCCAAGACGTTGCTCTCCTTCAGTGTGAACACGCCGGAGCCGACGTCGACGCAGCCCGCATTCACAGAACTGATCTTGGCCTGGAACGAGACGTTGGAGACGACGGCGTGGGCGGTCCCTTGCGTCGGAGCGAATGTAAGGCAGGACTCTCCCATCGGAGCGATGATTTCGACGCCTGAGCCGGGGCCGCGATCGCCCTGGATGAAGATCGACTTGGTGACCGTGATGCTCTCATTGTAGACGCCGTGCATCACGTAGATGTAGCCGCCCTCCTTGACTGCTTTGACGGCCGCCGAAATCGTCTTGTAGGGACCGGGGCCGTTTGCGTCGACGATGACCTGCGCCGCTCCCTTGGCGCTTGGAACATCACCGCCTCCTCCCGGCGCCGGGCGCGACGGCTCCTGGATCGGAAATCCGCCGAGCGAGGCGGCGGCGGCGACGCCCGCGGCGAGGAGCGAAACCCCTCCGGCCGCAGTCGCGAGTTTTGTCAGTACGCGATTCATTGAACCTCTCCTCGCTATTCCTGCGGCTGCGGCGGTTCGAACTCGAGAAGCTCGAGCGCCTTGCCGGCGGGCCTGTAGCCGAGCGCATTGGCGCGGGCGAAATGGCGCGCGGCCAAGGTCTTGTTCGGCGTCACTTCGTTGAGGCCCGTCGTGCCATCCCGGTAGATCACCCCGAGCGCGTAATGCGCGAGCGGGTAATCGACTTCAGCCGACTTCTTCAGCCAGACGAGCGCCTGAGCGCCGTCCTGCACGACGCCGATGCCGCGGGCATGCATGAGGCCGTAGGCGTATTGCGATTTGGGATGCTCTGCGTCCGCGGCCGCGGCGATCAGCGCCACGGTTTGGCTCGCCGAAAGGACGCCGGTCTTCACAGCTTCCTTGTCTTCCTCCGACATCTCCTTGTCCGCGGAGACGCGCGAATACTGGAACTTCTTGATCGCCGCGCGCGTGCCCGGCCCCATCGTGTTGTCGATCGCCCCGAGATAGAAGCCAAGCGAGCGGAGCGCCTCCTGGATGAGAAGGACGTCGATGTCGGAGACCGCCTCGAGTGCGTCTTCCTTCCGGAGCTCTTCAAGCTCCTTCTTAAGCCTCGCGAGCTCCTTCATCTGCGGCGTATCGCCCATATGTTCGCCGGGGAGCGGCGGCTGCCAGGCGATCGCGGCTTCGTGCGCCCACTCCAGCTCCTTCGGATCCATCAGCTTTTCGAGCTTCTCGTAAGCTGCCGAGGCCTCGCCGACGCCCCTGAGCTTGGCGAGTTCGAAGAGCATCAACGCCTTCTGGTTGTTCTTATCGACGCCGGCGCCGCGCTGATACATGAGGCCGAGATTGTAGAGATCGTAATTGCTGCCCGATTCGAACCATTTGGAGACGAGGTCTTCCGCCCGGTTCACCGCGCCCGTCGTCATTTCCTCGCGGATATAAGGGAGGCAGTTTTCAGCGATGATCTGCGCACGGACATCCGCCTGCGTAAGCGTCGGCTTCTCCGCCGGCTTGAACTCGCGATAGGCGGCGAGCGTGTACCATTTGAGCGCCTCGACCAGGCACTCGTCGGACTTGCATTTGACTGGCACCGCCTCGGAGGACAGCGGCAGCGGCGACAGACGACGGCGCGCGGGGTCGGCCGCTGAGGCCGGAAGGTCGAGCTTCTTGCCGCAGATGTTCTGCGAATAGACCTCGCCGAGCATCTGCATGGCGCGCACGTCGCCCGCGCCGGCGTCCTTCTTCCAGACGTCGATCGCATAGTCGTAGTCGCCCCGGTGAAAGGCCTCGAGGCCGACTTCGAATCTGGCCGACGCCGAGCCCGCCCATGCAAGCGTAAGCGCCGAGAGTGCCGCGGCGCCGATAAGCGCCCGGCGCAGTCCGACTGAAATCACGATATTTTCCCTCATAACCCCAGACTCCCCTCGCCCGGCATCCGCGTCCACTCCAGCGCCGGTCGCGGCGGCGCCCCCCAATCCGGCCGCCCGTTCTAAAGCGAGATCGGACGGGTCCCGCGCAACCGGCATTAAAGCACGCCGGACTGCGCTTCTCCAGACGGAGATTTACCATTCCTCGCCGAAAATTGCGCCCCTCGCGCCCGGTCTTGGGGGGCGCTAACCCGTCCTATGGCCGCGGTTTTTCCTTCGCCGTGACCAGAAAGACGCAAAGCTCTGAAGGGCCTTCGAGGCGCGTGGCCGAAAAGCCCTGAGCATTTGCGAAATGGGGGATGTCGATGGCCGCCAGGGGGTCGTCGGCGATGACCTTCACGGCGTCCGGCGCGGGAACGCTGCGCAGCGCCTTTTCCATGAGAAGGATCGGCATCGGACAGCGATGGCCGGTCGCGTTCACGGCGATGACCATTCGATTCGTCTGTGGGGCGCTCATGCCCGCTCATAGCGCTCCATGGGCTGCAGGGGAACGTGGCGCGGCCTTCGGTCGGGTCTGCGCGAAGGCGCTGACGGAGCGCCGCCGCGCTGGCGGCTCGCATTTAGCGTCTTCATCGCCGTCCTTTCGACATGGCTCCGCCGGTTCCGCCGTCCGGGATTTTCCGGACGCGAGAAGATAGAGTGGAGAGGTCGCGCGGGACGCGCGGCATCCGGTTATGGAGGCGGATAGCGCCGCCTCCTTTGGGACGCCCCGCGTCCCGCGCTGCGCGCCTTCAGCTCTCGCCTCGAGCGCTATGGCGTTTCGGTCGACTTCGCCGGGCGTCTTCCCAAGGTAAGCGGTTTCTTAGGCCGCCCCCTGCAGAGGCAGGTCCAAGACCCGGCGTCTGTCGTCGGCGCC
>Ga0187893_10000473_pt1 | contig 104961 bp, 87 predicted proteins | sample MA1701074metaG_FD_139574 | JGI IMG/M metagenome (GOLD analysis project Ga0187893, IMG submission 139574) | White microbial mat communities from a basaltic lava cave in the Kipuka Kanohina Cave System on the Island of Hawaii, USA - MA170107-4 metaG ...
CGACCCGGCCTTCCTGCTGCGCGAGCCCTGGCTGGTCGCGGGGACGGTCGCCGTGGTGGTGGCCGGCAAGGCCCTCATCGCGCTGGTCGTCGTGGCCCTACTGGGGCATCCCGTGCGCACGGGCCTCGTGGTCGCCATCGGCCTTGCGCAGGTGGGGGAATTCTCGTTCATCCTCGCGAACGTCGGCGTCGAGCTGGGCCTGCTGTCCGATACCGCTGCGAGCGCCCTGATTGCGGCGGCACTCGTCTCGATCGGAGTGAACCCGTTCCTGTTCCGGGCGCTCGACTCCGTCGAGGACGGGCTGCGCCGGTGGCCTTGGGCCTGGCGCCTGCTGGGGAGCCGGGCGGAGCGCCGCCGGAGCGCCGAGGCACCGGCCGGCGAACCCGCCGCGGCCCAGAGGGCTGTCATCGTGGGCTACGGGCCGGTGGGGAAGACGGTGGACCGGCTTCTGCGCCAGGCGGGCATCGAGACGGTCGTGATCGACCTGAACCTCGACGCGGTACGGGGCCTGACGCGGGAGGGACGCCGCGCCGTGTACGGCGACGCGAGCCATCGGCAGGTGCTGGAGGAGGCCGGCGTGCCCGGCGCGCTCTCGCTGATCGTGACCCTGCCCCACTCGCTCCAGCGGTCGGCGCTGATCGCGGGCGCCAAGGAGCTGAACCCCGCGCTGCGGGTGGTGGTGCGGGCGCGCTACCTCCGCGAGCGCGAGGCGCTCGAACGCGCGGGGGCCGACGCCGCCTGCTACGAGGAGCTGGAAGCGGCGGTGGCCCTGGCGCGCGTGGTGCTCCGCGACGCCGGCACGGACGAGAAGACGATCGAGCGCGAGAGCGCCCGCGTGCGCGAGCAGCTCTCGTCGCCCGGGGCCTAGGGGCGCTCATGGCCGGGGTGTCCGATTCCGGGCCTGGACGTCGCCACACTGTTGAGGAGGGAGCGTGGAGGCCGCGTGGAAGGCGTGGCGATCCGGGAGGCGGCACCCAGGCCGAGGCACGCATGAACACTGAATCGGACTGCAAGGAGCTCGACTCGCTGCTCCGCGCAGCCGCGGATGCCGCGGCCAGCGCCGAGATGTGTCGGGACAAAGGCTGGGGAGGCGACTCCAACGATCTCGACCGGGAAGCCGAAGCGGCCGAGCGTGGGCTGGTCGAGCGGATGCGCCGTCACCGGGCCGAGTCCCCTGAGGTGATCGAGACCTGGGTGGCCGGCCAGATCCGGGCTCTGGAAGCGTTTCTGGCACAGGAAGAGGCGGCCGCCGACTGGCTGCGGCGCGCGATCGCCATGGACGCCAGGTACGCGGAGTCGGCCCGCGCGGACTCCGACTTCGCCCGCGTCCGCGAGGCGCCGGAGTTCCAGGCGGCTCTTCGTTAGGCGCTGCGCAGCATGGGCCCGCTTCCGGCAAGCTTCGCGCTCTGCTGCCGCACGTGCGGGGCGCCTCGCACGCCGGACGAGGCCCGCTGCGCGCATTGCGGCTCGACGGAGCGGCCCGACGCGGCCGCACTCGCCCGCCTGCGCGTCCACCGCGCCCGCATGCGCCGCGCCCTCCAGGAGCTGCGGGTCACGGTCTCTCGCCGCGTCGCCCCCGCGGTGGTCAGGAGGTGGCTCTCTCGCTGGATACCGGCCCTCATCCTGGGCTGCCTGACCTTCGCAGGTGTGTTGGTCGTTGCAACGGTGCTGAGTCTCTGGCTGACCGGTGACAGGGGTTTCCTGGGGCTGGTGGGAGCACTGGTCATCATCGCCCTCTGCGTGCTCCTCACGACGCTTGGGCTCGTGGTCTGCTACTACGCCCTGATGAGCGGCGTGACGGAGCTCAACCGGGAGTCCCGGCGGGTGGTGCTGGGCCTCACCGCCACCACGCCGGTCACGTGCGGCCAGTGCGGGGGGCACGCCGCCGTGGTGGCTCTGGGTCCCGAGGACTCGTACCCGTGCCCGTGGTGCGGTTCCGCGCTGCTACCCGCCGCCGCGGCGGAGGCGGCCGTGAGGGCCGTCGCCCAGGCGCTGCTGGACGCCCACGTGGACGAGGCCGAGCGGCTCGCCGGTGCCGCGCTCGAGCCCAGGCGGCGGGCCGCGGTGGCGTTCGCCCAGTCCTTGCCGGGCTTCGAGCTGGCCGGCGGGGGGGCCGTCGTCCGTGGCGCCACGGCCGGCGTGTCACTCCGCGCGTTCTACGACTTCATCCACGGCGTAACCGTTCAGCGCGTCGAGGTGTCCCTGGAGACCGGTATCGACGGCGAAGTGTGGCTGGTCCGACCCTCGGTGGAGGCCGCGTTGCGGCCGCTGACGCTCGAATGGGGGTACTCGCTGTCGGAGCGGGAGGCGCCCTGCCCCTGGCCCGGGTGGCGGGGCTATTCCGACGGTGGAGGGCTGCCGGAGCACCCCGCGCTTTCCGCGGCGCTCGAGCGCCTGGGGCCCCCTGACGCGCTCTTGCTCGACGCGGCGGGCCTGTCGCTCTGGCGGCGCGGGCGCTCCCTGGGTTCGATCCTGAGTGAGGTTGCCCTGGGTGGCTCGCCTGACGGGTCGGTCTGGAGCCTGCTGGTGGAGCACCACCAGACGATGGCCGCGCTGGCGAGCCAGCTCGCGTCCCGGGTGTCCGCTTCACCGCCTGACTGGCGCCGTTCCCTCCAGGGATGACCCACGCAGCCATATCCGACGACGGTGGTGTGGTCGAGGCCATTCACGTCGAGGTTCGCGGTCCTCATAGTTGAGAGAACGGCACGCAGGGTACGATCACCGCTTCGACGACGTCCAGCCGGGCACTTACAACATAGAGACGGAGGTGAGAGACTGGGCCGGCCTCAGCAGCGCCCAGGGCCGCCTGATCGTGACCTTCCAGCGTCCCTGAAGGAGCCTGCTTCGTCCGCGCGCCCGACTCCCGGTCGGCGCCCCGGGGGAAAGAGGCGAGCCCGATGGCGTTGGCCTAGCAGCTCAGCTTGGCGTCCAGCAGGTCCAGGCTGCTGGACAGGGAACGGGCCAGGGGCGAGCGGTGCGGGTGGCGGGCGGGGTGGGGCGGCAGCCGCGACGGGTTGCCCAGGCGGATGCCATGGCGCTTCAGGATCCGCGCGTAGTCCACGCGGTGGCGGCGGAAACCCTGGACCACGGAGCGATAGCCGTCCTCGGCCACGACCTTGCGGGCGCTCATCCTCATGATGTTGTACCCGAACATGCGCATGTCGTCGCGCGTGGGCTCGAAGAGCAGGATGTCCACGTCGGGGTGCTCCGACTCGTAGCGCTCCATGCCGTACTGCATGCGGCCGTGGAGCATGATGCGCAGCACCTGGTCGAGCACGAAGCTCACGCCCTTGTTGCTCAGGTGCCCGTTGAGCGGCGCCTTGGGCCCGGTGTTCAGGATCGGCACGATCGGGTTGATGCAGATCACCAGGTCGGCGCCGCGCTGGATCGCGAGGTTGATGTGGGCTGTCTTCTTGACGCCTCCGTCCACGTAGTCGCGACCGCCGATGCGCACCGGGCGGTACAGCCCGGGCAGCGCGGTGGAGGCCTGCACCGCGCGGGAAATGGGGACGTTGCGGTGCCGGGCGTCGCCGAAGCTGACCGCCTCGCCGCTGTCCAGGTCGACCGCGACGATCAGCAGCTCGCGCACGAGGTCGGCGAAGCGGTCGCTGCGACCCCGGGCGCGGAACACGCCGGCCAGGAACTCCTGGATGCCGGAGTTGTCGAGCAGCCCCGCGGGCAAGAGCTCGAACAGCGCCAGCACCAGGTCCGCCGCGCTGCGCCCTTCTCCGGTGAGGGCCGTGGCGACCGCGTCGCGCAGCACGCGCGGGGCACGGCTGGAGCGCCGGGCCAGGTCGGACAGCCCCAGACGGTAGATCGGCGTCGAGGACAGGCCGAAGGGATGGCCGGTGGCGACCTCGTCGTACATCTCGTGGGGCGAGACGCCGCTCGCGAGCAGGGAGGAGACGAAGGCTCCGCCGCTGATGCCGACGTACAGGTCGAGGTCCAGGATGCTGCGGTCGAGCAGGTCCTCCAGCGCCCGCAGGCAGCCGATCTCGTACACGGCGCCGGTGATGCCGCCACCGGCGCACACGAGAGCGACCTTGGAGCCGGAGCGCTTGCGCGGCACCCTGCGACGTTCCACCAAGCCCACCTCCAACGGGGTGAGAGTCTAGCTGACGAGACGGGCCCCCGAAGGGCCCGCCTGGGTGTGGCTGCTATTTGCGGCGCTTCAGGGCGTCGATCTTCCTCGAGAGCTCCTCGACCTTCTTCGTGAGGTCGGCCACCTCGCGGCGGCTCGGGATGTTCAAAGAAGCGAGCGCCTGCTCGACGGCGACGCCGACCCGCTTGCCAGCGGCCCGGCCGCCCCTCTGGACGCGCCCGGCCAGGGTCGCGACCTGGCTCTCCAGGCTGCGCTGCGCCTTGCGGCGCTCGCGCTCGAAGCGCGCCGCCAGCGCCTTCAGCACTTCGTCGGCCTGGCGGCCGCCGATCTTGTTCCTCTTGAGGGCCGCCTTCACCTGCTTCTCGACTTCGGTCTGCGCCGAGTGGAGGGCGTGCTGCGCCTCCGTCCACGCGGAGCGCAGGGTCTCGGCGGCCCCTCCGGCACGGGCCGTCTTGCGGGTGCTCTTGCGAGCCTTGGATTTCGCCATCACTTTCTCCTTCTCTTCGAACTCTTGGCCGAACGCTTCGGCTTGCGCGGCGCGCGCGCGGGGCCGAGGTACGTCTCGAGGGTCAAAAGCTTCTCTTTCAGGGCCTGGAGCGAGAGGCTGACGCCGCCCTCGCGCTCGGCCCGGTCCACCAGGCCGTGGAGCGCCTGCTCCAGGCCGTGCTGCGCGTCGGAAACGAGGCTGGTGACGGAGCCCACGATTTCCTGGCGCAGCCCCAGCGCCTCCTCCAGGTTCAGCCGGCCGCGGGCCAAAAGGCCCGAGACGATGCGCTCGGCCTCCTCGCGCGCGCGGGTGGCGAGATCCGGCGGAGGGGCGGCCTTGCGCTCGGGAGCGCCCAGTCCGAAGCGCACCAGCCGGGTCAGCACCTGGCGTGGGATGCGCGCGGTGCGCTCCTTGACGCCCTCCATCACCACCTGGGCCAGCACCAGGTTGGTCAGGTCCTCGCCGGTCTTCCGGTCGAGGACCTGCAGCTCCTCGCCCGCGGCTACCGCGGCGGCGAGGTCCTCGAGGGTGACGTAGCGCCGCGCGCCGGGGTCGTAGAGCTTGCGGTTCTCGTAGCGCCGGATGAGCCGGGGCAGGCTGTTTGCGTTCTTCGCCACGCCCGCAATATAACGCAGTGCGTCATTGTTGTCAAGTGTGGGTGACGCGAAGCGTCAGGAACGGCTCGGGGGGCAGGGCCCGGCTGCGGCGCCGGATCAGGAGGGCGCCCCAGGCGCAGCCCAGCACGCAGGCCACCAGCGCGCACAGCCCGGCCATGCCCAGGGCCGAGCTGAGGACGCCCGCCAGGTCGAAGATCGGCTTCTCGACCTTGACCCAGGTGATGGTGCTGTTCGTGATCAACGCTTCTTCGCCGGCACGGCCGTGGCGCCCCTGGCGACCACTCTAGGGGCCGGGCCGTTCCGGGTCAACCGGGTGGCGCCGCGGTTGATGATCTCGAGGTAGCTGCGCACGCCGAGGAGCAGGCTGCGGGCGATGTCGTCGCGGCGGCCGGGCGTCGTCAAGAGCTTCTCCTCGCCCGGGTGGGAGACGAAGGCGATCTCCGCGAGGATCGAGGGCATGTTGGCGCCGATCAGCACGTAGAAAGGCGCCGTGCGCACGCCGCGATCCTGGATCTCCGGGTAGCCGCGCCGCAGGTTCTGCACCATCGACTCGTGGACCGCGCTGGCGAAGTCGCGGCTCTCGTTGATCTTGCTGTTCAGGGTGATGGCCTTCACCAGGCCCTGCAGGTCCTTCATGGTCGCCGCCGAGATGGCGTTCTCGCGGGCCGCGACCTCCTCGGCGTGGGGGTCCACGGCGAAGTTCAGGAAGTAGGTCTCGATGCCGCGGGCCTTCGAGCTGCGGCTCGAGTTGGCGTGGATCGACAGGAACAGGTCGGCCCCCTTCGAGTTGGCGATCGCCGTCCGCTCCTCGAGCGGGATGAACACGTCGCTGGCGCGGGTCATCACCACCTCTGCGCCCAGCTCGTCGCGGACCAGGCCCTCCAGGCGCAGGGCCACGTCGAGCACGAGGTCCTTTTCCTGCAGGCCCGCACGGCCGATGGTGCCGGGGTCGTGTCCGCCGTGGCCCGCGTCGATCACGATGCGGCGGGCGCCCAGGCCGAGCTGGCGCGCGATGGTGAGCGCGCCGCTGCGCGTGGGGACCGCGGGCCCGGGGATCGGCGTTGGCGCCGGAGGCTTCGACGCAACCAGGGTCGGCGGCGGGGGCACCGGCGTGGCCAGGGGCGTCGGCGTTGCGCGAGGCGTTGGCGTGGGGGCTGGTGTGGGCGTGGGCGCGGGAGACGGGGTAGGGGACGGCGCTGGTGTGGGAGTCGGAGCCGGCGTGGGCGCCGGCGAGGGACGGGCGGCCTGCAGCCGCTGCTCGACCTCGCGTTCCAGCTCCGCGGCGGGCTCCGGGCTCTCGAGGTCCGGGATCTCCAGCTCGCCCACCGTCATGCGGTTGTCGGCGGTGCGCGCGGTCACGGGCGGCGGCGGGGAAGCCTGCGCCACGACCGCCCGCCGCTCGGGCTCGTTGCCCTTCACGTCGATCACCAGGCGCGTCGGCCCGTCGAGGAAGAAGACCTGGTGGTCCCTGACCGACTTGAAATCGAGCACGACGCGCACCACGTCGTCGCGGTTCTGGCCCAGGCGCACCTGCGAGAGCAGCCCGTCGCCCACCGGGAACGTGCGGTCGGTGAGGTTCGGGTGCAGCCGCGCTCCGACCAGGTCCACCCAGAGCCGGTCGGGGTTGTCGATGCGGTCGCTGTGGAACTGGACCTGCTTCCCCAGGTCCACCACCACCCGCGTGGAGTTCTCGCCGCTCCAGGAGCGCAGGTTGAAGACGGGCACGAGACCCGGCGGGGGAGCCTTGGGCAGCGCCGCCTCCTTGTCGGGAGCTTTCTTCTTCACGGCGGCCTTGACCGCCGCGGCGCGCTTCGAGTCCGGAAAGGCCTCGAGGTAGAGCTTCGCGGCCTCCTCGATGCGTTTCCTGTCGGCGCCTTCCCCGGCCATTTCGAAGACCGCATGCAGCGCGCCCTCCCCCAGGCTCGACGACGGGTACTCCTCCACCAGCGTGCGGTAGGCGCGGGCCGCGTCGTCCTTGTAGCGCGTACTCTTGAAGCGAGCTGCCATCTGGCGATACAGGTCGCCCACCGCCAGCAGCGCATCGTCGCAGTAGGGGCTCTGGGGATAGCGCGCCACGACAGCGCGGTAGCGCAGCACGACCTTGTCCCACTCGGCCTTCTTCGCGAGCAGGGTCTTGCCGGCCTGGAGCTTGGTGTGGGCGGTCTTGGCGTCGTAGTAGAGCTGGCGGTCGGGGCGTCCCGTCGCCGCGGCCACGGACAACGACAACGGGCCACAGAGAGCACAGAGAACACAGAGCAGGAGGCAGGGAAGCCATCCCCTGCGTGATCTCTGTGACCTGTGTGGCTTCGTTGCCGTTGTCCGCGTCACTTCGGCCAGGAATCCACGGTCTCGTAGTAGTTGGCGGGAACCAGGATGTCGCGTGGCTTGCTGCCGTCCGCGGCGCCGATGATGCCGTCGCGCTCCATGGTGTCCACCAGGCGGCCGGCGCGGGAGAAGCCGATCCGGAAGCGGCGCTGCAGCATGCTGGTGGAGGCCTGCCCGCTCTGCACCACGAAGCGCACGGCCTCGTCGAACAGCTCGTCGCGCTCGTCGTTCTCGACGGCCTCGGATTTCTTCTCCTCCTTGCCGACGCTGTCGTCGAAGGCGGGCTTGCCGGCCTTGCGCAGGTACGAGGTCAGCCGCGCGATCTCCTTCTCGCTGACGAAGGCGCCGTGGATGCGCGTCAAGCGGGCGCTGCCCGGCGGCAGGAACAGCATGTCGCCCTTGCCCAGCAGGTGCTCGGCGCCGATGGAGTCGAGGATGGTCCGGCTGTCCACGCGGGCCGAGACCTTGAACGAGATGCGCGAGGGGAAGTTGGCCTTGATCAGGCCGGTCAGCACGTCCACCGACGGCCGCTGCGTCGCCAGGATCAGGTGGATGCCCACGGCGCGCGCCATCTGGGCCAGGCGCGTGATCGACTCCTCCACCTCGCGGGAGCTGACCATCATCAGGTCGGCCAGCTCGTCGATGATGATCACGATGTAGTGGAGCGGGCCCACGTCTTCGCCGTCGGGCCCCACGCCGGCCTGCGCCTTCTCGGCGCGGATGATGTTGTTGAACTGCTCGATGTTGCGCACGCCCTCGCCTGCCAGCTTGCGGATGCGCTTCTCCATCTCCTGCACCGCCCACCTGAGCACGTTGGCGGCGATCTTCGGGTCGGTCACCACGGGCGTCAGCAGGTGCGGGATGTCCTCGTACACGCCCAGCTCCAGGCGCTTGGGATCGATCAGGATCATCCTCACTTCGTCGGGTGTCGACTTGTACAGGATGCTGGCGATCATGCAGTTGAGGCCCACGCTCTTGCCCTGGCCGGTGGCGCCCGCGATCAGCAGGTGGGGCATGGCGCCGAGGTCGGTCACGTAGGTCTCGCCGCTCACGGTCTTGCCCAGGGCGAGGGTGAGCCGCGAGTGGGACTTCTGGAAGGCCTCGGACTCGAGGATCTCGCGCAGCGAGATGGTCTCCCGTGTCGCGTTGGGGATCTCGATGCCCACGGTGCCGCGCCCGCTCATGCGGTCGATGCGGATCGACTCGGCCTGCAGTCCCAGTGCCAGGTCGTCGGCCAGGCCCACGATCTTGGAGTACTTGACGCCGGCGTCGGGCTTGAACTCGTAGGTCGTGACCACTGGGCCCGGGTTGATCTCCTTCACGACGCCCAGCACGCCGAACTCGGCCGACTTGCTCTGCAGGAGCTTGGCGCGCTCGAAGAGCTGCGCCTTGTCGAGGCTGATGTCGGGCTTGCGCTCGTCGAGGATCGAGCTAGCCGGCAGCACGAAGCTGCCCCGCGCGACCGGCCCCGCCACGGTCTTCACGCGCCGCTTCTCGGGCTTCGCGTCGGGCGGAAAGGCCTCGGCCTCGTCCAGGTCGGCCGGCGTGGGCGTGAAGACGAGGGGCTTCTGGCGGGGCGGGGTGAGGCTCTGGGCCTTCGGGGCCTCGGGCGCCGCTTCGATGCCGGCCTCCTCGAACGGCGTCGCGTCCTCGTCCTCGGAGCCGAGGCTGATCTTGCGGACGCGGGGCACGCTCTCGCTGCCCGCTTCCTTGAGGGCCTGGGCGTGCTTCTTGATCACCTCGCGGCGCAGCTTTTCCTTGCGCCTGGCCTCGCGCCAGTGGGCCCAGACGGTCTGGAGCACCTGCAGCCGGGCGCCCAGGATCGCCCCCGCTCCCTTCAGGAAGGCGGCGAAGGAGAACTGCGTCGAAAGGATCACCGCGACGAAGAGCGTCGTGGCAACGACGATGTAGGCGCCGGTGCGGTTGAAGCTGACGACCAAGAGCGCCGCCAGCACCTCGCCCACCGCGCCGCCCGCGCGCACGGGCTCGCTGTCGATCACGACGCTGCCGAAGGTCAGGGTCATGAACGCCGAGAGCGCCAGCAGTAGGGTGGTGAGGCCGAAGGCCTTGGTGTAGGGCGCCTCGATGGGGCGGCACCAGAACAGCTTCCAGCCCGCGAGCCCCAGCACCATGGGCAGCAGCAGGGCGGCGATCCCGAACAGCTGCGGCACCAGCAGCTCTGCCAGGAACGCGCCGAAGGGGCCGATGAAGTTGCCCACCGGGTCGCTGGCGCCGGCCTTGAAGAACGGCACCGGGTCGCGGGGCGTGTAGGTGGCGAGGCTGATCAGCAGCATCAGGGCCACGCCGAAGGCCGAGAGGCCGAGGAACTCCGTCAGCCGTGTCGAGGGCTTGGTTTCGCTGGGCATGGACATCAAATCTCCATTACGACCGGGATCACCATCGGTCGGCGCTGGGTGCGGCGGCGGAAGAAGCGGCGCAACTCCTGGCGGACGCGCTCGCGTGTCAGGGACGGGTCGAAGCGCTCCTCGGCGGAGCGAGACTCCACGGCCTCGACCAGGAAACGACTGGCCTCCTCGATCAGCTCCGCGCGCTCGCCGGCGTCCACGAAGCCGCGGGTGACGATCTCGGGAGGCTGCTCGACGCGGCCGGTCTGCTTGTCGAGCACCACGATCGGGACCACGATCCCGTCCGAGCCGAGGTGGCGGCGGTCGCGCAACACGATGTCCTCCAGCTCGTCGCCGGCCGAGCGGTCGAGCAACACGCGACCCGCGGCCACTCGGGTCTCCTTGCGTGCGCCGTGCCTGTCGAGCGCGAGCACGTCGCCGTCCTCGGCCAGCAGCACGCGGTCGGCCGTGAGGCCGGCCTCGGCGGCCAACCGCGCGTGCTGGGCCAGCATGCGGTACTCGCCGTGGATCGGGACCAGATACTGTGGACGCACGGCCCGCAGCAGCTCCAGCAGGTCCTCGCGGCTGCCGTGGCCCGACACGTGGACCGTGGCCACGCCGGGGTGCACGACGTCGCAGCCGCGCCGGTAGAGGTTGCCGATCAGGCGCGAGACCGAGCGCTCGTTGCCTGGGATCACCCGGGCCGACAGCACCAGCGTGTCGCCCGGCCCGACGCTGAGGTCGCGGTGCTCGTCGAGGCTCACCATCGAGAGGGCCGACAGCGGCTCGCCCTGGCTTCCCGACACCAGGGCGCACACGCGTTCCGGGAGCTGCTCGCCCAGGGAACCCGCCGCGACCACGTGCGCCTCGGGGATCTTCAGAAAGCCCAGGTCGCGGGCCACCTCGGAGTTGTCCAGCATGCGCCGGCCGACGAAGGCGACCCTGCGGCCGTACTCGATCGCCACGCGGGCCACGCGCTGCATGCGCGGGATCGAGCTGGCGAAGCAGGAGACGAGGACGCGGCCGCGCGTGCGGTCGAAGGCGTCCTCGAGGGCGCCCAGCACGTCGTCCTCGCCGCCCGTGTGGCCGCGCTGCTCGACGCCCGTGCTGTCCGAGAGCAGGACCAGCACGCCGCGCTCGCCCCAGTCGGCGAGGGCCGGCAGGTCGGTGCGCTCGTCGGGCCCCGCGCGCCGGTCGATCTTGAAGTCGCCGCTCGCCAGCACGACACCGGCCGGCGTCTCGATCGCCAGCGCCAGGCTGTCGTTCACGCTGTGGGCCACGCGTATCGGATGGACGTTGAACGGGCCCACCTCGACGGGCTTGCCCGGGGTGAGCGCGCGCAGGTCGGCCTCGATGCCGCGCTCGCTCAGCCGGCGGCGCGCCAGGCCCAGGGTGAGCGGGCTGCCGTAGACGGGCGCCGGCGCAGCGTCGAGGGCGAAGGAGAGGGCGCCGATGTGGTCCTCGTGGCCGTGGGTGAGCAGGATGCCGTGAAGCGACTCGCGCCGCTCGCGCAGGTACTCGAAGTCGGGGACGATGGAATCGACGCCCGGCATCTCGGCCGAGGCGAACGCCATCCCGGCGTCCACGAGCAGATGCTGCCCGTTCCAGTCCAGCACCATCGCGTTCAGGCCGAACTCCCCCAGACCCCCGAGGGGGATCAGGCGGACCGGCGCGACGTCGGTCAGTGGGTGCAAAGCCTCCCCGAACGCCGGTTCAGCGGGGCGTAAGGACCGAAGACAGTCTTGCGAACTCCCCTACAGATAGGGTCTCGGCGCGCCGCGAGCCCGCGATATTGAGTAACCTCAAGTTCTCCTTGAGGTTAGCATAGCTATCTTGCAGGTTGTTTTCAAGGGTCCGGCGGCGGCGGGTGAAGGCGGTCTTCACGAGGCGCTCGAAGGCGGGAAGGTCGGGGACCGTTACTAGAGGCTCGGCCCGGAAGCAGGCGCGCAGTACCGCGGAGGAAACCTTCGGCGGCGGTACGAACGCCTCGGGTCCGAAGCGGAGCACAAGCGTAACTTCGGCGAAGAGCGCATAGGAGACGGACAGGATGCCGTACTCCCTCGAGCCCGGTGGCGACGCTACGCGGCGCGCGACCTCGTCCTGGACCATGACGTGCAGGTCGCCCACGTGGCCGCGCAGCTCGAGGAAGCGCCGCAGGAGCGGGCTCGAGATGTAGTAGGGCAGGTTCGCCGCCACGCGCGATCCCGCCGGCACGAGTGCGCCCAGGTCCAGCGTGAGGGCGTCGCCGGTCACGATGCGCACGTTGGCGGGGGCCCTGGCGCGGAGCCGTTCGGCGAGCGCCCTGTCCAGCTCTACCGCCACGACCTGCTTCGAGCGTGCGGCCAGGGGCAGCGTGAGCGCGCCCTGCCCCGGGCCGACTTCGAGGAACACGTCGTCGGGCTGCGGCGCGATCGTAGCCACGAGCGTCTCCACCGCCGCTGGACGCAGGAAGTGCTGGCCGAGTCGGCGGGGCATTGGGGAGAGTGTAAACTCGCTCCCCATGCCCGAGCCGCTCCACATCGTCCACGTGACGTCGGAGATGCTTCCCTACGCCAAAACAGGCGGGCTGGCCGACGTGACCGCCGCGCTGCCGAAAGCCCAGGTGAAGCTGGGCCATCGCGTCACGGTGTTCCTGCCGCGCTACGCGAGCGTCGCGTTCCCGCCTGGGGAGTTCATGGGCTCGGTCCACGTACCGGTGGACAGCGTCCATCGCAGCGCGGGCTTCTATCGCACAACGAGCAAAGACGGCGTCGAGGTCGTCTTCATCGAGCACCCGTCCTTCTTCGAGCGCGGCCTGCCCTACGGCGAGGGCGGCGCCGACTATCCCGACAACCGGCTGCGCTTCGCGTTCCTGTCGCGCGCGGCGATCGAGTACTACCGCAGCCGCGGCGAGCGGCCCAGCCTGTTCCACGCCCACGACTGGCACGCCGGCCTGGTGCCCGTGTACCTGAAGACGTTCTACTGGGACGACCCGACGCTCTTCCGCATGCCCAGCGTGTTCACGATCCACAACGCGTCGTACCAGGGCGTGTTCGGCCTGGACACCGCCTCGGTTCTGGGCCTGCCGTGGAACCTGGCCACGAGCGCCGCACTCGAGTACCACGGCGGCGTCAGCTACATGAAGGGCGGCATCCTGTTCTCGGAGCTCTTGACCGCGGTGTCGCCGCAGTACGCGGTCGAGATCCAGGGCGACCTGGGCCAGGGCATGGACGGCGTGATCCGCTCGCGCGCCGCCGACCTCGAGGGGATCCTGAACGGCGTCGACTACGACGAATGGGACCCGCGGGTGGACACCCACATCGCGAGGAACTACTCGGCGCAGGACGCGTCGGGCAAGGCCGAGTGCAAGGCCGACCTGTTGCGCAGCGTGGGCCTGCCCGAGTTCCCGGACCTTCCGGTGGTCGGCATCACCTCGCGCCTCGTGCACCAGAAGGGCTTCGACATCGTAGTCGGGTCGTGGTGGGACCTGGAGCATCGGCCGCTGCGGCTGGTGGCCCTGGGCAGCGGCAGCTCCGCGGTCGAGGACGGGCTTCGAGCGCTGGCGATGCGCAACCCGGACCGATTCGCCGCGCGCATCGGCTACGACACCGCCCTCGCCCACAAGATACAGGCCGGGGCCGACATGTTCCTGATGCCCTCGCGCTTCGAGCCCTGCGGCCTGACCCAGATGTATGCGCTGCGCTACGGCACCGTCCCGATCGTGCGTGGGACCGGGGGCCTCGTGGACACCGTCGAGCAATGGAAGCCGGCCACGCGCCAAGGCACCGGCTTCCGCTTCGAGAGTGCCGACGGCACGGGCATGATGTGGGCGATCGACCAGGCCCTGGCGGCCTACGAGGACCGCAAGGCGTGGGCGAAGCTGCGGCAGAACGGGATGGCGAAGCAGTTCACGTGGGAGCGCGCGGCGCGCGCCTACGACGACGTTTATCGCCGCGCGATGGCGCGGGTCTGAGAGGAGAACTGCGGGTGTCCGACAACGTGATGACGCTGAGCGACCAGAGCTGGGACGCGGAGGTGGTGAACGCCGGCACGCTCGTGCTGGTGGACTTCTGGGCCGAGTGGTGCGTTCCGTGCAAGACCCTGACCCCCACCGTGGAGGCCGTGGCCGCCCAGTTCAAGGACAAGCTGCGGGTGGGCAAGATGAACGTCGAGGACAACCCCGACGTCCCGACCCGCTACAACGTGATCACGCTGCCGACGCTGCTGCTGATGAAGGGCGCCCAGGTGGTGGAGCAGCGCGTCGGGCTGATCTCGAAGGACAAGCTGATCCAGCTCCTGGAACCGCACCTCAAGTAGCGGCTCTCGGCCCGAGCGCCGTCGGATCGCCGCGTCAGAACCAGAGCGTCCACTCGCAGTGGGCGTCCCCGCGCGTCTCGCACGACGTGTGCTCGATCCGGCGCGGGCCAAGCGCCGCTTCGAAGGCCCCGACCAGGCGCTCGCAGATCACCGCGGCGACCGGGAACTCGGTGAGGCGCACGACCAGGACGGCTTCGTCGTCGCTCACGATGCTCATCTCCCCGTCCTCGACGATGCTGCGCCAGAAGGTCGGGATCATCCGGGCCGCGGTGCGGCGGTCTTTGACCATGACGCCGAAGCCGCCGCGCTCGACGTAGCTGCGTCCGACGAAGAAGCCCATCTGGCGGTAGTAGTCGGCGTCGTCCGGGGCCAGCAAGCGCTTCGAGGCCACGGTGTAGTCCCGCAGATGCGGCCATGGGATCCGCTGTCCGTCGCGATCCACCGAACGCACGGCCGCCGCTGCCTCAGGGGCGATTCGCTTCAGAACCCGCTCGTGGGCCTCGCTCCCGAACCGCTCGACGACGAAGCCCACGGTTGCGAGGACGTCGGTGCCACGTACCGTCTTCACTTCAGGCCTGCGACTCGATCCTACATCAGGCCGCGACCACGGGGACGATCTCCAGCAGTGCCTCGAGCCCGCGGTAGTCCGAGGCGTTGCAGGTGTAGAGGAGCAGGTTCTCGGAGAGCGCCGCCGCTGCGATCATGAGATCGACCGCGCGCGACGACGGCGTAGACGCGGCCATAGGCCCGCGCTGCGGCCGCGTCGAAGGACAGGGGAGCGAAGGCATTCCGCAGCTCGCCGACTGGGACGCCGTTTCGTGAGACGACGAAAGACTCGCCGCGATCGAGGGCGCGCATGATGCGCCCGCTCTCGTTCCGGAGCTCGCGCTGGGTGATCGTTTTTCCCACGCCGCTAACGTAGCACAGCTGCTACGCCTTGCCGTCAGTCGATTTCGATCAGGCTGTCACGGCGTGCCGCGACCGACGGCGGCTCGGCGATGGGCGCCGCCGCTTCGGGAGCACCCGCAGCGTCGGGCGACACCAGCGCGCGCGCCGTGGCTTCGATCTCGGAACGCGCGGGCGGCGTGCCGCGCCCGTGGAGCCGCACCCAGTGGCGGACGATACCGTCCACGTAGGCGTAGCGCTTCTTGATCATGCGCAGGGCGTCCACGCCGACCAGCCACTGCAGGTAGTCGCGGGTCGCGCCGGGGGAGCGGCCCAGGCGCGGGACGAGCTGTGTGAGCGTCAGCCCCTCGTCCATGGCGACCGCTTGCAGGGCCGCCTTGCAGATGCCGTAGCCGCGGCTGCGCAGGAGCAGCGTCTCGTGGGTGGCGCGCGCCATCAGCTCCAGGCGGCCGCCCGCGGCCATCTCGTCGGCCCAGATCGCGGCCACCTGGGACGCGGAGCGGGGCGCGGCGTCGAGCAGCACGCGCACGTAGCGCGGCCAGCCGAAGGACGCGCGGACGACGGCCTGCGCGGCGTCGCCGGCGGCCGACTGCAGCGACTCCGCCGACAGGGGCGGCAGGTGCAGGGTCTCGATGGCCCACATCCTCCGGGCGGCCGTGGGGAAGGAGGTGGCGAGGAGGATCCCGCGCCGGCGCGCGGCGACGGCTTGGCCGAACAGCGTGTGGACCTCGCGCAGGCCCGCGAAGTAGCCCAGCGACTTGATCTCGGTCGCTTCGTCGAGGAGCAGCACCACGCGGCGCCCCTGCGACTCGTCGAGGAGGACCAGGAGACGGAACAGCGCCTTCACGGCGTCGGCGCCGTGGGCGAGGCCCGTATCCGCCAGGCGCCGGATCTCCGCGGCTTGGGGCAGCCGCGCGCCGAACGACTCGGCGGGCAGCGCGCGCAGGGCGTTGTTCACGAAGCCCTGGGGCGAGGCGACGGCCCCGAACAGGTCGAGGTAGATCGGCGCGTGCCCTTCGCGCCGCAGGCGCTCGGCCAGCTCGATCAGCAGCGTGGTCTTGCCGGCACCCGGCGGGCCGGCGATCAGGAGGGCCGGGCCCTTCAAGGCCCGATCGAGGAGCGCCGGCTGGAGCTCGGCCCTCACTCCCGCATCGGCACGCGCACGCCCCGCTCGCGGGCCACCTCGAGCGCGCGGTCGTAGCCGGCGTCGGCGTGGCGCACGACGCCCATGCCGGGGTCGCTGGTCAGGACGCGCTGCAGCCGCGCCGCGGCCCGGTCCGTGCCGTCGGCGACGATCACCATGCCCGCGTGGATCGAGTAGCCCATGCCGACGCCGCCGCCGTGATGCACCGAGATCCAGGAGGCGCCGCCGACGGCGTTCACCAGCGCGTTGAGGATGGGCCAGTCGGCCACGGCGTCGGAGCCGTCCCGCATCGCCTCGGTCTCGCGGTTGGGCGAGGCCACCGAGCCGGCGTCGAGATGATCCCGGCCGATCACGATCGGCGCCTGCACACGGCCGTCGCGGACCAGGTCGTTGAAGACGCGGCCCAGCTTCGCGCGCTCGCCGTAGCCCAGCCAGCAGATGCGCGCGGGCAGGCCCTGGGACTTCACGCGCTCGCGGGCCAGGTGGATCCAGCGGGCCAGCGGCTTGTCGCCGGGGAAGGTCCGAAGCACGGCGTCGTCGGTGACCGCAAGGTCCGCCGGATCGCCCGACAGCACGGCCCAGCGAAACGGCCCCTTGCCCTCGCAGAACAGCGGCCGGATGTAGGCGGGGACGAAGCCGGGGAAGTCGAAGGCGTTCGCGACGCCGACGGACTTCGCTTCGGCCCGGATGTTGTTCCCATAGTCGAACACCACCGCTCCGCGCGCCTTCAGGTCGAGCATGGCGCGCACGTGCTCGCCCATGGCGCGGCGGGCCTCGGCCATGTGGCGCTGCGGATCGGTCTTGCGCAGCGCGAGCGCGGCGTCGTAGCTCATGCCGTTGGGCACGTAGCCGTTCAGCGGATCGTGGGCGCTCGTCTGGTCGGTGACGAGGTCGGGGACGACACCGCGACGCACCAGCTCGGGCAGCACGTCCGCCGCGTTGCCGAGCAGGCCGATGGAGAGCGGCCGGCCGGCGCTCGCGGCCGCGCGGCAGCGCGCCAGCGCAGCGTCGAGGCTGTCGCTCGTCGCGTCGAGGTAGCGCGTCCCGAGCCGGCGCTGCATGCGCTGCCGGTCCACCTCCACGACGAGGATCACGCCCTCGTTCATGGTGGCGGCCAGAGGCTGCGCGCCGCCCATGCCCCCCAGGCCCGCGGTCACGACCAGGCGCCCGCGCAGCGTGCCGCCGAAATGCTGGCGCGCCGCCTCGGCGAAGGTCTCGTAGGTTCCCTGCAGGATGCCCTGGGTCCCGATGTAGATCCAGGAGCCGGCCGTCATCTGGCCGTACATCATCAGGCCCTTGCGGTCGAGCTCGTAGAAGTGGTCCCAGGTGGCCCAGGCGGGCACCAGCATCGAGTTGGAGATCAGGACGCGCGGGGCGTCCTCGTGGGTCTTGAACACGCCCACGGGCTTGCCCGACTGCACCAGCAGCGTCTCGTCGTGGTCGAGGCCGCGCAGGCTGCGCACGATCGCCTCGTAGCACTCCCAGCTCCGCGCCGCCTTGCCGATGCCGCCGTAGACGACGAGGTCGTCGGGGCGCTCGGCGACCTCCGGGTCCAGGTTGTTCATCAGCATGCGCAGGGCGGCCTCCTGCAGCCAGCCCTTGCAGGAGATCTGGGTGCCGCGCGGGGCGCGGATGCTGCGCGTGGCCGTCGTCACATCAGGAACCGCTGGTCGTCGGTGTACGCGTCCTTGGCGAGGTCCTCGGGAACCGGCCCGCCACCGGGCAGGATGTGCTGGCGCTTGACGCGCGGCACGCGAGCCGCGCTGCGGCGGCGCCGCCGCCATGCGAACACGCCGAAGGCCGCGAGTGCCAGGAGCAGGCCGAGGATGGCGAGCGCGGCCAGGATCATGGTCACTCCAGCGTACCGCAGATCGCTTCGGCCTCGGTCAGCAGCGTTCCTTCCCGCAGCCACGAGGCGACGGTCTCGATCTCGGGGGCGATCAGGCGATCGCGGTCGTAGGCCGGGAGCTGCGCGCGCACGCGCCGGTACACGGCATCGAGCGGGGGAGCCGTGCGCAGCGGCTTGTGGAACTCCAGGCCCTGGCAGGCCGCGAGCACCTCGATGGCCAGGATGCGCCGCACGTTGGCGACCACCTGCGCCGCCTGGCGCGCCGCGATCGGGCCCATCGAGACGTGGTCTTCCTTGTTCGCCGAGGTGGGGATGGAATCGACGCTGGCCGGGTGGGCCAGGGACTTGTTCTCGGAGGCGAGCGCCGCGGCGGTGACGTGGGCGAGCATCAGGCCGGACTGCAGGCCGCCATCGGGGGTCAGGAAGGCCGGCAGCTCGGAGAGCGCCGGGTTCACCAGGCGCTCGATGCGGCGCTCCGAGATGGCGCCCAGCTCGGCCACGGCGATCGCCATCACGTCGGCCGCAATCGCCACCGGCTCGCCGTGGAAGTTGCCGCCCGACAGCAGCTCGGCCGGATCGGCGAACACCATGGGGTTGTCGGTGGCGGCGTTCATCTCGATCTCGATGGTGCGCGTGACGTAGGCGAGCGCGTCGCGCGCCGCGCCGTGGACCTGGGGCATGCAGCGCAGGCTGTAGGCGTCTTGCACCTTGCCGCAGTCGCGGTGCGAGTCGCGGATCGGGCTCTCGGCCAGGAGACGCCGCAGGTTGCGCGCCGAGGCCGCCTGGCCGGGATGCGGGCGCGCGGCATGGATGCGCGGGTCGAAGGCGACGTCGGTGCCCTTCAGGGCGTCGAGGGACAGGCCGCCCGCGACGTCGGCCATCCGGGTCAGGCGCCAGGCTTCGACCAGGGCGAGACCCGCGATGCCGGTCATGAGCTGCGTGCCGTTGATCAGGGCCAGGCCCTCCTTCGCGTGCAGCTCGACGGGCTGCAAGCCCGCGGCGCGCAGCGCGGCGGCGGCCGGCTTCTGCGCGCCCTGGTGGACGCAGTCGCCCTCGCCGATGAGTGCCACGGCCAGATGGGCGAGCGGGGCCAGGTCGCCGCTGGCGCCGACGGAGCCCTGCGCGGGCACCACGGGATGCACGCCGCGGTTCAGCATGGCCACGAGCAGGTCGAGGGTTTCGATGCGCACGCCGCTGAAGCCCTTCGCGAGCACGTTGGCGCGCAGCAGCATCAGCGCCCGGGTCTCGGCCTCGCCGAGCGGCGCGCCGACGCCGGCGGCGTGGCTGCGGACGAGGTTCCGCTGCAGGTGGCGGAGCTTGTCGCGCGGGATCACCACGTCGGCGAAGTTCCCGAAGCCGGTAGTGACGCCGTAGACGACACGGCCGGCCGCAACGGAGTCGTCCACCACCCGGCGCGAGCGCTCGACCAGGGCGCGAGCTGCGGGGGAGATCGCCACCGGCCGTCCCTGCCGCGCGACCGCCTCGAGTCCGCGGAGGTCGAGGCTTTGCCCGTCGAGTACGAGCGCTTCCATTTTGCGAACGGACTATAGCATTCGGCTTTCAGTCCTCAGCCTTCAGCCGTCGGGCTGAGTGCTAGAATGCGCCGTTTTCCCGGAAGCTCCAGACTTCATGCCGAACATCGTCATCGCGGGCGCCCAGTGGGGCGACGAGGGCAAGGGCAAGATCGTGGACCTGCTCGCGCAGCGGGTCCAGGTCGTGGCGCGCTACAACGGCGGCCACAACGCCGGCCACACCGTGATCCTGGGAGAGGACAAGTTCGTGCTCCACCTGATTCCCTCCGGCATCCTCCACGCCGGCGTGCTGTGCGTGATGGGCAACGGGATGGTGATCGACCCCTGGGCCCTGGAGAAGGAGATCGCCGAGCTGCAGAAGGCAGGCATCGAGGTGGACGACAACCTCGTGATCTCGGATCGGGCGCACCTGATCCTGCCGCACCACCGCGCCCTGGAGCAGTTTTCCGAGGAAGGCCGCGGCACCCGCAAGATCGGCACCACGAATCGGGGCATCGGTCCGGCCTACGAAGACAAGGCGGGCCGGCGCGGCGTGCGCACTGGGGACCTGCTGCGGCCCGCGGCGCTTCCGGGCCGGCTGGAGGAGGCGCGGCGCCACTTCGAGCAGGTCTGTCGCGGGGGCGGTCACAGTCCGGACATCGACTGGGACGCGCTGGCCAAGGAACTGGCGGCGTTCGGCGAGCGGCTCGGGCCCCGCATCCAGGACACGGCGCTCGTCCTGCACCGCACGATCGCGCGGGGCTTCTCGATCCTGTTCGAGGGCGCGCAGGCGACGCTGCTCGACATCGACCACGGCACGTATCCTTTCGTCACCTCGTCCTCCGCGACGGCCGGCGGTGTCGCCACCGGCCTTGGCGTCCCGCCCACGCGCATCGACGGCATCCTGGGAATTGCCAAGGCCTACACGACGCGCGTCGGCGCCGGGCCGCTGCCCTCCGAGATCGGGGGCAGCCTGGAAGAGGAGATTCGCAAGCGGGGCGCCGAGTACGGCGCCTCCACGGGCCGCCCGCGGCGCTGCGGCTGGTTCGACGCGGTGGTCACTCGCTACTCGGTGCGCGTGAACGGCTTCGACTCCGTCGCCCTCACCAAGCTCGACGTGCTCGACCCGCTGGCCGAGATCCAGGTGTGCGTCGGCTACCGCCACGACGGCCGCGTGATCGAGGACTTCCCGGCCGACATCGACTTCGCCGAGTCTTGCGAGCCGGTGTACGAGACGTTGCCGGGCTGGACGACGCCCACCAGCGGCGTGCGCGAATGGACGGACCTGCCCGACGCAGCAAAACGCTATGTGCTGCGCCTGTCCGACCTGATCGGCTGCGAGATCGGCATCGTCTCGACCAGCCCCGATCGGGACGACACTATCCTGCGCCGCGACAGCGCGGTCGCGTCCTGGTTTGCCTAAGCCGGCGTTACAATTGCGAGCTACGCACCCGTAGCTCAGGTGGTAGAGCGGCGGCCTTTTAAGCCGAAGCGCGTGGGTTCGAGTCCCACCGGGTGCACCAGCAGCGCGCCTTGACCCGCCAGCGCGAAGCAGCGTAGCCTCCCGCCGCCATGTACGCACCCTTCGCCAGCGTCGCTGCGTCCGCCGTCGCGGCGCTGCTGTGCGCCGCTTGTCAGGAGGCAGGAGCGGGCGCGCAAGGCCCGGCCGCAGCCGGCCCAGCGGGCAGTCTTGTCGGGCCCGACGAGCGCGGCCTGTCGCCCTCGCGAGCGCGCCACTACGCGCTGCCCCTCAACAACCCGTCCTACGTGCCGGCGGCGTTGGCGCCGGGGTTCCTCGGGCGCGAAGACCAGATCGTCGGCATCGTCGTCGACGGGGCGGCGCGCGCCTACCCCTGGTCCGTGATGCGCAACTACCACGTGGTCAACGACACGCTGATGGTGGATCCGGAGCGCCTCGACGCCGTGCGCGCCGACGCGTTCTGGGGACCGCACGTCCAGCAGCTCGAACCCGGCGCGGCGAAGGAGGCGGCCTACATCCCTCTGCTCGTCACGCTGTGCGAGGTGTGCAGCGGCGCCTCCGCCTACGTTCCGCGCGTCGCGTCGCAACCCGCCGACCCGCTGGTGTTCGCCCAATGCCGCAGCGAGGGCAGCCCGGCGGGCCACTACAACGCGATCGGGACGTTCACGATCTGCGACATGCAGACCCACAGCCGCTGGCATCCGTTCAGGGGGCGGGCCGGCAGCGGCCCGCTGGCCGGGCAGACCCTGACGCGGATTCCCGTGGCCGTCGAGCCCTGGGGCGACTGGCTCGAACGCCACCCGGACAGCGTCGTGATCACGGCCGGTGCGGAGATCCAGCAGCGCCCCCACGCGCGCCTGCCCCACGGCTTCATGGGATCGGAAGGCACCCACGCGAGCTACGTCGCGTGGCGCACGCGCAACCGCGGACAGGAGGACACGCGTCTCGCCACGAACCGACTGGTGATGGGCGTCGCCCTGCCGGCGGGCAGCCCGGCGCGGGCCTACACGCTGGACTGCCTCGATCGTCAGGGAGGCCTGGTCCAGGACCGCCTTGGCGCCATGGACTACGCGATCTTCAAGGCGGGCGAGCATCGCGCCACGGCGTTCCAGCCCTCGCTTCAGGGCCGGCCGCTCCGGTTGGAGCTCAGGAGCACGCGCCCCTTCCGTGCCGCCGACGAGCGCGGCAACACCTGGAACGAGATCGGGGAGGCCGTCGCGGGACCGGACCGCGGCGCCACGCTGCGGCTCGTCGAGGATTCCTATCTCGCCGAGTGGGCCGACTGGATCTCCGAGCATCGCGGCAGCGAGCTGGTGCAGTAGCGGATGATCCAGCGCAAGCGCCTGTTCCTGGTCGCCTGCATCGCGATCGCCATCGCCGCCACGTTCTGGGGCACCTCGCGCTACCCGTCTTTGGGCGAGAAGGCCGCGATGGGAGCGGGCATCGTGCTGGAGGACCCGCTCGGGTTCGAGGCCAGGATCGCCGCCGGCCCGGACGACTCGGTCGCGCGGCGCATCTTCGTCACCACCGTCAACTGGGTGTCCACCAACCGCAAGGGCATGACGTTCGGGGTCCTGTTCGCCGCGAGCGTGCTGACGCTGATGGGGCTGCTCGAGCGGCGGAGCTTCAAGGGGCTGTTCGCCAACACCCTGCTTGGCATCGGTCTCGGCGCGCCGCTCGGCGTATGCGTCAACTGCGCGGCGCCGATCGCCAAGGGCATGCACCAGGGAGGCGCCCGGCTGGAGACGACGCTCGCGGCGATGGTCAGCTCGCCCACGCTGAACGTGGTCGTGCTCACGATGCTGTTCTCGCTGTTCCCGCTCGAGTTCGCGGCGTCTCGCCTGTTCTTGACGCTCGTCACGCTGTTGCTCGTGGTGCCGATCGTGGCGCGCGTCGCCGCCGCCCGCGAGCCTGCGACCGCGGGCGTGCCGGGCGCGGCCGTTTGCGCCCCGCCCCAGGCGGCGCAGCCGAAAGCACCCGAGACCTGGGGCTTCGCGGTCGGCTGGACCCTCCGCAACTTCGCGCGCCAGCTCGGCTACATCGTGCGCGTGACCGTTCCGTTGATGCTGCTGGCCGGCATCCTGGGCGCGGTGGCGGTAACGCTCTTGCCCTGGGAGCGGCTCCTGGCCCTCATGCCGGCGGGCGGGCTCAAGCTGCTCGTGATGCTCGTGCCCGTCGCCGCGTTCGGGCTGTTCCTGCCGGTGCCGATCGCGTTCGACGTGGTGGTGTGCGCCGCCTTCCTGGCCGCGGGCATGCCGGGGGCGTACGTGAACACGCTGCTGTTCTCATTGGGGGTGTTCAGCGTCTACCCGTTCCTGATCCTGTGGCAGGGTGTGTCGCGCGTCGCGGCCGTGGCCCTGAGCGGCGCGCTGATGGCGCTTTCGGTCGCGGCCGGTGTCGGCGCGTACTACTACGAGAAGTGGGACTTCGAGCGGCAGGAGCGCATCCTGCTCGCGGGGCTGGCTGAGGCGCGCCCGCGACCTGCGATCCCCGACCTCGCCGCGACGCTCAGCGCCCGCGACGTCGAAGCTCGAGTGAAGGCCCGCGCCGGGGTCTGGTCGCCCGTCACGCCGGCCGCGGGCGCTGGCGTCCTCGTCGAGAGCCTGCCGCTGGCGCCGGCTGGATCGCCGAGCGGGCGGATGCGGCGACTGCTCGGTCCCGAGGTCGGGCTGATCGTGGAGAACCGCACGCCTGCCGTCTACAAGTTCACGGCGCCCTACCACTCCGGCTGGCCGATCGCCGCGGGGGACGTCAACGACGACGGCTGGCAGGACCTGGTCGTCGGCTCCGACCACGGCGTCCACCTGTTCGTGAACGACGGAGGCTCCTTCGTGGAGCAGAGGCTTGAACTGCCGCAGTTCCAGGACCAGATCGTCGGCCTGGTGGCGCTCGCCGACTTCGACCAGGACGGCAGGCTCGACCTGTTCCTCTCCGCGTATCGCAAGGGCACGTACGTGGTCTACAACCGGGGCGGAGAGTGGAGCGGCGGGGATGTCGTACAGCTCCCCACGTCCACGGCGAACATGCTGAACGCGGCGTCGTTCGGCGACGTGGACAAGGACGGCGACCTCGACGTCGCGGCCGGCCACTGGTCCGCGGGGCGCTGGACCCGAGACTCGCCCGAGGGGTCGCGCAGCGCGCTGCTGGTCAACACGGGCGCCGCCTTCTCGCGGCAGCCGCTCGAAGGCAAGCCCGGCGAGACGCTCAGCGTGCTGCTGTCCGACATCGACCTCGACGGAGAGCTGGACCTGCTGATCGGGAACGACTTTCCCGACGCGCCCGACTTCGTCTACCTCGGACGGGCCGGCACCGGCTTCGAGCGCGTGAAGGGCGACAAGCCGATCCCGCACCTGCCCGAGACCACCATGAGCTTCGACACCGCGGACGTCGACAACGACTTGGTGCCCGAGTTGTACGCCGCCCAGATCAGCGGCTCGCGGCCGGGCCAGATCGACATGCTCGACACCTGGACGCCGGTCGCGGCCTGCGGCGAGTACGAGGATCGCGCGCTGCGCCAGACCTGCGCGGAGCGCGTGGCGGTGCAGGTGACCGCCTGGGAGGCCCTGCGCCGGCGCAGCGTGGGCCCGTGCCTCGAGATCCAGGGCGCCGCCGACCGTCACGATTGCATGGCCTACGTGGTGATGGAGGCCGCCATCAAGCGCGTGCGCGACCCGCGCTATTGCGATCACATCCCCGATAGCCGCGAGCCGCTGCGCTTCATCTGCCGCTTCGCGTTCACGCCGCCCGCCGAGACTTCGCACTCCGAGCGCCGGGAATGGCTGGCCCAGGTCAGGAACCAGAACGTGCTCCTGCAGCGCGCCGGCGACGCCTGGCAGGATCGCAGCGCCGCGTTCGGCGTGGAGGTAGGCGGCTGGGCCTGGAACTCGAAGTTCGCGGACCTCGACGCCGACGGCTGGCAGGACCTGTACGTTGCCAACGGCGCCATCCACAAGGAAAACCGCGAGTCGAAGCTGTGGTACCGGAACCGCGCCGGCCGCAGGTTCGAGAACCGGACCAGGGAGGCGGGCCTGGTCAACCACCAACCCACGGGCGGCTCGGTGTACCTGGACGCGGACAACGACGGCGATCTCGACCTGGTCACGGTGACCATAGACGGCCCGCTCGTCTTCCATCGCAACGAGATGTCGGAGAACGCCTCGCTCCAGGTGGAGCTGCGCGACCACCTGGGCAACCGCTTCGGCATCGGGGGCAAGGTCGTGATCGAACTGCCAGATGCCCAGGGAAAACAGTTTCGCGAGATCAAGGCGGGCGGCGGCTACCTCTCCTTCGACCCCTACCAGGCGCACTTCGGCCTGGGGACGCAGCCCGGCGCGGAGCGCATCGTGGTGACGTGGTCGACGGGGGAGGTGAGCGAGCTGCGCGGACCGTTCCCGGCAGGCCGGCGCTACCGGGTCACGCGCGTTCCGCATCCTCCAGGCAGCGATCGAGCAGGCGCGCCAGGCTCATGACTTCGGGATGCCGGAACATCGAGAAGTGCGTCCCTGGCGTCACGAAGCGGTCCGTGCCGCCTTGCGCCAGCTCGCTCCAGCGCTCGACGCGCGGCTGCTTCGAAGGGATCGCCGCATAGTTCGCGCTGGAGATGTGGGTGAGACGCCCCGGATACGGCCGGGCGACGTACGGCGTCTCCCAAGCCTCGCGCAGTCGCTTCAGCCGCGCGTCGCGCTGGGCCGCGGTCAGGCGCGTGATGTCGAGGCTCGGCATGCCCGCGCGCGTGGCCGCCAGGAAGCGCTCCAGCAAGAGCGGCCTGACGACCTCGTCGCGGACTCGGCGCGCGAGGCTGCGCAGGCCGCCCGCCCGGAGCTGTTGGAGCGCGCTGCGCGCGTAGCGGCCGAGGCTGCGCGGCAGATCTTGGCGTAGCTGCGACAACGCCAGCGGCCGAATGCGCGGCGCCCCGGAATCCAGGATGCCGAGGAAGGCGACCTGGTCGCCGCCCGCGACGAGCTGCTGGGCCATCTCGAAGGACAGCACGGCCCCGCTGCAGTGGCCCGCCAGGTGATAGGGGCCGTGGGGCTGCACGCGCTTGAGCGCCACGACGTAGCGCGCCGCGAGTTCCTCCAGCCGCTCCGGGAGCTGCGCCTGCGGCGCCAGGGTCAGCGACTGGATGCCGTAGAACGGCCGATCCGCGTCCATCGCGTGGGCCAGCCGATAGTAGAAGAGCACGTGGTCCTCGGCGTAGAGGCCGAAGACGGGCGGCTTGCTGCCCGAGGGCCGGATCGGAACGATCGGCGACCACGCGCCCAACTGGACGCGCTGCGACAGCACGGCGGCGAGCGAGGCGATGGTGGGGCACTCGAACAGCAGCGAGACCGGCAGGAGGCGTCCGAAGCGCCGCTCGATGCGGAGCGACATCTCGAGGGCGGGCAGGGAGTAGCCGCCGAGGTCGAAGAAGTTGTCGTGGGGGCCGACCGGAACGCCCAGCACGTCCTCCCAGATGGCCGCCAGCTCGGCCTCGACCGACGCCGCCTCGGCCGGCGAGATCCGGCCCGGCGGCGCAGCCGCGGCCCCGGCGGCCATGCGGGCCAGCTCCGCGCGGAGGACCTTTCCGGTCGCGCTCGTGGGCAGCTCAGGCAGAAAGACGATGCGGGCCGGCGCCTTCCACACACCTAGCCGCTCACGGCACCAGGCGAGCAGGGCGCCCTCCAGTCCGTCCGCCGGCGCGCGGGCCACGACGCAGCCGACGACGTCCTCGCCGAAGACGGGATCGGAGACCCCGACCACCGCCGCGCGCACGACCTCCGGGTGCGCGGCCAGCACGCGCTCGACCTCGGCGGGCGCTATGTTCTGACCGCCCTTGATGATGATCTCCTTGGCGCGGCCGCTGACGAAGAAGTAGCCGTCCTCGTCGCGGTGACCCACGTCGCCCGTCCGGAGCCAGCCGTCCTGCGTCAGGGCGGCGGCCGTCGCCTCCGGGTCGCGGTGGTAGCCGCGCATCAGCGGTTCGCCCCGGACCAGGATCTCGCCCGCCTGTCCCGCGGCGCACTCGTGGCCCTGGGCGTCCACGACCCTGGCCTCGTAGACCACCGGGCGGCCCACCGAGCCGGGCTTGCGCTGCCCGGGAGGCAGCGGGTTGAAGAAGAAGGTCCCGCCCGACTCGGTCATCCCCATGGCTTCGACGATCGGGATGCCGAAGCGCTCCTCGCAGCGGCGCAGCGTCTCCCGCGGCAGCGGCGCCGCCGAGCAGCGCGCGAAGCGCAGCTTGCGGAGCGCGGAGCGTTCGGCTTCGCTCGGAGCGAGCTGCAGCAGTTGCACGAGGACGGTGGGGACCGCGGCGAACCACGTGCAGCCGTAGCGGTCGGCGTGTCCCCAGAATTCGGAGGGCACGAAGCGCCGGGGCACCACGACGCTCGCGCCGCTGACCAGGCTCGACAGCAGCGTGACGTGCTGCGCGTTCATGTGGTGCAGGGGCAACACCAGGAGCGCCCGATCCGCAGCGGTCATCTCCTGGGCGCGCCGATGGATGCGCGCGCTGGCCAGCACGTTGCGGTGGGTGACGACGACGCCCTTGGGGCGGCCCGAGGATCCGGAGGTGTAGTCGAGCACGGCGGCGTCGCTCGCCTGCAGCGGGTAGAGAGCGCTCGCGGGCGGACCTGTCCACGCGCAGTTGCCCGTTTCGTCGACCTCGACGATCGTGGGCTCCCCTTGCCTGGCGCCCGCCAGCCGGTCCGAGCGGTCCGCCGGCAGGAACACGGCCCGCGCGCCCGAGTGCTCCAGGGTCGCGCGCAGCTCCGCGTCGCTCGCCGCCGGATCCAGCGGCGTCGCGACGAAGCCACCGTACTGCGCGCCCAGGAACGCAAAGACGGCGCCGGCGCCGTTCTCCAGGATCGTCGCCGCCCGATCTCCCGGGCGCAGGCCGGCGCCGGTGAGCCGGGCCGCGATCTCGGCGGCCCGCTGCCGCAGCGCGGCGTAGCTGCCAAGCCACTCGCCGTCCGGGAACAGCAAGGCAACGCTGGCCGGGCGCTCCTGCGCCTGCCGATCGAGCAGCTCGCGCAGGGTTGGTGCCTCGGCCACGGTTTTGATATAACACGCGGCGTTCTCACTCAGGAATCCACCGATGCCCCAGGCGACCGGACTTCAGGCCGTCGTCGAGCACTGTGCGCCGTATTGGGCCGGCGAGTACGCGGTGGCACACCGCTACTTCACGTCCGGCCGGCGCACGCAACAGAGCGAGACGCGCTGGCTCGAGCTGCAGATGTTCAAGGAGTGGACCGGGAGCGGAGTCTACGGGGATCGCAGCGTCACCGTGACGGGCGTGGTCCAGAAGGGCCTCGACGCGCTGCGCAAGATCGAAGCCGGTGGGGCTGTGGAGCAGCTCGGCAGCATCAGCGAGCTGCTGCAGTTTGGCCTCGACGAGTTCAACCACTTCAGGATGCTGTACGAGCTCTACCGCCGGGTCGCGCCCGAGCGGCAGGTTGCCATCGCCGACATGGGCGGGCTACCCGAAGCCAGGCGCCTGGTCGAGATGCGCTACCAGTATCGGGAGCAGGAGCCCCTGGGCGACGTCATAGTGGACCTGACCGAAGGCGGCGGCCTGGGGATGTACTTCGGGATCTCGCATGCCTTCGAGGAGCTGGGCGTGGGGGGCAAGGAGGACGAGCTGGTGCTCGCGTTCGCCCGCGCGACGGTCCGCGACGAGACCGAGCACATGAGCCACCGCTTCCGGAACGCCGCGGGCCTGGACCTGACGGCCGAGCAGTGGACGCGGGTGGAGCGCGGGCTGCTGTCGCTGTTCACGCAGAAGCTGCGCGAGCGCAACCAGCAGTTCGGCGACGTCTTCACCCAGCCCGAGCTCGACGAGAAGGCGGCCGACCTCGACGCGGGCCGCCGCTACGTCGAGCGCAACCTCTCCTTCCTGTCAGCGCACCTGCAGGCCGCCTAGTCGCGCCCCAGTCGTCGCCGCAGCCAGGCTCGCTCCGGCTCCGTCAGGAACCCGAAACCCAGCACCAGGACCGGGAAGCCCACGGCGAGCAGGCCGAGCTTGGCGGCCAGCACGACGAGCGGCGCACCCGTCGGGAGCGTCGAGACACCGAAGACGACGCCGGCTGCCGACGCGATCCGCAGCAGTCGGACGGTCTGGAGCGGCAGCGGGTGCAGACGCAGGGAGAACCAGGCGCCCAGGGCGGCCATCACCGCGTACGAGAGGACGGTGGCCCAGGCGGCCCCCATGCTCCCGAGCCACGGGATCAGCACCAGGTTGCCGCCGATGTTCGTGGCCGCCGAGGCGGCGGTCACGATCGGGTAGTAGCGCGTGCGCTTCTCGATCGAGATGCCGAAGGAGAGCAGCAGGAACACGGCGTGGAGGAGGTACGCCAAGGTCACCACGGGCACGAAGGCCGCGGCCGCGTGGTAGGCGGGGGCGGTGAGCGTCTGCACGATCTCCGGCGCGAGCACCGCCACGGCCAGGCCCACCGCGACGTGGGCTCCGAACGCCCAGGTGATCACGCTCGGGAGCGTCTGCGCCAACTCCGGCCGGCCGATCAGCGAGTACACGAACGGCTGCCAGGCGCGCTCGAAGGCCGAGGTCGTGAACTTCACGCCGGTGCCGAAGGAGTAGCCGACGTGATACAGGCCCAGCTCGCCGCGGCTCACGAACGCCTCCAGGATGCGCCGGTCGGCCAGGTTCTGCACCTGGATCATCAGGCCATGGGGCACCTTGGGAAGACCGAAGCGCAGCACCTCCCGGATCTGGCGGGTCGAGAAGACGGGCTGCAGGTAGGGCCGCAAGAGCGGCTGCAGGGCCACGGCGAACACGACCGTCGCCACCACGTCCGCGACCAGGACGCCCAGCACGCCGTAGCCCTGGACCAGCAGCACGACCTTCAGCACGCTGTTGAGCAGATGGCGCCCGGCGGTGAATGCGGAGAAGGCCACCGGCCGGTTCTGCACGCGCAGCAGGCTCATCGGCACGAACGTGAACATGCCCAGCCAGACGTCCGCGGCGCTGAGCGACACCCATGCGGCCAGCGGGGGAGCCGTGTCCGAGAGCGCCCGGGCCAGGGTTCCCGACGCCAGCCAGGTCAGGAGCATGAGCAGCGTGCCCGCCGTGCCGGCGAAGAGAGCCACGCTGGTGACGAGCGACGCGCGCTCGGTGTCGGTCTTCTGATCGTAGTAGAGCCGGAAGAACCCGGAGTCGAGCCCCATGCGGAACAGCACCCGCGCGACGGTGGAGAAGAGGATCAAGAGCGCGAGCGTGCCGTAGTCGTCCGGCCGCAGGTAACGGGTGTAGACCGGGATCAGCAGCAGGTTGACGAAGTTGCCGAGCACGTCCGCGGAGCCGTAGACGGCGGCATGGCCCGCCAACCGGCGCAGCTGGCGCGCCAGCCCCATCGGCGCGGAGGTCGGATCGTTCTCCACGCCCTCAGCTGCTCCGGGCGTCTTCAGGCGTCGCAACCCACGATGATCTGTAGAGGTGTCAAGCGGGGAGGATACCACCAGCGATTGAACGGGACCGACCTGATCTGGGAAGAGTAGTATCGACCCTGAGGGGCAAACCAAGGGAGGTCTGCGTGAGGAAAGCGCTGACGTTCGCCGTCGTTTGTACCGTGGCCCTGGGCCTGGCCGGAGCCGCCACCGCGCAAGAGAAGAAGCCGGCTGCGCCCGTAGCACCGCAGGGCCCGCCGATGCCGCAGCCCGGACCCGAACACGCCATCTTCAAGGACGCGGCGGGCACCTGGACCGCCAAGGTCGAATCCTGGGAGGTTCCCGGCGCGCCGCCCTCGGTGTCCGCGGGCGTGGAGACGAACCGAGTCGGTTGCGGGGGGTTGTGCTTGATCACGGACTTCAAGGGGTCCTTCGGCCCGATGCCCTTCGAGGGGCATGGCACCGAGACCTACGATCCCAAGAAGGAGAAGTACGTCGGGAGCTGGACCGATTCGATGTCCACCGGCCTCATGGTCGGCGAGAGCAGCTACGACGCGGCGAACAAGACCATGACGGGCTGGATGGAGGGCCCCGACATGACCGGCAAGCACACCAAGATGAAGTCCACCACGACCATGAAGGACGCCAACACCCGCGTCTTCTCCATGTACAACACGGGCGCGGACGGCAAGGAGACGCTGGGGATGAGGATCACCTACACGCGGAGCCAGTAGCCCCGCTGGTGCTGCGGCAGCGCGTGTGCTGGAATAGGCTAAGTCCATCCGTACTCAGGAGGCCGCCCATGCGCGCTCCCGTCGTCGTGCTCGTCCTGGCCCTCGCACCCGTGGCCGCGGCGGACCTGCCCGAGATCAAGGCCAAGGGAACCCTCGTGGTGATCGCCCAGAAGGACGAGGCGCCCGAGATGTTCTCGTTCTCCAACGTCGCTTCGCCGGGCTTCGAACGCGAGATGATCGAGGGCTTCGCGCGCCTGCACGACCTGAAGGTCGAGGCTCTCGCGGTGCGCACCTCCGACGACCGGATCCCGACCCTGAACCGTGGCGAGGGCGACGTGATCATCGGCATCGTTGACACCGAGGCGCGGCGCAAGCTGATCGACTACACCGTGGAGGTGATCCCGGCGCGGCACCTGGCGCTGTCGCGCAAGCCGAAGCTGCTGAAGACCGTGGACGAGTTCCTCGCCGAGAAGGTCGGGGTGGTGAAGGGCACGTCGTGGGCGGCGGCTGCCGCCGAGGCCGGCGTGCCTGCGGCGCGCACCGAGTTCTTCGCGGATCGCGACCTGCTGCTGGCGGCGCTCAAGGACGGCCGCATCACGGCCACGGTCATGACCGTCTCGGACTTCACCCTGGCGGCCAAGCGCGACAAGGACCTGGTCGCGGGCCCGTTCGTCGGCCCGCCCGGGTCGGCCGCCTGGGGCCTGCGCAAGTCGGACGCACAGCTCCGCTCCGCGCTCAACGCTTACCTCGAGAACTTCCGCAAGGGGCCCTCCTGGAGCCGCCTGGTCGTGAAGTACTTCGGGGAGCAGGCGCTCGCGGTGCTCGGCCGCAAGTGACGCGGGCGCTCGCGCTGCTGCTGCTCGTAGCACCGCAGCACGGCGCGGGGAAGTACGGCAACCCCGCGGACCTCGAGAGCTACGTGGCGCGGCTGGCCGATCCGGCGCGCGACGCGTGGCAGAAGCCCGACCTCGTGGTGAAGGAGCTGGGCCTCACGGCCGGCCAGACCGCCTGCGACGTGGGCTCCGGGCCGGGCTACTTCACGCTGCGCCTGGCCGCAGCCGTGGGCGCGGCCGGCCGCGTCTACGCCGTGGACGTGGAGCCGCCGATCCTGGGCGCGCTGCGCGACAAGCTCGAGGCCGCGCGCGTCGCCAACGTGGTTCCGGTCCTGGGGCTCGGCCACGACCCGCTGCTGCCCGATGCGCTGTGCGACGTGATCCTGGTGGTGGACACCTACCACCACTTTCCGGAGCGCCCGAAGTACCTGGCGCGGCTCGCTCGCTCGCTCAAGCCCGGCGGCAGTCTGGTCAACATCGACTACCACAAGAAACCCACGCCCGTCGGCCCGCCCTTGGACCACCGCCTGTCGCGCGAGCAGTTCGTGGACGAAGCGCAGCAGGCCGGGTTTGCGGTGGTGCGCGAGCCGGCGCTCCTGCCGTATCAGTACTTCGTGGTGCTGAAGGCTTCCGCGCGGCCCTGACGTGTTCTGGCTCCTGGTCCTCCTCCAGGCCGCGTCGCCGGAGCCCGAGGCGCTGCGGGTCCGGCCCGGCGAGATCACGCCGGGCATAAAGTGCCTGGGCGCTCCGGAGTTTTCGTACGAGCTCTACGTGCCCAAGGGCTTCGACCCCGCGCGCGCCTGGCCGGTGCTCTACGTGTTCGATCCGCGTGGGCGCGGCCGGCTGGGAGCCGAGCTGTTCCAGGACGGGGCCGAGGCGCGCGGCTACCTGGTGGTCAGCTCGAACGACACCGAGAGCGACAACCCGAAGGCGCCCAACACCGCGGTCGTGAACGCGCTGTGGAACGACACCCACCAGCGCCTGCCGATCGACGTCCGGCGCCGCTACGCCGCGGGCTTCTCGGGCGGCGCGCGGATGGCGAACAGCCTCGGGCTAGGCCTCAAGGGCGGGCTGGCGGGCGTCGTGTCCGTGGGTGGCGGGTTCGCGCCGAACCAGCCGCCGGTGAAGGACCTGCCCTTCGCCGTGTTCGGGGCCGTCGGCTCGACCGACTTCAACTACTACGAGATGCGCCAGCTCGACGTGACGCTGGAGAAGCTCGGCGCCGCCCATCGGCTGGAGGTCTTCGCGGGCCAGCATGGCTGGCCGTCCGCGCCGCTGGCCGCGGTCGCGATCGAGTGGTTCGACCTGGCGGCGATGCGCAAGGGCGTCGTGCCACGCGATCCCGCCCTCGCCCTTGCCTTCGCCGCGCGCGAGACGCAGCGCGCCGCGGATCTGGAGGCGGCGGGGAAGCCGGCCGAGGCCGACGCGGTATGGGAGGCGCTGGGCCGGGACCTGCAGGGGATCGGCGACACGAGTCAGATCGCGGCGCGGCGTGCGGCGCTGGCACCCGGGGCCGGCGCGGAGCGCAAGCGCCGCGAGAAGCTCGACCGCCGCGATGCCGGCATCAACGCCAGAAACGACGGCGTGATCGCGGGCGTGTCGTCGGCCGAGGACGTGCCGCCGCTCGGACGCGTCCTGGGCGACCTCGACGTCGCCGGCCTGCTCGAGGCCGGCAAGCGCGCCGACTACGACGGCGACTCGGCACGCCGCCGCCTGGCCCACATCGGTGTGCAGACCTCGTTCTACGTGCCGCGGGAGCTGATGGGGCGCGGCGAGTGGCGGCGCGCGATGGTGCTGCTGCAGGTCGCGGCGGCCATCACGCCGGAAGCGGCCTTCGTGCACTGGGGCCTGACGCGCTGCCAGGCGCGCCTGGGCGCACGCAAGGACGCCTTGCAGTCCCTCGAACGCGCGGTGGCGTCGGGCCTGAGCCTGCCGCGGGCGCGCGTCGCGTCCGACGCGGACCTCGCGAGCCTGCGCCAGGACCCCGGCTTCGCCGGCCTGCTGGCGCGCCTGCCGGAGTAGCGCCTTACGGCAGGAGCTTCGCCTTCACGCGCTTCGCCGTGCGGCGAGCGCCGAGGGCGTCTGGCAGCCGACGATCGCCGGGGCCTCCCGAACGAGCCCGTCGTTCTCGAGGGCCGCCACCATGAACAGGGCGAAGTCCACACGGCGTGTGAGGTTGCTCTTCAGGATGGGGTCGCCGACGTGCCGGCTCCACACCGGCAGGCCCTGGCTTTCGCCCTCTTCGAGCCCGCTTCCGCGCACGACGGTCCAACGCGTGTCGCTGGCGAATATCCGCCGGCACGCTTCCACCTGGTCGTCGAGGTCCACGGCTCGCAGGAGCCAGGCGATCCAGCGGACAGCCGCCACCAGGACCTTGAACGTCGTCGAGTACACGTCCTGGCCGTCGCGCGTGATGTGCCAGCCGCAGGAGAAGATCAGGCGCGCGCCCGGACGGGCGTGGTCGAGCACCGCCTGGGCGGTCCCCGACGAGTACCGCTGCATGCCCCAGGGCACGAGCACCGTGAGCACGCCGTCGCACCCCGCGACCGCCTTCTGGATGAGTTCACGGTCGTTCGTCGGTCCGGGAAGGACGCTGATCCGCCCCTTGAAGGCGTCGAGCTTCCCAACGCTGCGCTGCCGGCACACGCCGACCACTTCGTAGCCGCGATCCAGCGCGTGCTGGACCATGTAACGCCCGAGCTTGCCGGAGGCGCCGACGATGCAGACCTTCTTCTTCAAGGGACTACCGTTTGCGTCTGGTACAGGACCCAGGGGAAGGCGACGACGCCGGCGTAGATCCCGATGGCGGCCACCGTACTAGGACGCGCCACGTTGCGCCTGACGAATCGTGTCGTAGACGTGCTTGGCGTTCTCGATTGTGTCGAACACCGGTATGGGCGAGCGGGCTCCCGGCCAGCCCGACTGGGCCAACCAGGCTGGCGCGGCGAACGCGCCTGAGGCGCCGAACTGGATCGAACCACGACCGTCCGAGCCGCTCGCGAGGGTGACGTCGGCCAGGCTCCTGAGGCTCAGCGACTTCACGCTGTTCGTGGGCGCCTTGCTCACGATCAGCACCCGCTCGTTGGTCACGCCGTAGTAGGTATTGCGCCGCTGATACGCGTCCCAGAAGAAACGTCCGACGATCATGTGCAGCCCAACGAGCACGAAGGGGATGCCCCAGAGCCGGAAGAAGAACGGCGCGTTGCTACGGATCACGCTCCATTCCCAGAAGAACGCAAAGCCACCCCACAAGAGGCTGAACGGGACCATGAACACGTCGGACGTCCTCAGTCTCAGGCCCGGCAGAGGCTGTCCCGCCCAGAGAAGGTGCTCGCTCGGCCCGAGCTGATCACGCACGACGGACTGATCGAGCAGCTCCACTTCGCTCTCCTATCGGGCGACCGTGTTCACGAGCAGGATCTGCATGACGAAGTTCAGCGGAGATACGGCGCCACGTTGCTGGCAATGCGTTCGAACTCGCCATCCTTTGGAGGCAGCCGACGGAACGCGGCGCAGGCCTCGCGAGGTGGGAGATTGCCGTGGACTGGATGATCCAGCTCAAGGCTCGGCAACGGGGGCATCGTATTTGCGAAAGGCGTGGAGGCGCCACCTCACGCCGAGTGAGGCCAGGGGCAGCAACACGACACAGTAGCGGCGCCACATCAGTCTGCTCTGAACATGACACTTGGAGTCAATCACCGATTCCGGCTGAGCCAGGGCCGGCCTCCTTGACCCTACCCCGTATCGGGCGCAGCATGGTCGCACAATGAAGGAGCGTGTCTGGGCTGTGCTGCTCCTCACCACCGCGCCCGCCTACGCGACCGAGATCACCCACGACGCCATCGGTTGCCTGGTCGCCGAACGCTTCCCACGGCTGGAGGCGCGAGTCGTCCCCGCCGAGGGTGTCGCCCGCGTGCGGCTCAGCTTCCGGTCGGAGAGCGGCAGGCACTGGTACTCGGTGGTGATGAAGCCGGAGGGTGACGTCTTCGCAGGCGTGTTGCCGCAGCCGGAGAAGAGCCTCAAGAGCTTCCGCTACTACATCGAGGCCACTGATCGCGAGTTGCGTACGGCGCGCACCGCGGAGCATGAGGTGCGCGTGGCCACGGGTCCCGCCGCCTGCCAGGACGCGAAGGTGGCGAGCAGCCTGGCCTCGGCGGAGGTGGCGCTCGAGGTGCCGGCCGGTGCGCCGGCGGTGCCCGCCGGCTTCAGCAGCGCGGGCATCGGGGCCTCGGTGGCTGGCGTCGTCGCGGGCGCCGCCACCGGTGCGGCGGTGGGCGGGGCCGCGGCGGGAGGTGGCGGGGCCACGACAGCGTTGCTGGTCGCCGGAGGAGTGGCCGCCGCCGCCGGCGCAGCGGTTGTGGCCACGGGTGCGCTGGGCGGAGGGGACGAGGGTGGCCCGCAAGGCCCGCCAGATGGAATTGGCGGGCGCAAGTACGATCTGTCGTTCGGCCCGCCGCCCGGTGTACAGCTCGCCGTCTGCGTCCCCCCGTCGAACAGCTCCCTGTTTTGTTGTGGGCGTGTCTCGCTCGACAGCAACGGCCGCTTCGACACCTTTCAGCCAGGCAACTCCTTCCGCCTCATGGGTCAGGTCAACGACACCTCGTTCACGGGCACTCTCTCCTGTGTCAACGTCGCCGTCTCCGGCCCCTTCAACGCCACGGGCAGCCCCGACGGATATCAGGGCGAATGGACGTTCGGCTCGCAACGCGGTGTGCTCACCGTCACCCGAGTTCCCGCGCCCTGAGGGACGGAGCCGGCGAGGAAACGACGCAGCGTCGGCGTGCTAGACGGACTGTCTATCCCGATTGAACCTGCGAGAGCCCTAGTTCTCCCAGGGCAGCCCTGGCCGCCCGAAGTGCCCGTAGTTTGTCGTGCGCCGATAGAGCGGCCGCAGCAGGCCAAGCCGCTCCACAATGGCGGCGGGGCGGAAGTCAAAGCTCCGCACGAACTGCTCGGCGCCGCGGCGGTCGCCCGTGCCGAAGGTCTCGACGTGCAGGGCCACGGGTTGCGCGATGCCGATCGCGTAGGCGACCTGGACCTCGACGCGGTCCGCCATGCCCGCGTCCACGGCCTGGCGCGCGACGTAGCGGCAGAAGTAGGCGCCGCTGCGGTCCACCTTGGACGGGTCCTTGCCGCTGAAGGCGCCGCCGCCGTGGCGCGCGGCGCCGCCGTAGGTATCGACGATGATCTTGCGCCCGGTGACGCCGCAGTCGGCGGACGGGCCGCCCAGGACGAAGCTGCCGCTGGGGTTGACGGCGAAGCGGATGCCGGTGTTGTGCCACGCACCGAGGACGCGGGGCGCCAGGGTGCGGACGACGTAGTTGCGGATCGCGGCCGGGGACGCGTCGCTCGCGTGCTGGGTCGAGACCAGCACGTCGGAAACGCGGGTCGGGCGGCCGTCCTCGTAGACGACCGAGACCTGCGTCTTGGCGTCGGGCCGCAGCCAGCCGACGGCGCCCGCCTTGCGGTCCTCGGCCAGGCCGAGGGCGAGGCGGTGGGCGAGCAGGATCGGCAACGGCATTCGCTCCGGGGTTTCGGCGGTCGCGTAGCCGAAGACGATGCCCTGGTCGCCCGCGCCCTGCTCTCCGTCTGGGTTCGTGCGCGGATCGACGTGCTGGCCGATCTCGGTGGACTGTGCGGTGAGGTGCTGGACGATCTGGACGCCCTCTGCGTTGAAGGGCTCCCGAGGGTCGGTGTAGCCGAGCGAACGGATCGCCTCGCGCACGATAGGCTCGTGGTCGAGGGTCTCGCGCGAGCCGATCTCGCCCGCGAGGACGACGACGCCCGACTTCGCGAGGACCTCGCAGGCGACGCGGCTCCGCGGGTCGCTCTCGAGGTACGCGTCGAGGATGGAGTCCGCGATGAAGTCGCAGACCTTGTCGGGATGGCCCTCGGAAACCGACTCCGAGGTGAGGACGAGGGTGCCCTGGGCCGAGCGGGGCTCGGTGAGGGAGACGGGGCTGAGAGTTGCGGTCATGAAGCCGCCTCCTAAGCGGCGGCCTGCGCCGAGCGGCGCGTGGCGGGACGCAGGGACAAGGTGCAAGCACGGCGCTGGGGATACTCGCGCAGGAGGTGGTCGCGGCGGCGGCGCGCCTCGTCCAGGTCGTCGGTGCCCAGGGAGAGCCGGATGCGCTCCTTCTGCCAGCCAGGCAGGTGGACGGTGAACGCCACCCAGTAGAGACGGCCGTTGCGCCAGAGGTGGTGGTCGGGGTCGTGGAAGGTCATCTTCTTCATCCTCGAAGAAGACAACCGGAGAGCGCGGGGCCGCCGCGCCGGACACTTAATTGCCTCGACCGACGGCTTCGAGGCCACATCTCCTGCCCGGCCCTTTCGGGTCTGACAGGACGGCACCTTGGGTTGTCCCCCCAGGTTGCCGGGCCCACCGCGTACGGCGGTGAGTCACTCCGGATGTCGAGGGGAGTATGCCCTCATCGGCTGTGGGGTTGCAAGCCCCGGCCGTGTCATAGGTATTCGAGGAGCACCCAGAGCAGCCCCAGACCCGCCAGCAGGAGCAGGGCGCCCGCCTCCCAGCCCAGGACTCGGTCGGGGGTAGTCGCCTCGGCGGCTTTCGAGGAACGGCGCACCTTCGGTGCGCCACAGCCGCATTCCTGCAACTCGCGGGGTACGTAGACATCGCAGGCGCGGCAGTGCCAGTACCAACGGCCGTGCAAGCTCCGGTCGCCCATCCGTCTGTACAGTTCCTTGGAGGGAAAGACTGAAGGATTGTCACACGAAGGTCGAAGCGTCCGCAACGAAAATTGCGGGCCGCTTGACCGCGAGTCGATCCGGCGGACAGGATCGCCGCATGAGCCTGACCATCCTCGGCATCGCCGGCAGCCTGCGGGCCAAGTCCTACAACCGGGCCTTGCTGCGCGCGGCGCACGAGTTGAAACCACCGGGGATGGAGATCCAGGACGCCGAGATCGGCGCGATACCGCTGTACGACGCGGACCTCGAGGCTGCCGGCGTTCCGGAGCCCGTGGCGACCCTGAAGGCCGCGATCCGCGCGTCCGACGGGCTGCTGTTCGCGACTCCCGAATACAACTACGGCGTGCCCGGCGTGCTGAAGAACGCCATCGACTGGGCGTCGCGCGCGGCTCCGGGAGAAAAGGGCTGCCTGGCGGGCAAAGCGGCTGGGATCATCGGCGCGAGCCCGGGGCCCAGCGGGACCGCGCGCGGCCAGGCCCAGTTGCGCCAGGCCTTCATCTTCACGCAGACCTACGCCCTGCAGGCTCCCGAGTTCACGCTGGCGCGCTGCGCCGACAAGTTCGATGCCGAGCTGCGGCTCGTGGACGACAGCTCGCGGGAATTCCTGCGGAAGTACCTGGTGCGGCTCGGCGACTGGGCGGAGCGCCTGCGAGGGATGGCCTGAACACGCCCTGCCGAAACGGCTAGGGCACGGCTCGGCGCATGAGACGCACGGCCACCAGCACCTGCGGCAGGGCTATCAGCCAGCCGCCCAGCACGTCGGTGGGCCAGTGCACGCCCAGGTACAGGCGGCCTACGCCGACGTAGAGCACTAGCGCGGCGGCGACGCTCCAGGCGAGCACGGCGCGCCGCGGCCAGCGAGCAGCGGCGTGCCAGGCCAGCAGCGGGAAGAACGTCGCCGTCGAGAGCGCGTGGCCGCTGGGCCAGGCCTCGCCCACGGGCTGAATGAGCCGCGGCCACAGCTCGGGGCGTGGGCGGCCGAAGAAGCTCTTGAGCTGGGATTGCAGCAGCGCCGTCAGTACGCCGACCACCAGCCAGACGAGCGCCGCACGCCGGTCCCTGCGAGCTGCGTGCCACAGCGTCATGAGCAGGACCAGCACGATGCCGAACTGGATCGTGCCCACCTGGTGCGAGAAGAGGAACAGCGCGTCGAGGAACGGGTGGGCCGCGGCGTGGATCGAGAGCAGCACGCCCTTCTCCCAGGCCATGGCGCGTCAGGGAACGAGGACGATCTTGCCCACGTGATCGCCGGCTTCCAGGTGGCGGTGCGCGTCGGCCGCGGCCGTCAGCGGGAAGCTGGCGTCTACCGGCGGCCGCAGGCGGCCCGCGTCGAGGAGCGGCCAGACGCGCTCACGCAGGGCTTGGGCGATGCGGCCCTTCTCGGCGACGCTGCGGGCGCGCAGCGTCGAGCCGGTCACGACGAGGCGGCGTCGCATCACGGCGTCGAGGTCGATCTCGGCCTTGGGGCCGCGCAGGTAGGCGATCTGGACCAGCCGGCCGTCGTCGGCGAGTGCCCTCAGGTTGCGCGGAAAGAAGTCGCCGCCGGCCATGTCCAGGATCACGTCGGCGCCGCGCCCGCCGGTCGCCTCGCGCACGACCGCCACGAAGTCCTCGCGGTCGCGATCGATTCCGCGCACGGCGCCGAGCGCCTCGCAGGCGCGGCACTTCGCGGCCGAGCCGGCGGTGGCGAACACGGCCGAGCCCAGGGCCGTCGCGAGGGCGATTGCGGTGGTGCCGATGCCGCTGGTGCCGCCGTGGACGAGCAGGCTCTCGCCCGGCTTCAGCGCCCCGCGCTCGAAGACGTTGGTCCAGACCGTGAAGTACGTCTCGGGCAGCGCCGCCGCCTCGGGCATCGAGAAGCCCGCCGGCACCGGCAGGCACTGGGGCGCGGGCGCCACGGCGAACTGCGCGTAGCCGCCGCCCGCGAGCAGCGCCGTGACCGGGTCGCCGACCTTCCACGCCACGCCGCTGCCGACTTCGGCGATCTCGCCGGCCACCTCGAGGCCCGGAATGTCGGAGGCGCCCGGGGGCGGCGCGTAGAAGCCGCGTCTTTGCAGCACGTCCGGGCGATTCAGGCCGGCGGCGGCGACGCGGATCAGGACCTCGCCCGGCCCCGGGACCGGCCGCGGCCGTTCGGTCACCCGCAACACTTCGGGCCCGCCGGGCTCGGCGATCTCGATGGCGATCATTCCGCGGGCTCCGCCCTTGGCTTCGGCTTCGGCGCGTCGGCCTGGATCCGAATCAGCTTCTCGTAGACGAGGCCGATCGGGTGCTCGCCGTTCTCCCAGCGCGCGATGGTCTTGGGCGCGACGCCGATGCGCCGGGCCATGGCGCGCTGCGACAGGCCGAGAGCCTCGCGGATGCTCAGCAGCTCGTCGCGCGTCACGGCTCGAGGACCAGGCGGGCGGCCGCGATCGCGTCCACCGCGGGCCGGCTCATCGGGAACGGGTGGTACTCGCCCCGCAGCCACAGGCGCATGAGGTCGTCGTAGTGGGGCGAGGCGGGCAGGCCCGATTGCCCCGACGGCAGGATGGCGAGGGAGCGGTCGAGGTCGGCCAGGTCCGTGATCTGGCGCATCGACGGACCGGCGGTGACGCGGAAGTCGTCGAAGGCGTACTCCATCTTGTTCACGCTGCCGGTGTGGCCCGAGACCGGGAACGGACCCCGGTCGAAGTAGAGCGCCAGCAGGCGCGAGCCGCGGCCCAGGCTGTGGCGGAAGGTGAGGGTGTGCACGTCGCCCCAGCGCGCGCTGCGGGGGTCGTCGCCGAAGCGGGAGACCAGGTCGCGCACGGCGCCCTTCCAGGCGAGGCGCACCACCGCGCGGCGGTCCTCGCGCTCGGGCGTTTCGCTGCGGTCGAGCCAGTCGCCGGCGCGGCCGTACAGCGCCTCGCGCAGGGCGATCGCCCACACGTTGGCCCGCGAGCGGAAGGCCCGGAGGAGCTCGGCCCCCAGCTCGTCGGCGAAGACGCTCTCGTAGAGGCGGCGATGGAAATACGCGAACAGGGCGGGCGCCGCGCGGTCCGCGCGCATGTCGAAATCCCAGTTGCGGAGCGTGTCGAGCGCGGCCCTCTCCGCCGGATCGGCCGGAGGCGTGTTGCCGAAGGCGTCGAACACCAGCGGCACCAGCTCCTGGGCCTGCACCAGGGTCGTGTCGGACTGCATGCGCGCGACGTCCTCGACCGAGAAGCGGTCCTTCATCGCGATCAGCTGCTGGATGCGCCGGATGCGATCCACGGGCTCCCACTGGTTCGAGATGTAGTAGGGCGACTGCGCCACCGTGGGGTTGTTGGCCGAGGCCAGGAAGCCCTGGGGCGGATCGAGGCTCGACGGGTTCCGATCGAAGGGGATGAAGCCGTCCCAGTCGTCGCGCCACTCCCAGCCGTCGCGGAAGCGCGTGCCGTCGAGGCGCGGCGCCCGGTAGCGCGGGATGCGTCCCGTCGTTTGCAGGCCGATGTGGCCCTCGCGATCGGCGTACGCGACGTTCTGCGCGATGGCTCCGAAACGGCTCAGCGCGTCCCGGAAGCCGGGCCAGTCGCGGGCCCGGTTCAAGAGATAGAAGCCGTCGATCTCGTTGGCGTCGGTGGCCGCCACGTAGTTCCAGCGAAACGCGAGCGGGCGCTTCTCGTCGTCCCGGAGCTGGCCTACCAGGGGACCGTGGGGCGTCGAGCGGACCTCGAGGCGCTCGTCGGGCTCGCCCTTCACGCGGATGACCTCGACCCGCTTCTCGATCGGCACCCAGCCGTCGGCGCCCTGCACGCGGTCGCCCGCGAGCTTCTCGACGAAGAAGTCGCCGCTGTCGAGCATCACGTTGGTGAAGCCCCACGCAATGTCGCGGTTGTGGCCGATCACGACCATCGGCAGGCCGGGCAGGGTGATGCCGATGACGTCGAGGGTAGGCGTCTTCAGGTGGGCCTCGTACCAGATCGCGGGCAGGCCGTGGCTCAGGTGCGGGTCGTTGGCGAGAATCGGCTTGCCCGTGGTGGTCCGCGAAGGGCCCAGCACCCAGTTGTTGCTGGCGCGCAGGGGCGGCAGCGTCGCGAGCAGGCGATCCTCGAATGGCGTGAGGTCGAACAGGTCGAGGGTGGCCGCGGGCCGCGGCGCGCCCACCGTCGGCGTCGGCACGATCGGCGCCGGCTCCGGAGGCGGATGGACCGAGGGCTCGCCGCCGAAGTTCCAGGGGAACAGCTGCCCCGCGCGCTCGGGACCGACCTTGGCCACGATCCGCTCCACCAGCGGGTCGAAGGTCCAGGACATGTCGAGGCCCCAGGCCATGTAGCCGAGGACGCCCAGGAAGTCGTCGGGCTTCGCGGGCTCGAAGCTCCGGCCCAACACCAGGAACTCGATGGGCAGGCCCCGCGCCGCCGCCTCCCGCGCGGCGAGGTTGACACCTCGCGCGTAGGACTCGAGGCCGCGAAGCGCCTCGGGCCGCGCCGCCGCCAGCATGCGGCGGCCGACGCCCTGCAGGTCGAGGGTCCGGAACAGCCGGTCGGTCTTGAGTGTCGCCTTGCCGAACAGCTCCGAGACCCGGCCCTGGCCGACGTGGCGCAGGACCTCCATCTGGAACAGGCGGTCCTGGGCGTGGCAGTAGCCGAGACCGAAGTAAGCATCGTCGTCGGAGTGTGCGTAGATGTGGGGGACGCCGAAGCGGTCGCGCACGATCTCGACCCGGGCCAGGACGCCCGTCGCCGTGCGCGTGCCCTGGAGATCGGGGAGCGCGCGGCGCGCGCGCCATCCGAAGAGGCCGGCGCCGGCCACGGCCAACAGGGCCAGAAGCAGCAGGGTCCTCTTCAGGACGCGCATTGGCGGGGAGGCTACCATAGGCGTCTTGAAGAGCGTCGTCCGTCTCCCCGGGCCATACAAGATGCGCCACGGCGGCGAGCTGCCGCAGGTGGACATGGTGTACGAGACCTGGGGCACGCTCTCGCCCGAGAAGGACAACGCGCTCCTGGTCACCACGGGGCTCTCGCCCGGCGCCCACGCCCGCTCGTCGCCCGAGGATCCGACTCCGGGATGGTGGGAGGAGATGATCGGGCCGCGGCAGGCGATCGACACCGATCGCTTCTTCGTGGTCTGCGTCAACTCGCTCGGGAGCCCCCACGGATCGACGGGACCGGCGTCGGTGGATCCGCGGACCGGCCAGGCCTACCGGATGACGTTCCCGGTCCTCGCGATCGAGGACATCGCGACGTCCGCCCGCGAAACGCTGCGGCAGATCGGGGTGCCGCGGCTCAAGGCGCTGGTGGGACCGTCCCTGGGCGGCATGACCGCCATCGCGTACTCGATGCTCTTCCCCGACGAGGTCGAGAACCTGGTCACGATCTCGTCGGCCACGCGTTCGACGCCGTTCGCGATCGCGATCCGTTCGGTGCAGCGCGAGGCGATCCGGTCGGACCCGGCCTGGCAGGGCGGCAACTACGCGCCGCCCGGGCCCACGACCGGCCTGCGCCTGGCGCGCAAGCTGGGGCTCATCACGTATCGATCGGCCCGCGAATGGCGCGAGCGTTTCGCGCGCGAGCGGGTGGACGTGGAGGACGTGAGGCAGGGCGCGTTCGGGATCGAGTTCGAGGTGGAGTCGTACCTCGAGGCCCACGCCCGCAAGTTCGCCGGCCAGTTCGACGCGAACTGCTACCTCTACCTCTCGCGCTCGATGGACCTGTTCGACGTGGCCGACTACGGCGGCACCATCGAGGCGGGGCTGTCGCGGATCCAGGCGCGCCGGGTGCTGGTGATCGGCGTCGAGACCGACTTCCTGTTCCCGATCGACCAGCAGGAGGAGATCGCGAGCATCCTGCAGAAGCAGGGCCGCGGCGTGAGCTTCGCGGCGCTGCCCTCGATCCAGGGCCACGACTCGTTCCTGGTGGACTACGACCGTTTCTGCCCGGTGGTGGGACGCTTCCTGTCGTCGATCTGAGTTCGGCCCTGCGTCTTGATGTTTTCCTTATGCCGGCCGGGTGGATCTTGACGTTCTCCTTATAGCCAGCCTGCTAGCGTTCCAGTCCTGTCCGAAGTAACGACGTTCGGATCGCTGAAGCGGGTCGTCCTGGGACGCCCGATCCCTTCCCGCCTCGCCCGCCACGAGCGCCTGAGCAAGACGACCGGGCTCGCAGTCCTGTCCTCGGACGCACTCTCCTCCGTGGCCTACGCGACCGAGGAGATCCTGCGCACCCTGGTCCTGGCCGGCGTCGGCGTCCTGTGGCTGGTCACGCCCATCGGTTTCGTGATCTCGGCCCTGCTGCTGGTGGTCGCGTTCTCCTATCGTCAGACGATCCGCGCCTACCCGAACGGCGGCGGCGCCTACCTGGTGGCCAAGGACAACCTCTCGACAACGGCCGGGCTGGTGGCCGGCGCGGCCCTGCTCATCGACTACGTGCTGACCGTGGCCGTGAGCATCGCGGCGGGCGTGGCCGCCATCACCTCGGCGCTGCCTTCGTGGCACGACCACAAGGTCGCGCTCGCCCTGGGCTTCGTGGGCGTGGTCATGCTGGGCAACCTGCGCGGCGTCCGGGAGTCGGGACGCATCTTTGCCGTGCCGACGTATTTCTTCCTGGCATCGATGTTCACGCTGCTGGCCGTGGGCGCCTACCGGGTCCTCACGGGCAGCGTGGTCGAAGCACCCGCGGAGCCGCAGGCCGCGGCCGCTGCCTCGACCCTCACGAGCTTCCTGTTGTTGCGCGCCTTCTCGAACGGCTGCATGGCCATGACCGGGGTCGAGGCCATCTCCAACGGCGTGCCGGCCTTCAAGCCGCCGGAAGAAAAGAACGCCGGAACCACGCTGCTCATCATGTCCGCGCTATGCGTGTTGCTCTTCATGGGCACGACCCTGCTCGCCCACGCCTTCTCCCTGGTGCCGGTCCACGACGAGACGGTGGTGTCACAGCTCGCGCGCAGCGTCTTCGCGGGTCGCGGTCCGCTCTACTACGCGGTGCAGGCGGCGACGATGCTGATCCTGGTCCTCGCCGCCAACACCGCCTACCAGGACTTTCCGCGCCTGGCTTCCGTGATGGCTCGTGATCGCTTCCTGCCCCGGCAGTTCATGAACCAGGGCGACCGGCTGGCGTTCTCGAACGGCATCCTGGTGCTGAGCGTCCTGGCCGGCGTGCTGATCGTAGCTTTCGGGGGCGACACCCACGCCCTGATCCCCCTCTACATGGTCGGGGTCTTCGTGTCCTTCTCGCTGTCGCAGGCGGGCACGTGCCTCCGCTTCACGCGCTCGCGGGACGCAGGCTGGCTCCGCCACGCGCTCCTGAACGGCGTGGGAGCCGCGCTCACCAGCGTGGTGCTGGTGATCGTCGCCGTCACGAAGTTCGCGGAGGGCGCCTGGCTGATCGTGGCGCTCATCCCCGTCCTGGTCCTGCACTTCAAGGGCGTGCGCCGGCACTACGACAACGTGGCGGCGCAGCTCAGCATGCGGGACTGGACGCCCGAAACCACGCAGTCCAACACGGTGGTGGTTCCGGTCAGCGGCGTCCACAAGGCCGTGGTGCGTGCCTTGCGCTACGCCAGGAGCCTGAGCACCGACGTGCAGGCCGTGTATGTGGAGACCGACCCCGCCGCCACGGAGGCGATCCGGGCCGACTGGGTCCGCTGGGGCGAGGGCGTGCCCCTGGTGATCCTGAGGTCCCCCTACCGCTCCCTGATGGAACCGCTGCTCGACCACATCGAGAAGGTCGAGGCGGAACGGCCCGCCTCGTTCGTGACGGTGGTGCTCCCCGAGTTCGTTCCCTCGCGGTTCTGGCACCACCTGCTCCACAACCAGCGCGCCCTGCTCCTCAAGGCGGCGCTGCTCTTCAAGCCCAACACCATCGTCATCAGCGTGCCCTATCACCTCGACGCCTGAGGCGGGCCGTCAGTCCACGTACGACGCGTTCATCAGAACCTCGCCCTTGCGCGCCACCAGGCGCACCTCCACGTCGTGGACGCCCCGCGGTAGCAACGGCTTCTCGAAGGAGAGCGTGTAGTAGCCCAGCAGCGCGTTCTCCAGGCGTTCCATGGCGACGTCCGGGAACAGGTGCGTCTTGACGTAGAAGCCGCCGGTGTCCTCGGCCACCTGCTGCAGGCCCAGCTCCAGGTCGTGGTAGTCGGCATCGGCGATGTCCAGGGAGAAGACGACGACGCGGGCGTCCTTCAGCGCCTGGCGCGCGGGTTCGTATTCCGGAACCATCGTCACCGAGCCGCCCGACAAGCGGCCCAGGCCCCAGCCGAAGAAGGCCAGGGACTTCATGCCCTGGAGTGGCGCCAGGGCCCGGGCGAGGACCACGAGGCCGGCTTCGGTATTGCCCGCCTTGCGGGCGGCGTCGCGATCGAAAGCCGGCAGCAGCGACGGTGAGCCCTGCGGGAGCAGCGCTGGCGGGCGCTCGCGGAGGACCGAAGTCTCGACCAGCCGCCGCAACAGCGTCATGTCGCTGGTGAAGTCCGTCCACAGGCGCAAGTGGGTGTCGAAGGACGCGACGGCGACGCGATCGCCCGGCTCCAGGCTGTCGAGCAGCTTGCGCGCCTCCTCCTTCATGCGGACGAGGCCGCGCAGGCGCGAGCTTTCGAAGTCCTTCTGGAAGAAGAAGACGATCAGGCGGCCGGGCGGCGCCGCGGCGGCACCCAGCTTCGCGGCTTCCGACGGGGCCAGGCCCTCGGCATAGGGTGTCGTCCCCGAGACCCAGCGCAGCGAGTCGATCGCAGCGTCCTGGCCGTCCACGCGGACGCGCAGGTCGGCCGGCGTCAGGCCCTGGATCGGCCGGCCCTTGGAATCCACGATGCGCAGGTCCATCACCACGCGCTCGACGGCGATGCGGTCGGCGAAGCGCGGGGAGGGCAGCGACTCCTCCGGGACGGGCGCGGGTGTCGGTTCCTGGGCGGCGCTCGGCAGAGAGAGGAGGAGCAGGGCGGGAAGCAGGCGCACGTTCAGGATCGTACCAGCGGCCTGCGCGCGCGACGCTCCGCGAGCAGCAGATCGACCATGCGTCCATAGCTGTGAACGCCGCGCGAGTCGCCCTGGCTGCGCAGGTAGGCGTCGTTGACGCGCTCGCCGGCTCGGGCGAGGCGGCCCTCGTACCGCGCCTGGTACAAGCGGATGGCTTCGAGATCCCGGCGCACGGCGGGCGAGCGGGCTTCGGCCACGGCGCGCCCTTGGTCCGGCGCGACGTCCGCGATCGCGCCCACGGCGTACAGGCTCGCGACCAGGGAACCCGAGTAGCGGAAGTCGGGATCGGCGTGATCGCGACACCTGCGCCAAGCCAGAAAGTTGGCCTCGTCCTCGCGGGCCCAGCCGGCCGCGTGGGCCATCTCGTGGGCCGCGCTCCACGGAATCTCCGATTCCGGAAGACGGTCGTTGACCAGGGGCTCCAGCGTGAAGGGCACGAAGATGCCCGAGATGCCGAGCCGGGCGAGGACCGGCGACAGCAAGGACGGCTTCGGCCGGACCGTGCCGGCCAGTTGTGCGAGCGCGGGATCGACGCCCCTCGCGAGGCGAAAGACGCCGTCCCTCTCGTTGCGATCGGCCCGCTGGTCGTTCGCCGCCGCGACCAGCTCGCTTGCCAGCCCGGCGAGCTCCTCGACGGGTGCCGGGCCGGGCTGAAGCCCGAGCGACTGGGCCAGCGGCTGGCGGCGATAGTTGAGGCCCCACAGCAGGAGGAATGCGAGGTACACGCCCGCGCCGGCCAGGGAGATCGCCTTCGCGGCCCAGACGAGGGCGCGGCGGCGATCGACGCGCCAGCGGCGGCGCAGGCCGGCGATCCCGGCCGCGCACAGGACGATCGCGGCGATGGGCAGCGCGTCGGCCAGGGCGAAGGGAAGGAGGCTCGTGGCGCCGCCGACGAGGCGCAGCAAGACGGGGTAGACGGCCTGCGAGTACGCCTGCTCGACGATCTGGGCGATCACGCGGTGCGAGCGCGGGCGTCGAGCCAGGCGTCCATCCTGGCGAAGACGCGCTCGCGTTCCGGCTCGTTCCACATCTCGTGGAAGAAGCCCTCCCAGCGCACGAACTCGATGCGCTGCGGCGGAGCCGCCTGCACCCAACGGGCCGTGGCCTCGGGATCCACGATGCGGTCGGCGCCCGACACCATCACGAGCGCGGGTACGGCGAGCGCGCCCGCGCGAGCGTGGGTGTCCGCGATGGCTTCGAGCAACTGCGTGTACCAGCGGGCCGAGACGCGATGGCTGACCAGGGGATCGGCCGCGTAGGCCGCGCCCACGGCCGGGTCGCGCGAGAGCGCTGCGTGATCCACGTGGTTCGCCAGGCGCAGCCGTGGTGCGATCACCGAGAGCACGCGCGCCGCGGCGGCGAGGGCCGGGCCCGGTTGCACCGAGGGGTGCGCGCCGAGCAGCGGCGACGAGACGATCAGGCCCGCGAGGCCCGCGGGCTGGGCCAGGGCCGAGCGCAGGGCGATCAGGCCGCCCTGGGAGTGGCCGGCCAGGAACAGCGGGAGCGCCGGGTGCTCGGCGCTCGCCTGCGCGCGGGCCGCGGCCACGTCCCAGACGAACTCGTCGAAGCGGTCCACGTGGACCTGCAGGCCCGGGCTGCGGCCGTGGCCGCGGTACTCCGGAACGTAAACTGCGTAGCCGCGCTCCGCGAAGCGCTCGGCCAGGTGGCGGTAGCGGCCCGCGTGCTCGGCCAGGTCGTGGACGACGATCAGGACGCCGCGAGGTGCCTCGGGCCCATAGCGCGCGAGGAACAGGCGCAGGCCGCCCTGAGTCTCGATCCGCGACTCGTCGCAGGCAATGGGCACTAAGGCGTGTCGGCGGATTCGACGCGCAGCTCCACCGACCACGTGCTCGACGCGCTGGCCGATCCGCGCGAGGCGAGGCTGCGCTCGTCGGTCTCGCGAACGAGGCTGGAGCTGCCCAGGGCGATCCACTCGCCCAGGCGGCCGCTGACGCTCGTGCGCGTCCGCCGCACGTCGATGCCGCCGGCCTCGAAGGCGTCGCGGGAGGTGGCGACGTCGAGCGTGACCATGGCACCCGCGAGGTGCGGCAGGACCCAGTACCCGATGTCGGCTTCGAGGTAGGCCGTGCCCGACGCGACGACCGAGCCGCCGGGGCCGGGCAGGATCGCCACCTGGGACGCGGGCTCCGCACGTCCGACGCGGATGAACGCGGGCCGCCCCTCGAGGCACAGCAGCCGCTGCACGTCGGAGCCGCTTTCGGTGCTCGACGTGGAGTCGAGGCTGCCGCGCACGACCGTGCGCCGGCGCTCGGTGGTGGTGGTGACGGTGCCGCCGTCGGGCGAGACCGTCAGCGTGGTTCCGCCGGCCGGCACGCTGGCCGAGACGCTTCCGCCGCGGGCCGAGCTCTGCCCGCCCGAGGCCTGGCGCACCGTGATCCACAGCGAGCGCGGCGCTACGTCCAGGGCGGCCACCACGTCGCGGATCTGCGCCAGGACCTGGGGCGCCGCCTTCACGATCAGGCGGTTCTCCATGGCGGCGACGCTGCCGCCGGAGCCGACCAGGGGCTCGAGCGTCGCGACCAAGTCCGACGCCGGGCGGTTGCGCACCACGATCACTTCGACGTCGGTGTCGTCGGTCGGCAGCAGAAGCACGGCCAGGGCCAGCCACAGCATGCAGCGACGGTAGCGCCGTCGCCGACGAGGGTCAAGGTTATGATCGGCGCATGCACGTCCGCATCTGTCCCGAGTGCAACGAGGAGTTTCGGCCCGAGATCGTGCGCTGCAGCGACTGCGGCGCCATGCTGGTCGACCACTGGGAAGGCGAGGAGGGGCCGGTGGTCGAGGCGCCGGCGCCCCCGGTTGCGACGTCCTTCCGGGTGCCTGCGGACTACAAGCCCGTGGCGTCGGCCAGCGCCGCGAGCGAGATCGAGCCGCTGGCGCAAGCCCTGGGGCAGGCCGGCATCGCATTCGCCGTGACCGGGGCGGTGCATCGCTTCACGCTCCTCGTGGCGCCGGACGACGTCGAGCGAGCGCTCGACGTGCTCGGGGTGCCGCAGGCTGTCTCGGACCTCCCGGCCGTGTGCCCGGCGTGCGGCGCCGACGCTACGAACGCGGTCGAGTGCGCCGAGTGCGGCCTTTCGCTGGCCGGGGAATCCGAGACGCAGGCGGATCCCGGCCCGCCGGAGCGAACCGACTAGCCCCCGGCGCGGACCCAGGCGAGCTGCGCCGCGATGCCGGCGTCCAGACGAGTGCGCGGCTCCCAGCCCAGCTCCTGTTTCGCGCGCGTGATGTCGAGGACGTAGTCGCGGGCGGGCTTGCGCGAGGGCAGCCGCGCGGGCGGCGCCGCGAGGCGGGCGACCCGGCACACGGCCTCAGCCAGCTCCGCGACTCGATAGCCCGTGCCGCTGCCCAGGTTGATCTCGCCGCGGGCGCCCGTGGCCAGGGCGCGCACCACGGCGTCGGCGGCGTCTTTGGCATAGACGAGGTCGCGCCGATCCTCCCCGCTGCCGTGGATCTCGGGCGGCCGGCCCGCGGCGGCGTCGCGGATGAAGTTGGAGATGGCGGAACGCAGGCGCGCGCCGGGTCCGTAGACCGCGGGCAGGCGCAGGTTGCAGCAGGGGAGCCCGCGAGCCGCGCCGAACAGCCGCACGAAGTGCTCGCCGGCCAGCTTGGCCGCGCCATAGAAGCTCAGCGGGCGCGTGGGATGATCCTCGCGGATCGGGAGCGCCAGCGGCAGGCCGTAGACCTCGAAGCTGCTCGCGTAGACGACGGCGCGCAGATGGCGTGCCGTCGCGAGCGCTTCGAGGAGCGCGGCCGTTCCGGCGGCGTTGCCGCGCAGCGTGGCTTCGGCGTCGTCGGGATCGAGGCGGGCAGTGTCTTCGGGGATGTGCCCCGCGAGGTGGACGACGGCCTCGACGCCGGCAAGGGCCGTGCGCAGCGAGGGCACGCCGGCCTGCCGCACTTCGCGCGGCACGACGAGCGTCTCGTGACCCGCGGCCTGCAGCGCCGGGACGCAAAAGCCGCCCAGGTGGCCGGAGGCTCCGGTGACCGCGACCTTCACCCTTCGGCCCACTGCCGGCGCAGGCCGTCGGCGAAGGCCGTGGGCACGTAACCCAGCTCGCTGCGCGCACGGTCGATGGTGTACCAGCGGTCGATCCAGCCGCTGGGGCGGTCCTCGTGGGCCGGCCGCAGGCCGGAGGGCACGAGGTCGCAGGTCGCCCGGGCCACGTCGAGCAGCGTGTGGGGCGCGCCCGAGCCGATGTTGAGGACGCCGTGCGCGCGCCGGCTTGCGGCGTGGCTCACCGCCTGCGCCACGTCGCCGACGAACACGTCGTCGCGGACGTCGGCGCCGTCCCCGTGGACGACCGGCGCCACGCCGCTGCGGACCCGTTCCAGGAAGCGCGGGATCGCGTTGGCGGGATGCTGGCCGGGACCGTAGACGAAGGCGGCCCGCAGCGACGCGCAGGCGATGCCGCGTCCCGCGCAGGCGACGCCAAGCATCTGCTCGGCGCACAGCTTCGCGACGCCGTAGACGGTGAACGGACGCGTCGCGTGCTCCTCGTCCACCGGCAGGCGGTCGGGGCGCCCGTACACCTGGACGCTGGAGAGGTACACGACGCTGGCCGGCGGGGACGCGAGGACGCTGAGGAGCCGCAATGGGGCTTCGACCATCAGGCGCAGGTCGTCCTGCGCGGTCGCGTCGATCGTGGGCGCCTGGCGGATCGACGCGGCGAGCCAGACCACGGCGTCCGCGCCTCGGGCAGCGGCGGCAGCGATTCCCTCGGGAGAAGTGAGGTCCGCTACCGCGACGACCTCGCCGGGCTCGGGCGCTTGGGGGGGAACCCGATCGGCGTTCAAGACCGCGTGGCCTTCCGAGAGCAGGCGCCGCACGACGTGCCGGCCGACGAAGCCGCTGCCGCCCGCGACCAGGAACTTCACGAGCGGACGCGGGCTACGGACGCGAGCCAGCCCGCGTAGAGGCCCTCGCGCTCGGAGGCGGCGAGCGCGGGCTCGAAGCGCCGCTCGATGCGCCGCGCGGCGTCCAGCTCGCTCGGATCGCGGAACAGGCCCGCCCCAACGCCGGCGAGATAGGCGGCGCCGGCTGCTGTGGTCTCGAGGAGCGCGGGGCGCTCGACGGGCACGCCCAGGATGTCGGCCTGGAACTGCATCAGGAAGTCGTTGGCCGACGCCCCGCCGTCCACGCGCAGCTCCCGGATCTGCGTGCCCGAGTCGCGGTTCATCACCTCGATGACGTCGCGGCTCTGGTAGGCCAGGCTCTCGAGCGTCGCGCGGACCAGGTGGCGGCGGTTGGCGCCGCGCGTGAGGCCCACGATGGCGCCCCGGGCCTGCATGTCCCAGTAGGGCGCGCCCAGGCCGGCGAAGGCGGGTACCACGTAGACGCCGGCGCTGTCCGGAACGCTGCGGGCGATCTCCTCGGTCTCGGACGCGCGCGCCACGAGGCCCAGCTCGTCGCGCAGCCACTGCACGGCGGCGCCGGCCACGAAGATCGAACCCTCCAGGGCATAGGCGGGGCGGCCCACGGCGTCGGCCGCGATCGTGGTCAGGAGTCCGCCCGGGCTGATGCGGTGCTCGTGTCCCGTGTTCATCAGCAGGAACGCGCCGGTGCCGTAGGTGTTCTTGGCCATGCCCGGCTCCCAGCAGCCCTGGCCGTAGAGCGCCGCCTGCTGGTCGCCCGCGACGCCGGCGATGGGGATGCCCGCGGGCAGGCCGTCGTGCGCGACCGTCTCCCCGAAGACCGAGGCGCTGGGACGCACCTCGGGCAGCATCGCCGCCGGGACGCCGAGGATGGAGCACAGCTCGGGATCCCAGGAGCGGCGATGGATGTCGAAGAGCAGCGTGCGCGAGGCGTTCGTGGGGTCGGTCGCGTGAACGCGGTCGCCGCTGAGGCGATGCAGCAGCCAGGCGTCGATGGTGCCGAAGCGCAGCTCGCCGGCCTCGGCCCGACGCTGCCCGTCGGGAAGGCGGTCGAGGATGAAGCGGATCTTGGTCCCCGAGAAGTAGGCGTCGGTGACGAGGCCGGTGCGCTGGCGGAACAGGGGCTCGTGGCCGTCGCGCCGCAGCGCGTCGCAGATCGGCGCCGTCTGGCGGCTCTGCCACACGATCGCGCGGTGCACCGGAGCGCCGCTCTTGCGATCCCACACCACGGTGGTCTCGCGCTGGTTGGTGATGCCGATCGCGCGCAGCTCGCCCGCTGTCAAGCGCGCCGCCGCGAGCGCCTCGCCCATGACGCGCAGGCTGACGCGCCAGATCTCGTCGGCGTCGTGCTCGACGGCGCCCGGCTCGGGGTAGTGCTGCGTGAACTCCGAGTAGGCGCGGGACAGCACGCGGCCGTCGCGAGCCACGACCAGAGCGGTGCTGCCGGTGGTTCCCTGGTCGATCGCAAGGATGGCGTGAGCCATGGTGGCCTGGAGCGCCGCAGTATACTGGACGGCTATGCGCGGGCTCGGAGAGAGACTCGGAGTCAACTGGTCCGGGCCGGCCGGCGCGCGCGAGGTACTGGGCGTCGCCTATCCGCTCATCCTCGGCCAGATGACCTTCACCTTGCAGGTCTTCATCGACCGGCTCTTCCTCACCTGGTACTCGCCGGACGCCGTAGCGGGGGCGGTCACGGCGCTCTTCGTGGTCTGGACGCCGATCGGCCTGTGCATCGGCACCGGCGAATACGTCACCACCTTCGTCGCCCAGTACTTCGGCGCCGGCCGCCACGACCGCATCGGCCCCGCGGTATGGCAGGGCGCCTACTTCTGCCTCGCCGCCGGGCTGGTGATCGCGGCGCTGTCGCCCTTCGTCGAGACGTTCTTCGCCATGGCCGGCCACTCGCCGGAGCTGCTGTTCCACGAGAACCAGTACGCGCGCATCCTGCTGTGGGGCGCGTTCCCGATCGTCCTGATGCCGACCTTGTCCACGTTCTTCGCCGGCCGCGGCGCGACCCGCGTGATCCTGCTCTGCAACATCCTCTCGACCGTCCTCGACAGCGTCTTGAACTACGCCTGGATCTTCGGGCACTGGGGCTTCCCGCGGGCGGGCGCCGCGGGCGCGGCGTGGTCCACCGTGGTGGCGGAGGTCGCCGGCTGCCTGTTCTACCTGGCGCTGATGCTCCGGAAGCCCATGCGCGAGCGCTTCCACACGCTGAAAGCGGGCTTCGAGCGGGCGCTCTTCAAGCGCGTCATTCGTTACGGCCTGCCGAGCGGTTTCCAGTACAGCATCGAGATCGGCGCGTTCGCCCTCTTCATGATGATCGTCGGCCGTCTGGGCACGGCACCCCTGGCCGCCAGCGGGATCGCCTTCAACCTCAACATGATCGTGTTCATGCCGCTCCTGGGCCTGGGCGTCGCGATCTCGTCGCTCGTGGGCCGCTACCTCGGCGCCGGGCAGCCCGACCTGGCCGAGCGCGCGACTCTCACGGCGGTCAAGATGGCGACCGTGTACATGACGCTGTGCGGGCTGCTGTACGTGTTCGCGGGGCGTCTGCTGGTGGCGCCCTACGCGGCTGGGGCCGACGAGGCGGCTTTCGCCCCGATCGGGGAGCTGACAATCGTGCTGCTGCGCTTCGTGGCGCTGTACTCGATCTTCGACACGCTGAACGTCACCTTCGCGGCGGGCATCAAGGGGGCGGGGGACACGCGCTTCCCGCTGCTGGTCACCACGTTGCTGGCTGTGGTCTGCATGCTGGTGCCCTGCTATGTCGCCTGTGTCGTGTTGGGCGGCGGCGTCTACCTGGCCTGGAGCTTCGCCAGCCTCTACGTGGTGGTGCTCGGCGTCGTAATGTGGCGGCGCTTCCGCGGCGGGCGCTGGAAGACGATGCGCGTCATCGAGCCGAAGGTGGCCGAGCTGGACGGCCTGGAGATGGAGCCGGCGTGACCGCTCTCGCGCTGAAGTCCTTCCTCACGCTGTTGTTCGTGATCGACCCGGTCGGGCTGGTGCCCGTGTTCCTGTCGCTGGCGGGTTCGCGGCCGGCGGCCGACCAGGCGCGCATCGCGCGCAAGGCGGTGCTGGTGTCGGCGGGGCTGATCGCCGCCTTCGGCGTCGGGGGCGGCTGGCTCTTGCACCACTTGTCGATCAGCTTCGACGCGTTCCGCGTCGCCGGCGGCATCCTGCTGTTCCTGATCGCGGTGGACATGGTGCTCGCCAAGCTCGAGCGGGAGACCGAGGAGGAGGAGCGGGAAGCCCGCGGCCGGACCGACATCAGCGTGTTCCCGCTCGCGATACCGATGATCTCGGGCCCCGGGACCCTGGCCAGCGTGATGATCCTCGCGGCCGAGGCCCGCGGCGTCGAGTACGGCCTTCCGATCGTGCTGGCCACGGGCGGCGCCGTGCTGCTGCTGTGCTTCGTCTCGCTTCAACTGGCGGGGCCGATCGGCCGGCTGCTGGGTCAGACCGGCGTCAACGTCGTGACGCGGGTGCTGGGCGTGCTGCTCGCGGCCCTCGCCGTCCAGTACGTCGCGGACGGCGTGAAGGGCCTCCTGAAGTGAAAAAGCCCGGACCCTTGCGGGCCCGGGCTCTGGTACGAACGCTTCGGGGAGTCTAGCGGCTCAGGGTGACGTTCGCGGCGCGCGGCCCCTTGGGGCTGTCCATCACCTCGAACTGGACCTTGTCACCCTCGTTGAGGGTGCGAAAGCCCTCGGCCCGGATCTCGGAGTGGTGGACGAAAACGTCGGGACCACCCTCGCGAGACAGGAAACCGAAACCCTTGGACTCATTGAACCACTTGACGGTACCTTCGATCATGTGCGCAGGCCTCCTAAGACCTTGCTTAGCGGGTCACGTCGCCTGCGCGCTCACAAACGAAAGCCGCCCACCGTGGGCGGCTCCTTCCGAAACGCCAGAGCACGGCCTACTAAAGCACGCCTAGACTACCAGTCCCGGGGCAGGATCGCAAGCGGGCGCCGTGGCCCGCTAGTGGAAGTGGGAGATCAGGACGGCGTCGCTCGCGGTCGAGAGTCGGGACACGGCAAGCCGCTTGCCGTCGAACGACCAGTCGAAGTACCCGAAAGGCCCGCCAAAATGCGTGATCTGCGTGGGCGGCCCCCCCGCAACGGCCTGCTTCCACAGATCCCCGCCGCCCGGCTTCTGGTAGTAGAGGGCTTTGCCGTCACGGCTCCACTGGACGCGAAAGTCTTCGGCGACCCAGGCTGTGTTCCAGTACGGAAACCTCTTGAGAATCTGGCCGTCGGGCGAGGCGACCGCGACTTCCATCTTGGACGTCTCCAAGCTCTTCGGATCCTGCGTGAAATAGATGAACGATAGGGATCTCCCGTCCGGAGAAGCCGAGGCGCCGAACGCCGACTCCACTGGTCCCGCCGGGGTCGCTGGTCGCGCGCCCTTGACGAGGGTGGGCGTCCCTCCGTCGATCGGGACCTTCCACACGGACGGGCCGTTGTCCCAGTGCCGATACAGGACCCACTGGCTGTCAGGGGTGACCCAGGGGTCATAGTCACGGAGGTGGGGCTTCGGCTCCGGGGTGAGGCGTCTGAGGCCGGTCCCGTCGGGGTTGATCCGGTAGAGACCTTGCTCGCCGGTGCGATCGGACACGAAAACCACGTAGCGGCCATCCGCGCTTGCCGCGGGCTGGGTCTCGTCGCTGGCCCCGTCGAAGGTCAACTGCTTCCGGTTCGATCCGTCCGCGTCGGAGACGTAGAGGTCGTAGCTCCCGCCGTCGTTGGAGCCGTAGACGAGCCTGTCGTCGGGCATCCAACACATCCGGTACTCGACATCGGTGCCGCTCGCGATCTTCTCGAAAGCGCCCTTCTGAGGATCCGACGAGACGACGATGTCACAGCGACCCGTGCTCTGGATCGAAACCAGCCTGGAACCGTCCCCCGCGAGGCGGAAGCCGGAATACTCATGTGTATCCGCCGGAAACCTCTCGATCTGTCCATCGGGGTAGCTGAGTTTGTAGAGAGCGTCGTGTGAAAGACCCTTGTTTCCCTTTTCCACCGCGCTCACGACGAGGGCGCTGCCGTCGGGAAGCCAGGCAAACTCGGGGTTGCGCCAGAGGCGCTCTCCGGGCGGCTTCGTCACCCCGGTCGTCGCGTCGACGTGGAACAGGCGGGCACTCTCGTATGCGTCCTTGTAGACCGCGACAGCGATGCCGTCGCCGCGGGGATGCCACGACGCGCTGGCCGGCGCTTGAGGTAGGTCGGCGAGCTTGCGTTCGGCCGTTCCGTCCGCCTTGACGACGAATAGCGAGAACCCGGAACCGGTTTCGCGGCTGAAGAGCAGCTGCGTGCTGTCCGGCGACCAGACGTGGAGCGTCTGCGGATCGGCCTGACCGAGATCCGTTTCCTGCTCTCCGCCCGCGGCCGCAACGAAAAGCTTCCACCGGCCCTCGCGTCTGCGACTCAGGGCCACGTGCTTCTCGTCCGGTGACAGCTCGAGGTTGTCGCCGCCGGAATGGACGAGTCGCGGGTCGCCTCCGATCAGCGGTACCTTGTAGATGGCGTTCTCCTTCGCGTCCTTTGTCGTTGCCCAGTAGTAGATCGACTGCCCATCTCTCGAGAATTGCTGCCATCCGGAGTAAACGCTGTCGGCTGGCGCCACCAACCGCGACTCGGTCCTCTCCGCTATGTCGCGGAGCCAGATCGTGGTTCCCCTTCCGCCCCAGGACGAGTACGCCAGATATCGGCCATCGGCCGAGATCGCGGCGGTGCCCACGTCGCCGCGATTGGTGAGCTTCTCGATTCGGATGGCAGGAGCCGAGGCTCCAGTCGGGCTCTGGGCGCCGCTTTCGCGACGCATGCGGGGCACGATGGCCAAGAGGGTGAAGGCCACAACCGCGACGGTGGCCGCGATGAGCCAGGATCGCGTGGGCGTTGCGGGCGTGGCGGCCGCAGCCGTCGCTCCCGTCCCGGAGGCCGACATCCCCGAAACTGCCTCGAGCGCGAAGGCCAGGTCGTGGGCCGAGCGAAAACGCTGGTCCGGGTTCTTCTCGAGGCAGCGGCCGAGAATGCGTTCGAGAGTCGCGGGCAGGCTGCTGTCGGCGTGCGAGAGCTGGGCGGGATCCTCCTTGAGGATCGCGTTCATCGTCTCGACCGCCGAGTCCCGGTGAAAGGCCCGCTTGCCCGACAGCATCTCGTAGAGCACCGAGCCGAACGAAAAGATGTCGGAGCGGTGGTCGGCCGGCCGCCCCTGGACCTGCTCAGGAGACATGTAGCCCACGGTGCCCAGGACGGTGCCCGGGTCGGTGATCGCCGTGGCGGTGGGCGTGTCCGTGCCGCGAGCCTGCTGGTCGAGCTCGGGCCGCAGCTTGGCCAGGCCGAAGTCGAGGATCTTGACGCGCCCGCTGTGCGTCACGAACAGGTTCTCGGGCTTGAGGTCGCGGTGGACGATGCTTTTCTCATGAGCTGCGGCCAGCCCCTGAGTGATCTGGAGCGCGTAGTCGACGGCCTTCTTCAACGGAAGCGGGCCATGGCTCAAGCGCTCGCGGAGCGTTTCGCCTTCGAGCAGCTCGAAGACCACGTAGGTGGCGCCCTCGTGCTCGCCGATGTCGAAGACGCCGAGCAGGTTGGGGTGGTTGAGGCTGCCGATCGCCCGCGCCTCCTGCTCGAAGCGGCGTCGCCGGTCGAGATCGCTGGACGCGCTCGCGGGCAGCACCTTGACGGCCACGTCGCGGGAGAGCCGGGGATCGCGCGCCCGGTACACCTCGCCCATCCCACCCGCACCCACGAGGGAGACAACCTCGTAGGGCCCCAGCCGAGTGCCAGCCGCCAGGCTCACGGTGCCAGGGACGTTACGCGTTGGCCCACAACCCGTCAACGCGGTGGTCGCCGGCGAGAGACTATCGGTTCAGTACGTTCCCGACGCGCCGCCGCCCCCGTAGCGGCCGCCGCCCGGCTTCAGCGTGTCGGGTTCAGGCCCCGCCTGGGCCGCGGGCGCGAATGCCGCGAGGCCCGCCGCGATCTCGGCGACTCCCCGGCCGGCTCCGCGGTCGAACAGCGGCTCCGCGGTGAAGCCGAAGCGTTCGCGGTCCGGTCCGCCGTGCAGGAAACGCCTTAGCCCCAGGCCCAGCGCGATGACGAAGAGACCGCCGGCGCTCAGGACCACCCAGAGCGGAGCCACGTGGACGTAGAAGCGCAGGGTGACGCTGGACGCAAGGGCGAGCAGGACGCCGAGCGTCAAGAACTCGGTCCGGCGCGAGCGCAGGCCGTAGACGAGCACGCCCAACGGCACGAGGGCCGTGCCGGCGATGAAGATGGGTCGCAGGGCGACGCCGTGTGCGCCGTTCGGAGCGCCACCCAGCTCCTCGACGAGATGGTGGTCCCAGGAGCCGATGTGGAACGCGAAGTACAGGCCCAGCAAGGCAACGCCGGCAACGACGCGCGCACACTGGCGCAGCGACGGCGCCAGGCGCGCCGAATCGCCCGCGGGCAGGAAGAGCGGCGGCAAGGCGAGGCCGGCGGCGATCCACAGCGAGCGGCCTCCGGGGAGGCGGGCCAGGAGGAGGAGCAGGGCGATGGTTGCGACGGCGGCCGCGAGCGCGTAGCCCCAACGCCAGGCGGCCAGTGCTCCGATCGCGAAGAGCGCCGCGAGCGTGGCCGACACGTCCTCCGAAAGCACCCCGATGCCGGCGGTCGCGAAGATCACGCCCAGCAGCGCCGTCGCCGCTTCCGCTCCCGCCTGGCTGCGCCTCAGCGGTCCGGTCTGAAGATCGGTCAGCGCGAGCAGTGCGATTCCGAACAGCAGCACCAGCGCCTCCTCTGCGCTGCGCGGAGTCACGAGCGCCAGGATCCCGAAGCAGGCACTGGCCGCCACGAGCGTGAAGGTCGCGACGAGCGCACGCAGCGCCGGCCCGAGCCGTCGCCGGTCGTCCGGGTAGGCCGCCTCGATCGCCGCCAGCGTGGCGGCGTCGATCGCCTCCGCGGCGTGCCAGGCTCGCGCCTCGCGCCTCACCGCGTAGCGCCGATCCGCCTGCTGGGCGTCCTGCCTCATTCCGGCTCCTGCATGTGCCGGCGCGCGGCCAGCAGGCCAAAGAGCATCGCGATCGACGTGAAGAAGAACCAGTAGAGCGGCAGGTCGTGGGCGGTGCCCAGGCTCCGAAAGGCAAGGGCCGTGACGCCGCTGTAGGCGGCCAGCACGCCCAGCACGAACAGGGGGAAGCGGCCTCGCGCCAGGGCCCACGCGGCTACGGCCGAGCCCACCACGAGCAGCAGGATCTCGTACGCGAGGCCTGCGCCCGTGGAGCTGTCGACGCCCGAGAGCAGGCCGGCCAGGATCAGGATCCATCCGAAGTACAGGGCCACCGGCTCGAAGTGGGGCTTTCGGCCGCTGCGCACGCAGGCGAGGCCGAGCAGGGTGAAGAGGACTCCGCAACCGATGACGTTGGCGCGCAGCGCGTCGGCGCGAGACGACAGCAGCAGCTGGCCCAGGACCGCTGCCGACACGCCGCGCCAGGCCGCGAAGGTCGTCAGTGCCAGCGAGAACACGACGCGCGAGTCGTAGCGCAGCGCGAGCGCGGCCATCACGAGCGCCATGAGCAACAGGTGCCAGGGCCACGCGGAGCCGAGCGGCGTGAACTGCGCCTCGACGTAGGCGAGATCGGCGCCGAGCAGCAGCACGCCGAGCAGCAGGATGTAGTCGAGAGCGAGGTGGCTGTTGCGGTCCTCGGCCCAGCTGAAGGCCGCAGCATGCCGCGCGACCCACGCCAGGCAGCCAGCCGCGCCGATCCCGAGCGCCAGCGCGATGGTCAAGGGCCCGATCCGCTCCAGGTTCTCCTTCACGAGCAGGGACGCGCCGGCCATGGTCGTGAGCACGCCCGCATACAAGAGGAGGCGGAGCTCACGGTGGACGGAAGCGAGCTCGCGACGCGCGACGCGTCCGAAGGGCCGTGCCTGTTCGGGCGACACGGTACCCGCGGCCGCGAGGCGATCGACGGCGGACGCTACGTCCGGGTTCACGCCGGAAACGCTACCACGCAACGTCAACGCGGGCGGGGTGGCGTGCCCCCCGCCCGCAAGCGGCCTACTTCAGCTCGATCAGGACCAGTTGGAGGGGCGTCTTGCCGGTGTTGACGCCCACATGGGTGGTCGGCCCCGCGGCCATCGCGGTGTCCTTCTTGAAGGCCACGGTCTCCTTCTTGCCGGCCTTGTCCGTGGTCTCCGCGGTCGCGTCGCTTAGGGACACGAGAACGTGATCCCCGTGGGTGTGCTCGGGTACGCTGCCGCCCGGCGGCACCGTCAACGCGAAGGCGCGCACCCGGGCGTCGTCCGCGACTTGCTTGTAGGGAGCCGGCATCGACGGGTTGCGGGCCTTGCCCGCGGCCGGGGCGGGCTTCTTGAACTCGACCAGGATCACGCGGGACGGGATCGAGCCCACGCTCTCCGTGGCGTGGTTTTCGGCCTTCATGAAGATCACGCTCCCCCGTGCGCCCGGGGGCGGCGTCTGAGACTTCCCGTCGGCCAGGGTGAATTTCGTGGGACCCGGTTCCAGGAACACCACCGCCAGGTCCGGGTGGGCATGCATGACCGCCTTGGCTCCGGCGGGCATGTTGACCTCCAGCAGGCGGATGCTGTCGTTCTCGGTGATGACCTTGTAGTGATCGCCCGCCACCTTGGCGGGATCCTGCGCGGCGGCGGGCGCGGCCCCGAGGGCGAAAAGGCCGGCGGCAGCGAGGGACACGGCTCGGATGAGGGTCGGGCACGGCTCCATGGGCACCTCCATGCTTGCGCTAGGACGGAGAGCTTATCAGGGCGTGGACGCTCCGGGCTTGCCGAGCTGCCGACAATGCAGCCGCCAATACCCAGGCCGCGGCAAGCCGCTATCGCGCGGCCGCGGAGGGCGCCTTCTGCACGAGCACGACGGAGCCGAGGAGCAGCAGGCCCCCGATCACCGTCGCGGCGCGGATCGGTTCGCCGAGCAGGGCCGCGGCTGCCGCGAGGGTGACCAGGGGCTCGAGGTAGAGGAACGACGCCACCCGCGAGGCCTCGATCCGCTCGAGTGCACCGTACCAGAACCAGTAGCCGAGGCCGGAGCACGCGAGGCCGAGGAAGAGCAGCGCGGTCCAGCCCCAGGACGAGAGCCGCGCGAACTCGTTCCACGAGGCACCGTAGAGGAAGAGTGGCAGCAGCAGGAGCCAACCCGCGGCCATCGATCCCGCCGTGGCCAGGGTCGGGCCGAGGCGCTTCAGCACCGGGTGGCCGAGGACGCTGTAGAAGGCCCAGTTCAGCGTGCTTGCCAGGATGAGGAGGTCGCCGCGGGTCGAAGGGAGGGACAGCACCCCGGACTCGAAGCGGCCGCCTGTCACGACCAGCATGGCCCCCGCGAAGCCGCCGGCCAGTCCCACGATCTTCCAGAGGCCGAAGCGCTCCTTCAGCCTCCAGGCGGCGAAGAGCGCGGACCAGACCGGAGTGAGGCCGATGAGCCAGCCGGTCTTCACCGCGGTGGTGACGGTGAGGGCGTAGGCCTGCAGCACCTGGTGGAACGCGACGCCCACGAAACCCATCACGAACAGGGAGCGCCAGGCATCGCTGGGTGGGAGGAGCGGCCTGCGTTGCAACGCCAGGATCGAGGCGAGCAGAAGGGTGCCGAGCCCCGCGCGCGCGAAGATCAGGGCGATCGGCGACAGCTCGCTTAGGACCGACTTGGTCGCCACGAACGAGACGCCCCAGAACACGATCGCGAGCAGGGCACCCAGGCGCGGCGGCACGGCCCGGGAGTATATGGAATGGCCGGTCGGAACATGGAGTAGAGTCGCCCCACGGGCTCAATGAAGGTCTTCCTGGTCCACGTCCGCGACCCGCAGTTCTACGCCATCCCCTCCAAGACGCGCGGCAAGAACGGACGCGTCCAGGTCATGGGCTTCCCGCCGATCGGGATCATGTCGCTCTCGTCGGTGCTGAAGCGCGCCGGTCACGAGTGCGTGATGTTTGACCAGGCGAATCCGGATACGCCTGACGCAGTGATCTTGAGCGAGATCGCCCGGGTGAAGCCCGACCTGGTCGGGCTCAGCTTCCTTTCGACCACCAGCTACCCCTACGCCAAGCTGCTGGCGCGCCAGATCCGGGCCGCCGATGCTCACGTGAAGGTCGCGATGGGCGGCGTGTTCGTGAGCCTGAACGCCCAGCTCGTCAAGCTGCAGTGCCCCGAGGTCGATTTCGTGTGCCGCGGCGACGGCGAGCAGCTCCTGCTCGACCTGCTCGAGCGCAAGGGCGATCCCGACGGCGTCCTAGGCGTGACGTGGCAGGAGCCAGACGGCAAGCTGCGGCACAACCTCAACCGGCCCCTCGCCCGCGACCTCGACCAGTGGCCGTTCCCGGACCGGGAGAGCCTGGAACTCGACTTCGTCGAGTCCATGCCCCTCGACGTCCCGGCCGTGCTGTCCCTCGAGCGCTTCACCACCATGCAGACCTCGCGCGGCTGCCCCTGGCCCTGCGTGTTCTGCGACATCCCGATCTTCAACGAGGGGAAGTGGCGCTCGCGCAGCCCGGAGCACGTGGTCGCGGAGTTCAAGCAGCTCCGAAAAGACGGCTACGGCTCCGTCTACTTCGTGGACGACCACTTCCTGCTCCAGCCCAAGCGCATCGAGGCGATCTGCAGGGGCCTGATCGACAACGACATCTCCATCCAGTGGGGATGCGAGGGGCGCGTGGACTCCACGTGCATGCAACTGTTCCCGATCATGGCCAAGGCGCACTGCCGGACGATCATGTTCGGGATCGAGAGCGGCAGCCAGAAGGTCCTGGACCGCCTCAAGAAGGAACAGACCCTGCAGGAGATCGAGACCGCGGTCACGAACGCCAAGCAGGCCGGCATCGAGATCGTCCACGGCTTCTTCGTGGTGGGCAACCCCGACGAGACCGAGGCGGACATGCGCGAGACCTTCCGGTTCGCCTCCCGACTGCGCATCGACAGCTTCGGCTTCAACCGGCTCTGCGTCTACCGCGGCACCCCGCTGTGGCAGGAGTACGTGCGGCGCGGTCTCGTGAACGACGCGACCGACTGGTACAAGTACTTCAAGTGCTCGTCGATCGACCCGACCGTGCTGCCGGGCGAGGAGATCCACCGCATCCGCTCCGAGGAGATGCGCAAGCTGATCCTCTACAAGCTCACCCGGCACACGGGCCAGACCCTGAAGCTGCTGCGCCGCTTCACGCGCCACATGCCCCTGCGCGACGTGATCTACCTGCTGGTGAAGCCGTTCCTGGGCCGGAAGCAGGGCTTCACGAAAGCCGAAGCCATCTCGCGTGCCGTGGAACACGAGGACATGAAGAGCGCCGCGGCCGACCTGACGCTGGTGGCCGACGCCGCCCTCGAGCACGCCATCCGCGAGTCCCGCGCCGAGCGCGCCCGCATCCAGGCCGAGGCCGAAGCCGAGTAGGTCGCCCGCGACCCGAGTCGTGTGACGATCGTTTGACAGGCGTGCTTTTCTGGGCCTAGAGTCTCCTCCAAGCCGATGAACCCGAAGGGAGAGAGCACCATGAAGCGTAGCTCGGGCGTTCGTCTGTTCCTGGCGGCGATCGCGGTCGTTCTTGCCGTTTCGACGGCTTGGGCGCAATCGGAGGGGCGGATCAACGGTGTCGTCCGCGACCCGAGCGGCGCCGCCGTGCCCGGCGCCAACATCAAGGTCACGAACGACCAGACCCGCGCCTCCCAATCGACCGTGTCCGGCGCGGACGGGTCGTACTCCGTGCCCGGCCTGGCGGCCGGCGACTATACGGTCGAAGTCCAGCTCCGCGGCTTCGGGACGTCGAAGCAGAAGGTGAAGGTGGTCGCGGGCGACGCCCCCGCCGCCGACTTTTCGCTGGAAGCCAAGCTGGAGGAGGCGATCGTCGTGACCGGCAGCCGCGCCGACCCACGCTCGGCGACGGAGTCGACGGCGCCGATCGACGTGCTCTCGGCGCGGGACTTCGAGGGCCTGACCGGCGCCGATCTCTCCGACCAGATCCGGACACTGGTGCCCTCCTACAACGTGAACACGCAGCCGATCAGCGACGCCTCGACCATCGTGCGCCCGGCCTCGCTGCGCAACCTGGCGCCCGACCACAGCCTGGTGCTCATCAACGGGGAAAGGCGTCATCGCGCGGCGGTGATCTACTGGCTGGGCAACGGGGTGGCCGACGGAGCCCAGGGTCCCGACCTGTCGGCGATTCCCTCCCTCGCGCTCAGGCAGGTCGAAGTGCTCCGCGACGGGGCTTCCGCACAGTACGGCTCGGACGCCATCGCCGGCGTCATGAACTTCATGCTCAGGGACAACCGCAAGGGCGGCAGCCTCGAGCTTCGCGGCGGCACCTACCAGGAAGGCGATGGCGACGCGTTCTCGATCGCCGGCAACATCGGGCTGCCGCTGGGACCGAACGGCTTCGCCAACGTCACGGCGGAGTACGCCGACAGCAACCCGACGGACCGCAGCGTCCAGCGCGACGACGCAGCTCTTTTGACCTCCGTGGGCAACACCGCCGTCAGGAACCCGGCGCAGATCTGGGGCTCGCCCACGATCGAGGACGACGTCAAGGTGTGGGTGAACTCGGGTTATCTGTTCGGCGGCGGCCAGCAGTTCTACGGCCTCGGGAACTACGTCTCCAAGAAAGTCACCGGAGGGTTCTACTACCGCAACCCCAACACGCGGGGCGGCGTCTTCAGCCGCGACGGCGGCCAGACCCTCTTGATCGGCGACGTGCTGGATGCCCGTGACGGTGTGCTGGACGGCTCGGCGGGTTGCCCCACCGTCACGGTCACGGGCGGCGTCCCCGACCCGGTGGCCCTGGACAGGGTGTTCCGCGACGCCAACTGTTTCTCGTATCAGGAGATCTTCCCGGGCGGTTTCACTCCCCAGTTCGGCGGCGACGTCCGCGACTACTCGGCCGTCGCCGGGCTGCGGGGCCAGATCAACGGGCGCTTGTCCTGGGACGTGAGCGCGGGATTCGGCTCGAACGAGGTGCAATTCTTCATCTTCAACACCGTCAACGCCTCGCTCGGCCCCGACACACCCACCTCGTTCGACCCCGGCCTCTACAAGCAGGACGAGCTCAACGTCAACCTGCGGGTCGGCTATCCTCTCAACGATACCGTCCATCTGGCGGGCGGCCTGGAGTGGCGCGACGAGAAGTTCACGATCGGGGCCGGGCAGACGGAGTCGTGGGTCAACGGCCCCTTTGCCACGCAGGGCTTCAGCGCGGCGTCCAACGGTTTCCCCGGCTTCGCCCCGATCTCCGAGGGCGACTGGAGCCGCAAGAACTTCGCGGGCTACGTCGACGTCGAGGCGAATCGGGGCTCCGACTGGACGGTCGGTGGCGCCCTTCGTTTCGAACACTTCAACGATTTCGGCTCGACGCTCAACGGCAAGCTCGCCGGCCGCTACGCCTTCAACCCGAAGCTGGCCCTGCGGGCCAGCGTGAGCAGCGGCTTCCGGGCGCCGACGCCCGGTCAATCCAATGCCTACAACGTCTCGACGCAGTTCGACCTGACGCTGAACGACCTGGTCAACAACGGCACGATCCCGTCGAACTCGGAGGTGGCGGCGCTGCGGGGCGGCGAGCCCCTGGTCCCGGAGAAGTCGATCAACTACTCCTTGGGGGGCGTGCTGCAGACGGGCAAGGTGCACATCACGACCGATCTCTTCCGAATCGACATGCGGGACCGCCTGGCCGTGACGCAGAACTTCGCCCTGACCGCGGATGAGGTCGAGGGCTTGCTGGCCCTGGGCATCACCAGTGCCGCCAGCATCCAGAACTTCCGTTTCTTCACCAACGATTTCGAGACCACCACCCAGGGCATCGACGTCGTGGCCACGTACACGGCGGGCGACACGGGCGTCCACCTGCTCTTCAACCACACGGACACCGAGGTCACGGCCTTCAACCCGGACACCCTGGACGAGGGCCGCATCCAGCAGCTCGAGCAGGCCCTACCGAAGACGCGCGCGGCCCTGTCCCTCACCCGTTCGATCAACGACCTCAGACTGCTCGGCCGCGTCAGCACGTACAGCGGCTGGTTCGACCGGGACGACGCCTTTTCCTACGAGGGCGGCCACGTGCTCGTGGATCTCGAGGCGTCCTACAACTGGAACAAGCGCATCACCCTGGTGGCCGGCGGACAGAACGTCTTCAACCACTACCCGGGCGAGAACCCGGGCGCCCGCGCTGGCGTGGGCAACCTCTACAGCCAGTACACGCCGTTCGGGTTCAACGGCGCCTTCTGGTATGGACGGATCAAGTACGACTTCTGATCGGGCGCTCTAGCCTTGCCCCTCCCCCCGCCGTGGGGGAGGGGCACGATCGCGAGCAGGGCGCCTAGAGGCGCGCTGGCACGGCCCGACAGCATACGGAAAGACCGGCCGGAAGATGGGGTAGAGTCGCGCCGAGTCGCTCGCCTGCAGGCCAAGAAGGCCGCCGATGCTCGAGCAGGTCTCGCACTTCCGGATCACGGGTCAGATCGGCGCCGGCGGAATGGGCGTCGTCTACAGGGCCGTGGACTTGCGCCTGCACCGGGCGGTGGCGCTCAAGCTGCTGCCGGCCGATCCCGGGCTGGACCCGGATCGGCGCCAGCGCTTCCTCCACGAAGGGCAGGCGGCTTCCGCGCTGAACCATCCGAACATCGTGACGATCTTCGAGGTCGACAGCGTCGAAGGCCTCGACTTCATCGCGATGGAGCTGGTGGAAGGGCGATCGCTCCAGCAGCTGATCGGGGAGGCGGGACTGGCGCCGGATCGGGCCTTGTCCTATGCCACGCAGATCGCCGAGGCGCTAGCCTGTGCCCACGCCGGCGGCATCGTTCATCGCGACCTGAAGCCGAGCAACGTGATGGTGACCCGCGACGAGCGCGTCAAGGTCCTCGATTTCGGCATCGCGAAGCGGATCGGCGACACGGGCCCCAGCGACCCTTCGCTGCCCACCCAGGAGATCGGGCCGCAGACGCAGGAAGGTGTCGTGGTGGGCACACCCCAGTACATGTCCCCGGAGCAGGCCTCGGGCAAGCCGGTCGACGCGCGCAGCGATGTCTTCTGCTTCGGGGCAGTTCTATACACGATGCTCGCGGGACGCCCGCCGTTCGAAGGCGACAGCGCGGGCGCCGTGGTGAGCGCCGTGCTGCGCGACACGCCACGGCCGTTGCGCGAACGGCGACCGGAGCTGCCGGAGGAGGTGCTTCGGATCGTCGGCAAGTGCCTGCAGAAGGCTCCCGGCGACCGGTACCAGCAGGCCGCCGACATCGTGGCCGACCTGCGCCGGGTGGAGCGCGGCGGCGGAACGCCGACCAGCGCGAGCCAAGTCTCGCGCGTGAGGCCGGGCCGGGTCGCCGCGCTGGCAGCGTTGCTGGCGTTGATCGCTGGCGCGGCGTGGCTGATGCGCCCGCAGCCGGCACCGGCGCAGTTCCACCTGCTGTCCACCTTCAGCGGCTCCCATGGCCAGCCCAGCTTGTCGCCCGATGGCGGCTTCGTCGCGTTCTCGCAAGCCGACGCGAAGGGCGTCGCGCAGATCTGGGTCAAGAACGTGGCCCAGGGCGATCCGGTCGCGATCACGTCGGGCGAGCGCCCGGCTGCGCGGCCACGTTGGTCGCCGAAGAACGACCAGGTCGTGTTTCAGTCCGCGGGCGCCCTCTGGTCGGTGCCGCCGCTCGGTGGTCCGCCGCGCAGGCTCATCGACGGCGGCTCGAGCCCCAACTGGTCGCGCGACGGAGAGTGGCTGGTCTTCGAAGGGGAGGACGGAATCGGCATCTGCCGCAGCACCGGTCAGGAGGCCCGCACGATCGCCGGCGTGCCGAAGAAGTTCTTCTTCGTCGATCGTGCGCCGGCTCTCTCCCCGGATGGCCGCTTGTTCGTCTACTTCCAGGCCGAAGAGGGTCCGTTCGGCGACCTGTGGATCGCTCCCGCAACGGGCGGCACGCCCCGGCGCCTGACCTTCGACACGGCGCGCGGCGGCCAACCGGTGTGGACGCCGGACGGGCGCGAGATCGTGTTCTCGTCGTCGCGCGCCGGCGGGCTCACGCTCTGGAGAGTCGCGGCCTCAGGCGGCGCCCCGCAGCCCGTGACGAGCGGGGCGGGAGAGGACGCTGCGCCCGACCTCTCGCGCGACGGTCGACGCCTGGTCTACGTGAACACGCGAAACGCCTACGCCGTCGCCTGGCTCGATCCGAAAACCGGGACGCGAAGGACCCTGGCCGAGCAGCGTACCGACGTCGTCCACCCGAGCTTCTCGCCGGAGGGCGAGCGCGTCGTCTTCTTCGGCGAAGTCGGGCCCGACAACCAGCTTTTCACCGCGCGCAGCGACGGGAGCGAGCTGCGCCAGCTCACCCACGAGCCGGGCGAGCGCAACATCATGCCGAGCTGGTCGCACGACGGCGCCAGCATCTTCTTCTACCGGGTGCGACCCAATCCCTCGTTTCGACGCATGTCCGCGGGCGGAGGGCCGAGCGAGACCGTGGTGGCGGGGTGGAAGTGGACGCAGCAGTACCGCGCCGCGGTAGATCCCGCCGGCCAGCGCGTCGCCTACGACTTGTACGAGGGCGGCGAACGTCGCGCCTCGGTGGTGCGCAGCCTGGTCAGCGGGCGCGAGGACAGGTTGGCGGTGCCGCTGACCGGGGCGGTGTTCTCACCCGACGGCACGAGCCTGGCGGGTTGGGACTCGGGCGCCGCCCGGATCCTGCGCTGCTCGGTCGATCGGACCGACTGCCGGCCGCTCGCCGCACAGGCCGCGGGCTACCCCTGCTGGTCGAAGGACGGTCGCCACGTCTACTTTCCGCGCATGCCGGCGGGCGATATCGCGCGCGCGGGCGTCCGGGACCTGTGGCGCGCGGCCGCCGACGGCGGCAGCGAGGAGCGCGTGGCCGAGCTGGACGGCTTCAATCCCCTGCGCTTCTTCTACGACGTTGCCCGCACCGGGGAGATCGTGTGGTCGCAATACCTGCCGGGGCGCCAGGAACTGTGGGCGACCGAGCTGCCATGAGCGACGATCCCACCCAGCACGACACCACCCTGGACGACGAAGGCAAGGCCGCCGAGGCTCCCAGCGTTGTTCAGAGCGCCCCCGAGGAGCCGATCGGGCCCTACCGCCTCCTGCGCAAGCTGGGCGAAGGGGGGATGGGCGAAGTCTGGCTGGCCGAGCAGACACAGCCGGTGAAGCGGCGCGTGGCCCTCAAGGTGATCAAGGCCGGCATGGACACGAAGCACGTGGTCGCGCGCTTCGAGGCCGAACGCCAGGCCCTGGCGCTGATGGACCACGCCTTCATCGCCAAGGTCTTCGACGCCGGCGCGACGCCGCGCGGCAACCCGTACTTCGTCATGGAGTACGTCGAGGGCGAGCCGCTCACGACGTTCTGCGACCGGCACCAGTTGACTACCCGGCAGCGCCTGGACCTGTTCGTCCAGGTCTGCGAAGGCGTGCAGCACGCGCACCACAAGGGCGTGATCCACCGCGACCTCAAGCCCTCGAACGTCCTGGTCGCGCTGAGCGACGGCCGCCCGGCGCCGCGCATCATCGACTTCGGCCTCGCCAAGGCGACGAACCAGCGCCTGACCGACAAGTCGATGTACACCGAACTGGGCGCCCTGGTGGGAACGCCCGTGTACATGAGCCCCGAGCAGGCGGAGCTGGGCAAGGAGGATGTGGACACGCGGACCGACGTGTACGCCCTGGGGGTGCTGCTCTACGAGCTGCTCGCAGGCGTGCTGCCCTTCGACCCGGTGAGCCTGCGCACGGCGAACCTGGACGAGCTGCGCCGGATGATCCGCGAGGTGGACCCGCCGCGTCCGAGCGCACGCGCGGCGGCCCGCTGGCTGCGCGGCGACCTCGACTGGATCACGATGAAGGCGCTCGAGAAGGACCGCGCGCGCCGCTACGGATCGCCGGCCGAGCTGGCCGCCGACATCCGGCGCCACCTCGAGCACCAGCCGGTGCTGGCGGGACCGCCGAGCACGCTGTATCGAGCCGGGAAGTTCGTCAGGCGGCACCGCTTCGGCGCGCTCGCCGGAGCCGGTTTCGTCGTGCTGCTGGTCGCGCTGGCCCTCTCGCAGGCGATCCAGGCGCGCCGCGTCGCACGCGAACGCGACCGCGCCAACGCCGAGGCCGCGACCGCGAAGCAGACCGCGGACTTCCTGGTGGACCTGTTCAGGGTCGCCGACCCCGGCGAGGCGCGCGGCCGGTCGATCACGGCCTACGAGATCCTGGAGCGCGCGACGCAGCGGATCGAGAAGGAGCTGGGCCAGGAGCCGTCCGTGCGCGCGCGCCTGCAGGCGACCATGTCCCAGGTCTACAAAGGACTCGGTCTCTACGAGCCCTCAGCGCAACTCGCGGAACGCTCGTGGGCGACAAGGCGCGCTGCGCTGGGGGAGGACGACCCATCCACCCAGGTGTCGCGATCGGAGCTGGGCGACGCGCTGCGCCTGCTCGGCAAGCTCGACGAAGCCGAGGCCCACCTGCGCTCGGCGCTGGAGGCGCTGCGCCGCGCGCCCGGCCCCGAGGGCCTCGAGACCCTGGTCGCCACGGTGCGGCTCGGCGTGACGCTACATCTGAAGGGCGACGACGCGGCGGCGGAAGCCCTGCTGCGCTCCGCGGCCACTGGCCTGGAGCGCGCCGGAGCGCCCGGCGTGGCCGAACGGATCGACGCCCTGCAGTGGTTGGGACAGGTGCTGCGCTCCCGGGACAAGCGCGACGAAGCGGTGACGGTGCAGCGCCAGGCGCTGGAGCTGTCGCAGCAGGCGCACGGCAAGGACCACCCCAGCACGCTGTCTTCGCTGGACGGGCTCGGCCTGCTCTACTGGGACCTCGGGCGTCTCGACGAGGCCGAGGCGTACCTGCGCGAGTCGCTCGAAGCCTCGCGCCGCGTGCTTGGCGCCACGCATGCCGACACGCTCACCACCACGTTGAATCTCGGCCTGGTGCAGTCCGACCGCGAGAAGTTCGACGAATCGGAGAAGGCGTATCGCACGGCGCTCGACGGCTACCGCAGCGCCCTGGGCCCCGACCACGCCTACACCTTCACCGCCATGGCCAACCTGTGCTCGTCGCTTCGCTCGCAGAAGAAGTTCGCCGAGGCCGAGGGCTTCTGTCGCCAGGCGCTTGACGGACGCCGGCGCGCGCTCGGCCTCGACCACCCCAGCACCCTCGCTTCGACCAACGCGCTCGGGTCGTTTCTCCAGGCCGCGGATCGGCTCGGCGAGGCGGAAGCCACGTATCGCGACGCCTTCGAGCGTCGCCGCCGCGTGCTCGGGCCCGACCACGCGGCAACCCTGATCTCGATGGCGAACCTGGGCGACGTCCTGGTGAGCCGTGGGCGCGCGGCCGAGGCGGCCGAGCTGCTCGGCGTGGCGGTGCAGAAGGCGCGCGCGACGCTGCCCCGCACGGATCCGACCCTGGCGAGCGTGCTGACCAAGTGGGGCCGCTGCCTGGCGCAGTCGCGCCGGAAGGACGAGGCCCGCCCCATCCTGCAGGAAGCGCTGGAGCTGTACCGCAAGGCGCTCGGCCCGCAGCACTCGTCCACGAAGAACGTCGAGACGCTGCTCGCCCATCTCGGGTGACCTCCAACCACGCCCGCGCCTGGCGTCAGCGCGTGAGCGCGATGTCCGCCACGCGCATCTCGCTGTCCGCGCGGGGCTCCCATGCGACCCCCGCAGCCAGTGCGTAGAGGTCCCGATCGATGTACAGCGGGACGATGACCGTGTCGGCCATGATCGCGCGCGTGATCTCGTGGAAGGCGTCGAGCCGGTGCGCTGGTTCCTCGATCGCGACGCTGCGCTCGATGACCGCATCCAGCCGCGGGTTCGAGTAGCCGCCGTCGTTCAGGCTGCCGAAGCGGCCGCCGCTGACGGGTGTGTGGATGAGGTCCTCGAACAGCTCGCTCGCGTCGCCGGTGGCGCAGCCGATGCGCGTGAGCCAGAGCGTGACGCCCTTGCGAGCCAGGAGCTCGAAGTGCTCGACGTCGCTGACGAAGCGCAGGCTGGTTCGGATGCCGACCTGCCGCAGGTCGTCGCCGATCGCGGGAGCTGCGTCGCGGGCGAATGGGCGAGCGTGGAAGACCACCTGGAACCCGTCTGGGAAGCCCGCTTCCCGCAACAGTGCCCGCGCCCCCTCGCGATCCAAGGCAGGTGCGGCGATCCCCGCGTCGAATCCGAAGACTGCGCGGGGGATCGGCTGGGTGGCCACGTGGGCATCGCTGGTGAGCAGTGTTGCGAGGCGCCCGCGATCGATGCCGAGGGACACCGCGCGGCGCACCCGAGGATCCCGAAACGGGTTGGGGCCCGCTTCGAAGCCCGGTGTCACGTCGCGGACGAGATCGAAGGCGAGGTACTTGAGATACAGGCTGTCCCGGCTCTTCACCGCGAACCGACCGGCGCCCGCAGCCCCTCGCGAGTCGCACTTGACCAACTGGTACCGGGCGGCATGGAGCCCCGCCATGGCCTGCTCGGGGCTGCGCCCGAGTACCAGGCGCGCCTCAGCCATCGGCGGAGCGTTCCCCCAGTACGCGGCATGCCGGCGCAGGACGACGTCCTGGCGCGGCTGCCCGGGGGCCAGGGCATACGGACCCGTTCCGTCGGAACCGAGTTCGAGGGTCTTCGCCGTCGCTCCCTCGGGAACGATGGCGATGTGCCGCAACTTCGCCAGGAGCACGCGGCAGGGCGAGTGGGTCTTCACCCGCACGCTCAACTCCCCGACGGCCTCGACCTCGGCCAGGTCTTTGGCGAAGTTGCCGGCTTGGAGAGCCGCGTCGCGACGCACCCGTTCGAACGAGTACACGACGTCGGCGGCGCGCAGGCGCCTGCCGCTGTGAAAGGTCACGCCCGGCCGCAGGTGGAAGATCCAGGTGAGCGGATCGGGGCTCTCCCAGGTCACGGCGAGCGCGGCGCGGGTGCGCAAGTCGGCGTCGACGTCCACCAGCCCTTCGTAGGCGTTGAAGAGCACGGCGAACGCGCTCAGTCGATCGGCGGCGTGCGGATCGAGGCTGTCCACCTCGTAAGGGAGCGCAATGGTCAAGGAGCGTGGATCCTTGCGGCAGGCGAGTCCGGTCGCCAGGCCGGCGGCGAGCAGCGCGATCAACGGACCGGACCGGGCCTCCAGGCGTCGCAATCCACGCTCCTCTCTGGCCCGTCCGGTCTGACGGGCGCTCTAGTAGTTCGAGCGATCGCGCTCGGCGTTTGCGGCGGGCGGCGGGGTGGGCAGGCGAGCGTCCAGGAAGGTGGGCGGAACGTCCAGGCCGAACTCGGGCTGCGTATACAGCACGCGAAAGGCGCGCACGAGGGCCTCGGCATGGGCTCGTTGCAGCGGCGGGCCAGCGGACTCGATTCCGTCAGGGTCCTTGAATCGGATCACGACCAGGCTCGATGAACGAATCTCGTGGCGTCGCTCGTAGCGCACGCGTGGACGACCGGTTCGATGGTCCATTCGCGGGATTCTAGCCCGACTTCCCGGCGACCACGGCGCCAAAACGATCGAGGTCGATGTTGCCGCCGGACACGATGCACGCGATCTTGCCGGCGCCCGCGCGGCCCGAGAGCGCCGCCGCCACGGATGCGCCCCCGGCCCCCTCGGCGATCACGTGGTTGCGCTCGGCGATCAGCTTGAGGGCCGCGCCGACCTCGGCGAGGGACGACACGATAGCCCCGTCCACCAGTCCTCGGGCCCGCTCGAACATGCTCGCGAACACGGTCTTGCTCCCGATACCGTCCACGAACGACGGCTGGTACGGGACGCGCTGCGGCGAGCCCGCGAGAAGCGACGCGGAAAGCGGCGCGGCGGTATCGACTTCGGCCGCGTAGACCTTGACGCTCGGCCGGAGCGCTTTCGCCGCGGCCGCGATCCCGCAGGCCAGTCCGCCGCCGCCCCAGGGGACCACGATCGCCTCCACGTCGGGCAGATCCTCGAGGATCTCGAGGCCGATCGTGCCGTTTCCTGCCATCACCAGCGGATCGTCGAAGGCGTGGACGAAGACGCCCGGCACTCCCGGCACGCTGCGGGTCTCGAAGGCGCGCCACCAGTCGTCGAACGGGACCCGCAGCAGTCGCGCGCCGAGTCGCTCCACCGCGCGCGCCTTGGCCTCGGGCACCGTGTCGGGCGCCACCACCGTGCACGGCAGCCCCCACAGGCGCGCGACCCAGGCGACGCCTTGCGCCATGTTGCCCGCGGAGGCCGTGAGCACGCCCTGTTCGAGCTCGGCGCGCTCGCGGTGCGCGAGCGCGTTCATCGCCCCGCGGATCTTGAAGGACCCGATCGGCTGCAGGTTCTCCAGTTTGAGGTGGATCTCGGCCGGCGCGTCCGTGAGGCCCAGCCGGACGAGCGGCGTCCTTATCGCCGCTCCGGCGATCGCGCCGCGGGCTGCCCTGATCTCGTCGAGGGAAGGAAGCAATGTCGCTTGCCTATCCCGGGCCCGCTCGGTCGATCTCCTCGGCGAACTGGCGGAACCAGGTCGCGCGCTCGCGGACGTCGCGGATGATGAGCGTCCGCGACTGCGTCTCGATGTGGAGGGCGCCCGCGGGCGTCAGCCAGCGCGCGAAGGGCTTGAAGAACTCCGGGTTCTCCAGTTTGAGGGCGACCGTCTCGACGGAGATCTCAGACGCGCCTTTCGATTCCTTGAAGATCCTCAGCAGGTTCCCGTTGATCTGGTAAGCGAGGCCCTGGGACAGGAGGATCACTTCCAGCGCGTTGTCCCAAGGCCCTCCTTGAACGGCCAAGGTGACCCTGCCCGTGATTCCCGGCTCCACGACGGTGTTGAGGCCGCTGATGTCGGCAAAGAGCCGGAAGACGTCCTGCAGGTCGCCCTCGTGGAAGTCGAGCGAGATCCTGCCCCCAGTGTACGGATCGCGCTGCGGGAACTGGAGCGGGCCAGCCTCGCGGTCCACCGCGGCGAAGATGCGTGCATAGGCGGGAAACGATTCGGCACGATCGACGATGACGACGGCGTTGAGACGCGGGTTGGCCGCTACGACGCCGCTCTCGCCGCGCGCCGTATCGAGGGCCGCTGCCATCGCCGCCACCGTGGTGCGGCGTGGTCGCTTTCGATAGGTCAAGGGCAGCTCGCGCCGCTCGATCTCTCCTGCCCGATCCTTGCTGCTCACCAGCCACACGTCTCCGAACCGCGAGGCGTGTAGCTTGCACACGTCGAGCACGGTCTGGACGGCCACGTCCCAGGAGACGTCCGTCAGAGTGAAGGTCAGCGAGCCTTGCACGGACGGGTCGACGACGAGCGGCCAGTGTGCGGCAGCCGCGACAATCCGGAGGAACCTCGCCTGCGAGAGCCCGGAGAAATCGAAGGAGACCGCCCGGGAGGAGTCTGCACCGGTCCGGAGGAGGCTCGGCTGTTCGCGAAACCGGTAGTCCTCCAGCGCGTCCTGGATCCGAAGGACGGATGCCGCGTTTCGTACCTCGCTGTCGAGCCCACTCACCTCCACGCGATCGCCGTCGAGCCACCGCAGACTCATCGGAGCTGCGGCGTTTTTCGGCCCCAAGCGCTCCTGGAGCTCCTCGACGAGCTTGGGAGAGAACTCCAGCCGGGACAGGGTGACGACTTCGGAAGTCTTGGGTCCGCGGTGGCGCTCGCCTCTGGCGCGTCGGCGGAGGAGGGTCGCGACACGCGAAGGAACAGGGCCAGCCCCATCAGCGCCAGGGCAAGGATGGCAGCAGCGGCGCTCGGCTTGCGCCACGCCGGCAGCAGGCGCGGGGCGGGCGCTGCGGTCGGCGGAAGCACGGGGACATCCGTCGTCGCGGTCTTGGAAGCTGCCGTCAGGGCCGTAGCCAGCTCCTGCCCCGTCGCGAAGCGATCCGTCGGATCCTTGCGCAGGCAGCGGCTCACGATCTGCGCGAGACCTTGCGGGACACCGTCACTGTCGGACGACAGTGGGCGAGGCTCTTCGCGCAGGATCGCCGCCATCGCCTCGACGGCGGTATCGCCACGGAAGGCGCGCCGCCCTGCCAGCATCTCGTACAGGACGGCGCCGAAGCTGAAGACGTCGGAGCGGGCATCCGAGGCCGCGCCGCGGACCTGCTCGGGCGACATGTATCCGACCGTGCCCATCACGACGCCCGGTGCCGTCTGCGAGAAGGTGGGCGTGTCCAACGCCGGATCGCCGGCCGCGGGGCCGCGGACCTTCGCCAGCCCGAAGTCGAGGATCTTGACCCGACCACCGCGGGTGATGAAGAGGTTCTCGGGCTTGAGGTCCCGGTGGACGACGCCCCCCTCGTGGGCCGCGGCCAGTGCGGCGGCAACCTGGCCGGCAAGATCGATCGCGACATCCTGGGGCAGGGGGCCCTCGCCGAGGCGCTGCCTCAGCGTCACGCCCTCGAGTAGCTCGGAAACGACGTACGGCATGCCGTCCTGCGTCCCCACGTCGAACACCGTCAGGATCCCAGGATGCTGCAGCGCAGAGGCGGCGCGTGCTTCGCTCGCGAAACGCCGCAGGCTGTCGGAGTCGCCGGAGCGGGCCTCGGGGAGAACCTTGATCGCCACGTCGCGGCCCAGGCGAGGGTCCTGGGCCCGGTACACCTCGCCCATGCCGCCAGAACCCAGCAGGGTCACGACACGATAGGGACCCAGGCTCGTCCCTGCAGCCAGGCGCATTGGGATGCGCGGATTATAGGCTTCCGGGCTCCGTGCCGACGGTCCGTCCGGCCCTTGAGCAGAGAACCCGCTGGACCCGGTGATGAGCTCCGTGGTCTGATTCCTCCCGAGGGCACCGAAAAGTGAAAAGGATGAAGAGATCATGCCTGTCCGTGCTCCGGCGGTGCGGCCAAGCGACCGCCCTTTTCGCGGCGCTGGCTGGCACCCTGGCCGCCGCCGAGGCTCCCGAGCGTCGGACCGTCGTGGCCGGCAGCTATCCAGCGGGCGGCTTCCGTCGCTTCATGCTGGGCAGCGACTACCGGGATGTCTGGGCCGCGCCGGTCGCCGTGGAGGTCCTGGATCTCGCATCCGAGGCGGGCGGCTTGACGCCGACCGCCCGTGTGGGCGGACAGCAGACGAAAGGGCTCGCCTTCGCCGGCGCGGACGGCCGCAGCTACACGTTCAGGGGCCTCGTGAAGGACGCCTCGCACCTGCTCGACACCGTGGACGCGGAGCTGGCGGACGGCGTGGTCGGCAGGATCCTCAACGACCAGATGGCGGCGCAGCATCCTGCGAGCGAGCTGGTGGCGCGGGGCATTCTCGAAGGGGCCGGCATCCCCGTCCCCGAGTGGCGTCTCGTGGTCCTGCCCGACGAGCCGGCGCTCGGCAAGTTCCGACAGGACTTCGCCGGCGCGGTCGGAGTCTTCGCGGGCTATCCGCAGGCCGCGAAGGGCGCCTTGGCCGGGTTCATGGACGCGACCGAGATCGTCGATCACAAGGAGCTCTACCGGCGGCTGGAGGCGGGTAACGGCGACGCGGTGGACACCCAGGCGCTGCTGCGAGCCCGCCTCGTCGACATCCTGATGGGCGATTGGGACCGGCACCGGAAGCAATGGCGCTGGGCCCGCTTGCCCGGAAGTCCACTCTGGGTACCGATACCGGAAGACCGCGACCAGGCCTTCTCACGCTACGAAGGCGTCGCGCTCGGGCGGGCGCGAAGCATCGACCCGCGCCTCCAGGACTTCGACGCAAAGTACTCGCACGTCGGTGGCCTCACCTTCAACGGCTGGGAGCAGGACCGCCGCCTGCTGGTGGGCTTCTCCCGCGAGGCCTTCGTGGGCACCGCGCGGGCTCTCCAGGCGCAGCTCACCGACGCGGCGCTCGAGAAGGCGGTTCGCAACATGCCGCCAGAGTGGTTCGCGCTCGACGGCCCGGCCCTCATGGCGGCGCTCAAGGCGCGCCGTGATGCGCTGGCCGACGTGGCAGGGGAGTACCACCGGCACCTTGCAGGTCGTGTGGACGTCTACATGACGCACCAGCCCGAACGCGTGGAAGCCAAGCTGCTCGGGAACGGCGACCTGGAGGTCAGCATCCGCATCAGCCGCGACGGCGCGCCCGGGACGCCGTACTTCCAGCGTGTCTTCCATGGGAAGGAAACGCAGGAAGTGCGCTTCTACGCCCTCGACGGCGACGACACCGTCACCGTCGTCGGCGGCGGGCAAGGGCCCCGCGTGCGCATGGTGGGCGGAAAGGGGAACGACCGCCTCGACGCCAGCGGCTCGGGGGATGCCAAGCTATCGGACTCGGAGGGCGACAACCGCGTCGTCGGCGCCCAGCACGACTCACGCAGCTACACGCCACCGCCGCCTCCCAGGAACGCGCCCTGGATCCCGCCGCGCGACTGGACGCGGGAGACCTGGGGGTTGCCGTGGGTCTCCTACAGCGGGGACCTGGGCGTGTTCCTCGGTTCCGGCATCAGGACCCAGGCGTTCGGCTTTCGCAAGGCTCCCTATGCGAACGCGCAGCAGCTTCGGCTCGGCTGGTCGTTCGACCGGCAGAGCGGTCGGGCCGACTACGCCGGCGAGTTCCACCGCGAGAACCGCGCGTCGTCGATGGGCCTCTACGTCTACGCCTCGGGCGTCGACGTGCTGCGCTTCTACGGTTTGGGTAACGAGAGCGTCCCGTCCGCCGACGAGGATCTCAACAAGGTCGACGCGAACCAGTTCGTGATACACCCGACCTTCCGCTGGCCCTTCGGCAAGAACGGTCTCCTGAGCGTCGGGCCGGTGGCCAAGTACAACAAGAACGACGAGGGCACAGATCAGTTCATCAACGTTGCCCAGCCCTACGGCGTGGGCAAGTTCGGCGAGCTGGCCGTCCACGGCATGCTCTCGTGGGACGGGCGCGACAACCGCGTGTTTCCAAGAAGGGGCATCCTCGCGGCCGTACGCGGCACGTACTTCCCCGAGGCCTGGGACGTCACCAGCCATTTCGGGCAGGTCAACGGCAACGTCAATGTTTACCTGTCCGCGGAAAAGACCGTCACGCTCGCGCTGCGCGCCGGCGGCAAGAAGGTCCTCGGCAGTAGCTACCCGTACTTCGAGGCCGCCTCCATCGGCGAGGGTGGCCTCGGCGCCGGCGCCCTTTGCGAGCCGGAGGATACGGTGCGCGGCTTTCGGGCTCACCGTTACCGGGGTGACGCCTCCGCCTGGGGCAACGCCAGCCTGCGCCTGCGCGTTTCCCGCATTACCCTCGTCCTGCCCGGCTCGTGGGGCGTCGAGGGCTTCGCCGACGGCGGCCGCGTATGGCTCGAGGGCGAGTCGAGCGACACCTGGCACGCGGGGATCGGGGGCGGGATCTGGGTGTCGCTGCTGAACGATCGCATGGCCTTCTCCACCGGCGTCTCGCACAGCAAGGAGTCGGACCTCTTCTATTTCAAGGGCGGCTTCGGCTACTAGGATCCGACGGCGGCCAGGAGTAGCCGTAAGCTCTTGCCGCGCCATGACTTGCTCGTGCGGCACCGGAGGGCTTGAGCCTTTTCCCCCAGTCGGCTACCATATGTAGCGTCGTAGGACGGGCCGAAAGAAGCGCCGGGACCCTCCGCCCGCCGCCGGTTGGGCTGGCTCGACAGGCGACTGAGGGGTGGTTTAGACGATGAAGACGTGCCGGCTGCTCGCGGCCCTGTGTGTGCTCGTTCTCGCCGCGGCGCCCGCCTCGGCGCAGTCGGTTGCCGGCTACTCCGAGTACTACATCCCGGTCGACGAGACCAGCCTCCAGATCGCCTTCACCAACCTGGACGGGCCCACGACCGACACGCTGATGCACACGGTCATCACGGTCACGACCTGGTCGTCCGCCACCACGGTCTACTACGACCACTGGGAGAACGGCTACGGGTTCGATCCCAACAACCCGGCCAGCGCGGACGAGACCTACACGCTGGCCACGGTCGGGGCGCAACAGGTCTTCGAATCGTCGAACATCCCGACGAATCCCCGCGGCACCGCCACCTTCTACGACGGGGGCGACCGCATTTTCGTGGCCGGGGGGACCGCCACGGTCACGCGCGCGAGTTGGCTCGAGGCGCGCGGCGCCGGAAACCAGGCGGCGGCGTGGGAGATCTACCCGGTCAAGCCCCAGCTCACGACCTACGTGATTCCCTTCGGCGAGAACCTCGGCTTCACGCCGTTCCTGCGCTTCTACACGATGATCCAGGCCACCGACGACAACACTACGTTCACGGTGGACCTGAACGGAGACGGCACGGCCGATCCGCTGAACCAGAACCGGGACGGCGACCGCACCGACCCGGGAGACATCGCCACGGTGACGCTGAGCCGCGGCCAGTCCTTCCTGCTCGACCGCGTGAGCGCGTGCCCGGGCGGCGCCGCCACGTGCAGCCAGGCGAACGGCAACATCCTCGCGGGCACGGTGATCCAGGGCAACAAGACCCTGCAGGTGAAGTTCGTCGCCGGAAACCCGGCGCAGAACTACTGCGCCCGCGGCTTCAGCGCCTTCCCACGCGGCTTCTGGACGCGGGACTACTACGCCCCGCTGGACCAGCCGGCGGGCACCCCGGACACGGACTACTACCTCCACAACCCGCACACCACCCCACTGACCGTGAGCTGGCAGACGCGGGTCGGCAGCGGCTCCTTCTCGATCCCCGCCAACGGCACAGTGTCCTATCGGACGGCCTCTGGCCTCGACATGCCCGTGGACTCGGGGATCTACTTCAGCGCGGCGGACGACTTCTGGGGCGTCGGCGCCGGGGACTCCGTGGGGGCAGCCTACGAGTGGGGCTTCAGCCTCCTGCCCACGACCTTCCTTTACCGGGAGCACTTCATGGGCTGGGCTCCCGGCTCGGTCCCGACGGGCACCGGCGGCAGCGCCGACAACGTGGGCGTTTTCCTGACGCCGGCGCAGGACAACACCCAGGTCTTCGTGGACTTCGACAACGACGGCGTGGCCGACCAGACCTTCACCCTGAACCGCCTGCAGACGCAGTACGTCTTCGACCCGACCGACGGCGATCTCTCGCGGGCCCACTTCTGGGCCACCGGGGACTTCACCCTCTCCTACGGCGAGAACCCGGATACGGCACCGACATCCAACCCGTCGATCGACCTCGGCTACGTGGGCCTCCCGGGCTCGGACTTCGTTCAGGCGGTCCTCGAAGTCGACAAGAGCGCGTCGCCGCAGGTCGTGCCGACCGCCGCAGGCTCGGTCGCCACCTTCACCATCGTGGCCAGCACCTTCGACTACACGATCAGCACCCTGAGCATCACGGACCTGCTTCCGCCGAACTGGCAGTTCGTCAACGGCTCCGCGACCATCACACTGCCCGACCAGACCACGGTGTCGGGCGGGAGCGCGAACCCCTCGATCTCCGGCAGCTCGCTGACCTGGAACGCCGCCTTTGGCGGCCTCATGGGCATGGCGGAGAACCAGACCACCCGGATCGTCTTCCAGGCGAGCACGACGGCCGTGCTGCCGGCCGGCACGTTGAGCCGGAACGACGTCTCGGCCGTGGGGGAACGGATCTTCTATCCCGGCACACCGCAGCAGATCACGCAGACCTTCAGCTCCAGCGACTTCGCCTTCGTGGCCTCGGGCGCCCTGCAGATCGCCAAGGCCTCGAGCGCCCCGACGCCACTCTTCCCCGGGGACACGTTCACGTACACGGTCACCGTCACCAACCCCGCCGGCAGCCCCACCCAGACGGGCGTGTCCGTATATGACGGGATTCCGGTCGGGCTGTCCTACGTCGCGGGAAGCGGGTCGGTGACGTGCGAGGTCGCGCGGAACGTCCGCGACGAGTTCACGACGGCCGCCTACACGAACAACAACGGCAACGTGAACTGGGCCGGCGCTTGGACTGAAACGGACAGCGTGGGGGGCGGCGCGACGGGCGGGCTGGTGCAGGTCACAGGCGGGGTGTTGCGGTTCCAGGCCACGCCAGTGACGGGCACCGCGACGGACGATTTCTCCTCCGGCGGTTACGCCGGCGGCACGGGCTGGGTCGGCGCCTGGACCGAGACGGGCGACGATGGGACCGCGGGTGGCGGGACGATCGGCGTCGACGGTGACAACCGGATCGAGTTCCGGGCGGGCACAGGGACCGACGATTCCGCGCAGCGATCGGTCACCGTCACGGGCGCGACTTCCATCTCGGGCTCCGTCTTCTTCCAGAGGAACGGCGGCCTGGACGTCGCGGACAACCTGATCGTCGAGTACAGCGCGAACGGCGGGGGCAGCTTCACGACGCTGCTGACGCTGAACGGCGGCTCGGCCGACGACACGACCTTCAACTGGGGCCCGATCGTCTGGAACCCCGTGGACACCACGTTCCTCTTCCGCATCCGCTCCGCGGACGGCATCGAGGGCGGCGAGGAAGCGCGCTTCGACGCCATCAACATCAGCTTCTCCGGCGGAGCCGTCGCGGCGGCGGGAGCCGCGGCTCGCCGGAGCGCGGACCTGTCTGCCGCGACCAGCGCGACCTTGAGCTTCGCCTTCACGGCCGCCAATCTGGTGGCGGGCGACACGGTGGTGGTGGAGGCGAGCGCGGATGGCGCCGCCTTCACCGTTCTCGAGACCTTCAATGGCGCCACGGGTGCGTCTACCCGGAGCTACGACCTGGTCTCGCCCGTGGACTACGCCACGCTCAACACCGCGATCCGTTTCAGGGTCACGAACGGCTTCGGCACGACCGCCAAGACGTTCTCGGTCGACAACGTGGACATCAGCTACACGGTGAGCAGCACTTTCGCCTCCGCCAACCCGCCCGCCTTCCTGACCAGCACGGCGGGCTGCGTGCTGCGCGGGGGCAGCTCGCTGACCCTGACCTTCGGCGCCAGGGTCGACAACCCGTTCCCGACGGGGCAGAGCTCGGTCACCAACACCGCGACCGTGACCACGTCGCAGCTTCCGGTCCAGCTCTCGGCTTCGATCACGAACCAGGTCGAGGTGCCCAGCGCCCAGAGCGCGAGCGTCGCGGGCAGGGTCTGGCAGGACGCCGACGGCGACGCGGTCCAGGACCTGGGCGAGCCCGGGATCGCCAACGTGGAGGTCACGCTCAAGGACCAGTTCGGGACGCCTGTGGCGACCGCCTTCACCGACTCGAACGGGCGCTACCTTTTCACGGGCGTGAGCCCGGGAACCGGCTACTACGTGGAGGCGACGGCACCGCCCGACCCCGCGGGCGACCCGCTTATCGGCCTGACGCAGTCCGCGCCGGTCGGCCGTTCGGACTACCGGACCGACGCCTTCGACCTGTCGGCTGGCGAGAACTACACGGGCGCGGACCAGGGCTATCGGCCCGCGGCCGGAACGGCGGCCTTCGGCGACCTGGCCTGGGTCGATGCCAACGCCAACGGCCTGCGCGATCTCGGCGAGGTGGGTCTCGGAGGCGTCGCCGTCCGGTTGTACCGGGACAACGGCAACGGCCTGCTGAACACCCTCCTCGACACGTTCGTGCCGAACACGACGCCGGAGCCGGGCACCTTGGCCGTGACCAACGGCTCGGCGGCCGTGGTCGGCACGGGGACGAGCTTCCTGGCCCTGGGGGCGGGCGATCCGATCACGATCGCGGGCGTGCAGTACACGATCCTGAGCGTGGCCAGCGCCACCAGCCTCACCCTGACCACCAACTACACCGGAACCACGGGAGCCGGCCGCAGCGCCGTCGTAGTCTCCACCGCTGGCACCGGGACGGTGGCGGCCACGAGCGGCTCGCCGACCGTGACGGGCACCGGAACGACGTTCACGAACCTCGCGCAGGGCGATCCCTTCGTGATCAACGGGGTCAAGTACAAGGTCCAGAGCGTCACCAACGACACCACCCTCACGCTCACCACCAACTACGCGGCGGCGACGGCCAGCGGCCTCACCTACGGCATCCCGGCGCTCGAGACGACCGCTCCGGACGGGAGCTACCTCTTCACCGGTGTCGCGCCGGTGGGGCAGACCTACTTCGTGGCCTCGAGCCTGCCCTCCGGCTACACGCGCACCACGTCCCAGGCATTCACGTTCCCCAGCGTCGCGGGCGGCACCTCGTATCTGATCGCGGACTTCGGCTACAACTCGATCGCTCCGACCTTCAGCATCACCGACCGCGTCTGGAACGACACCAACGCCGACGGCGTCTTTGGCGGCGGGGAAGTCGGCATCGCCGGCGTCACCATCGAGTTGCTCGATGCCAGCCTCAACGTCATCGGCACCACCATCACCGGCGCGAACGGCACCTTCAGCTTCAGCGGCCTGGCCGGGGCCGGCGCCGACTACACCACCCGCATCAGCGACACTAGCGGGGTCCTGATCGACTTCTTCGGGACGACACCGTATGCGCTGGCGGGCCAGCGGCTGGAAGCGAACCTGGTCGCCAGCATCGACCGCTCCGCCGCGCCCAGCTACGGCTTCAGCCTCACGCGCTCGGTCGGCGACACGGTATACAACGACGTCAACGGCAACGGGAGCCACGACGGCGGCGAGCCGGGCATCGCGGGCGTGGTCGCGAGCCTCTACAAGGACGTGGACGGCGACGGGGTGGTCGACGTGGCCCTCGGCGCCGGGACCGTGACGGCGACCAACGGCTCGGCGACCGTGACGGGCGCCGGTGGAACGATATTCACCGCCTACCACGCGGGCGAGCCGTTCCTGATCCAGGGCGTCGCCTACACGATCCTGAGCGTCACGAGCAACACGAGCCTCACGCTCACCACGAATTACGCGGAGACGACCGGCGCAGGCAAGGCGTACTCGGCGCCGCCACAGGGGGCGGGAACCGTCAGCGTGACGAACGGCTCGGCCACCGTGACCGGGACCGGCACGACGTTCACGAGGTTCCGCGCCGGCGAGCTGATCACGATCAACAACGGCGGGACCACCTGGGTCACGTACACGATCCAGAGCATCGCGAGCGACACCAGCCTGACACTGAGCGCCAACTACGCGGGCACGACCAACGCGACCCGTGGCTACTACGGTCCCGGCGACGCGCTGCTGGGAAGCGTGACCACCGACGCGGCCGGCCAGTACCTGTTCTCGGGTCTGTCCGCACGCGGCTACGTCGCGAGCGTTTCGACGCCCGCCGGCTATACCTACATCAACGGCGTGAGCCCGGTCCGCGTGGACACCGATGGCACCTTCCCCGGCATCCAGCTGGCCGCGACCATCGTCGGCAGCGCGAGCGTCCTGGACCGCGATTTCGGCTTCCAGGCCACCACCCAGCGCACGATCTCGGGAACCATCTGGAACGACATCGACGCCAACGGCGTGATCGGCGGCGCCGAACTCCGGCTGTCCGGCGTCACCGTGGACATCATCGACAGCAACAACGTCGTCGTGCAGACGCTGACCACCGATGGCAGCGGCAACTACTCGGCCGTTGGTCTCCCTGCCGCGACCTACACGGTGCGCGTCACCGACACGCTGGGCGTACTCACCGGATACTCGGCCACCTTCGAGAGGACCGAAGGCACGACGGCGCCTTTCAACGGCCAGGAGTCGGTCAACGTGGTCGCCGTCAACGTCACGAACGTGCACTTCGGATTCCGCAGGCCGCAGCCGACCCACGCCAGCATCTCCCGGTTCACGGCGACCAGCACCGGCTCCGGCGTGCTCGTGGAATGGAGGACCAGCTCCGAGGTAGGCACGCTGGGCTTCTATCTCTACCGCCTGGATCCCAAGGGCGTGCGTTGGCGTCAGGTCAACAACCGGATGCTCCCCGGCCTGATCGACTCGCCGCAGGGCGGCGTGTACCGCTACCTCGACGAGGCCGCGCAACCTGGCGGCGAGATCACCTACGTGCTGCGTGAGATCGAGCCTTTGCGCTGGCTCGACCACGGGCCGTATCGGGTGACGCCGGCCGCGAATAGCGGCGCATCCCCGATGACGGGGAAGTTCGATGCGCAGCGGCTACGCGCCTCGGCGAAGACGCAACGGCGCCTGCGCCAGGCCTCGGACGAGAAGGCCGCGCATCGGTTGGGGATCAAGGCCGATGCGCCGGCCCGGGCGGCCGCCGGCCGGGCGCGCGGAGGCGCGCGCGCCAAGCTCGCGGTCCGCGAGCGCGGGCTGTACACCCTGGACAAGGACACGATCGCGGGCCTCCTGGGCGTCACGCCCGACCAGGCCGTGGACCTGGTCCGCGCCGGCCAGCTGAAGCTCGGCAACAAGGGGACCGACGTGGCCTGGTTCCCGTCCGGCGACGCGCTGCGGTTCTACGGCGAGCCCATCGACAGCCTCTACACCCTCGACAACATCTATTGGCTCGGCGCCAAGCCAGGCCGGATCCTGCGCGAGGCCAACGGCGGAAACCCCGCGCCCGTCGACGACCCGCTGACGTTCGGAGACGACGTGCACTTCGAGCAGGACCGCTTCGCGGCCACGCTGGTGGCGCAGGACCCCGCCTCCGACTACTGGCCCTGGGAGTACGTGATCGCCGGCGACCCGGGCGTCGGCGCGCGCAGCTTCGATCTCCCCATCGACGGCGCCACGAGCGACGCGGGGACACTCAGCGTGTCGCTGTTGGGCGCCACCGACACCGCCGCGGTGGAGGACCACCACGTCGTGGTCAGGCTTAATGGGACCGAGCTCGGCGAGGCCCGCTGGGACGGCCTGGGCGCGCTGCGCCCGAGCTTCGACATTCCGTCGGGCGTGCTGCAGGACGGCGCGAACAGCGTGGAGATCCGGGGCGTGCTCGACAGCGGAGCGCCCTTCAGCATCTTCTACGTGGACTCCTTCGACGTCTCTTGCCGCAGGCTGTACCGGGCGAGCGGGAACAGGCTCCTGCTCCGCGCGGAAGAGCGGCGCACGCTGACGGTGAGCGGCTTCGACAGCGATCAGATCGACGTCGTGGACGTCACCAACCCGCGGGCCATCCGCCGCGTGTCCGGCGTCACGATCGACCAGGTCGGTTCTTTCCGTGCCAGCTTCGCCGGCGTACCGGGATCGGCCTACCTGGCGGTGGCCGCCCCAGCCCTGGCCCATCCCGAAGGCTGGACCGACGCGCCCTCGAACCTGGGGCAGAGCGGCGGGGCCCAGCACTTGATCATCGCGCCCGGATCCCTGGTCGAGACCGCACGCGCGCTGGCCGAATATCGCTCCGGTCGCGGCCTGACTTCGTTCGTCGCGGACCTCGAAGACATCTACGACGACTTCAACCACGGCATCGCCAGCCCGGAGGCGGTGCGCAGCTTCCTCAGCCAGGCGGCGGGAGAGCGGTCGCGGCGGCAGGGGCCGAAGTACGCGCTCCTGGTCGGCAACGGCAACGTGGACTACCGGAACCTGCTGGGCCACGACGACAACCTGATGCCGCCACTGATGGCCCCGACGCCCTTCGGCCTGTTCGCCGCGGACAACCGTTTCGCCCCGGTCAGCAGGAACGGGGTGCCGCGCCTGGCGATCGGCCGCCTGCCGGTGCTGACCGCCGCGGAGCTCGAAGCCCAGATCCAGAAGATCCAGGCCTACGAGGGAGCGGGCTCCGGGCCCTGGCAGCGGCGCGTCCACATGGTCGCGGACAACTTCGACCCGACCGCCGGGGACTTCACGTCGGAGAGCGAGGCAGTCGCCGGCCTGATCCCCGCCGGCTTCGACGTCACGCGTTCGTACCTGGACTTCGAGACCCCGAGCGACGCGCGCGCCGACCTCCTGGGCACACTCGACGCAGGCGCGCTGCTCGTCAACTACGTGGGGCACGGCGGGCTCGATCGCCTGGCTGGGGAATCCCTGCTCATGACCCAGGACGTGCCGGGCCTGCAGGCCTCCAGCGGGCCGCCGGTCTTCGCGGCGCTGACCTGCGCGGTGGGCCGCTTCGACGTGCCGGGCGTGACGCCACTGGCGTCCGCGCTGGTGCTCGATCCGGACGGCGGGGCGATCGCCGCCTGGGCGCCCACCGGCCTGTCGTTCAGCAGCGAGGCCAACGTCCTGAACCAGGGCTTCGCCCGCGCGCTGTTCGACGGGAGCGGCCAGCCGCTGGGCCAGGCCGTGCGTAGTGCCTTGCGGGACTACATCCGGCCCGGGTTCCAGCCCTTCATGCTCGACATCTACAACCTGCTCGGCGACCCGGCGCTCGAGGTGCAGGTCCCGTAGCGTCCGGGGCGACGCGGTCTCAACCCGCCGGCACCGCCTCCAGGAACTCGCGCAGCGCCTGCCAGTAGCGCTCGCCGCCGGCGAGGTAGGTGTCGTTGTGACCGGCATCCGGGATCGCGAAGAAGCGCTTCGGCTCGGGCGCCGCGTCGAATACCCGCCGGCCCTGGGCGAGCGGAACGATCTCGTCGCGCTCGCCATGCAGGACCAGGAGCGGCAGGGCGAGCCGAGGCGCCTTCGCCAGGGACTCGTAGCGGGTTCGGATCAGCGGTCCCACCGGTGGCAGGAACGGATAGGCCGACCTCGCCATGTCCGGGATCGACGTGAACGGCGATTCGAGGACGAGAGCCCCCGCCGGAAACTCCAGCGCGAGCTGAACGGCGATCGCGGCCCCGAGCGATTCGCCGAACAGCACGAGGGACTGCGGCGGAACGCGCCGCGTCTCGACCAGGTAGCGGTAGGCCGCGCGTCCGTCCCTGTAGGTCCCCTGTTCGTCGGGGCTTCCTTCGCTGCGGCCGTAGCCGCGATAGTCGAAGAGCAGGACGGCGACCCCCAGCCGCCGCTGCAACTGTGCGGCGCGGTCGAGGCGGTAGCTCATGTTGCCGGCGTTGCCGTTGCAGAAAAGAACGGTGCGGGGCGCGCCCGGCAGCGGCAGGAACCAGGCGTCGAGCTTGACGGCGTCCTCGGCGACGAGCTTTTCCGGCTCGTGGGCCAGGCCCAGGCTGGACGGTGTCCGCTCGTGCTCGAGGAACGGGAAGTAGATGAGTTGCCGCTCGAAGACGAGCATCAGTGCCGTCAGCGCGAGGAGGACGCCGGCAACGCCCAGAAGCAGGCTCACGAGACGCCTCGCCCGGGTCTCCAGCACACTGGCAGGAGATTCTAGGCCGATCAAGAAACAGTGGAGCCTGCGTGAAGTAATGTGCCTCGAATGAGACGAGGTGGTCCAATCAGGCTTCCCGGCTGGATCGCTCCGCCGGTTGCGTTGGTCGTCCTGGTCGGTGCGTGCGGCCAGCCACGCGTGTCGCCGGCGCCGCCCGCAGAGAACGCAGCGTCTCCATCCCCCGAGGCGGCCTTCGAGCCGACCGTTCCCAACGTCGCCCCGGCTCCCGCGGCCGCGCCCGGTGGGATGGTCTGGATTCCCGGTGGCGAGTTCTCGATGGGGGCTCGGGACCCGCGCGGACTAGAGCACGGCGGGCACGACGGCATGACCGACGCGCGACCCATCCATCGGGTCTCGGTAGACGGATTCTGGATGGACGCCACCGAGGTCACGAACGGGCAGTTCGCACGCTTCGTCAAGGCGACCGGCTACGTGACCGTCGCGGAACGAAAGCCGACGCGCCAGGAGTTCCCGGATGCGCCCGAGGCGAACCTGGTGGCCGGCTCCGTGGTGTTCAACCCGACGGCGCGGCCGGTCCGGCTGGACGATCACTACCAATGGTGGCGGTACGTCCCGGGCGCGAGTTGGCGGCATCCCATGGGTCCGCAAAGCGACATCAAGGGCCGCGAGAAGTACCCCGTCGTCCAGGTGGCCTACGAGGACGCGGTGGCGTACGCGACGTGGGCCGGTGGGCGGCTGCCGACTGAGGCCGAGTGGGAGATCGCCGCGCGCGGCGGGCTCACGGGCAAGCTGTACCCCTGGGGTGACGACCTGCGTCCGGGCGGCAAGTGGATGGCGAACGTGTACGAGGGCCGTTTCCCGGTGAGCGGAGCCGACGAGGGCGCCGACGGCTTCGCGGGCCTGGCTCCAGTGTCGCAGTACCCGCCCAACGGATACGGCCTCTACGACGTTGCCGGCAACGCCTGGGAGTGGGTGAGCGACTGGTATCGGCACGACTACTACGCGACCGTGGCGGCGGCGGGCGGCGTTGCGAAGAACCCGCGCGGTCCGCAGACCTCGCTCGACCCGGCCGAGCCCCGCGAGCCGAAGCGGGTGCATCGCGGGGGCTCCTTCCTGTGCGTCGAGGACTACTGCGCCCGCTACATGATCGGCACCCGCGGCAAGGGTGAGGTAGGCACCGGCAGCAACCACGTCGGCTTCCGTTGCGTGCTGGACGTTCCGCCACCTGTTCCGTCTGGGCAATAGTGGACGTGAGGAGTTCAAGGGCACGAGGCGCTCGCCAAAAAGGGCTCGACCAACGCCGCCGAAGGGCAGTCCGACACGGACGTGGTTCTCCACGGCGCGACGCAGCAGAAGAAGAACGCGAAAGTAGCTGGAGCCCGCGAAGGGTGCGTTCGTTCCGCTACAGCCCGAGGAGGATACGCAGGCGATCCTCGACTTGAGCGAGCGTGCGCCCGTGAACGGCGCCCCAGCGGACGACCATTCGCTCGACGGACACGGAGCGAACGACTTCGCACAGGACCGCCGTCGGTTGCTTCACGCCCCCTTCCGGGGGCGGCACCGGAACGTGGCGTAGACGGCCCTGCGAGGAGGTCCGTGAGTGCCCGGATGCGCGTCTCCGACGCCGGAATGGTGGCGGCGTTGGAGTCAGATCCTCACCTCACCTTTCGGCGGTCGTGGTGTACGCGGCCAGGACGTCCGGAGCACGGCAAGCGCATCGCGGGCTACACCATCAAGTTCGCGAGGGAGGACGGGGCGAACTGAACTGGCGACCCTGGTGGGATTCGAACCCACGGTCTCGACCTTGAAAGGGTCGCGTGCTGGGCCTCTGCACCACAGGGTCGAAGCGAAAGCCACCGAGAGTCTAGCACGCGCCCGAAGGGCGTTCAGGCGGCGCGGCGCAGGGGCGGATCTTCGGCCTGGACGGCGCGGGGCGGCCGAGCGGCGGCGGGAGCCCGGGCGGGGGCCGGCCCGACGGCGGCCAGTAACTCTTTGAAAATCAATGCGCTGGCGGCGGCCAGCAGGGCGGCGGCCAGGATCTGCAGGAACCACACGTTCGTCATCCTCCGCGCACAGTTGTATACGGAGGCAGGGCCGGGGCAGGTCCGGAATTTCGCCGAACTTTCGCCCCTAGGCTGGAGCCCGATTGCCCCCGCGGGCGCCGCCGCCGCCCCCGCCGGGCCGCGGCCGGGCTTCGGCCACGACGATGGTGCGCCCGCCGATCGAGTGGTTGTGCAGCTCCTGGATGGCCTTGTCGGCCTCCTGAGCCGTGGACATCTCGACGAAGGCGTATCCCTTGGAACGGCCGCTGTCGTGATCCATGATCACGCGGACGCTGGTGACGCGGCCCCCCGAGCCGCCGAAGAGCTCTCGCAGATCGGCCTCGGTCGTGGCAAAGGGAATGTTGCCCACGAACAGCTTCGTGCTGGGCATGTGCCTGGACCCCTTCCCGGCCTTGCGGTCGGTTGTGCTGGAAACGTGGGCTGAAGGTACTCCCCACCCCACACGCTGTCAACGGGAAAGACGCCCGGTGTAGGATGCCGGCAGCGACCCATGCCGCGCGTGCGCCATGTCGATCCGAAGGCCGGTGACGTGCTGGTGCTCGTCGGCACCACCAAGGGCGGTTTCCTGCTGCGCAGCGACCGGAAGCGCGAGAAGTGGGAGATGGCGGGGCCGTTCTTCGCGGGCCAGCCGCTCTACGCGTTCAACTACGACGACCGCTCGGGCCGGCTGCGCCTGCTGGCGGCGCCCGAGAATCCCTACTACGGGGCGACGCTGCAACGCTCCGACGATTTCGGGCGTACCTGGACCGAGCCGAAGAAGCCGCTGCGCTTCCCCAAGGGCTCCGGCGGCTCGCTGAAGCGCATCTGGCAGATCCGGGCCGGCCGGGCCGAGGAGCCCAACGTTCTCTATTGCGGCGTCGAGCCCGCGGCGCTGTTCGTGTCGAACGATGCGGGGGAGAGCTGGTCGCTCGTCCGCGGCCTGTGGAACCACCCGCACCGGAAGCGCTGGCAGCCCGGCGGCGGCGGGCTGTGTCTGCACACGGTGCTGCCGCATCCGGTGTCCCGCGACCGCCTGCTGGTGGCGATCTCGACGGCCGGCGTCTACCGCAGCGACGACGGCGGGCGCTCGTGGACGACGGCGCACAAGGGCGTGCGCGCGCAGTTCCTGCCCGACAAGCACCCCGAGTTCGGCCAGTGCGTCCACAAGGTCGCGCGCGACGCGAGCCGGCCCGACCGGCTGTTCCTGCAGAACCACTGGGGGCTCTACCGCAGCGACGACGACGGCCGCAGTTGGAGCGACGTGGCGCGGGGCGTGCCCTCGGACTTCGGCTTCGCGATGGCGACGCACCCGCGGGCGGCGGGCACGGCCTACATCGTGCCCCTGGAGTCCGACGAGTTCCGCTGCACGCCCGAGGGCTGCCTGCGCGTCTATCAGACCACGAACGCGGGCCGCAGTTGGCGGGCGCTCACCGAAGGGTTGCCCCAGCAGGACGCCCTGGAGACCGTGCTGCGCGACGGCCTCTGCACCGATCGGGCCGATCCCGCCGGCGTCTATTTCGGGACGCGCAGCGGGCGGCTCTACGGCTCTGCCGACGAGGGCGAGTCGTGGCGGCGCCTGCGCGAGGGGCTGCCGCCGATCCTCAGCGTGAAGACGGCGCTCGTCGGGCGCTGATGGCGCGCGTCGTGCTGCCGGGCCCGCTGCTCCTCGATGCGGGCGGCCACGCGCGCGTGGACGTGGCCCCCCAGGCCTCGACGGTCGGCGAAGCCCTGGAGGCGCTGTTCGCGCTGCACCCGCGGCTGCGCGCGCGCATCTTCGACGAGCAGGGCCGGCTGCGGCCCCACGTGAACGTATTCGTGGGCCAGGAGAGCATCCGCTACTCGGGCGGCCTTTCGACCCGGCTCCGCGACGGCGCGGAGATCGTCGTGCTGCCCGCCGTGAGCGGGGGATGAGGGAGGACAAGGTGGCCGCTTCGCGCGCTGTCGTGGTGGCGTTGTCGCTGGTGGCGGCCCCGGCCTGGGCGCAGCCGGCGCTGTCGGTGGGAGGCGCCAGCGCGCGGCCGGGGGAGTCCGCCTCGGGCTGGATCGAGGTGCCGGACGCCGCCGACAAGGGCACGCGCATCCCCGTGAGCGTCGTCCACGGCGCGAAGCCCGGGCCGATCCTGGCCCTGATCGCGGGCACCCACGGGTACGAGTACACGTCGGTCGTGGCGCTGCCGCGAGTGCTGGCACGGCTCGACCCGGCGCGCATGACCGGGTCGGTGATCCTCGTCCACATGGCGAACCCGCCGGCTTTCTACGGGCGGCGGATCTACTACGGCCCCGACGGGAAGAACCTGAACCGCGAGTACCCAGGCCGCCCGGACGGCACCCAGAGCGAGCGGATCGCCCACGCCATCACGAGCGAGGTGATCGAGAAGGCGACACACCTCGCCGACATGCATTGCGGCGACGGCAACGAGTCGCTGCGCCCCTACAGCTACTGGCAGGTCACGGGCGACGCCGCCCTCGACTCGGCCACCAAGGGCCTGGCGCTGGCCTTCGGCCTGGACCACATCGTGATCGATCGCGAACGGCCCAAGGACAAGGCGCGCAGCATGTACACGTCGAACACAGCGGTGCTGCGCGGCAAGCCGGCGATCACGACCGAGTCGGGTGGCATGGGCCTGACCGACGAGGCCTCGGTGCTGGCGCAGGAGCGGGGTGCCTTGAGCCTCGTCCGCCATCTCGGCATCGCGGACACGCCGTCGGTGGCCGTCGAGCATCCGGTCTTCATCGATCGCAGCGAGGTCCTGCGCGCCGCCCACACCGGCGTCTGGCGGCCGGTGGTCGAGAAGATGGAGTCCGTGGCACAGGGCACGCTGATCGGCCGCGTCCTGGATCCCTTCGGACGCGTGCCGAGCGAGGTGCGCGCCCCCTTCGCGGGCGAGCTGCTCTACGTGGTGGCGACCCCGCCGGTCGGCGAGGGCGAGCCACTGGCATTCGTCGGCGAGATCAGCAGGGCCACCACCTCGCCGCAGTAGAGGATGATGGAGACCGAGACCTCCAGCCAGATCGCCAGCACGATGATGCCCTCGAGTGCGCCGTACAGCCCGGCGTAGTGGGCGAGGTTCTTCAGGTACCAGCCGAAACCGGCCTTGGCCAGCTCCCAGAGCACGGTGGCCAGCACGGCGCCGGCGAGCGCGTGGCGCGAGCGCAGGGTGCGGAGAGGCACGAACCTGTAGACGATGAAGAAGAAGCTGAGGGTGACGAGGACCGGCAGGGCCTGCGTGACGAGGAACACGCGGAACGACTGGAACACGGTGCCCATGGCCCCGAGGCGCAGCACCATGCCCTCCACGGCGGACATCACGAGGGTCAAGGTCAGGCTGGCCAGCAGGCCCACGCCGGTGACCAGCACCATCGCCAGCGGAGCGAGGTTGCCGCGGGCGAGGCCGCGCAGGAAGCCCTGGCCCTGGATCTCGAAGACGCGGTCGAGGGCGGTGAACAGCGAGGCGAACATGCGCTTGGAGGTCCAGGCCAGCAGCAGGATGCTGGGCCAGGTCAGGACCGACGCGCGCTCCACGAACTCGCGCAGCGCCTGCAGGCTCTGGGGATCGAGGGGCACCACGACGCCCCGCATCAGGAACAGCGTGCCCTGGTAGGCGGCGTCGAAGGAGCCGAGCAGCTTCACGCCCAGGCTGATCACGAAGATGAGGAGCGGCAGGAGCGAGAGCAGGGTGTAGTAGGCGACCGCCGCGGCGCGGTCGGGCCCGTTGTGGTCGAAGAAGCGGACGAGGGCCCGCCACGGGATCGAGACGGCCTGCGGGATCACGCCCTCTGCTTGGGCCGCGCCGGGCGCATGTCGATGTGGGAGAGGTGGGCGTCGTCGCGCATCTGCAACAGGGCCACGACAGTGCCGGCCAGGTCGTCGGGCGACAGCATCCAGGACGTGTCGCCGCCGCGGGGCATTCCCGCGAATCCCGTGTCCACCGAGCCGGGGGCCAGTGTCGTGACCTTCACCCCGGCCTGCCGCACCTCGAGCATCAGGCAGGCGGAGAGCTGGTCGAGGGCGGCCTTGCTCGCGCAATAGGCGGCCAGGTTCGCGATGGGGTTCTGGCCGGCCAGGGACGAGATCATGAACACGTGGCCGCCGCCCTGCGTCAGGTGTGGCAGCGCGGCGCGCGTGACGCGGAACGCCGCGGTGAGGTTGGTGCCGAGGATGCGGTCCCACTCCTCGTCGCTGGTCTCGGCCAGGGGCTTGAAGCCGCCCACGCCCGCGTTGTTCACCAGGATCTGGAGGCGGCCGTGGGCGCTCACCGCGGCCGCGACGGCGGCGTCGGCTACGCCTTTCTCGCACAGGTCGCCGGCGAAGACAGCGGCGCGTCCTCCGCCGCCGGCGATCCCGGCCGCCACGCGGTCGAGGTCGGAGCGCGTGCGTGACAGGAGCGTGACGCCGGCGCCTTCGCGGCCCAGGGCGATGGCGATGGCCCGGCCGATGCCGCGTCCGGCGCCGGTGACGAGCGCGGACGCTCCGCGGATCTGCATCGCGGTCGAGTATAAGCCCGCGGCCCACCTTGAAATGGCGCGGCGGCGGGCCTATATTGGCTGCGGGGGGAAGCGCCGTGCGTCGCGCCGTGGTCCTCGCGACGATCGTCGTGCTGGTCTTCCTGCTGTTGCAAGCCAGCGCCGTGTCCTGACGCGCTGCTAGACTGGCCGCCGATGCTCGAGCCCCTGCTCGCGGCCGCCGCCGGCAACGGCGCGGGCCTGGTGCTGGACGGGCGCGCGGTCGTGAGCCCCGACAGCTACGCCGCGGCGGTCTTCATGGTCGTGGTCACGACGATGGCTACGCCGCCCCTGCTGGTCTGGTCGCTCGGCCGCCGCCCCGCGCCGGCCTTGCCCTAGACTAGGGCTCGTTCTTACACGGGTTGGGCTCGAAGGGACGTTTGTAATAGCGCGCCATCCGCGCGATTAGCTCGTTGCAAGTTTCATCCTGCTCGCGCAGGTCCGGCTGCCGGTTGGCTGAGAAGAGAATCGCGCCGACGAAGTCGCCGAGAGGGCTCAACTGGACTCGGCCGCCTACACTCGCGTCCGCCGGATCCTGCCACTCGAAACGCGTCTCGACCGAGACCTCGACTCGGACCCCGCCAGCCTCCAGCGTCGGGCGCAGCTGCCGAAATTGTGTACTGGTCCTGTCCGTCATCGTGCCCCCTCCCTGAGCGCATGGTGGGTCGTTCCAGTGGTTGACGGATTGGCGACCTGCCAAGGACGGATGGCGTTGTCTATCGGGCGACGCATCGGGCCCCTCTGTGTCGAGTGGACGTTTCCGGAGCGCTGGAACCCCTTGGCCGGAGGACGCACGCGCTTGCACCGCCGCAAACGGGAGTCCTATCCTTAGAGTGAGCTGTGACAGGACCAAGGAACGCTTGCCCATGGAATACCGCGACTACTACAAGATCCTCGGCGTGCCGAAGACGGCGTCCGAGAAGGAGATCAAGGCTGCCTATCGGCGGCTGGCGCGCAAGCACCATCCCGACGTGAACGCGGGCAAGAAGGAGGCCGAGGCGCGCTTCAAGGAGGTCAACGAGGCCAACGAGGTGCTTTCCGATCCCGAAAAGCGGCGGCGCTACGATCAGCTCGGGGCCAACTGGTCCTCCTACGACCAGGCCGGTACCGGCGGCTTCCCCGGAGGCTTCCGCGTGCGCACCCAGGGCATCGACGTGGAGGACCTGGGGGGCTTCTCGGACTTCTTCAAGACCTTCTTCGGCGGGGCCGGCGCCTCGGGCTTCGAGGAGGCGTTCGCGCGTGGCCGCGGCCGCAGCGTCCAGCCGGTGGACACCGAGGTGCAGGTGGAGCTGACACTCGAGGAGGTGGCGAGCGGGGCCAAGCGTCAGCTCTCGATCAGCAGCGGGCGGCGGGTGGACGTGCGCATCCCGCCGGGCGTGCGCGAGGGATCGCGGGTGCGGGTAGCGGGGGAGGGTGGCGGGGCCGACGGCGGCCCGCGCGGAGACCTGTACCTGCGTGTCCACGTGCTCGACCACCCCGTGTTCCAGCGCAGCGGCGACGACCTTTCTGCCGCGGTCACCGTGCCGATCAGCCTGCTGGTGCTGGGCGGCGAGGTGGACGTGCCCACATTGGAGGGCAAGGTCGGGATCAGGGTCCCGGCCGGTACGCCTCCGGATCGCCAGTTCAGGCTTCGCGGCAAGGGCCTGCCCCACCTGGAGGCGCGAGCCGAGCGCGGCGACCTCCACGTGACCTTGCAGCCCGAGATCCCCAAGCACCTGAAGGCGCGGGAACGGGAGCTGTTCGAGGAGCTGCGGGGCTTGGGCCGGTGAGCAGCCGAAAGGTCGCTGCCCGCTGGAACGGCATGCTATATTTTGCGGTCTCAAGGGGGAGGAGCTAAGCATGAAAGCGAAGTGGGCTCTTGGCCTGGGGCTCGCGGTTGCGAGCATGGCCATCGCTGGCGAAAGCGCGGCTCAGGCGGCGGCCGCCAACCGTCCGCAGGTGGCGGTGATGGATTTCGAGTTCGGGACCCTCGACAACTGGTGGGGCCAGTACGACATCGGCAAGGGCATGGCCGACCAGGTGGTGGACGCGCTGGTGAATGACCGGACTTTCCGCGTGATCGAGCGCAAGAAGCTCGACACCGTGCTGGCCGAGCAGGACTTCGCCCAAAGCAATCGCGCCGATCCTTCGGCCGCGACGCTCGCGAAGATCGGCAAGATCAAGGGCGTGAAGTACATCATCGCGGGCTCGATCACCAAGTTCTCCACGGAGTCGCGCGGCGGGAACGTGCGCATCAAAGGCATCGGCCTCGGCGGCAAGAAGACCAAGAGCGAGGTCAACCTGACGGCGCGCGTGATCGACGTGACCTCGGGCGAGATCGTGGCGTCCGTGAAGGGCCACGGCGAATCGGGCAAGGGCGGCGGCGCCGACTTCTCGAAAGGCGGCTTCGGCATCGGCACCGACTCCGACGAATGGCGCACCTCGGGACTCGGCGAGGCGCAGGAGCGGGCTTGCAACGACTTCGTGGCGCAACTCGTCGCGCGCAAGGACAACATCGAGTAGCCTTCCCAGAGGCCGTAGAATCCAGGGGTCGGCGCCCGCGCGCCGGCCCCTTTTTCGTCTGAACCGAACCCTAAGAGCCCGGGAGCCCGCGTGTCCGAGCCGATCCTGACCGTCCCGAACCAGCTCACCATCCTGCGCATGGCCCTGGCCCCCTTCCTGGTGGTGCTGGTGTTGCAGCGCGAGTTCGGCTGGGCGCTGGTGCTGTTCGTCGTCGCCGGAGTCACGGACATGCTGGACGGTTTCATCGCGCGCCGCGGCCAGCAAAAGACCACCCTGGGCGCCGTGATGGACCCGATCGCGGACAAGATCCTGCTCTCCTGCTCGTTCATCGTCCTCACCTGGAGCACGGACCTCACCACGCGCATCCCGCAGTGGCTCACCGTGCTCTCGCTGTCCCGCGACGTGCTGATCCTGCTCACCGCCGCGCTCATCAACCTGACCAGCGGCTGGCGCATCTTCGTGCCGTCGGTGCTGGGGAAGCTGTCGACCGGCCTGCAAATACTCACCGTGGGCGTGGTGCTGGTGATGAACGCGCTGGCGGTGTACAACGCGGCCGTGGAGTGGCTGTTTCGCGCGGCCCTGGGCTTGATCATGGCCTCGGCGCTGCACTACGCCTACCTCGCGTCCACCGGCCAGGGGCTGCGGGCGCGCTCGGTCGCGGGCGATCAGGCGTGAGGGAGGCCTTGAAGACGCGCGCGGTGCGGCTGCTGCTCGCCGTGGCCGCCCTGGTCCTGGTGCTGTGGGCCTTCAAGGTCGTGGCGCCGATCCTGACGCCGTTCTTCATCGCGTTCGCGCTGGCCTACTTCCTGAACCCGCCCGTCAACTCCATGGAGGCGTTCCTGGAGCGGCGGCTGCCGGCGGGGCTCCGCTCGCGGCTCGCCCCGCGCAGCGTGGCCGTGGGCCTGCTGGTGGCGGTCGTGGTGCTGTTGGCGGCCATCGCGGTCCTGTTCGTGGTGCCGGTCGTGGTGAACCAGGTCAAGGAGACGGCATCGAAGGCGCCCGAGTACGTCGAAGTCCTGCGGGGCCGGATCGAGCCCCTGTACCAGCGGCTGAACCTCACGTACCCCGAGGCGACGGCCGAGGCGAAGCAGCGCCTGGCGGAGGCGGTCAAGAACCACCTGCCGGAGCTCGTCGGGCCCGTCACGGGACTGCTGCAGCGCACGTTCTCGAGCGCATTGTCCTTCGTGCTCACGATCCTGAACCTGGTCGTGATTCCGGTGTTCGCCGTGTACCTGCTCTTCGACATGAACCACATCCAGGCCGGCCTGAAGGAGCTGGTGCCGCACCGCCTGCGGCCGTACGCCTACTCGCGCATGGCCGAGGTCGGCGGGCTGCTGTCGGCCTTCGTGCGCGGCCAGATCACGGTCTGCCTGATCCTGGGGACCTTCTACTCCATCGGCCTCACGCTGTGCGGGGTCCCGATGGGCCTGGTGGTGGGCTTCGTGGTCGGTTTCTTCAACCTGATTCCGTTCATGTCGTACGTGCTCGGCCTGCCCCTGGCCCTCACGCTGTCCTGGGTGGACGACCAGAGCCTCGCTCGGCTGCTGCTGGTGCTGGCCGTCTTCACCTTCGGCCAGTTCGTGGAGGGCAATTTCATCTCGCCGCGCATCGTGGGCGAGATCCTGGGCCTGCACGCCGTGGTGATGATGCTGGCCGTACTCATCGGCGGCACGCTGTTCGGGTTCGCCGGCATGATCCTGGCGGTGCCGACCACGGCCGCGCTCTCGGTGTTCTGGCGCGACCTGCGCCAGGCCTACCTGCGCAGCGCCTTCTTCACCGAGGGCGGCACGCCGCCCGACGAGCCCGAAGTCGGCCACGCGTGATCGAAGACGTCATCGTCGAATGCCCAGCCTGCGGCGAGCCGTTCGCCCTGGCCGTGGACACGAGCGGCGGCCCTGAGCAGAGCTACTTCGAGGACTGCCCGGTGTGCTGCCGGCCGGCGGAGATCTTCGTCCGCTGCGAGCCGGGCAAGATCCTGTCGATCAGCGCCACCTCGGACTGACGGTTGATAGCTGTCAGCTACAGCCCGAGCTTCGTCTTGAAGTAGGCGAGGGTCGTGCCCAGTCCCTGATCGAGGCTGACCTTCGGCTCCCAGCCCAGAAGCGTGCGGGCACGGGTGATGTCGGGCTGGCGGACCTTCGGATCGTCGACGGGAAGCGGCTTCAAGGCGATGCGGCTCTTCGAGCCCGTGAGCTGGATGATCGCCTCCGCGAGCTGCCGGATCGTCATCTCGCGGGGGTTTCCGACGTTCACCGGGTCCGTCACGTTGGACATCATCAGGCGGTGGATGCCCTCGATCAGGTCCGAGACGTAGCACAGGCTGCGGGTCTGGCTGCCGTCGCCGAACACCGTGACGTCCTCGTCCTTCAGCGCCTGGGACAGGAACGCGGGGATCGCCCGGCCGTCCTCCACGCGCATGCGCGGGCCGTAGGTGTTGAAGATGCGCACGATCCGCGTTTCGACGCCGTGGAAGCGGTGGTAGGCCATGGTGATCGCCTCGGCGAAGCGCTTGGCCTCGTCGTAGACGCCGCGCGGCCCGACGGGGTTCACGTTGCCCCAGTAGTCTTCCTTCTGCGGGTGCACGAGCGGGTCGCCGTACACCTCGGAGGTCGAGGCGATCAGGATGCGCGCCTGCTTGGCCTTGGCCAGGCCCAGGGCGTTGTGGGTGCCCAGGCTGCCGACCTTGAGCGTCTGGATCGGCATCTTCAGGTAGTCGATGGGCGAGGCCGGGCTCGCGAAGTGGAAGATGAAGTCGAGGGGCCCTTCGAAGTGGATGTAGCTCGTGACGTTGTGCTTCACGAGCACGAAGTCGCGGCCCATCAAGTGCTCGACGTTCCTGACGTCGCCCGTGGAGAGGTTGTCCATGCCGACGACGCTGTGGCCCTTGTCGAGCAGGTGCTCCGACAGGTGCGACCCCAGGAATCCGGCGGCTCCGGTGACGAGTACCCTGGCCATGTGGCTCCGTTCAGTAGGCGTGCTTCTGTCCGAAGCCGCGGAACAGCGTGAGCATCAGGATCTTGACGTCGAGCAACAGGGACCAGTTCTCGATGTAGTAGAGGTCGTGCTCGATGCGCTTCTCGATCGAGGTGTTGCCGCGCCAGCCGTTGATCTGGGCCCAGCCCGTGATGCCGCTCTTCACGCGGTGGCGCAGCATGTACTGGGGAATCCGCTGCCGGAATGCCTGCACGAACGGGGGACGCTCGGGCCGGGGCCCGACGAGGCTCATGTCGCCCTTAACGACGTTGATGAACTGCGGCAGCTCGTCGAGGTTGTGCCGGCGCAGGAAGGCGCCGATCGGCGTGCGCCGCGGGTCCTCCTCGCTCGCGAAGACGGGGCCGGTGTCCTTTTCGGCGTCCTCGACCATCGAGCGGAACTTGAAGATCTGGAACGTCTTCCCGTCGAGGGTCATGCGCTCCTGGAGCAGGAAGACGGGACCGCGGCCACCCTTCCACTTGATGAACGCGGCGATGACCGCGAAGGGCAGGAAAAGCACCACGAGCGCTGCGCTGCCCAGCACCAGGTCCATCAGGCGCTTGACCATGCTGTTCCAGCCGCGCAGCGGGACGTCGTTGAGGCTGATGATCGGGATGCCGTCCAGGTCCTCGAGGGCGGCCTTCAGCGTCGCGTACTGCACGAGGTCGGGCACGACCTTCAGGTCGAGGCATTCGTTGCCCGCGCATTGGATGAGCGCCAGCAGCTTGCCGTGCTCCTGCATGGGCAGCGCGACGTAAAGCTGCTCGACGCCGTGGGCCTTGGCGACCTCCATCGCCTGGTCCAGCCGGCCGAGGACCGGCAGGCCGGCGTGTTCGGCGGCGGTCCCGGCGTCGTCGAGGAAGCCGACCACCCGGTAGCCCAGCTCACGATGGGCAAGCAGCGTGTCGGCCACCATGCGGCCCAGCTCGCCGGCGCCCGCCACCAGCACGCGCTTGACGCCGTATCCCGACGCCCACAGCCGCTCCAGCCAGGCCCGGATCGCCCAGCGGCCCGCGTTCAGGCCCAGCACGTCGATCGTCATGAAGATCGCGAACACCGCCTGGCTGTACTCCCACTGCGGCGCCAGCTCCGGCGCGTAGGCGAAGTACACGCGCACGTAGAGCGTGAAGCCGAGGGTGACGGCCGAAGCGATGAGGACGCTGAACAGGATCGCGAAGAACTCGTCGATGCGGCTGCGGCCGCGCCGCAGTTGGTAGAGCCCGTGGAAGTACAGGACGCCCGGCCACAGGATCGCCATGAGCGGCAGCAGCAGCAGGTACTGGTCCCGGTCCGGGATGCCCTTGGGGACGGGGAACAGGCCCAGGTCGAAGCGCACCACGTAGGCCAGGACCCAGGCGAGCGCTGTCACCACGACGTCGGTGAGGACGAAGATCGCCGGAAGCCGGTTTTGCTGGACCTTCAACATGACGGGGGGACTGGGGCCAAGGCCTTCTCCACGAAGGCCTTGAAGCGGCCCTGGAACGCCGCTTCGCTGAAGGAGAGGGCCCGGTCGCGCAGCGCGCCGGTATTAAAGCGTACGGCCTTCAGCGAGTCAATGACGGCGCGGAGTGCCCGCGCGCTGGGCTCGCGGAATACGAGGCCGGTCTCGCCCTCCACGACCGTCTCGGTGCCGCCGCCCTCGCCGAAGACGACGGCCGGGCGGCCGCAGGCCATCGCCTCGACCGGGACGATGCCAAAGTCCTCGATGCCGGGCATCACGACCGCGCGCGCGCCGCGGTACAGCTCGCGCAGCTCCGTGTCCGGCACGTTGCCGACGAAACTGACCTCGCTCGGAGCCGACGCCCGCAGCTTCTGCTCTTCGGGGCCGAAGCCCGCGATCTTCACGGGCCAGCCCGAGCTGCGATAGGCGTCGAGCACGAGGTCGATGCGCTTGTAGGGCGCGAGCGCCGACACCACGAGGTCGTAAGCGCCGGGGCGTTCTTCGCCCGGCGTGAAGAAATCGGTGTCCACCGGCGGATAGATCACGTCGGCGTCCCGCTCGTAGCAGCGCCGGATCCGGGCCGCGACGTAGGCGCTGTCCGCGGCGAAGCGGTGCACACGGCTGGAGCTGCGGCGGTCCCAGCGTTGGAGGTAGGGACGCACGGCGCCCATCACGAGTCGCGTCAAGGATCCCGCCCGGCCGGGGCCGAAGTAGTCGTCGTAGCGGTCCCACACGTAGCGCATCGGCGTGAAGCAGTAGCAGAGGTGCGTGGCGCCCGGTCGGACCCGGACACCCTTGGCGACGCAGTGCGACGTGGAGACGACGAGGTCGTAGGCCGAGAGGTCCATCGACTCCGCTGCGGTCGGGAATAGTGGCAGGTAGTGGCGGTAGAGCCGCGCAACCCGGGGCAGTCGTTGCACGAACGTGGTGTGAATCGCCCGCGACTCGATCTCGGGAGCGACCGAGCCCTTCACGTGGAGCAGGGTGTGGATCGGCGCCCCGGGAAACGTCCGCAGCAGGCTGCGCAGCACCTTCTCGCCGCCGCGCATGCCGGTCAGCCAGTCGTGGACCAGCGCGACCTTAGCCGCTTCGGGCCGGGACGCTGCGGAGAGCACTAGCAGGCTGCTGAAGAACGGCTCATGACGGGCACTTCTCCTCTGCCGGAAGGCGCGCGGTGCGGAAATGGGTGGGCAATCGGTCCCCCGCATGCCTTGCATTTCGCCCGCTTGGGGCG